>Ga0315273_10012032_pt1 | contig 11074 bp, 9 predicted proteins | sample YL17G02_0_MG_FD_205753 | JGI IMG/M metagenome (GOLD analysis project Ga0315273, IMG submission 205753) | Sediment microbial communities from Yellowstone Lake, YNP, Wyoming, USA - YL17G02_0 | ecosystem: Environmental > Aquatic > Freshwater > Lake > Sediment | place: USA: Wyoming | collected...
ATCGAGGAGTTGAGCTTCGGTGAACGCCTCGTTGCCAACAACATTGATATGGCGCAGCCCAGACGTTTTGCCTTCGACAATGTCAATGCGAATTGCTACCCGGTTTCGGGGAAGATCCTCAATGTTCGAGTCAATCGAGGCGCCGTAGCGGCCTTGCGAAACGTATTGACGCTCGAGTTCGAGATCGACGCGCTCCAAAGTCGACTGTTTGAATATCTCGCCTTCCTTGAGCCCCTGTTTGCCGAGACCTTCCATCAGGGCATCCGTCTTGATGGATTTATTACCCTTGATTTCGATCGAATCGATCGCCGGACGCTCGACAACGGTGACGATCAAAGCATCGCCATCGCGGCTCAATCTGACATCACGAAAATAGCCTGACTGGAACAGCTGCCGGATCAGTTGCCGGGTCGCAACCTCATCGACCTGGTCACCCACATTGATGGCCAACAAATTGAACACGGTCCCGGCGGAAACGCGTTGTAGTCCTTGCAGCCTAATATCCGAAACCGTGAAGGTATCGGCGAGCGTAATGCCCGGCCACAAGAGCGCGATGGCAAGCCATCGCTTGATCGATCCCCCAAACATCGGTGCCCTCGGGTCAGAGTAGTCGTGTGATGTCGTTGTAGAACGCAAGCAGCATCATGCCACCGACGATCGCGAGCCCGATCTGCATACCCCATGCTTGCACCCGATCGGGAACGGGCCGCCGAATTACGATCTCAGCGAGACAAAACATGACGTGCCCGCCGTCGAGAATCGGGATCGGCAGCAGATTCAGCACCCCGAGGCTGATGCTCAGTAGCGCCAGGATTCCGAAAAAGCTCTGCCAGCCTGCCCTCGCGGAATCGCCCGCCACTTTTGCAATCGTAATCGGTCCCGACAGATTTCTGGTGGAGACGAGCCCCGTCACCATTTTTTTCAGGAGATCCAGAGTCATCAGTGTTTTTGCTGCTGTTTCACGCACGCTGAGCGGAAACGCTTCCAACACGCCGTATTTCACTTCGCGCGTCAGTGGTGAGACACCGACGTAACCAAAGCGGCTGTCGTCGGAAGCTCTGCGCTCTTCCGGTGTAACCACGATCTGCTGACGAGATCCGTCGCGGTCGATATCAATCGTCAGCGGCTGGCCTGGTGCTTTGCGGACCGCGTCGACCCAATCACCCCATTGGCCGATCGTTTTACCTTCGACAGCAACGACGCGATCCCATGAACGCAATCCTGCAGCGTAGGCCGGACCATCTTCGAGTACTGCGCCGAATATCGCCGGCAGCGTCGGTACCATGCCCAGGGAACGAAACAACTCGGGTTCATCGACCCCCCGTTGCCAATCCTTGATCTCTACCCTGTGAGAGTCCAGCAAGGTCGATCCGGGCTGCCGGCTCTCGACGTCGATGGATCCGCTATCTCCGAGGCGAGCCGCGAGCGCCATGCTGACTTCGGACCAGGACTCGGTTTGGGCACCGTCCACGCTGACAATTTCAGCGCCGCCTCGAAGGCCTGCCGCAAACGCCGGTGTGTCGGGCGCCGGTTCACCAATAATCGGGACCAATCCAGTGCTGCCGGCGACGAACAAACCCCAATAGATCAACACCGCCAGCAGGAAATTTGCCACGGGACCACCGAGCGCAAACGCAATCCGCCACTGCGGCGACAATCGATTGAATGTCTTGTCGGTGTCCTGCGCCGGTACTTCGCCCTCACGCTCATCCAGAATGCGGACGTAGCCGCCGAGCGGTATCGCGGCCAGGGCGAATTCGGTGCCACGCCGATCGAATCGGGAAAAGAGTACGGGGCCGAAGCCGATCGAAAAGCGAATCACCTTGGCGCCGGAGGCACGTGCAACGAGAAAATGGCCCAACTCGTGCACAGTGACCAGAACGCCGAGGGTAGCGATCAGAGCGACCGCGTACTGCACAATTTCCATGCGTCAATGCACCCGAGGGTTCTTGAAATTTGACAAGCACAGCCACAGCAAGTTGCTTCGTCTCGCACCGCGACCGGACATTGCGAGGTGAAGCACAGCCGTGATGGCGCGCGATGATACCAGCTTGGCACTACTGCTGCTGTGCCACTGCGAGCGCAACACAGGGTAGTGCGGCAATCAACGAGTCGACTCGATCGAGCATTCCGCCGTGGCCCGGAAACAGTCCGCCGGAATCTTTTACTCCACGCGCGCGTTTCAGAGCACTTTCAAATAGATCGCCGAACACCGATACCACCGCAAGAATCAGCGCGCCCGCCGCCCACACGCGCAGGTTGAATCCAAGAACGGACAGGCCAGGCAGCGTCACACCCAGTGTCATCCCGATCACGATTGACAGCAGCACACCACCGAACGCGCCCTCCCAGGTCTTACCTGGGCTGACCTGCACAGCGAGTTTGCGTCGACCAAAACGGCGCCCGGCAAAATAGGCGCCGATGTCCGCAGACCAGACGACCGCGAACAGCCACAACAGGAGCCAGGGTCCGCCTTGACCAGCGACGAGGGCGACCAGCGCCAGCCAAGCACCAATGAAGACGACATAACCCGCCGCCACCAGAATCGGCTGCGTCAGCACACGCCCGCTTGCCGGAAATGTCAGCACGACCGCTGCCGCCAGCAACCAGAAGACAACCACGCCCGCGAAGATTTCGTTCCAGTATTGGGGTACCTGCAGTACTTGGTAGCCAAGGAGCGCGTAGCCAGCGAGGTAAACGACTTTGCTTGCGGCACTGCGAAGCCCGGCAAGGTTCGCCCACTCGAGCAAGCCCAGCGCGGCGAGAAGAAGAAATACGATCGCGAAGGGTAATATCGGGAGCAGGAAGATGGCGGCGATCACGGTCGGTGCCGCAATCAGCGCGGTGATCACTCTCAGCCGCAGCATGCGGCCCGGCGATCGCGGCGCACACAACGGGGACTCAAGGTCGTCGCCCGAATCGACGCTTCCGCTGGCGAAACGCGTCGAACGCAGCGGCGAGGCAACTTTCGTCGAACGCCGGCCAAAACGCGTCGGTGAAGTACAGCTCGCTGTACGCAAGATCCCACAACAGGAAGTTGCTGATCCGCTGATCGCCGCCGGTACGAATGCACAGATCCGGCGGCGGCAGATTTCCCATCGACAGCAGCGTACCGACCGTGTGCTCGTCGACTGTGTCCGGGTCCATTTGACCGGAACTGACCGCCCTTGCGAGCGCGCGCATCGCCTGGGTGATATCCCAGCGCCCGCCGTAGTTGGCAGCGATGGTCAAATGTAGTTGGTCATTGTCGCGGGTGATCTGCTCCGCACGCTTCATCAACATCTGCAGTTCGGCGCCGAAGCGGCTGCGGTCGCCAATGATTCGCAACCGAACGCCGCGATCGCGCAACTCATCGACATTGTCCTCGAGGAAGCGGCGCATCAAGTGGAGTAGTAAGTCGACCTCACGCTTCGGTCGATCCAGATTCTCGGTAGACAGCGCAAATATGGTCAGATAGCGCACGCCCAAGTCGGCACATCGCTCGGCGATCGGGCGGATATTGCGGGCGCCGGCCCGATGCCCCGCCGCACCCGGCAGGTGACGCGCCTTGGCCCATCGGTGATTGCCATCCATGATGATCGCAACGTGACTCGGCACCGGGTCGTCGTCGATCTGGGCCGGACTGGCTCGAAGCTCAGACATATTGCTTGTGAAATCCGCTGTCAGCGTCGAGATTCTATCGCTAGATCCTTAATAAATCGGCTTCTTTTTCCGTCAAAGCGTGATCGATGTCCGCAATCTGTTTATCCGTCAGCTTCTGAATGTCCTCTTCCGCACGACGCGCGTCGTCCTCGGAGATCGCCTTCTCCTTCACCAGATCGCGCACATCACCGATGGCGTCACGGCGGATGTTACGAATCGCGACTCGCGATTGTTCGGCTTCGTGCTTGGCTTGCCGGGCAAGGTCCCGGCGGTTTTCTTCCGACAGCGGCGGTAAGGGGATACGGATCACGTCAGAGCTCGACGCCGGCGTAATACCCAGGTCGCTTTTCAGAATGGCTTTTTCGATATCGGCCAGCAGTTTTTTGTCCCACGGCGAGATCAGCAGTGTCCGCGCGTCTTCGACGCTGATCGACGCCAGTTGGTTGAGAGGCGTCTCGGTACCGTAGTACACGACCTGAATACCCTCAAGAATTGCCGGATTAGCCCGCCCGGTGCGGATGCGGCCGAACGCGTGGCTGAGCGCTTCGAACGACTTACCCATCCGCTGGTTCGCGTCACGTTTGATTTCGTCGATCACAGTGCTACCTCAGTCTTTGCCAGGTCTCGATCCCGACTGCGTCAGTCCACGCCGCCATCGATAAGTGTACCCACCCGCTCCCCATCGGCGATCCGTCGCAGCGCGCCCGGAGAGTTCATGTCGAAAACGAGAATCGGCATCTGGTGGTCGCGGCACAGACATACCGCCGTCATGTCCATCACCTGAAGATTCCGAGTGATGACTTCATCATAGCTCAGCCGTTTAAAGCGCTGCGCACTCGGGTCCAGATGGGGATCCGATGTGTATACGCCATCCACTTTGGTTGCCTTCAAAACAGCCGCAGCACCGATTTCAATGCCGCGCAGACAAGCCGCCGAGTCCGTGGTGAAGAAGGGATTGCCGGTACCCGCCGCAAAAATCACGATGTGGCCGGCTTGAATCAGGTCGAGCGCACGCGGTTGCGAGTATCCCTCGACCATTCCCGCCATCGGAATTGCGGACAGTACGGTTGCGCGCGCGCCCAACGACCGCAGAACGTCGCGAAATGCCAACGCGTTCATCACGGTGGCAAGCATACCCATGTGGTCGCCGGTTACCCGATCGAGGCCGGCTCGAGCCAATGCCGCGCCGCGAAACAGATTGCCACCCCCGAGCACCAGACCGAATTCGACGCCTGTTTGCTGGGTCGCGACGACCTCGCGCCCGATGCGCCGTACGACTTCGGGGTCGATACCGAATTCTGCTTCACCGGCCAACGCTTCACCGCTGAGCTTGAGCAGATAGCGGGCGACCGGAGCTGCCACCGCGCGCTAACTCTTGCCTTTGACTTGTGCAGCGACCTCAGCGGCAAAGTCCTTCTCGACCTTGTCGATCCCTTCGCCAACCTCAAACCGCACGAAACCCGCACACCTCGCGTGCTTTTGCGTCAGCAGCTGGCCGACCCGGGTATTCGAGTCCTTCACGAACGGCTGATCGAGCAGACTCACTTCTGCGAGGAATTTCCGCACACGTCCTTCGACCATCTTCGCAATTATGTCAGCAGGCTTGCCGCTATCCTGAGACTGCGCGGTGAAGATCTCACGCTCCTTGGCAACGACTTCGGGCGCAACATCCGCGCTTGAAACGACGAGCGGATTGATTGCTGTCACATGCATCGCGAGATCCCGTCCGAGTTCAGCATCACCGCCGATCACCGCGACCAATGCGGCCTTGCGGCCATCGGCGTGCAGATAACTCGCCACTTTGCCGCCCGCCGCTTCAATCAGCGCAATGCGGCGCACCGATACGTTCTCGCCAATCTCCTGTACCAGTGTTTCGCGTTCGGCTTCAAGCCCGCCTGCAAGTACCGCGGCGACGTCGGTCATACGGCGTTCAAATGCGTGGTCGCGAACACGCTGCAAAAACGCGAGGAACTTTTCGTTGCGTGCTGCAAAGTCGGTCTCGATATTGACTTCGACAAGGACTGCATAACTTCCGTCATCAGCGACGCGCATTCCCAGCAGCCCTTCGGCAGCCGTTCGATCGGCTTTTTTTGCGGCCTTCAGCGCACTGCTTTTGCGCAGCCCCTCGATGGCCATCTCCATATCACCGGCCGACTCGGTCAGCGCCTTTTTGCAGTCCATCATGCCGAGTCCGGTAAGCTCGCGTAGCTCTTTGACCATTGCCGAGGTGACCGCCGCCATGTCAGATGCTCTCAGTCGTTTCGGTATCGGCCGTTACCGCACCAATTTCGTCGACTTCGACGAACTCATCGATCCTGACCTCGCCACCCGCCAGTGCCTGACCTTCGGCAATCGCATCGGCGATCGCGGTGACGTAAAGGCGCACCGCACGAATTGCGTCATCGTTACCCGGTATCACGAAATCGACACCCGCCGGGTCGCTGTTGGTGTCGACGACACCAATGACCGGAATACCCAGCTTGTTGGCTTCCGATATCGCGATGTGCTCGTGCTGCACGTCGACAACGAATAACGCATCCGGCAAGCCGCCCATATTCTTGATGCCGCCCAGGCTGCGTTCGAGCTTTTCCATCAACCGTCGCTTCGTCAGCGCTTCCTTTTTCGTCAATCGTTCGAAAGTTCCGTCTCCAGACTGAACCTCGAGTTCCTGCAAACGGCGGATCGACTGCCGAATTGTCTTGTAGTTGGTGAGCATTCCACCAAGCCAGCGCTGATCGACGAACGGCATGTCGACGCGCAACGCCTGCTCGCGGATGACCTTTGCGGCTGAGCGCTTGGTACCCACAAAGAGCACCTTATGACGTCGCGTGGCGAGTGTTTTGACGTAGCCGAGCGCTTCGTTGAATGCCGGTACAGTACGTTCTAGATTGATGATGTGGATCTTGTTGCGGGCGCCGAAAATGAACGGCGCCATCTTGGGATTCCAGAATCGCGTTTGATGGCCGAAGTGCACGCCCGCAGCCAACATGTCACGCATGCTGATATTTGCCATGTTTCCTCATCTTGTTAGGGTTAAGCCTCCACGCGTCCCAAACCCGAACCACCTTTCGATGGCACCCACGGGCTTGTGTCGATGCGTGTGAGAGATTGTTGGACACTCGCGATTGCTCGCTCGATATCCGGTTTGCCTCACGGCGGCGCGCTTTATACCATAATCTGTTTTTCGTCGAAACCACACGGACACCCGCCGGCCCATGACAATTAAACTTCTCGGCGAAGCCGAAATCGCGCGCATGCGGGTCGCGGGACGTCTGGCGGCCTCGGTCCTCGAGATGATCGGCGCGCACGTAGAACCCGGCATCAGCACCGATGAACTCGACCGCATCTGTCATCGCTACATCGTCAACGAACTGGACGCGATCCCAGCTCCTTTGAACTACAGCAACGCGCCCGGGCAACCGCCGTTTCCAAAATCGATCTGCACGTCGGTAAACCACGTCGTGTGTCACGGCATACCCTCGCCCAACAAGCGGCTGAAACGCGGCGACGTGTTGAACATCGACGTGACCGTCATCAAAGACCGATTCCACGGCGACACCAGCAAAATGTTCTTCGTCGGCGAACCCAGTGTGGTGGCACAGCGTCTGGTTGAAATCACCCAGGAGTGCCTGTATCGGGGCATTCGAGTCGTGCGACCCGGTGCCCACCTTGGCGACATCGGCCACGCGATCCAGACCCATGCGGAAGCCAGCAATCTTTCCGTCGTCCGAGAATTCTGCGGCCATGGCATCGGCGAAGTATTCCACGATGAACCTCAGGTGCTGCACTACGGTCGGCCGAATTCCGGACCGGAATTAAAGGCCGGGATGACGTTTACGATCGAACCGATGATCAACGCCGGCCAGCGCCACGTAAAACTGCTGCCGGATCAATGGACCGTGGTTACCAAGGACCACAAGCTCTCGGCCCAGTGGGAGCACACGATAGTCGTCACCGCTGACGGAGCCGAAGTATTGACGCTGCGCGCCGAAGAAAACTTTCCGTGAGCCCAACCGCTCAACTGAGCGAAGCCCGCGCTCGTATCGTCGCGGCCGACTCGCTGCTGGCCCAACGATTCTGGGCAGGGGAAGACATCGATCGAATTGTCCGCAGCCGCGCCGAATTTTTCGATGGTTTGATCAGAGATTTGTGGAGTCGGATCGGCTGGCCCGATGGTGCGGGTCAGCGCCTGGCAGTGTTTGCGGTCGGCGGCTACGGACGCGGCGAGTTGCACCCGCACTCCGACATCGATCTATTGATTCTCGTCGACGGCGATCCTGCGGAATACCGCGATGGCATCGAGACGTTCGTACAAATTCTCTGGGACCTGAAACTCAACATCGGCCACAGCGTTCGGACCGTCGATGAATGTCATCAGGAGGCCAAGGACGACATCGCAACTGCGACGTCCATCCTGGAACGACGACTTTTAGCGGGAACGTTGGCTCTCGATCGGCAAGTCGGCCGCCTGTTCGCGACCGACGAGATCTGGCCCAGCGCACGTTTTTTCAGCGCCAAGGTCGACGAGCAGCGCAAGCGTCATGACCGATACCAGGACGTCGAGTACAACCTCGAACCCAACATCAAGGTTGCGCCCGGCGGACTGCGCGATATTCAGACCGTCGGCTGGATCATCAAGCGCCACTTCGGCAATACATCCCACGATGACCTCACTGGACGCGGCTTCCTGACCGCACAGGAAGCCGAATGGCTGAGCGAGGGCCGGCGCTTTCTGTGGCGCGTCCGTTACGGACTTCATCTCGTCGCTGGACGATCCGAAGATCGTCTGCTGTTTGACTACCAGCGCACCTTAGCGGATCGCTTCGGATATCAGAGCACCGATGCACAACTTGCGGTCGAACAGTTCATGCACGATTACTACCGGCACGTGCTGAGCCTGCGCGAGGTCAACGACATTCTGCTGCAGCACTTTGACGAAGCGATCCTGCGCGCGCACTACGAGCCGGCCATCGAACCGATCAATGAACGCTTTCAGATTCGGGACAACTACATCGAGACGCGCAACAACGAAGTCTTTCGTCGACATCCACCCGCGTTGCTGGAACTTTTCGTCATCATGGCCAATCGCCGGGACATCGCCGGTGTTCGCGCGGCAACCATCCGTCTGATCCGCAATCACCTCGATCTGATCGATGAGTCGTTTCGCAATGACCCCGAAGTCACGCGTCAATTCATCGATCTGCTGCGTGCCCCATACACGCTCGTCTCCCAGCTGACCAGAATGCGTCGTTACGGTGTCCTCGGCAGATACATTCCGGAGTTCGGTCGTGTCATCGGGCAGATGCAGCACGACCTCTTCCATATCTACACCGTCGATGCGCACACCATGATGGTGATCCGCAACATGCGACGCTTGCACTACCGGTCGAGTGAGGAGAAGTTCCCCGTTGCCTATCACTGCGTGAAGAGTCTGCCGAAGATCGAACTGCTCTACATCGCCGGGTTGTTCCACGATATCGCCAAGGGTCGCGGCGGGGATCATTCGATGCTTGGCGCCGAAGACGTGATTGCGTTCTGTCGTCGTCACCGCCTGGAGAACAGTGACGTCGACCTCGTCGCCTGGCTGGTAAAGGTGCACCTGTTGATGTCGACGACCGCGCAAAGCAAGGACATCAACGATCCGGTTGTCATTCGCGAATTTGCGAGCGAAGTCGGTACCGAACGACGGCTCGACTATCTGTACGCATTGACCGTCGCGGATATCAACGCAACCAACCCGACCCTGTGGAACAGTTGGCGCGCGACGCTGATGCGCCAGCTCTACATGGAAACCCGCAAGGCACTACGTCGTGGCTTGAGCCTGCCGGTCGATCGCGCTGCGCATATCGAGCAGCACAGGAACGCGGCGCTCACCAAGCTCAGCGAGCGTGGTATCGACCGCACAAGAGCATTGGCACTATGGGGAAATCCGGATCCCGAATTTTTTATCCAACACTCGGTCGCGCAGATCGTTTCGCTGACTCAAGCGATTGCGGCACACGACATATCCGGCGGTCCGCTCGTCCTGGTACGCGACGTCGTCGGCCATGTCAGCGACGAAGGCGCCACCGAGATCTTCCTGTATGCACGCGACCAACCACGGCTGTTTGCGGCGAGCGTCATCGCGATCGACCAGCTGGGCTTGTCGATTCACGATGCACGTATCCACACAACTACCGGAAATCTGTGCTTCAACAGCTATATCGTGCTCGACGAGTCCGGGCACTCGATCAGCGCCAACACCGCACGCTGCCGTCATATCGAGCAGACATTGACCCAACAACTCGGCGATCTGAAACACTATCCCGAACTTGCCAAACGACGCATTCCGCTGCGCTTGAAACAATTCCAGCGGCCAACGGAGGCGACACTTTCGAACGACACCGAAATGCCCTGGTCGGTGCTACGGGTCATCGCGTCGGACCGACCCGGTTTGCTCGCGCGCCTGGGTATCATCCTCGTCGATCTCGACATCAACGTGCACAGCGCGAAGATCACGACGTTGGGCGAACGCGTCGAGGATCTGTTCTACATCGCCGCTCGAGACGGTGGGCCAATTCGCGACCCCGCTCGAATCGATGTCGTCACGCGAACAATCTGCGATCGCCTGGATAACAACGTCAACGCAGAGACGCTGGCAAGTTGATGGCAATGAACCCGTTCCTCGACGCCCTGCAGCCGTATCCCTTCGAACGCATGAACGTTTTGAAATCCGGCCTGCGAAGCCAAAGCAATTCGCCCCATATCAGCTTGTCGATCGGCGAGCCGAAGCATACGACCGCGCAGTTTCTGGTCGACGCTGCAACCGACCCAGCCCTGGTAAGGCTGGGCCTTGCCACTTACCCGGCAACGCGCGGCAGCGACGCATTGCGCGATTCGGTCAGCAGGTGGGCGTCCGGACGATTCGGGCTGGCGGCCGGAACTTTGACCGGAAACAAACACGTGTTGCCCGTCAGCGGCACTCGCGAGGCGCTCTTCTCGTTCGCTCAGTGTGTGCTGTCGGGTCATGCGGGTAGTTGCGCCGTATTACCGAATCCGTTCTACCAGATCTACGAAGGGGCCATTCTGTTGCGCGGCGCCGCCCCGTTTTATGTCGCGTGCCCTGCTGCCACCGGATATCTGCCCGACTTCGGCTCGGTGCCTGCATCGGTCTGGGACGCCTGCGAGCTGCTATTTATCTGCACACCGGGCAACCCAACCGGAGCGGTGATGCCGCTCGAACAATTGACGCAGCTGATCGCCCTCGCCGACCGGCACGATTTCATCATTGCATCGGACGAGTGTTATTCCGAGATCTATCCTGACGAAGGCCGTCCGCCGCCCGGTCTGCTGCAGGCGTGCGCAGTGCTCGGTCGAGACGACTTCGCCCGTTGTGTGGTGTTCCATAGTCTTTCCAAGCGATCCAACCTGCCGGGACTGCGCTCTGGATTTG
>Ga0315273_10012033_pt1 | contig 11072 bp, 9 predicted proteins | sample YL17G02_0_MG_FD_205753 | JGI IMG/M metagenome (GOLD analysis project Ga0315273, IMG submission 205753) | Sediment microbial communities from Yellowstone Lake, YNP, Wyoming, USA - YL17G02_0 | ecosystem: Environmental > Aquatic > Freshwater > Lake > Sediment | place: USA: Wyoming | collected...
CGTTAATTAAGAAAAAAAACATCTCACCGATAATCTCTAATTGACTTTTCATATAACAGATTATACAAGTTTCCATATAAGATTATGAAAAAAACTGCTTTTATACTGATTACGATATTCGCGGTTCTATTGATCGTATTTATTCTTGCAGAGATTGCCGCCAGATTGATATGGACTGGCAAGCCGCCCGTGCCAGCCGAAGCGAGCAAGTATCCATATCACCCGGATGCCGACAATTCGGTCAGTTATGTCCTGCTCCCGGACTTCGCATATGAAAACGGCTTCATCCTGACTGATAAAAACGGTTTCAGGATAGACCGCGGGACAACCGTAAAGAAACCGGAAGGAACATACAGAATCGTCTTTTTGGGGGATTCGCTCATCCTCGGCACAAGAGCAAAAATCCACAAGACAATCGCGAAGATCGTGGAAAACGGCCTGAACACACTGCAATACAAGAGCTCCGGCAAGATAGAGGTTCTCAACTTCGGTATGCCCGGTCATAACATCAGGCAATACCTGGCGGTATTGAAAAAATACGCTTTGAAATATAATCCCGACGCTATCTACGTCGGCGTATCCATCTTCAACGATCTCGACGGACAGTTCATCGAATACCTCGGCAACGGTTACCTTACCCGCAGGTCGGTGCATACGGTTCACGGGATCAACTACGAAAGCAAGCCGCCCGGCTGGCTGGAATGGAACAGCTATCTTCTCCGCTTTCTATATTATGCGAAAAACGAAGCGCGGGGCGCAGATAAAAAGTCGGGAGAAGGCGGCAGGATCGAGGGAAAAGTCAGAAAATACCTGCCAGCATCCTGCGACGCGGCGGACAGTATCTGGCGGGAGGTCAGGGAGAATATGAGCGAAATCCGTTCAATCGCGGAGAAAAGAAACGCGCAGCTTCAAGTCCTCATCTTTCCTTCGACGGCTCAGATTGAGTATCCCGACCTGCCGAGGGCACCGCAGAAAATCCTCGGCGGGATATTGAAGGAGCTCGGAATTCATTATCACGATTTTTACGATGAATATGCCTTTGCGAAGGAAAAGACCGGCAAACTGCCTTATAGAGACACAAGTTCCCATCCCGACGATTGGATGTACAGCTATATCGGCTTTTCCATTCGAGACGAATTCGCGTGGACGAATCTTGGCCGGCCGGAAAACGATTTCAGGGCGGAGATAAACCTCGGAGACAAGGGCGACGTCAAATATTTGTCCTTCGGTTGGGCGGACCGTGAGAAATTGGGCGACGCCGGTTTCCGGTGGATCGCCTCGGCAAAGGCAAGGGTGATCTTCAACAATTTTCAGAAAGAAATCAAAAGCATAAAAGTCGTCTGTTTTCCTTTCGACCAGTGCCCCGGCCAGGCCCTGTCGTTTTCCCTGAACGGCATGGAACTCGGCACAGTTAAAATTGACAAACCAGGGAGGATTGCGGATTATACGCTCATCCTGGATGAACCGATCCCGCTTCAAAACTTCAATGCGCTCGACCTGACGCCGGGCTGCGTAAAACAAGCGCCGGGCGATGCGGAAAGCCTGATCATAACGCCGCGTATGATCTCGGTGGCGGTGGACAAAATCATCCTCCGGTAGAACGCGTGGAATCTCCCTCAGTCCGGGATTGAATCCGGAATAAAAACCTTTGAAAAACTTCATGAATCGTCATCCTGACGAAAACTTCGGAGGGATACAAAGGAAGGCGAAGTCCTGACGAAATCTTCAGAGGGATACAAGGGAAGGCGAAGTCCTGACGAAATCTTCAGAGGGATACAAGGGAAGGCGAAGTCCTGACGAAATCTTCAGAGGGATACAAAGGAAGGCGAAGTCCTGACGAAATCTTCAGAGGGATACGAGGGAAGGCGAAGTCCTGACGAAATCTTCAGAGGGATACGAGGGAAGGAACTCTTTGATTCCAAATCGCTTATTTTAATCCTTTTCAGAAAGCACAAGTTACTGCGTTTCTCAAAGCACTTGAATAAAGAACTTTGAAAAACCTTTTTTCTTTACATTTGTCATGCCGGACTTGATCCGGCATCTAATTGAAAAGAAACATCTTATCAGATTCCGGCTCTTTGGCCGGAATGACAGAATACTAGTTTTTCAAAGCTCTTGAATATCTAAAAAACGCTATCGGTAAAGCCTGCCGAGATACCGGCCGTTTTCGAATTTCATCACGTGTTCGAATTTCCACCCGCTGGATGACGCATAGTCTCTAAGGGTTTGCGCGTCCACGAAAAGCCATTGGAACGGAGGATAGATGACGCCCTTGTATTCTATCCTGTATTCGATCTCTCCGAAATATCGCCCCTCCTTCGCGCTGTCCCCTGAAACGCTTTGAGATTGCGAAGAACCATTCTCCGCGCCTTCCGGTTTTTCACATCGCAGGTCAATGGAATCAAAAACGATCTGCCCGCCCGGCTTGATCAAATCCCCCGCCCGGCCCAAGAAAACCTTCAATCCTTCCAGGTCGCCCACAATGCCAATCCCATTCATCAACATCAGAACCGTGTCGAACCTTTCGTCTTTCAATTCCCAAAAATCCCCGAGCCGCGCATCCCGGACCCCCCTCGCTTTCATAATATCCACAACGTCGGGCAGAACATCGATCGCAGCCACGTTCATTCCGCGGTTCTGCAGCTCGAGCGAATGACATCCGGCGCCCGCCCCGACATCAATCACATCTCCATAACACAAATCCAGCGCCGCTTTTTCTATCAGCGGAATATACGGAAATTCCCGGAAAAAGATCGAGACCTCCACCTCCTCCGTGTCGCCGTCGCTGCTGTGAATGATGATCCCGGCTTCCTTGTCGCCGTTGAAATAATCGCGGATCGCGAGCCCCTGTCCATTCCAGGATTCCATCGGGTAGTTTCCTCCACACTGTAAGTATATCAGTATCCGGGGTTGAAATGGATATCATTAAATTCCTTCGAAAATCTATTAACCAATATCATACCTCGGCGGTTCAGGTACGGAGACACTGAATCAGCGAAAATGTGGGAGCGGGCCACGTCCGCAATTAGTTCCTTCCCTTGCGTCCCACCGAAGCGTACCTCAGGATGACAAGGTGTCTTGTGGAAGCAAAAATCTATTTTCTCGGCGGTTCAGGTACGGAGACACTGAACCTGCCTGATCCGTCATACCGGACAGAGCGAAGCGGCGATCCGGTATCTGATTAATAAGCATTTTATTGAGACCCCGGATCCCCGCATCAAGTGCGGGGCAGGCAAGTCCGGGGTGACACGTTTCGTATCGCAGGGCATGGCCCGCGATCTACCGACAGTCATCCTGACGAAATCTTCAGAGGGATAGAAGGGAAGGAACTACCGGCCGTCATCCTGACGAAATCTTCGGAAGGGTACAAGGGAAGGAACTATGCGGGAGCTGGTGTCCCGCAAGGACGCCTGTGCTCCCATTATTCAATCTGTCATACCGGACAAAGCGAAGCGGCGATCCGGAAATCCGCAGGATTCTGTAAAATGCGAAGCATTTCTATAAATCCGAAGGATTCTGTAATCTGATTAATAAGCATTTTATTGAGACCCCGGATCCCCGCATCAAGTGCGGGGCAGGCAAGTCCGGGGTGACACGTTTCGTATCGCAGGGCCACAGCTGGGCATCTTCGTTATAGATATGCGTCATGCTCGGGGAGGCTTCGCAGGGCAACGACCGGGCATCTTCATTATAGGTTGAAATAAAAAGTTCCTTCCACGAAAGAATCGCGGGGCGTGGCCCACTCCCACAATAAAAATGCCGTCATGCTCGGGGAGGCTTCGAAGGGCGACGACCGGGCATCTTCATTATAGGTTGAAATAAAAATTTCCTTCCACGAAAGAATCGCGGGGCGTGGCCCACTCCCACAATAAAAATGCCGTCATGCTCGGGGAGGCTTCGCAGTGCAGCAGCAGAGCATCTTCGTTTGAGGCGCATTGGTTTGCCGGGCGCGGTCTCCGCACCCCGCCCGGCGCCTGACTTGTCTCCGCGGTTCAGGTACGGAGACGCTGAACCTGCCCGAGAAATACACTAATACGAAGATTATCCGCCGCCTAACCTTCGAAGAATCCCGGATAATGACAAACATTGCTTATCGCGGGGCGTGGCCCGCTCCCACTCAATAAAACGTCATCCTGAGGTAAGCATTCATTGGAAGCCGGGGAAGGATCAATAAAGTGCCGTCATGCTCTAGGCGGGAGCTGGTGTCCCGCAAGGGCACCTGCTCCCCGTCTGGGACTTTATTTCAAAGAATTGAAAAATCAGCGAAACCATAGGGGAGCATATGCAAGACATATGCTCCCGCAAAAACACTAAAATGCCGTCATGCTCAGGGAAACTCCAAAGGGAGGCAGCAGAGCATCTTCGCTATAAAAGCTTGTCATTCCCTGGGACACTTATACTATTCTTTGAAAATATGATATACTTTTATAAAGTGACATACGACAATAGAAAAAGAGAAGATCCCAATTATTAAAAAACATCCAATGTTGTAAGTTACGTTTAACAGCTAATTGAACAATCGTAGATATTTGTATTTCCTTAAAAAAATATATTTTGAAGATAAAAAAATTTTTCTATAAAAAGGAGTATATTAATGGCAACGCTTTTTCTTACGACTCAGGAGCATATTAAAGTTGTAAAAAAACTAAAAAATCTGGCAAAAAGCGTTCCAAAAAAACAAATACAACCACAACATCCAGCTGGTATTTATTACATTTCCCTAATGCAATGCTTTCTATTACATAATTTATCTATCACAAATTCTCTATTGATATTACGTAAACGGTATGGTTTAAAATGGTTTCCTGTCAATATTGGATATATATTAGCGAGATCTCTTTTTGAAACAGAAGTGACAGCTCACTATATTTCACTTAAACCAACAGAATATTCTGAACTATATATAAAATATAATTATATTTTAAAGAAAAAGGAAATGGATTTTTGTAAAAAACATAGAAACAGCCAAGACCCTCAATGGAGAGAATCTTCAGTACTTGAATGGCAGCATCGTTTTGAAAAAGAAGAATCTAAAATTAATGAAAACTATAATAAAATAAAAGGATTGTTTGTAAGTGAAAAGAAATGGTCAGGAAAAGATTTATACCAAATGGCCATAGATGTGGATCATCAAGAAGCATATGAAAGCTTTTACTCAAAGCTATCAACTCACGCTCACCCAACAATAAAAATGGCAGATCGATATTTGAAGATTAAACCAAATGGATTGGTATGGTCACTCCAAAGCAACGAATTAGAAGTCGGTGATGTTTTCAGTAACGTTGCTTCTTTTTTAACTTGTTTTTTAACACTCTATTCTAAAGAATTTAAAACGTGGAAGGAAGAAGACGTTATAAAATGCTGGAATGTTAAACGAATAGATAAAGAATAATTCTTGTTTATATATATATTTTTTTTAAATCAGAAGCTACTTTATTCCATGAAAAATCTTTTTTTGCGACTTGAAAAGATTTTAAATTCATCTTCTTAAAGTTAGTCGTGCTTTTATCCATTGATTTGATTACAGCGTTTCCGATATCTTGAGGTTTATCCGGTTCGCAGAGGATTCCGTTGAGGCCGGGGTGGACTTTGTCGGGGAGGCCGCCGACGGCGTTCGCGATGATTGCGCATTTATGGATCATCGCTTCGAGGGTGGCGATGGAGCTCCCTTCGAAGAGCGACGGCAGGACGAAGATATCCGCCAGTTCGTAGAAGTTATGCAGTTCGGCGTCGTTCAATGTTCCGGCGAGGATTATCCTGTCCTGAAGATTGTTTTCGGCAATCGCTGCTTCGAGGTTGCGCTGTTGGGACCCCTTGCCTACTATTATCAGTTTCCAGGGCTTCTTTATCTTGTCTTTAATCCGCGCCATCTGGTTTATCAGGTTCAGATGCCCCTTGTTCGCTTCCAATCTGCCGACAGAGGCGAGCAGCAGTTCGCCTTTCTTCAGGCCGAACCGTTCGCGTAAATCTTTCTGAATTTTAACGCTGACATAGCCGAGGGCTTCCTCCACGTCTATCGCGTTCGGCAGCATCACGATCTTTTTATCGCTTACCCGCAGCAGTTCCCGAACCTGCGGGATCATAATCTTATCCGTCGCCACGACGATATCCGCGTCCCGCGCGGCGGATAGCATCTTGCGTCTGAAGGGATAATATAAAATCTTTTTTATGATATTCGTATGCTTGAACTCCTCCATACCATGTGGATTCAGCATCAGCTTGGGCCTTTTCGGGATTTTACGCAGCATCCTGCCCGCCGCCCAGCCGGTGAGCCCGTGGGCGATTACGCAGTCGAACCGCCCTGCTTCGGCATCTTTACGAATCGCTTCCGCCATCGCCTTCGCGGAGAACGGGTAATTGATGAGCCGGTCGAGGATGATGAAACCGCCGCGTCTCGGCAGCGGCAGGGGCCGCCGGGAGACGAATTTCACGTTCAATCTGCCCTTTTCCTTGAAGACGCCGTCGGGTTTCTGGACGCAGCCCGGCGCCGGGGGTTCGGTGATGAGGGTAATTTCACAGCCGAGGCGCGCGAGATGCTTCGCCTGGTAATAGATATGCCGCTCCAGCCCGCCGTAATTATGGAAGGGATGCGCCGCCCGCGAGAGGATCGCGATATTAAGCGGGCGTTTGTTTTTCGGCGACGATTTTTTCATACAAGCCCAGCCATTCCCCCGCCAGCTTCTCCGAGTTGAACCGCTCGGCGGCCGTTTTTCGAGATTCACGGGAGAAGATTTTCAGCTTTTCGTTATCCGAGGCTAAAGAGATTGCCTTCGCGATGAACTCGTCCTCGCTCCTGCCAAGCAGGCCGTTTTTACCGTCGGCGATGATCTCCGGCGTCCCGCCGCTTGCCAGCGCGACGACCGGCAGCCCCACGGATAGCGCCTCCAGCAGGACGCGGCTGAGCGGCTCCGCCCAGACGGAAGGGAAGAGGAGCATCTTCGCGTTTTTCATAATGCGGAGGACGTCGTCGTTCGGAATCCAATTCAGGAAGACAGCCCGCCTTCCGGATTGCTCCGTCAGTTTTATCAGCCCGGCGCGCTCGCTGCCGCCGCCGATGAAGACGACCGGGGCCGTGAATTTCGGATTTTCGAGGATTTTCGCGAGCATCGCCGTCCCTTTATACTTCTCCATCTTGCCGATGAAAACCGCGTAGGACGGGGAGATTGAAAACTGCGCCGGTTCTTTCAGGACGGAATTCACGTATTCGATATCCACGCCGTTCGGTATGACAACGCTTTTTATCTCCGGGATGACTTTTCTAACCTCTTTTTCGAGATGACGGCTGACAAATATGACCATATCCGCGGCCGCCAGGACGTCTCGCCTCTTCTGCATCTCTTTTCTCAACGCCGGAAGCGCGAAGGATGAGACGCCTGCGTAACCCTTGTTATACTCGGCGAAACATCTCTTCATCTTATCGTCCGCGCAGCCCGTGCAATGCCTGCCGTCCTGAATCATCGTGGAATACAGGCAGACCGGCCAGTAATCCCGTACCGTCACGACGAAAGGGATGCCTTGTTTACGCGCGGCTCCTTCGCTTGCGAGCGCCGAGAGATAATGTGCGGCATGAACCGCCTGTATACTTTCCTTCGTGATGATGTCGGAAACCGCATCCTCGAAGGCGGAGAGCGATCTCTTTTTTTCCACGAACCGCATCGCAGGGCCGTCCTTCAAGTCCCGGCCGTATCTGATAACATCCACGCCTCTGTAGTCGTCATGCGTGACGCCCTTCCCATCGCTATCGAACGTGAGGACTTTCACGTTCATACCAACTTCCTTAAGCGCCCTCGCAAGGAAAAAAGTGCTCCATCCGCTCCCGCCGCAGTTGGGCGGAAACACGTCGCTCGTAAGCAGAATATTCATTTATTATTCAATCTCTTTCTTATTATCCGATCAAGGTCTTTACAGTGTTTATCCCAGGAGTACCGGGCCGAAACCCGTTCGAATGCGCTTCTGCCGGTTTTTTCTCTCTCCGCCCCAGGCAGTTTCAGCAGCTTCAGTATTTTTTCCGCGCAAGCAGCCGCATCTCCCGGCGGATATAACATTCCATCGCGGCCGTTATGGATTATATCATTCAAAGGCTCCACATCAATCGTTACGACGGGCAGCGACGCCGCCATATATTCGAAGACTTTAAGCGGAGACCAGTAGAAGCCGAGCTTCAGCTGGCCATGAAGCGTTGGGTTAAACGGCGCCACGCCGATGTCCGCGGCGGCGAGATGCGCCGGAACCTCCGAATACCCAATGCCGCCGGTGAATTTGAAACGCTCGCCGAATCCTTTTTTATGCACCCATTTTTGAAGTTCCGCCGATTCGGGGCCGTCGCCGATCATCAGGAAGACCGGAGCGATATCCGGATGGTTCCCGATGATTATCTCCGCCGCCTTCGCAAGGTCCCAAACCCCATGCCATTTCCGGAATGAGCCGAGGAATACGATTACAGATGCGTCCGGCCTGATGTCGAGCCGTTTTCTCGCTTCGCTTTTTGACGGTTTAATACGGAACCGGTCCACCGCCGCCCCCCAATCCACCTTATGGATTTTTTCCATCGGCACTGAAGGCGGAAGGATCGAGCGAAGCGGGGCGATAATATCCGCGGCGCTCCGGCACTGGAATTCACGATATCTCTTCATCGGCCTGAATATCATAAGACGGTCGATGAAAGCCTTCAGCGATCCAGGATGATCAACCGCGGGTGAATTCACCTCCAGCATTACGGGGATGCCGAATCTGCGTCCGGCGAGAATCCCCGCTCCGCCGAAGTTATAATACCGCTCGATGATGTAATCCGGCTTGATATCTCCGGCAAGGCTGTATGCATATTTTTTGGAGAGCCATAGCAGGGACTTGAGGCGATATTTCGGGACGAGGCGGTGAATACGGACATTATTATATAAATGTTCAACCTCCGGCCGCCCCTCGATCCGCCGGGCGAGGATATCAACGCTATGTCCGAGAGCCGCCAGGCCGCGCGAGACCTCTTCCACATGGACGCTGCCGCCCACCTTGCCGGGTATCGCCTCGGCAGGCGCTATATACAAAATCTTGAATCTTTTTCGTAGAGTCATTTCGGTTTCAGACCAAGGCTATACTAATTCAGCATATATGTGCAGTCAAACAGGGCGGAGTTAACTTAGTCCAAAAAAAGAAGTAATATAGCCGTTTTGAAATACAAAGAACAAACGAACGTATTCAAATGGATCGAGCGTAAGTAATGGTGAAAATGAAAGAAAGCAAATGACGACAAATGAGGTAGAGCAGTCTTGAACGGTTGATCATACTACTGAAGTCATTGTCCTTTCGAAGCATTCCGAAAGTTCCAGCTCGGTGTAATACAACAATCCCCTGTAATTTCCCTTGAAGTCCGCATCCGCTCCATAATAATAGATATCAACATCTTCCATCAGCGTCACCCTGCCGCGGCCTATCATGCCTGATAGAGTCATATAAGATGAATTAGGTGTATTGTTGTAATCAATGGGCTTCAAGATCACGAATGTGGAAATCAAAGAAACTGAAACTACTGTGATGATAGTATAAACCAATTGCTAAAGTAATTTTATCAAGGCTATATAATCAAGCTTCAGAGCTTTGTTAACCCAGTACGGCAGCACTATTACATTTCCGTTTCACCTTGACTTTAAGCGCTCCTTCACATAAACTCGAAAATCGTCGCAGAGGAAAAACCATGTATAAAGTTATCGAAGGACAGCTAGACGCCAAAGGTTTCCGCTTTGGGCTTGTCATCAGTAGGTTTAACGAATTTATTTCAGCCCGCTTGCTGGACGGATGTATGGACTGCCTTACCCGTCACGGCGCTCGTGAAGAATCGGTTAAAATTTTCAAGGTTCCCGGTTCTTTTGAAATTCCGGCTACCGCCAAGAAGCTGGTGGATTCCAAGGGATATGACGCCATCATCTGCCTGGGCACTGTTATCCGTGGAGATACGCCGCATTTCGAATACGTCGCGGCGGAGGTGTCCAAAGGCATCGCAAGGATTTCGCAAGATGGCGGAATTCCGGTTATCTACGGTATTATTACTGCCGACAACCTTGAACAGGCGATCGAGAGAGCAGGAACGAAAGCCGGCAACAGAGGCTGGGACGCCGCCCTTTCGGCGATTGAAATGGTAAATCTTTACAAAAGCATTTAATCAATGGGGGAACGCCGAACAGCAAGAGAATGCGCCTTGCAGTTGCTCTTTCAAATGGATATATCTGGCGAGGACATCGAGACCGTGATACCTAAATACTGGCAGCTGAAAGATGACATCAACGAGCAGTCCAGGGAATTCTGCGATTCTCTTGCCCGGGGTTACTATGAGAACAGGGAGCTCATTGACCGGATTGTATCCGAAAATGCCGATAACTGGCGCCTGGACAGGATGGCGGTCGTTGACCGGAATATCATGCGGATTGCTATATATGAATTTCTTTTCCGCGACGATATACCGGAAAAAGTATCCATCAACGAGGCGATCGAGATAGCGAAAAGGTACGGTGGCCCTGAATCCACCCAATTTATAAACGGAATACTCGATGCAGTCAAAAACAAGATCATACAATACAAACCTTAAATATATTTCATACTTTTTTTGACCATATTCTCCTGCCGTGTCGCGGCGGGAGATGACATTTATATACGTGGAACTCACTCCGCAAAATACAGCATAAAGCTCTCTGGAATAAGCTCAGGTCGCTTCCTTTTTAAAAATTACTCCAATAATGGCTATTCCCAGCAGGTGACACGCGGAGGCGAAGGCTACGTCAAAGCGGAAATCAGCGTCGGATGCGATGATTTCAATTCCGAGATACCTTATCCCGTTCGCTATAACTTGCCGTCATGGCTGAAACCCTTCGTGCGGCCCGGTTTGGATATTCAGAGCGATTCTCCCGAGATCATCAACCGGGCAAAACAAATAATAAAGGGAAGCAGGTATCAATACGAAGCCGTGCAAAAAATTCTCCGATGGGTAAACGACAATATAACTTACGACCTTGATTTGAAAGGCCCGAAAACCGCGGTGGATGTTCTTTTGGGAAAAAAAGGCTATTGCATCGGCTACAGCAATC
>Ga0315273_10012034_pt1 | contig 11070 bp, 15 predicted proteins | sample YL17G02_0_MG_FD_205753 | JGI IMG/M metagenome (GOLD analysis project Ga0315273, IMG submission 205753) | Sediment microbial communities from Yellowstone Lake, YNP, Wyoming, USA - YL17G02_0 | ecosystem: Environmental > Aquatic > Freshwater > Lake > Sediment | place: USA: Wyoming | collected...
TCGATTCTGCTTCCCGTCTCACTAATCTTTCTTCCGCTTTACTTTGCTCCCTGATGTTCACTGAATCTGAATTCAAAAAGTCAGCTGTGGGACCCCCTTGTGGGAATAATGGTCGTCGGTACAGAGGGCTTATGCAGACGCCTTGGGCTTCTTTTGCCTGGGCTGATGTGGATACCCTTTATGGTGCTCGAATACTCTGTGAGAAGCTTAACGAGTCTCATGGGGATTTGCCGTTGGCCCTTGCGAAATACAAAGGGGGTGATAATCCCGCGGCATGGAGACAAGCCAGACGAGTGCTGTATCTCTATGCAAACCTTCAGAGAGGAGGAATATAGATGAAAGACATGAAAGAAATAGTACAGCATGATGGAAGTAGGGCAGACGTTCCTGATTATGTTTCGAGGATTCAAAAAGTAGGTTTCTGGGCGGTGATAGTTTTCGTGATTGGGATGGTAGCTGGTGCTTGGTCTGCAAAAATGTACTATGCGGAGAGGTGGAGTGAGGTTGCTAAGCTGAAGGGTGTGATCATCGGAGGTGTGGTTTACGATGTGAGAGAAAGGCCCTAAGCAAAGGAGCGGTAGAAGATGGAATCATTAGTAGGCAGAAGGGTGAGGTTCACGGATAATTTACTTGCTATGTCGAACGATCCGGAGACCATCGCTTTGAGGGGGAAGGTGGGAACGGTAACAGCAGACCCAGGTGTTAACAACTCCAACTGGTATGGCGTGGATGTGCCGGACTTTGACTGCTTGCCGCTGATCCGTAACGAATTTGATTTGCTGGACGAGTGAACAACTTGTAGAAAGGAGGTTGTGATGGGCATTGCTTTGACCTATGGGAAGGTTTTGGGTCAGGAGGCATATTTCTTCCGGCTGGGGGATTTGATTGTTGCGATTGACCCTCTGGTGCTTTCCGAAGAAATGAAGTTGAGTCGGTCGGTTCATTTCCCCTTGGAAGCTGTCGCTGAGAAGGTGAACAATATACTTGCTAAGGTGATGTGGATTAGACCCCGGCCTGAGTCTGTTCCTGGTAGTTGGTTGTTCCTGGTAGAGGCCGGGGTTAATCAGGATAAGTTGTTTACGTTGGGGGAAGCGCTGGTGTTCAGACTTTACGGATATATCACCTACCAGAACGGAGGACCCTACAACTGCTGGTTTGTGGGGGTTTCCGAAGGGTGTATCGAGAGGTTCAAAGTGGAGGTCAAGGCGTTTGGGTTAACTCTTTTGTGAAGGAGCGGAAGATGGTACTGAAGGAGACCATTGCTATTTTGTTGGTGGTCGTTGGACTTAGTATGCTGTTAATTCGAGGGATAGCTTTGGTGGTAACTATGAATCCACTCTGGAATATCTTTGTGGGGATTCTGTTACTGGCTGGCGGGGTTTTGTTGTGCATGAGTGGAGCTCGGACGGAGGCGAGAGAGGATAGAAAAGAGAAAGAGAAGGGAACGTAGTGGATTCCAGACTTCTACTAACAAAGCGAGGGAAAGCGATGAATGGAGGATGCCAAGTAATGTTGAAATTCAGGCAGAAACCTATAGTGATTGAAGCGATGCAATGGAACCCTGACGCTTTAATGTGGTACGAACTGCCACTTTCACAATGGCCTAATGGAGTTAGGAAAACATCCTACCGGGAAGTATCAGAATTACTTGGCACGAGTGGCTGCAGTAAAGAGCCACCTTACTGGAGTTGGGATAGAATGGCTGTGGTGGATACAATGGAGGACAAGCATGCTGTGTCCCCAGGAGACTGGATTATCACAGGAGTTAAGGGAGAGAAGTATCCTTGCAAGCCAGATATTTTCGAGGCTACTTACGAGCCAGTGGTGGAGGAAAAGTAATGCCGAAAGTATTGATCTATACCGACTCCCCATTTCTATACACAGGTATGGCCAGGGTTGCCAGAGAACTGGGGAGTAGGTTCCTTCGTCAGGGATGGGAAATAGATTACGCCGCCTGGTTTCATCAGATGACTATGCAGGGATCGGGGGAGTATTACAATGCCCGAACTGTTTTCTATGCTTTGGATCGTAGAGAGAAACAGGCTGGCAAAGTCCGTGAAATTCTGTCGGCATCCCAGCCTGATGCTGTTCTTTGCATAGGGGATCTGTTTTATTTCTTGGATCTTTCGAGGATCAAGGGTGAACACCAGTCGATGGCACGGGCTGGTAAGACCAAGTCAGCTGTGTTTTTAGGATATCTTAATGTGGATGCTGAGCCTTTACAGCATCAGTTCTTTGAGACGATCAATGCCTTTGATGAAGTCTGTGTTCATACCGAGTTTGGCAAGAAGGTCCTGCTGTCCATTCCGTCCAAGTTCTCAAGGAATCCGGATAGAATTAAAGCCGTTCATCATGGAGTGGATGCCTCTGTGTTTCTTCCTTCTTTACCTCGTGTTCCTCCTCCACCTGATTTTCAAGCCCTCGTAGTAGCTCGGAATTGTCTTCGCAAGAACATCCCATTTACAATTGAGGTGTTTCGCCAATTTTCTCAGGGCAAGAATAACGTTAAGTTGTTCTTGGTGACGGATGTGGAGTCCCACGAAGGCCATGATTTGCAGGCGTTTATTACTTCTTATCCGGATCTGTGGGAAAAGGTTTCCTTTACCAGGGGCCTATCAGTTTTTAAGGGACTGAGTGATGCAGCGATTGCAAAGATTTATAGGGAGTCCCATTTGTTGATTGATTGGCCAATGGCGGAGGGGTTTGGTTTGCCGGTCCTGGAGGCCATGGTGTCTGGGGTTTTAGTAACAGGGACGGACTATTCGTCTTTCCCGGAACTTCTGGCGGACAATAGGGGTTATACCCTTCCGGTCGAAAATTGGATTTACGGACAATATGGGCAGAGGTTGGCTGTTCCAACATTGGAGGTAGCTGTGAGTATGCTGGAAGCAGCTTACGAAGATTGGAAAGATGGCGCCTGGACAGGTATGTCTAAATTGGCAGTGCAGAATGCAAGGAAGTGGGCTCTGACTAAGACCTGGGACAAATGTTTTGAATCTATTGAAGAGAAGGCGAAAATTGCTTTGAACTCTGACAAGGAGGATGCCAATCCTCATTCCTGGCAATTTCCCTCACAGATTGGTGGTAGAGTATATGGGGTAGAAGAATCTCGTAAGGCAAAAGAGCGAGGTTTTAGTCCGACGATAGGGGTCTGTAAACTTGGTGGCCTTGGGGATATGTTGCAGATTCTCCCAGTGCTACGTGGGATTAAGAGGAAGCACCCAAATTCCTATGTCGTGGCTGTGGTGAATTGCGGGGAAGAGCTTCTAAAGTGGATTTGTAGCAAGGACAAGTTGATAGATGGTATTGTTAATGTGGGAGAGGTACATCAGGAAACTGCAGTGAAGACCTTCTCTAACGTCTTCGATTTATTTTATGATCTGCGTTATGTGAGTCGGGTCTACGGAGAGGAGCCAACCGAGTTCTTTACGAAACACAAATCGTTTTACGATGGATGGGCGTTTTCCAATTCTCGGTTGCGTTCCCTGGGGACGCATGTAGTTGACTTGATGCTGAAGAGCACTGGTTTGGATACGTATGCGAGTATTGAGGATTTGAAGGTGGATCCTCCGACGCTGGAGGACTTGACAGTAGACGAGCGTAGCTTGATACCAGAGGAGCCCTATGTGGTAGTTCACAATAGTACAGGTAAATTGGGCAACCTGAAAGTTCTCTCAGAGGCGGAGATTAGTCGGTTGATTCAGGTCATCCAGTCAAGGGGATATAGAGTCGTTCAGTTGGGGACGATCGCTGACCCCAAGTTGCCGGGTACGGATGTCGATTTGAGAATTAAGTTGAGCCTTCAGGCATCTGCTTATACTCTGAGCAAGGCCAAGATGTACGTTGGTAACGAGGGATTTTGGTCACATCTTGCCCACAGTATGGGAGTCCGTAGTTGGATGTGGTTTACTACGACTCCATCAGAGTGCTTCGCGTATGATCCCTTTGTGATTGTTGGAGGATGGTCTCAGTGGGTGAGTCGAAGGGAATGCGAGCCCTGTTGGTGGGCGGTTGCTTCGGGGGACAATTGGTGGAAGCACTGCTTGATGAGTGAAAAAAGATGTCTAAATTTGCCGTCCCCAGAATGGATGGCAACAAGTCTCAGCAAAGTTTTGGAGGAATGATGGCAACAGAACTTCACCTTGGAACCGGGCGTATTTTTATAGAGACTTGAACGCTGCTAAGAACATTTTGAGACTGGGAATGCAGTCTCTACAAGCCTCGCAAGAGGCGAGTTGGATGCCGCTGGCCTCGTGCCAGCGGAGCATTCACCCGGGTATCGTAAAAGCAAAGGGGGGACCAAGTTGAGCGGAGAACTAATCCAGCAACGCTTTCTTGAATCATTTTCAAAGTCGATAAATAAGAAGGTCTGCGAGGGGACAGAGCCGAACGGTTTGGACCATATGCTGGCGGGCAAGTTTGGGATTGATCTGGACAGTCTTTTCAGGGTAGAAGGAACTGACGAGCAGAGTAAAATGATACTGGAGTCGTTGGGGGTATTTCGGGAGCTTTGCCTCAAAGAGGACGCTTTGCTTCTGTATTACCCTGTGTGGTGTGTGGTTAAGGACGCCTACAAGGGAGAGATAAAAAGTCGCATCGGGTCCTATATGGCTGTGTCGCATGATGAGTTCTCCTGGTTTCTCTCTGGTATGTGCAACGAGGACGAAGTTAAGCCGCGAGCAGTCACAGTGCATGATCCGAATTATGGGAAGTTTTTAGTGTTGAGGTCTTTTTCTTTCCTAAAGGACATTCTCCGGCTTGCTCCTTTGAGGCCTCGCTGATGAAGTCAAAGTTGGAGGCTACTTTCAATGTTACAGGAAACTCCCTAAAGAAATATCTTAGCTGGACTCACTGGCTACTCGGTGGTCTTGTGCGAACTAAACCTGGTGAAAGTATTCAATTGGGCTTATTCCAGTTGGTAAATGTAGGGGACAATATGTTCCGGATAGTAGTGGATGAGGGGGAACTTTCCCGTGAAATTGAATCCCTGTTATGATTTCTCTGTTTTAGCACGGTTATACAGGAAGTCCTCTCCTGAGTTGTTAGCCGAGGGCTATCTACTAATAAAGGATTTGGCCGAGCAGGTAGTTAGTAAAGTGACAGAATATGACACCGGGTTCCCGCATGATATAGCGGTGCGATTGTCTTACCGAATAGCGGAGAGGAAATTTAGGCCTCCATCTGGGGTAGGTCCTTTGAAGGGGTACCTTCGTAGGGCCTTGTTTTCGGACACAATGGGAAATCAGGTCAGCAACGACGGTAGGGAAGTGTCGTTCAGTGTGTCGATGTTTGATTCATTCCTTGCAGGAGAGGACCCTAAGTTAGACAGAAAGATGGACGGGGAACTGGCGGTAGCTCAGATATTGAAGGGTTTGCGGGAATTTTATTCTATGGAGAGCATCAGGACGAACCTACCATTAGCAGTAGTTTGTTATAGGGACAAGGCGTCGGTAGTTGAAATGGATGTAGACTTCCGAGAGTTTTATTTGACGTTTGAGTTTATCCTAAGAAAAGTAAAAGAGGCAAACGAGTTCGGTAAGTTTTTTATAGGTGCTACAAGGATAGACGATGCAACCAAGTCCATTATAGCCGCCTTGGTTCTCAGAAAATTTCTGGCGGACAAGATGGACTCGCATCTGGCGTTTGCCTTGGACTTTAATAGCTTGTTCCGTTTGGTACAGTCGGTAGGGGGAGAGTCCATTCGCGTTCCTGAGATGAAGGTGTTAAATGAAGTGATGGCGCGGGCTCGTCTATTGCCGGAATATCTGTTCGGAAATTATGCATCCATTTCTACTTTAAGAGGTCAGAATATCACTGGTCCTTTGGATCTTCATGGGCATCCGAAAAAGGCTTTGGGAGGGGAATCCCTCTCGGATTCTTTGCGGAAGTCTCTCAAAGAAATTCCGCTGGAGGAGTATATTGGAATAGTCATTGATACGCTAATCACTTTGTTGGGGGAGATGGTTGAGGTGTTGCGAGATAATGGTAAAGTGGTTTCTGATGATCGGTATCTGCTGGTGACAGAGGAAGTGTGTCGACTTATTTGTCTGTTGAATAAGGCTGTGGGGAAAACAGTAACAAGCTCTGTGGAGTTGATGCTGGGTGGTACAAGGGAAGGGAAGGCGATTCATGTCGAAAAAGATTCATAAGAGGCTGGAGATGTCCAGAAAGATATACAAGAAGCTGGAATTGGGTGGTACCTCTACCTTGCCGGACGAAGATTGGAATGTGTTGGCTCGTGCAGATCCCCAAGCTTTTGCAAGAAGGGTGATGGATGCAGTTCTGGACAGTCGAGTAGCCATTGCAAATCATATTAGATCTCAATATCAGAGACTGACGCGGTTAGAATCGGTAAGGGATCAGTTGGAAGTAAACTTTAGGGAGCCAGTGTTTTTAGCCAGACTTAGGGAAGATCCAGAGCGATCCCTTGACATATGGCAGAGCCTTGGGACAGAAACGTCAAGAATTTCCCTCAACCTGATGAATATCAATAAGGTGATGGTCGGGGTACAGAAAATGGCAGAGGTGTCTGAGGACTACCGTCGTAGGGTAGAGCGGACAGCCTTGCCGACGAGTATATCGGGAGCGGCTATCGTGGCCGAGGTGGTTGATGACGCGGAGGACAAGAAGGCGTTGAAGGACATGGCAATACAACAGTTAAGGGAATTGTTGAACGGAGAGTAAACCTCCCCATTTAACATGTTCAATAGGAAGGGTAAGGGACTTATAAGGGAGAAGGTAGGATAACTCGTCCTTGGGGTCGTTAGGGGCCTTTAAGGGGGTAGTTTAGGGGAGGGTTAGGGGGGATTTGGGATGACTAAGGAGCAGCAAAGAGAAAAGCTTACTAAGATGACTGCGGCAGAATTGAACGCAGTGGTCGCACAGACAGCCACTGACGATTACAAGGAGCCTCCTGTTGATATAGAAACCTTCTTGGACGATCCATACTTTCTGGGGGACTTCTTTGGAGGTAAGTTGAGAGAGGTGGTACGGGAGTGCCTGCAGGACATCTTCCCCTCTCCTTATACTAATCGGTATTGGCTGGTGGCCTTGAAGGGCTGTAAGGGATGGGGCAAGACCTGGGCTGCTGGGGCGGGATTGCTTTATAGTGCCCATAAGTTTCTATGTATGCGGGACCCGCAAGGATTTTTTGGTTTGGGTCCTGAGACTATGTTGGTATTTTACATATTTAACGTCACCCTGTCGAATTCTAAGACTAATAAGATTGATGTGGTCTGGGATACGATTTTTAGAATGATTCAGACTTCTCCATACTTTCGGAACAAAATGTCCGAAGTCAAGATGTCGGGGGACAAGTTGGAGAGAGCCATTTTTCCAAATAGAATTGATTTCCATGCTGGTTCCAGAGTGGTGCATGCCTTGGGACAAGCAGTTGCTTGTTTGACGGCGGATACCAGAATACCTTTGCTGGATGGTAGAGAGGTTGCTGTAGGGGATCTGGTTAAAGGGTTATCGACAGAAGAGGACATCTGGGTTCATTCTTGGGATTTGGATCGTAAAGCTCTGGTCCCTGGTAAAGTGATAGCAGCTTGTCGTAGTGGATTTCGACCAGTATGGCGCGTTTATTTGGACAACGAGAAATATTTTGATGCTACTGATAACCATCGTATGCTAATGAGAAGTGGGGAATATCTGACGGTCGGGGATTTGAGGGTAGGGGACGCTTTCCTACCATTCAATCTAAAAGTTGTGAATATAGAATATCTTGGGGTAGTACCTGTTTACGATATTCAGATAGATAACTACCAAAATTTTGCTTTGTCTTGTGGGATCATTAGCCATAATTCCGCAATCTTGGATGAGGCAAACTTCGAAGTGATTGGTGGGCAGGTCTATCAGAACTTTAGTGAGTTGTTGCGTAGAATGCAGACTCGTTTCATCAAGGGCACGGTGTGGGTAGTGTCTTCCGAGCAGGAAAAGACCTCGGTGCTAAACTCTATCATCAAGCGGTACGAAGGTCAGCGAGGAGTTAAGGTCGTTGGACATTCTATTTGGGAGGCTGTTCCAAGTAAATTTTCTGGAGAGACTTTTGAAATGTTTCCCGGATCGGATACTCGTCCAGCTTTCATAGTAGGGGAGGACAACATAGAAATACCTGAGGAAGATAAAAGCAGAATTATTTATGTGCCGGTCGAGTATAAGGGACTTGCACAAGCTGATCTCGGAGGTTTTCTGAGGGACATGGCTGGTATGGAAACCGCTTCTAAGGATCGTCTGTTTCGCCAGAAGGATAAACTTGACGCGGCTATGGTCCTTGATCCTTTGTTTCCGGATGTCATTCAGCTTTCCTTTGCTGATGTGGAGGACCGGATTGAGGATCATATGGTTCGCGAAACTCCCGGTTATTTTGGAAGTATTCCCTTTCGTGGTTGTCCTCGGTATCTACATATTGACTTCGGAATTACCGGGGACCGTTTGGGGATGGCCGCTGTTTATAGCTCTGGTACCATTGAAAGGACCTCTGGCTCGAATATTCCTTCACTATTGTCTGAGATAGATAAGACAACAAAGAACTCATTTATGCGGGTTCCGAGGGTAACTGTGGAATGGGTTCTGGCTATCGAGGCCAAGAAGGGATTTCCTGTACCCTTGCCCAGGGTGTCCACTTTCATTTTGTGGCTGAAGTCTATGAGGTATCCAATAACTCATATTTCGGCAGATGGTTTTCAAAGTGCTTACTTTCTGCAGGAAATGGAAATGGTTGGGTATAAGACAGTCGTAATTTCCACAGATAGAACCGTGGAGCCTTATACAAGTTTGCGAGAGGCGGTATACGATGGCCGATGTGCCCTGCCACGTAGCAATTTGCTTAGGAAAGAATTGCTGGGGTTAGAGAGGTCTGCGGACGGGAGGAAGGTGGATCATGCCGAGGACGGATCAAAGGATGTGGCTGATGCGGTGGCGGGAGCAGCGTTTGCAATGCTTGGGGACGACAAGATGAGATTTATTCAAAAGTTTGCCAGGGAAGACAGGGCGGAGGAGAGAAAGGAAACTTCCTCTGAGGGTCTAAAAGAATTATTCTGGGGCAGGGGGAGTTCAGCAGCCGATCATATTATAAATCAGTTTGGGGAGCAAGATTGGCCAAGGAAGTGAGGTAACGTAATGGCAGAAGAAACTGTAGAGATGCCGTATCCGTTGTTACAAATATCCTCAAGGTGTGGCATGGATGTCCCTAACCTGCTGGTTCATTACTTTGTGGAGATAGGAGCAAGGGATTTTCTGACTCCTGGCAGTAAGGCGGAATTATTTCTCAAGGAGAACCTCCTCGATTACATTACTGAGATGATTCGCTCTGTTCATGAGGAGACCAAGGGCACCAGTTTGGTATCCTCCCAGGCGGCTCGGGAAGGCAGAAATTGAAATGATCACTTACTGGATGCTGGTTGCATGGGAAGATAGTCTGTCTGAGGAAGAAGTGGTCGCTGTGTATCGGTATGATAAGACTACGAACCATCTGGGAAGGGTGGCGGGGTTTAAGACCAATGCAGAGGCAGTTTCTTGGTTGGCGCAGAAAGGAAAGTCTTGTAAATGTATTGGTGAGAGCTTCGTGCCTGAAGAAGTTATCATCATGGCAAAAGAGATATTGAGCAAAGAGAGAAATGACAATGGTCTTTACATCTCCCCCGTGGGGTTAAAGAGATGCCACAGCAAGAAGTGATGAAAAGGGTGCCATATGTTATCCCGTGTAGGGAGCAGAGGGCAATGCTGGACCATATACTTGCAAGGGCTCAGAAGATCGATAAGTATCGTTTCATTCGTTTTGAGCAGATGACTAATGATATTCAGGAGTATGATTTTGCGAAACCGTTCCACGTCGGATCTCCAGAATATGTTTTGATAAGGCTGGTTCTCTTTCATTCTACTGGCAGAATCTTTTGGGAGTTCCCCAGCAAGGAGAATAAGGATGCGAGAGCAGTTAGCTGAGGCGTGTCACAAACAGTGGTCCGAATGGGCGAGGTATATGTTCTCGCAGTGTTCTTGGGTTTGCGGTAGCGCTATTGTGCCGGTAGAATTGGTAAATAGATGGAAGCGACAGCTGAGAACTCCCTACGGACAGTTGCTTGATGAGGAGAAAGAACCGGACAGAAAGATGGCGGATGAGTTGCTGAAAACGATACGGGAGTGTGCAAAGCAATATGATCCAGAAGAGATTGCAAGAGTGATTGCTTCTGTTCAACCAATACCATCCATTTCGTTTGGATTTAGAATAACGGACCACCCAGCTGAAAAGGAGGTAACTCATGGCGATTAAGAAGACACCTGAAGGGAAAGGAGTGGTCAAGGACAAGGTACTGGCGTCGGATATTCTAAAGTCTGCGGATGCCAAAAAGGCCGTTCTGGATATTAAGAAGCTGCTTAACGAGAATAGGGTGGTACAGGAAAACATCATTCAGCTTATGGCCAAGAAGGATTTTCTAAGTAGAGTTAGGGATGCCAGATTTCAATCTGAGACAGAGCCTCCTGGAGTTAATTTGCTGAGGGATCAGGGCTATTTGATGGGGGCTTTGTTCCAGACGGTATGGAGTCGGGTTCGTAATGAGCGGACCCGTATCTACAAGGACATTGATGAGCTCCGCAAATTCTATTTGGCTAACGTTCTTATCACCCAGTTCGCGACGGATGCTCTGACTCCTGAGGTGGGTACGGAAGAGGTCCTCGAAGTTATTTCCGTGGATAAGGACTCGATGGTAGCAGAGGAACTGGCGAGGTTACAGGGCGAGTACGATTTGGATGCCATCGTAAACTCTATCAAGGAGGACTTTCTGGCCTACGGGGAGTATTACCTGTCCGTAGAAGTAGATGGCACAGCGGATGCCCCTGGTAAGGGACTGGTAGGTCTGAGAGATGATGTGGAACAGAACACTATTATTTCTTTGGCAGAGTTTGGTAAAGTAATGAGCTATCTACGAGTGGTCAAGAGGGGCATTGGTCAGACAGAGAAGTTAGAGTTGGCCGACAAGAACACCTACATACAGTTTTCATTTGATCCGGGTAGGTTGCGTATTGATCTTATGAAGGAGATGGAGCCTCATATTGCAAGGATCAAGA
>Ga0315273_10012035_pt1 | contig 11070 bp, 6 predicted proteins | sample YL17G02_0_MG_FD_205753 | JGI IMG/M metagenome (GOLD analysis project Ga0315273, IMG submission 205753) | Sediment microbial communities from Yellowstone Lake, YNP, Wyoming, USA - YL17G02_0 | ecosystem: Environmental > Aquatic > Freshwater > Lake > Sediment | place: USA: Wyoming | collected...
CACCTAAACGGCAGGGGACACACTTGCCGCAGGACTCGTCCTGGAGGAATTTCAGAAAATACTTTGCCACATCCACCATGCAGGTTCCCTCATCCATGACGACCATGCCGCCGGAACCCATCATCGAGCCCGTCTCATAGAGTGTATCGAAATCAACGGGGATTTTAAATTTACTCACAGGCAGGCATCCACCGGATGGACCACCGGTCTGCACCGCCTTGATGGCCTTTCCGTTTTTAGGGCCGCCGCCGATTTTAAAAATGATATCATGCAGCGTGGTTCCCATGGCAATCTCTACAAGGCCTGTGTTTTTTACCTGTCCGGTGAGGGCGAATATCTTTGTGCCCTTGCTGCCTCTGGTTCCCTTGGAGGCAAACCAGCCGGAACCGTTTACAATGATAGAAGGGACATTCGCCCAGGTCTCTACGTTGTTCAGAACGGTAGGCTTGTTCCAAAGTCCTTCCTTGACGGTATGGATATCCTTGGGACGTGGCTCCCCGACTTTGCCTTCCAGCGAAGTCATGAGCGCCGTGGACTCGCCGCAGACAAAGGCGCCACCGCCCCGCGCAACGTCCACGTCGAAGGAGAAAGGAGAACCCAGGATATTCTCACCGAGAAGCCCGAGTTCGCGTGCCTTCTTTACGGCCAGCCTGGCATGCTGAACGGCAAGAGGGTATTCATTCCGGACATAGATATATCCCTGTCGAGCACCGACCGCCCAGGCGCCGATCATCATCCCTTCGATAACCAGGTGCGGGTTTGACTCAAGGACGCAGCGGTCCATGTAAGCCCCCGGGTCTCCTTCATCGGCGTTACAGACCACATATTTCTCGTCTTCCGGCACAGACCGTGCCTCGGCCCATTTGCGGCCTGTGGGGAATCCGCCGCCTCCGCGGCCCCGCAGACCTGACGACTTAATTTCTTCAATGACCGTCTTTGGAGCTATGCCCGTGAGGGTCTTGACCAGAGCCTTGTATCCGCCGACGGCGATATAATCCTCGATGGAACAGGGATCAACCCATTTGTTGTACGCCAGGAGCTGCCGGTCCTGAGCCTGGTAAAAAGGTATTTCCGTCTCTGTTCGGAACTTTTTACCGGAAACAGGGTCCGTGTATAGGAGCCGCTCGATGATATCACCGTTTTTAACCGTCCTGGCCACGATCTCCTTCGCGTCTTCGGGTGTAACGTGGCAGTAAATGAGATTTCCCGGCTCAAAAAGAATCATCGGTTCTTGTTCACAAAAACCATGACAACCCGTTAAATGTACCTGCACGTTCTTGTCCATACCCTGCCTTGCCAGCTCTTTACGGATGGCATTGATCACAGCGGGAGAATTTGAGGCCTGGCAGCACGTTCCATTAGGAATAATGATGGTTGACTGGATGCATTTTCTATCTTCCTGAAGCTTCTGGCGAAGGGCTTCCAGGTCGCTGCAATGGTTGAGTTTAGGCATTTAACGCCTCCTTCTTTTTCTTTGTCCCGCGGGTTTTTTCAATGATCTTGCGGAGTTTTGCGGGGGTCATGTGGGCCTGGTACGATCCGTTCTGAACGACGATAGGCGCCAGGGCGCAGGCTCCGAGGCAATTCACGCATTCAACAGTGAAAAGACCGTCCTTGGTCGTGTCTCCGGGCTCAACCTTGAGTTGTCCCTTGACCTGGTCGATCAGTAGATCGGAACCTCTCACGTGACAGGCCGTACCTGTACAGATCGTGAACACATTCTTGCCGCGGGGTTTCAGGGTAAAGGCCTTGTAGAAGTTGACTACTCGATATACTTCCATAAGAGGCACACCAAGCTCTTTCGCAACTGTCTTCATGGCATCCTGCGGGATGTATCCACAGATTTCCTGCACGTCCTGCAGGACCTCAATGAGTTGGCTGGGCTGGCTTCGCCTCCCCTCCAGGATGGGATCTATTGTGGTCATGGACATTTGGGCCTCCCTCATTTTTGTTATTGATTAGCGTCTGACTACCTGTTAAAATAACAAATGTAAATGCAGTAAAAATGCACTCATAATGCCAATAAATCATAGGCAGACATATTGCCACTGTATTACCTATATATTACACATATAATATTGGCATAGGAGGTAACGTACCATGAAGCAATTGCCGATAACTCCATTCAAAAAAGACGTTCAGGAGCAGTTCAACCCAGGAGATTTGCTTTCCTACCTCTGGCGAATCCCCCAGCATTCCGAGATGGAACCGGAAAAGATCGAGCTTGCCCTCCGCGAGCGCATCAAGGAATTGAACTGCCTTTACGGAATCGCGAGACTGGCCGAGCGCTATTACGATTCCATGGATGATTTTCTGAAATATCTTGTGGACTTCCTTCCTCCCTCCTGGCAATACCCGGAAATCACTTGTGCGCGCATCGTCTTCGAGGATCGAACCTACCGGAGCAAGAATTTCAAAGTGACAAAGTGGCGCCAGGCGGCACAGATTCTTGCCTATAATGAACCCGTGGGTGAGGTGGCTATCTTTTATCTGGAGGAGCGCCAGGCGGCTGATGAGGGCCCATTTCTCAAAGAGGAACGGGTTTTGATTGACGAGGTGGCTCAGAGAATCGGCGCCATTGCCATCCGTATTTCCGCTGAAAAAGAACTGCAGGAGATCAATAAACAGTTGAGCGTGGAACGCACGGCACTTCAGGAGGCAAACGCCGCATTACGAACAGTGCTGGCAAAAATTGAGGAGGAAAAACAGCGAATCTACAAAGATATGCAGGCGAACATCGAAAAGGTTATCATGCCGATTTTGAATGCCCTCGCCATCGAAGTGCCGAAGACTCAGCGGAAGTACGTAGATATTCTGAAAAACAACCTTGAAGAGATCACATCTCCCTTTATTAACCGTTTTTTATATAAATTTCAGTCGCTGACCCCCACGGAAGTCAGCATCTGCAATCTGATCCGGAACGGAATGAGGAATAAGGAAATCGCGGAACTCCGGGGCGTCGCTGTTGCAACCATAAACCGGCACCGCGAGCACATTCGGAAAAAGCTCAGGATCAGCAATAGTGACGTCAATCTCACAACCTATCTGCAGTCGCTGCTGTAAGCGAAATCGCAGAGTTGGCGCTTTCTGCGGTACGTATCTAATTCTTAATCTCAAGGTCTGCGATACTTTGCCTTGAAACAATTATTTCCTTATCTTCAGTTTTCACCTTAACGCTCATGAACCCAAGTATTTGATATGTCCCATTTTCAAGCTCAGCAGAGTCAAAACGAACGGCAAAATCTAATTGCCGATTTGACGATTCCCCAACTTTTATCCACGTCTGAGTTCCTTTTTTTCTGATATACCAAGCATTGGAAACACCAATTGGATAGCCAGAGATGCGCAGCGCTTCAAAGTCCTTTTTCAGTAACTCATCATCATAATTTTCTCTGAGGACTATGCATCCATAATATTTTTTTATAGCAATAGTAGGCACCAGAAATTGAGGACCCCAACGGACAGCAGACAAATTGATTACCATAACTCACCTCCTCAATCATGCAATTAAGTTCAAATCATGGGTCACCTTAATAAACCCGTGTAATTTAAAATTGCAAAATCCATTCCTCAAAGGAAGTGATCGGTAAATATTTAACTGCTTATAATCACAAGGCAATTATGATCGTTCTGCGGGCACCATGTTGTCAATAGTTACAATTTTGTATTTTTACTCTAAATAAAGCACAATAATGTAACTTTAATTCATCATTCATGCTGGAATCCTTACTATTGATCTTCAATGATTTCAATTCATCAATACAGCAATGCCTTCTTGGCACTATATTTGCGTTAAAAACTATATAACTGATAGCAGCCTGTGAAATTTTGAAGTTGCAGTCAGAGGTGATTCAGCCCCAAAATGTTGAGATGCCGTGTAAGGGCACGCCATATGTGAACAAGGTGGGGATTATTCTCATGGGGGCAAGAAGCGATAATAACATTCCATCTTAAAAGGGGTATAGTTATGTCAGTCATTCAAGAGGTTATTGCCAAAGTCAAACAGATCGATCCCGACCAGCCGGAGTTCCATCAGGCTGTGGAAGAGGTTATGGAAACGCTGGAGCCGACGACCAAAAGGCATCCGGAGTTTGTGAAGGCCAATATTTATGAGCGGATCGTGGAGCCGGAACGGTCGGTCATATTCCGGGTTCCCTGGGTGGATGAAAAAGGCAACGTCAGAGTCAACAGGGGATTCCGGATCCAGTTCAACAACGCCATCGGGCCCTTCAAGGGCGGGCTCCGTTTCCATGCCTCGGTGAATCTGGGGATCATTAAATTTTTAGGTTTTGAACAGACCTTCAACAACGCCTTGACGACCCTGCCCATGGGAGGCGCCAAGGGAGGCTCCGACTTCGACCCCAAGGGTAAGTCGGACGGCGAGGTTATGCGTTTCTGTCAGGCCTTCATGCGTGAACTGTTTCGCCATATCGGCCCGGAAACGGACGTTCCCGCCGGCGACATCGGCGTGGGCGGTCGGGAGATCGGCTATCTTTACGGCTATTACAAGAAAATCCGTAATGAACATACAGGCGTTCTAACCGGCAAGGGTCTCGAATACGGCGGCAGCGTGATCCGCCCCGAGGCGACTGGTTATGGAACGACCTATTTTGCTGCAGAAATGCTGGCCACGCGCGGCCTTGATTTCAAAGGCAAGATCGTCGCCGTCAGCGGCGCGGGCAATGTGGCCCAGTACGCCGTGGAGAAAGTCAATCAGTTGGGCGGCAAGGTCATCACCTTGTGCGATTCCAGCGCCACCATCGTGGACGAGCAGGGCATCGACGCTAAGAAGTGCCGCTATGTCATGGAGCTGAAGAACGTCAAGCGCGGGCGGATCAAGGAATATGCCGATAAATACAACACTGCATGTTTCGAAGGCGCCAGCGTCTGGGACGTGATCCGCGACCAGGGCATCAAGGTGGACATCGCCATGCCCAGCGCCACACAGAATGAAATCGACGCCTCTCACGCCGCGTCCCTCGTGAAGAATGGTTGCATCTGCGTTGCCGAAGGGGCGAATATGCCATCCACTCCGGATGCCGTGAAGATTTTCCAGGAAAACAATATACTGTACGCCCCCGGAAAGGCCGTAAACGCCGGCGGCGTGGCCACCTCCGGTCTGGAAATGAGCCAGAACAGCATGAAGCTCACATGGACACGCGAAGAAGTGGATAAGCGCCTCCTGATCATTATGAAGAGCATCCACAAGGCCTGCGTTGAAACCGCCGAGACTTACGGCAAGAAAGGCGACTACGTGACCGGCGCCAACATCGCCGGCTTCATCAAAGTAGCCAACGCCATGCTGGCCTACGGCGTCGTTTAATCAGGGGCTGCTTAGAATCAATGAGTATCATAGACAAACGGTTTCTGTTCTCTTTGGACATCGGCTGTTTGTCTATAAAATTTTTTACGGCTGGGTAAAGCAGATCAGCTGCTGGGTGACAACATCGGACAGAAGCCTCAGGTTTTTCGCCTCAACATCATATACGCGAACTACATCCGCATAATGGCTGTCCCGTGCGGAGATGTCGGCCAGGCGGTTGGGCAGGGATCCCAGCCAAGCGGTATTGAAGAAGACATTTTCCTTATCCGGATAGACTGCCATATAGAAAACATCCATCTCCACGATGTCCTGAAAAAAGTGGGTCCCGAACGACAGATCGGGGATAAGACTGCCGTCCTTGTACGCGATTTCCGCGATGACGCTGATATTATTGATTTCGGAGAAGGTCACCGGAACACCCATAGCCGGCGTTGTAGTGCCCCAGCGTCCCGGTCCCAGCAGCATCGTCGGCGTATCTTTGCGGTTGTCGATCAGCTTGTTTAAGCGGCCCACCAGCCGTGCCACGTCATATTTTTCTGAGAGGGACAATTTTGTATAACCCTGAGGATCGATATGGATGATCCGTGAAATGGGCTGGGAGAGGCTGCCCCCCATGAAGTTACCCTCCTGCCGCAGCAGGATGCTGTCCTCGCGAATCTGTTCCGGAATGGTCACCCGTACATTTTGTCCCCTCGTCTGGAAGGGACGGCACTGGAGCAGGTTCACCTGCAGTTTCCCTTCGACGTTGAAATTTCCCGTGAACTCAATATCCACAGGATATTCATAGCCTGCTTCAATCGTCTTGAGCATTCTGGACATGACTGTCGGGAATTCGGTCGTGGACAGAAGTTCATCGAAGGTAAGAATCCAGAAATCCCGCGCCGGTCTTCCCATAGCCCGCATCTGGTCCGACGCTTCTATATCGCGCACCCCTAAGAGTTCCATCCGTGCTTCCAGGCCTTCCTCAAAAACCTGCGATAGGGGCAGGGACTGAAAACGGTTTTCTTTCAGATTCAGCATATCAACATCATGCTGGGAGAAACGGCGGGCATGGCTAATTCCGGCATGAGATTTAACCAGTGGGGCGTCCAGGGCGACAATGCGCGGGTAATCATTTTCCACACGATTAACCGCCCGGGTTCCCAGGCCGAAGACAAGACGCAGCATGCCTGCCTTGGGATCCATGCCCTGTTTCCAGACGAAGGTGTTATAAGAGAGACCGACCCCGGCCAGCTCCGGGAAGAAGTACTGTTTACGGTATGAACCGGATACACGCTGCACGAGAAGCGCCATCTGTTCGTCCTGTTTGTCCAGACCCCGCTGAAGGCGGTAGGTGAGGGCGTCTTCGTTCATCGTGCTGGCGAAGATTTTGCGGACGGCTTCTTCAAAGTGTTCGTATCGCTGTTCGGGTGTGCCCTGATTAACGCAGAAGAAGCTTTCATACTTGTCGGCGAAGGCAGTGCCGAAGGCGTCTTCCAGCAGACTGCTGGAGCGGACGATAATGGGGGCCTGGCCATAATATTCCAGCATGAGCTGAAACTGCTCCTTGACCTCCATGGGAAAGACCCCGCGCAGCATGATGCTTTTCAGCTCCCTGGCGACCTCAAAATACCCCTCCTCGGTCTTATGGGCCATGAGCAGTTTCCACCAGCCGTTTTGTACTATATAAGAATAGAAGACATCGGAGCCGATATAATAGGAGTCGTGGTGTTCCAGATGAGACGACCAATCGAAGGAGGTATCCTGCCGCAGAATGTTCCGCGCCAGAAGCATGCCAACGGCTTTTCCGCCGATGAATCCCGTACCGATAAGCCGATCCTTGATCTCCAGGAGGTCTTTCAGGGTAAAATATTTCCGCACCAGGGACAGCATGCGCTTTTCCCTGCCGATGAGGATCCGGGAAAGCCGTTCGACCATGTCGTGACGCTCCGGTGCTTCTTCGGGATAGCCCGACAATCTTTTCGCCTGGAGAAAGACGCGGTCCCAGTAATCCAGATTCCGTTCGGCGCTCACAGAACTTTTTTGGGCCAGAAAGGAAAAGAGGTTGGAGGCGTCGACGCTACTCATGATGGGATCGAACTTATTCCCTTCCTGAATATGGGGCAGGAACATGGTGGGGGCGTACCGGTGCCAGGCCTTCAACGGATGGACGCAGATTTTCCCCTGATAGTTGTAGACATCCAGCAGTACTTGTGTGGTTTCGCGGATCCGCGCCACGGTCTTGAAGGAGTGACGTCCCCGCAAAATGGCAAAGTAGGCGACAGTATTCAATTCAAACAGATAGGGGCATGTGATGACAAAAAAATTCCCGATCATCAGGTCCGTCGCCCAGGCCATGAGCAAATCCGAGAGACAGTCAAAAACATAAAAGACATCCCGGCCTTCCTGCCGAATGATGTTGTGTACCTGAGTCGAGAAGGATTCAAAACCGGCATCGGCGTTCAGCTTGTAAATAGTGATGTTCCCGTTAACTCCCAGCAGAGGCTCATGACGGGCAAAGCGCATGTACACCACACGCTCGTTATTTTCCAGCGCAGTGTTTACATAGGGGATGACGAAGGACTTGTACTCTTCGATGTCATCCACCTGCATGACCACATTGTCGCCGGTCTGCAGAAAATTCAGAATCTCATCCAATCCCTTGATACCGCTACTGACACGGGAGAAAGACGGCATGATATGACCTCGCCTGGAATTTTGTCTCTTTTTTTAATCGCTCAAGTTCTATACCAGAAAGGGGGGTGCCATCTCAATTTAAATTATTTCACCAAAATGTACTTAATATTAATTAAATTTGCTTTTTGTTCATTTTTGTACAAAATTGCTTAATTAAAACCTATTTTGTGGTATAAGGTTTGCTGTAAGAGAAGAAATAATCATGAAAGGGAAACATCGTGAGTATTCATAACTATGAAGAACTGGCGGTCCTGCACGCAATCGCGAAGACCCTGGCTCAACCCTGGGATCTGCGGGATCAGTTGGAGCAGGTTCTGAAAGAAATGAGCTCCCGTCTGGGCATGTCTCGGGGCATGATCTCGCTGCTGGATCGCGATAGCGGCGAATCCTGGCTGGAGGTGGCTCACGGCGTCAACCTGGAGGGCCTGGAAATCTCCTATCTGGCGGGGGAAGGCATTACCGGCAAGGTCGCCCAGACCGGCCGTCCCATGGCTATTCCCAATCTTGGCAAGGAATCCCTTTTCCTGGACCGCACCGGGGCGCGGCGTTTTTTGAACCGTGAAGAACTGTCTTTCCTGTGCGTGCCGATAATGTATGACTCCCGGGTGGTGGGTATTCTCTCTGCTGACAAGGGTGCCAAAAATGTTACAAATCTGGATAGCGAGCTGGCCCTCCTGGCCTCCGTGGCGGAACTGATCGCCAAGGCGGTTCATGTTCTCTCTCTGGAAGAGGAAAACCGGCGACTCCGCAGGATCGTCAATCAGGGCAGGGCGCCATCGGCTGATATCATCGGTCATTCCAAGCTGATTCAGGAGGTTTTCGGTCTGATCAGTCACGTGGCGGACTCCAGCACAACGGTTCTCATCTGCGGGGAAACGGGAACGGGTAAAGAACTCGTCGCCCGGGCGATTCACATGAACAGCCCCCGCAGCAAGGGACCCCTTATCCAGGTCAACTGTGCCGCCATTCCCGACACCCTCCTTGAAAGTGAGCTCTTCGGCCATGAAAAAGGGGCCTTTACCGGCGCACTGAGACAACGGCGGGGGCGGTTCGAAGAAGCTCACGGGGGAACCATCTTTCTTGATGAAGTGTCGGAATTGTCTGCCGCGGCCCAGGCAAAGTTGTTGCGTGTTTTGCAGGATAAACAATTCCAGCCGCTGGGGTCTTCCCGTGTCGTCACAACCAACGCCAGGGTGATTGCCGCGACGAACCGCCGCCTGGAGGACTGCATCACCGCCGGTCAGTTCCGCAATGATCTTTATTACCGCCTCAGCGTCTTTCCCATCTACCTGCCGCCCCTACGCGAACGTGGCAACGACATAATCCTTTTGGCCGACCATTTTGTCCTGAAATACGCAAAAGAATTGGGAAAGCCGGTGAAGCGGATATCCACCGCCGTCATTGAGGCTTTCTTGTCCCACCAGTGGCCGGGCAATGTCCGAGAATTGGAAAACTGTATTGAGCGTGCCGTCCTGCTTTCGGGGGGAGACTCGCTTGAAATGATTCATCTTCCGCCCTCCCTGCAGACAAAAACACGGGAGGGGGACAAAAACGAGGCGGGGCGTTTGAGTGCGGTGATCGCGGCTCAGGAACGCTCGCTGATCATGGACGTCCTGAAAGAAACCCGCGGGAACCAGAGCAAGGCAGCGCAACTCCTGGGAACCACAAAACGGATTATGCAATATAAAATTCAGAAATTGGGTATCGACCCGAAGAAATTCCGTAAGGGGAAGCAGGAAGCGCCGGAAATGGTCAAAGCTTGAGCAAATGAAACACTTTTGTTCTTTCCGGATAATGAAACAGTACAATTTTGTTACATTTTGATAGGCAGGGTGCAGGACACTGTTTGCCGGTGAAAAAGATACCAAGAATATTGGAGGGGTACGTAATTAAAATTGAACCCTCCACTATGGCATATTTTTCGCTACACAAGGCTGATTCACAGCAGCGCTTTTCAAAGATCTTATAGGAAAGGAACATCATATGTGTCGCTTATTTGCCATCACGAGCAGGGAGCCTCTTTCCCCGATGACGGCTATTCATGCTTTAAATGTCATGAAAGAAGGTCATGACGGTTCCGGTGTGGGACTCTTTCTGACCGATCTTGGCGGCAGCTTTGAACAATTTAAAGGGGCGCCCATCCTCTCCGGCATCTTTTCCAACGAGGGCATCCGCACCCTGGACCATTACATGATGGATCTGGACTTCATGGTGAAATATAAATTGTCCATTCGTCCCTCCTCGACACCGCCTCCGGGGACGCCAAAACGCGACAATTACCTGATCCGCGTTTATGACTATCCCCCGGACTGGCAGTCCCTGCCGAAGGAAGAGATCGAGTACCGCCTGCTGCTTACCCGGATGAAGCTCCGGCAGATGGGAGAAAAGGACGGATCCATGATGGTCTTCAGCTTCTGGCCAGATGTGATCATGATCAAGGAGGTGGGAGACCCTCTTACCCTGGCGGAATACCTGGGCCTTGACAACAAGGAACTGCATGCCCGGATCATTCTCGCCCAGGGACGGCAGAACACAAATTACGCCATTGACATCTACGCCTGCCATCCCTTTTTCATCCAGGGATTTGCTACGATGACCAACGGTGAAAATACGGCCTTCGTGCCCATCCGGGAATTCCTCATGTCCAGGAATTATCCCGGATATACTGGCTATCAGTCCGATTCGGAGGTTTTCACCCATATCCTCCACTATACACAGAAAAAGCTGGGGCTCGGTCTGGACATGTATAAACATATTATAACTCCCCTGAAGGACGAAGAGCTGAACAGCCATTTCAACGGACAGAAACTGCGGTATTTCAAACACGGCTGTCGGCCCCTGATCATTGACGGGCCCAACTGTGTCATCGGATGCCTGCCGGACCGGTCGGTCTTCATGGTTCAGGACAGCAAGAAGCTGAGGCCCGGTGTCGTGGGCGGAGGCGCGGGCATGTTTGCCTTTTCCTCCGAAACGTGCGGTCTCGATGCCGCAATTCCGGCCCGCAACAAGAGCGAGGATTTTCAGCCAATGAAATACGATACGGTGATGATCCCATCAAACAGAATGGAGGT
>Ga0315273_10012036_pt1 | contig 11069 bp, 11 predicted proteins | sample YL17G02_0_MG_FD_205753 | JGI IMG/M metagenome (GOLD analysis project Ga0315273, IMG submission 205753) | Sediment microbial communities from Yellowstone Lake, YNP, Wyoming, USA - YL17G02_0 | ecosystem: Environmental > Aquatic > Freshwater > Lake > Sediment | place: USA: Wyoming | collected...
GTTCTTGACCAGTTCCTCCCCGACGGGCGTGAGGCCCGACAGGGCTGTGACCCGAACCTCGACCCCGGGCTCAAGTCGGAGGACGGCCACCAGGCGCCGGGCGACACGACCGGGACGGAAGTGAAAGGTCAGGCGTGAAGCATCCCTTCCCGCAGCTAGGTCCGCGGTTAGGTCCACAGCCAGGGTGCGGGCTGGGGGCGAGCCGGGAGTCGCCGCGGGGACAGCCACTAGGACCAGCGGTTGATCGCCCACCAGTCGTCCCGATGGTAGGTCCGCCCGCCGGCCCGAGACGCGACCTCGGGAAGCGGCAGCCGTCCACTCCGGGCTCAGGCGGGCCGGTTCGCCGGCCCGATGCTTCCGGCGGAAGAGGTGATAACCGTGCCAGGGAAAGCCGAGGCCGGGAGCGGCGGCCCAGCGGAGATGAATGCCATCATCCAGGCGAGGCCAGGAGGCGTAGGGAGGGTGGTCGTCTCGCACACCGAGTCCGACCATGGCCAATTTGCGGACCTGGGGCGATGACATGGCCCGGGCCTCCCGTTCCCGACCCGCGCCAGTCAGCGAGGCGGGCCGCGTTATCTGGCAAGGACAGGAAAGATCGGGAAGGTGCTGGCGGTGGGTTCGACAGGAGTCGATGCGATCCTCCACGGGCAAGGCCGCCCACAGGGTCCTGGGCCGGTCCGCTCGCGAGGCCGGACCGGCCCAGGGAGGGCGGACCACCTCAGCCGACAGTCTTCCTAGGCCAGGAAGAGAGCCACCCCCATCGTCATGTCGCTGCTCGTATAGAAATGCGTCGCACTGATGCAGTCGATCGAGCAGTGGGTCAGGCAAGCGGGGTAGCAGTATGCCGGCCCGGGGTCAGAGTCGAGATCGAAGACCTTCATGATCATCACCTCCTTGGGTCAGTTGAGCAGAGGAACGGGGCTATCTCTTGACCGCGGCCAAGCCAGAATCCTGCACTGCAGGCAGATTCCGGTCAAATGGCCCATGGCGCTACCAGGACGGCCCAGTCGACCTTCCGCCGGCTCGCTCCCCATCCTCCCCGCCCCGCTCTTGTTCATCTCTGCCCGCCGCCTTGTGGCAGGTTCCGACGCCGGTCTGTCGAAGACTGCCAATCGAGGATGTCATTTCCGGCGCGGCCCTCAGGTCATTGAGCATTCTCCATCTTCGGCGAAGGTTCGCATCTCGTACCGTCGTCCCATCCCACCACACTCCCGGATAGACCCCGCTACCGCGCCGAAGGGAGGTAAAACATGGCAGACGAGAAGCTTCTGGCAGTGCTTCAGGACAAGAAGGTTCTTCTTGAGGCCTACGCCGCGAGTTCGGCTCAAGTGATGCGGCTGGCTTTTCAGAAGATCAAGGCCCTCCAACCCTTCAAGGGTCGGGCCGACCTGGCTCCTCCGGTCCTGGAGAAGCTCATCGGCATTCGCCCGCCGGGTGACCCCGTCGTTGTTGGGGCTCACCTATACGCCCTGGAACTCACCGGGGCTCGCCGGGAAATTGCCAAAGGCGTGACGTTCGTGCTCAAGGACCAGGGGCGCAAGGACCCCCACCTGGTGGGACTCTTGGCCGGATACACGGGGGTTACCCTGGTGAAACCCGAGGGGCGTATGGCGCCCAAAGCGGCGGCCAAGATCCTCCGGCCGCGCGACCTCGACGAGCTCCTCAAGCTCGTTGAGAGAGAGGGGGGTCAGCCATGAGTCACCGGATTCTGGTAACCAGCCTCGGAACCGTTGTCGACCACTGGCACAAGGACGACGTCTACGGCGAGATCTCCGACGCGGACAAAGCCACTATGCAGGCCAACGCGCTGGCCACCTACCCGGGCATCACGCCGGTTGAGTATATCCATCTCGACCACACCATCGAAGTCCTGCTCCCGTCCTACAAGTGGAACTGCTGGGGCTTCACCTTCAACCCGCGGCAGTGCTGGGTCGGCCTCGACGGCTCGGACATCCAGCTCATCCTAAACGACAACGGCACTCAGGTCTTCGTGCCCAACCTCCGCATCGGCGACGTTATCTGCTACCGCAATGCCGGCACGATCACCCACACCGGGCGCATCTGGTCGCTGGACGCCGCCGGCAATCCCGCTCTCGTTCAGAGCAAGTGGGGTTCCCTGGGCGAGTACTTCCACGCCCCCGCCACTGTTCCGGCCAGCTATGGCGCTGACCGGACCTACTGGCGGGTGACGCCTCTCGGCGGCAAGGGCGACGCCTGGGTCAAAGACTGCGGGGCCGACGACCGTCTCCCCTACGCGCCCTGTAGCGAGTTCTACCTCAGCCCCGATCTCTGGTGCAACAACTCCGGCGGCACGACCCACGAGGACCCGCACCGCGGGTCTCCCAACCAACTCTGGGTCAAGGTCCGTAATGCCGACACCCTGGCCATCACCAACGCCGAGGTTCGCGTCTACTGGGCCAACCCCACCGGGGGCATGCCCCACACCGAGTGGGCCCTTATCGGCACAGCCCTGGTCAGCGTTCCCGCCGGGGCCGGCAACGAGGCCACCGCCGGGCCGATCATGTGGACCCCGGGCGCGGCCGAGCCGGAGCACTGTTGCCTCTTCGCCATCGTCAACACGGGCGAGGACTACCACGAACCGACGACCCTCGACCCGATCGTCTGGCCCTTCGATATCGCCAGAGACAACAACATTATCTGGAAGAACATGTGGATCGAAGAGGTTCCTGCCCCGCCGCCTCCGGGGGCGCCCACCGCGCCTGGGGGGAACCAGGGCAAGACCCTCACCTTCGTGGCCAAGAACCCGTTTAACACGGCCGCGATAGTCGAAGTGAAGGTGAAAGTGCGCCCGATCACGGGCGAGGACGTCCTACACATGGGCTTCGCCGCCCAGGCCCTGACCCGGGCCGGCGGACCGGTCCTCAAGGACCTCCAGGTCAAGCCGGTCAAGCCGGGCGAGGTCGTCGCCGCAAGGCACGTCCTCTTCCCCACCAGCGTGGCGAAGGTGTCCAGACTCCTCGGACCCAAGCTCAAGCCCAACGTGGCTATCGACTTCCTCAAGACGGAGACCACCTGGCGCAAGCGCGGTGGGGCCCTGCACGACAAGGGCCTGGTCTTCTCCCTTGGCAGAGTCGCCCCCGGAAAGGGTGGGCGCATCGACTTCAGAGTGGCCGCCCTTCCCGGCGCCAAGCCCGGAGACATCCACCGCATCGACTTCGAGCAGACCGTCGGTGGTCAGGTCACCGGCGGCGGCGCGTACGTGATCGTAGTGAAGGGGTAAGGGCTCGGGCGGGGGAGCGACCCCGTGCGGGCAAGAGCGAAGGAGCAAGAGAGAAAGGGCAAGAGCGAAGGGGCCGGGCGGCGTGAGCACGGGCCGCCCGGCCCCTTGGTTTCTTCAGCCCTTCCGTCAGCCTATTGCTGAACGAACGAGAGTCCGACAAACTCGTTCACGTGTAGCATAATGATGTCGCCTGGATACAGAAGACAGACTGGCCCGCACAGGTTCATGCACTCAATCGGGACGGAGCTAGTTCGCGGGCACGGATCAAACCTGTCCACCTCGACTCCACCTCCCCCCTGGGACAATGGCTCCTCTTTGACGGACGCGAGCCGCGAGGAACCCGCTGTCGGCTGTGGCTTGTCCGTGCCGCGGATGGGTTCCTTCTATTCGACCCGATAGAGAGACTGGCCCGCAGGGAAGGGGGCGGGGACGATCGAGGCGAACCGGAGCGGTAGCGGTGGATGGAGACGGGGGCACGAGCATGGTTCTCAGGACGGGAAACGACTACATCGACAGCCTGCGCGGCCGTGGTCTCACGGCCTACTACCGGGGCGAGAGGGTGGCCGAACCGGTGGACCACCCCGTAATTGGTCCCTCCATCCGCTCCGTGGCCGCCACCTACGATCTCGCCCATAGCCCCGATCCCGGCCTCCGCGGCCTGGCCACGGCCGGCGCCCCCGGCGGGGTGACCATCAATCGCTTCACCCACATTCACCGCTCAGCCGAGGACCTGGTCCGGAAGATCAAGCTCCAGCGGGTCCTGGGCCGTCTCACCGGGGCCTGCTTTCAGCGCTGCGTGGGCTGGGACGCCCTGAACGCCCTCTACATCACCACCCACGAGACAGACGCCACCCTGGGCACGCCCTACCACGAGCGGATGCGGCGTTTCCTGGCCCACGTCCAGGCGGAGGACCTCGTTTGCCAGGGGGCCATGACCGACGTCAAGGGCGACCGCGGGGCCCGGCCCGGTCGGCAGGAAGACCCCGACCTCTACCTCCGGGTGGTGCGGAGAACGGCCGATCACATCGTTGTGAAGGGGGCCAAGGCCCATCAGACCGGGGCCCTCGGCTCGCACGAGATCATCGTCATGCCCACTCTGGCTCTTGAGCCCGGGGAAGAAGACTACGCCGTGTCCTTCGCCATTCCCTCGACGGCCAAGGGTCTCGTCTTCATCGTCGGCCGGCAGTCCGGAGACCTTCGCTGCCTCTACGACCCGCCCATGGATCAGGGCAACGCGCGTTTTGGCGGGCACGAGGCCCTCACGGTCTTTGACAACGTGGAAGTGCCCATGGAGAGAGTCTTTCTCCTCGGCGAGGTCGCCTTCAGCGGGAAGCTCGTGGAGCGCTTCGCCGGCTTCCACCGCCAGAGCTACGGAGGCTGCAAGGCCGGGGTCGGCGACGTCCTGATCGGCGCCGCGGCTCTGGCAGCCGACTACAACGGCGTGGCCGGAGCTTCCCACGTGCGGGACAAGCTGGTGGAGATGATCCACCTCAACGAGACGATCTACTCCTGCGGTCTGGCCTGTTCCCACGAAGGCCGGGAGACGGCCTCAGGGGCCTACCTCATCGACCTCCTCCTGGCCAATGTCTGTAAGCAAAACGTGACCCGCATTCCCTATGAGATGGCCCGCCTGGCTCAGGATCTGGCCGGGGGTCTGGTCTCCACCCTGCCCTCAGCCCGGGATCTGGACAATCCCGAGACCGGGGAGCTTGTCCTCAAGTACCTCAAGGGCGTTCCCGGAGTAGCCACCGAAGACAGGATGCGGGTCATGCGCCTCATCGAGCACCTCACCTTAGGCCGGGGGGCCGTCGGCTACCTGCCGGAGTCCCTCCACGGGGCCGGCTCACCCCAGGCCCAACGTCTGGTCATCGGGCGCCAGGCCCCCCTGGAGGAATACAAGCGGGCGGCCAGAGAGCTGGCGGGGATATCGTCACGGCCAAGGTCTGGCGGGTAGCCTAGTCCCAGCCGCGCTAGCTAGCCTGAACCAGGATGGTCACGCGGGTGATCATGCCGCGGGCCACCGTCAGAGTGACTGTGTCGCCGGTGGTGACCTCGCTGGCGGCGACCTCCGCGCCGTGGTAGTAGACCTTCGCCTCCGGGTCGACGGCGCGGGTGGTATCCTGCCCGCCGGACCTCACGGTCAGGGTCATGAGCTTGCCGCTGGCGCCGACGACGCTGCCGAGGACGGTGCCCGTGATCTCGGACACGGCATAGGTCGCCACGACGGCGGTCACGTGGTCCTGGGCGTCCAGGGTCATAATGACAGAGTCACCGGGGCGCACGTCCCCGAGGTGAGCGGCGTGGCCGTTAATCATTACAGTAGCGGCCCTGGCCACCTCGTAGGTCTCCTCGTCCGGAACCTCGCCGCCCACGGGGATGATGGAGATGGCGCCGGCCGGGTCGGGATTGAACCCGGCGCGAAGCACCACCCGGGTGACAGTGCCCTCCACCGCGGTGGCGTGGTCCTCCGGATCGATCTCAACCGCCGTGATCTTACCGCTGGCGAGGGTCAGTTCCACCGTCTGGCCGGCGGCGATCTGGTTGGCCGCCACCGCGTGCCCGTCCTTGCTGATGACCACCGTCGCGGCGGCGGCGAAGGTCTCGGCCTCGTTGTCGTGCCACAGGGTGATTGAGGTCAGCTTGCCGGCGGCGCCGAGGGCGAGGGTCAGAACCATGCCGGTGACCTTGGTCGTCTCGGGTCTTGCCGTGGTATCACCGTCGATGAGCAGAACCTGGCCGCCCTCGTTGATGTAGAGCGTCACCTTGAGGCCCGCGGTCACCGCCGCCAGGGTCGACTGCCGGCCATCGAGAATGACCACGACGCCGGGCGCCAGCTGGTAGGTTGCCTTGTGCTCCTCGCCCTCCTCGTCCTCGTCATCCTGCTCGCCGCCGGGCCACCCGCTATCGGGAATGACAGTGATGGTCGAAGGCGCCGCCGGGTGGGTGGAGACGTGGACCTCGACCACCTCGCCGGAGATGATGCCGCGGTCGAGATCCGTGTCAATGTAAGCATCCAGGCGGCTCAGCAGCGCGGCGATCTCGGCGCGGACGACCGGCTGGTTGGGTCGGAGGGCGCCGCCCGAGCCGCGGACAATGCCCAGTTCAACGCCTAGCGCGACGTAGCCCCAGGCCCAAGCCGGCACGGCCGAGGCGTCCTTGAAGGGGAGCGCGACGTTGATCCTCTCGTCGGCCTCGCGGCCCAGCCCGGCCGCCTCCAGGAGCACGACGATGACTTCCACGCGCTTGGCCCGAGCGTTGGGCTGGAAGGTCGGCCCGCCGCCACCCTGCATCAGGGGCCAGAGATAGCCCTGCTTCAAAGCGTAGGCCAGGCACTCGCGGGCCCCCGGCCAGGCCGGAATGGCCCGGTAGTCGGCGAAGGTGGCGCCAAGGAGCGCGGCCACCGCCTCCGGGGTCAGGGCCTGAGCCTCGTCCTCGAACCCCATGAGCCGCGTCGCCAGGACGACCATCTCCAGCCGGGACACGTGGTTCTTTGGTCCGAACAGGCCCTTGCCGTAGCCCTGCATGACGCCCTTGGCGGCCATGGTCTCGATGTCCGGCCAGGCCCAATCGTCGCCGCTGACGTCTGAGAACCAGGGCGCTCCGCCCTTGGCCTTGCCGTGCCCGTTTCCGCCCTTGGCGAGGTCCCCCCGCGGACCCGCGACAGCGAGCGCGGGGCCAGCGGTCAGCGCCAGGGCCAAGACGACCACGGCCGCCATCGCCCGGGAACGCAAGCGACGAGTCGTCACGTCGGTTCCCCTCCGTTCTCTTCCTGCCCCGAACACTCGCGGCGCGGGGGCCACTCGACATGTATAGTCAGAAGGTGGGGGGCAGATGTCGGGCGTGGCCTCAGAGGAGAACGCTGGGTGACCGAGTGGGAGGGGCGCGGACCCGGCGAGCCGACCCGGCGAAGGCCGCTCGGCTCCACGCCAGAACGGGAAGGAACCGAGTTGTCGCATAGCGTCTTCCAGGCCGTCTCGGGCGGGGGCGGTGGATTCGATGGCCGCGCCAGCGAGGGCCACGACCTCTGCCCGCTTCAGTGGCCGAGAAAGGAGGCCTTCCTATTGGGTATCTGGTCGACATGCCGGTCGCGCCCAGCCGGCTAGGATGGCGTGCCGAACGCGGGGCAGGGCACAGGTCGCGGGGGAGGGGGCAATCCCTCCCCTCCGTCGCTTGTCCGGACCGCGGAAGCGCGCACGGCGCCTGCATCCACCCGAACTCGGCCTCGGCTCCGTCGCGCCACTGGTAGCGCCTGCTCGTCCACAATCGGCTTGGAGATGACTGCTGGTTGGCGCTATGCGCTCCTGACGTGGCCAAGTCCCTGGCACTTGGGGCACTTGATCATCTGCTCCGAATTGGCGTCCTTCACCTCACCCTTGCCACCGCACTTCGGACACCTCATCTCTGGGCTCCGCGGCCCCCGTTCCCGGTTCCAGCTTTCCGTCATGAGGCACCCCTCCTCTACACCTGAATCGGAGTCTGCTTTCGTGGAAGACCCTGGCAGCCTGCTGCCCCAATTGTAGGCCTGCCCACGAGGCCGGTAGGGACGGGGCATCTGGGAGAGGGGGCTCAGGTGGAAGGAGACTACGTCGCCGATCCAAGGCTGAGCAGCCGCAGGACGAGCAGGAGAAACCAGGCAAGCAGCAGCAAGTACCCGACTTCCACGGGACAGTGTACGAGTAGTCCTCCTGGCTACCGGCGTGGGCTTGGCCTACCTTCTCATCGGCGTGGCCATCTAGAGTTGGGTTTCCAGCTCGACGATCTTGCGGCGGAACGCCTCCAACTCCCCAGCCATCTGGGCGGCGACAGATGGCAGGGCTTCGACGAGGGGTAGCATCTTGTCCCAGCGGAGTTCGTACCCGTAGGCGTGGCGCTCCACGTGCCTAAACGACCGGTAGTCACTCAGCTTGCGATAGAGGTCGGGGCTGATAACGGTGGGCCGTACCCCGCGAACCTCGTGGGCAACCTGGTCCAAGAGGGTGGCGTGCCATGCGTCTCCCTTGGGAACCGACCCGTCAATGGCGGACGCAATGATGGCGAAGATGCTCTCCGCCGCCGAATAGAGATCATCCAGGTAGCTCGCCGCGGCCCGGATGAATGGCTCACTCCAGCTCGACCCCCCTAGCCTCTATCTCCTGACGCAAAGCGCGGTCGGCCTCGCTTTCGTGGAGGTCCTCCCACAGCACGAGGTGAAGCCGGCGGGGCAGAAGAACTCTCTCCAGATCGCCGTAGAGGGGGTAGTAGAGGCTCTGCGGGAGACCCTCGACGCAGAGGTCGATGTCGGAGTCCTCGCCAAACGGGCCGGTGACCAGCGACCCGAAGAGAACGGCCCGCCGGACACCGTACCTCTCGCGGACCAGGCGCGCCGCCAGCCGCACCTTATCCAGCGCTTCGGCTCTTGCCCGCTCAAGGACCCGCTCCCGTGCGCGAGCGCGATCCTTCCACCCCCTTAGGTACTCGTCTCTCTCGGCAGGCGTAAGGAGTTCCCCCACCGGCGTCACCCCCTTGCCCCGTGCTCTCTCCCAGATTGTACCACGAGCGAGGCCGGCATCATATGGCCCTCCGCGGACCGGGCGCAGGTGACACGGGCCGCGCCATTCACCGAGCCTCCTATGAACGTGGCGAAATCGCGCTTCCGGTTCCCGGGGCACTGCCGGCGCGGTTCGGCCCGGAAGAGGCTCTTTAGGGGCCAGGTCCGAGAGTGGGCCAAGCGGTTTGACCTGGACCCGGCCAACAGGATCCAGGACATCGAAGAAGAGAAAGAGTGGTTGCGCGAGCAAGGTCTGAACGACCTCGCGGCGCGGGCAGAGGCCCTCGGCCGCCTGCCCGCCGAGCGGGTCACCTACGCCGCCTGGAGGCTTCACTTCCTTTCTCAGCCCGGGGGCGCCCCTGATCCTCAGTGGCTACGTTCTTTCGACCGTCCCGCAGAAGCTAGCGCCGGTCTGACATCTACCGCTCCGCTTGGAGACCACAACCCAAGGCAGATCATGGTCCTTCCGCCGTCCCTGAGTGACTGGCTTTCGGCCGACCACCCATCGTACTTCGATTTACGGGAGGTATACGGAACTCCGTGGCGACCCGCCCTATGAGCCGAGGATGATGGTCAAGGTGTGGCTCTACGGCTACATGATGGGCGTCCGGTCCTCGCGGAAGCTTGAGCGGGCCCTTCATGAGGATGTCGGCTTCCGAGTGCTTTCGGGTAACCAGCAGCCCGATCACTGGACCCTGGAGTTTCGGAGGAGACACCATGTGGCCCTGGGCGATCTCTTCGAGCAGACCGTGAAGGCCGCCGCGGACGCCGGGCTGGTGAAGCTGAAGCACGTCTCCATTTGTGCTCCTCGACCAACCATCCCTCATCGTCTAGCCGTCTGCCAGCCATCTCAGATTGTCAAGGAGCTAAGGTTAGTCGCACGGGCTGCTAGCTGAAGGGCGGTCTCGGGACCCGTGGTCAGGAATTGCGCGGCAAGGAGGAGGAAGAAGCAAGACCAGACCTAATATCATTTCCAGCCAAGGCAGGAAGTGACACTGCCGTCGCTGGGCGCGGTAGTGTCATCTGTTTTGGTCCAGAATTTGAATGATGGGGAGGCGGATGCGCGTGGCTCAGATTAAGGTTAAGTGCTCAAAGTGCCTCGGGGTGTTCTGGATGCAGGACTACGAATGTACGACATGCCCACACTGCGGGACCGTGGCCATCGGGCCCAAGTCGTAGAGGGCAGAAGTCCGTGATTTGCCGGGTGGGGGAAGGTGCGTAGGGTGAACCCTGTCTCGGGGGCAGTCGTGACCACCTTCGGCTTGGCGGCGGCTTCGCGGCGTTCCAGCTGTAAGGCGCCACCCATCGGCGGGGCGGGCCAGAGTTGACCTTGAGAGGTTAACCCTCGCTCATGAAAGAGAAAAGGCCTGAGACCTACTGCGCCGTGATCGCCGATGTGGTCCAGTCTTTGCCACCGGGCGAGGTAGACTTCCCGCTTCGCGGTCACCGCCTGAGACGAGTTCCAGGGGCTGCTCAGGACGCCGACCTGAAGCCGGTGTGCCTGGGCATGGATGGACCCGCCCTCCACCGGGCGCGGGGCGCCCTGCAGGAGTGTAAGGATAGCGGACACACGCTGACCTTTCGCCTTGGGAATCCGGAAACCGACGAGCTTCTGACCTTCTACGCGGCGGGTGGCACGACGCTGGTGAGGCACGTGCTCGACGCGGCCAGTCCGGCTTGGCGGGACCGCGTCACCCGGACCGCTTCCGAGCAGGCCCCGGAGAGTGGTCTCGATCGCGGTGGCCATTGGCGCCGGTCTGGTCCTGGCCTGGGCCCTGGGCCCTGGGCGGGGCATCGGGATGAGCCGGCCTGTAGGCCCGACTCACGGCTTTCGGGTCTTCGCACTGTCCATACGACTACCCCATAGCCGCCGCGGCCATCCTGGCAGCCTCCATGGCCAGGAACGAGAAGCCCGGGCTACGCATCCCCCAGCCCGGAAGGTGACTAGCGTCCTGCCGAATTCACTCACTGATAGCTCCCGGGCAAGGAGTTCGATCCCGCCTCGGGCCTCATCTACTTCGGCGCCCGTTGGTATGACGCGGCGGTGGGGCGCTTCACTACTCCAGACCCGGCGCCTGGGGCCCTGCGGGACCCCCTAACCCTTGACCCCTACCTTTTCGCCAAGGCCAACCCCGTGAACTTCGTCGACCGGTGGGGGCTGCACGCGGAGGAGTCGGAGTGGGTCATTGACCTCGACGACGAGACTCTCGGGGCCATCGGCAACGTCTGGATGAAGGCTTGGGCCGGCGACATGACGCAGATGTCCGTGCGCGAGGTCTCGCGAAGCGCGGAGAAGCTCGT
>Ga0315273_10012037_pt1 | contig 11069 bp, 7 predicted proteins | sample YL17G02_0_MG_FD_205753 | JGI IMG/M metagenome (GOLD analysis project Ga0315273, IMG submission 205753) | Sediment microbial communities from Yellowstone Lake, YNP, Wyoming, USA - YL17G02_0 | ecosystem: Environmental > Aquatic > Freshwater > Lake > Sediment | place: USA: Wyoming | collected...
GCACCATCGAATGCACGCTCGGCGGCGTGGTCTGGAAGAATCGCTGCATGTCGGCTTCAGCCGGAGCACGACCGTTCAAGATGCCGTATTGATGGATGTAGGCGAGGAATTGGCCTTGTCGTTCCGTATGGACGGGAGGGTCAGGTCTTGCAATCATGCACTCAGCATGATCCTGCCCGGCCTTGTACTGACGTAGCCGGCGACTGACGGTTGAGTAGTGCACTCTGAGGTGCGCGGCGATCTCGTTCATCGTGTACCCGTGCTCGAGATACGCTTTGGCGACGCCCGCCGCGTCCTTCGAACTCGTGACGACGGTGTCGAGCGTGGGGCGATCGACCAGGCGTTGTACGCGGGGGATCTCCGGTAAGCTGGCGCTGGCGCTGCCGCTGCCCGGCGCGTGCTGCTCAATGAACTCGTCACTGCCAAGATAGATCTGCCCGCGCAGGTTCTCCCACACGGTCACGCCCCGGCCTGCTGAGACGAACTTGCGGTAGGCCGCCTGCGCCTTCTTCTTGGATGGGCCGAACTGCTCCAAGATCCAATCCGTTGTCAGTAGCGGCGGAGCAGCTTCAATCCCGGCCGTGGCTCGGTAGCTCGACCACGGCCAGTCCTTCGCCGAGCGCACCATCTTCGCTCGAACAGGGTTCAGGACAACGTAGCGAGCCAGTTCGAGGAGATACGCATCCCGTTCGACAAGGATCGCCTTGTAGCGACCCTGGAAGACGTGGCCGGTTCGCGAGTGCCGACGGTTGAACTCTTGCGTGTAGACGCCGTTGAGTTGACGCATGCCACGCGCGAGCGTTGGGTCAACCGTCTCGACGAGTAGGTGGTAATGGTTCGACATCTGGCAGTAGGCGTGGCAGAGCCAGTTGAAGCGCTCGACGGCCTGAGTCAGCACCTGAAGGAAGAGCTCTCGATCCGGATCGACAAGGAAGACCTTGCCACGGGCGTTGCCGCGGCAGGTGACATGGTAGAGAGCACCGGGGTACTCAATCCGAAGCGGGCGAGCCATGGACTCAACCTACTACGAAGTATGCGTGATTGCAAGACCCAACCCCGCCGCCAGAAATGATGGCGCTGACTTGAGGCCGGCTGTTGCTCGGTAGCTCGACCAGGGCCAGTCCTGCGCCCTGCGCACTATCTTCGCTCGAACAGGGTTCAGGACAACGTAGCGAGCCAGTTCGAGGAGGTAAGCATCCCGCTCGACAAGGATCGCCTTGTAGCGCCCCTGGAAGACGTGACCGGTTCGCGAGTGCCGCCGATTGAACTCCTGGGTATAGACACCGTTGAGTTGACGCATGCCGCGCGAGAGCGTTGGATCGACCGTCTCGACGAGTAGATGGTAATGGTTCGTCATCTGGCAGTAGGCGTGGCAGAGCCAGTTGAATCGCTCCACGGCCTGAGTCAGGACCTGCAGGAACAGCTCTCGATCTGAGTCGATGAGAAGGACTTTGCCACGTGCGTTCCCGCGGCAGGTGACGTGGTACAGCGCACCGGGGGACTCAATCCGAAGCGGGCGAGCCATGGGCTCAACGTACTACGAACTATGCGTGATTGCAAGACCCAACCCCGCCGCCCAACCCCGCCGCCCTGGGAGGCCACATATGTCATAGGCAAACCAGTCGAGCACGCGGTCACCGTAGGAGAACGTACCCCAGTTCACTATGAGGGCATAAAGAGCAGTCCACGGTGGGACAGCAAGTAGTTGCACGGTCCAGCTGATCGCGGCCGCAAAGCTTCCCGCATCCGATAGCATCCCTCACCCTAGCCGGTCGTCAGCGGTATGCCAAGTCCTCGCGGGCGATCCGACCCAGTCTTGCGGCGATTCGCAATGCGTGCCGCGTCTCAAGCTCGTTGGTTAGCTAGGCCTCGCGGAGCTTGGCGGCCGAGGCGTTCCAGGGACACAGTAATGAATCGAAGCAAGGTCAGCGTGGGGTTCCGTATTGTGTCCCTGGAGCTCGCTCGGACTTTCCTGGATGGCACAGATGACGGGGGCGGCATTTCAGAGTCGAGGGCCGATCAGCAGTTGCACGGCAACTGCCAAGCGGCTCAGAGCGCTGAGCCGCCGCGGACGTCCCAAGCTGCTTGCGCCGCAAGCAGCCAGCCACACCCCCGTCGACGTTGAAGGAGTTGCGGCAGCAACTCCCCAGCTGCTCGGAACGAGCAGCCGTCTACATCGCGACGGGTGTGTCCCTGTCCCTGCACAGAATCCGATGGTAGACCCTGCCGCCGACCCCATCCCCCGCGGCAGCCGTCTGCACCCCACTTGGGTGTCCTCGCTTCTAGGCGAACCGCGGCGGTGACCCGGTGGCCCCGGGGGTTGTCAGATGTCGGCCGCCAGTATATGATCGCAGCAGACATGGCTCTAGATGTGCATAGGACGGTGGAGGGGGCTGAATGACCCGGGAGGAACTCCTATGCATCATCGCCGAAGCCAGGGCGGACCATCTGCGGTCGGTGGATCTCGCTGGAAGCGACATCAGTGAACTCCCCGATGAGATTGGCCAGCTTACGGAGTTGTCGTCGCTCTCGCTGAGAAACAACCGGGTTAGCTCCCTCCCAGAATCCATTGCGAACCTCACGAATCTCCGGACGCTTGATCTCAGAGACAACGGACTGGCTGCACTGCCGGAGTCTATAGGCAACTTGGAGAACCTATGGTGGCTGGACGTAAGCGATAACTGCCTCGAATGTCTGCCAGAATCGATAGGGCGGCTGACAAGGCTCAAGACCTTGTTCGCTACTGGCAATGTCCTTGCTTCCCTCCCGGCATCGATCGGCCAACTGGGCGCGTTGTGGCGCCTGGAGTTGGCTACGAACGAACTGACATGGCTGCCTGACTCAGTGTGCGAAGTCGCTAACCTGGAGTTGCTCGATGTGGCGCAGAACAAGCTGGTGTCACTTCCCGATAGCATCGAGCGGCTGCTGTACCTTCGGTCCCTTCGTCTGGACGCGAACATCCTCCGAAACCTGCCCGAGTCGGTGTGCCGATTGCGAAATCTGAAGACCCTTAGCGTGGCACGGAACCGCCTCACATCACTACCGCAATCGATCGGAAGCCTGACGCAACTGGAGCTATTGGATCTTTCGGGCAATCAGCTCAGGCAGCTGCCGCAGTCCCTGTGTGCCATGGCGAAGCTGCCACGGCTCAGGCTAGACGACAACCCGCTGGAACCCGCACTCTTGAGTGCCTATCGAGGGGAAACCAGGAGTCTCAACTCTTACCTGCGCAGTTTGGTCGCTGAAACCGAACCACTCTACGAAGCAAAACTCATCTTCGTCGGTGAGGGAAATGTTGGCAAGACCACGCTTCTCAAAGCATTGGTGGGGCGAGAGAATGATCAGCCGCGGGAAGGGGAGCCTACAACCCATGGCGTGAAGATAGACATCTGCAGCCTGCGTCTCCCTCACCCGGTAGAAGCTGAGACACACATCCAGCTGAATGCCTGGGACTTTGGCGGGCAGGAAGTGTATCGGGCGACGCATCAGTTCTTCTTTAGCCATCGGTCACTCTACGTGCTTGTGTGGGAACCGAGACGCGGTGTCGGGCAGTGCCAGGTGGAAGACTGGCTAAGGCTGATCCGGCTCCGAGTTGGTGACGATGCGCGCGTTCTCGTGGTTTCGACTCATTGCCGCACCGGCGGTCGCATCGCGCGCATCGACCGGCCGGTTCTTCAACGCGACTTCGGCACGATGATAGTAGGTTTCTACGAGGTAGACAGCCTGGTAGTAGACGCAACTACCGGCACGTACGTGGGTGTCAATGAACTGAAGGATGCGATCGCAAGAGCGGCAGCTGGATTAGATCAGATGGGCATGTCTTTCAACACGCGCTGGAGAAAGGCCCGAGACGATCTGCTGGGGCTAACTGAGCCCCGAATCAGCTACCGGGAGTTCGCCGATGTGTGTACTAGGCACCGGTTGGGGCATGTTGATGCCGAGACGTTGGCACTCCTCATGCACGATCTTGGGTACATCGTGCACTACGGCGACGATGAACGGATGCGCGATGATGTTGTGCTCCAGCCTGAGTGGTTGACGAAGGCGATTGGGTTCGTCTTGGAGGACCGAACCACGCAAGAGATGAACGGCATCCTCCCCGACAATCGGCTGACAGAGGTCTGGAGGGATCATCCATTCGAGGGCGAAACGCGCTATGATGTGCACCTCTACTCATTCTTCTTGCGCCTGATGGAGAAGTACGACGTCTCCTATCGCTTGCCAGATGGCGTGTCTAGTCTGATCGCGCAGCATGTGCCACAGGTTCGGCCCGAACTGCCTTGGTACCCAGAGGAAGGCTCCCCCCCAGGATTGCGGCAGATCGAAATGGTGTGTTCGATGGATGAGGACCCGCCGGGGCTGATGCCATGGATGATCGTGCGGACGCACGACTTCGCCGTCGGGAGCGAAAAGACCGGTGACGAGGGCCATCGACTTCACTGGGAGAGGGGTACGTTTCTACGGTACCCACCTCATGGCGAAGCTGTTGTAGAGAAGCGCGATCGCGAACTCCACATCTGCTCCCGAGGTGTGTGGCCTGAGTACTTCTCCAACGTGCTGCAGCACATCTTGCAGAAGCTGATCGTCGACACGTGGCCTGGGATGGACGGGCGATATCGCTTCACGGTGCCTTGCCCAGAGAGACGGAATGGGGCAGCCTGCAAAGGCAGGTTCAATATCGATGCCTTGCGCAGGTTTCTTGCTGAGGGCGATCAGAGCATACGGTGCCAGGAGTGCGGTCATCAGCAGGCCATCGCTGGATTGCTCTTCGGTTTCGAGAGACCGGACTTGGGCGAGCAGCTTCGTGGCATTGAGGCGCGACTCAGTGGGCTCGAAAGCAGGATTGCCAACTACATAATGGCGCTGATGCGGGCGATTGCGACTGAGGCGAAGAGTGGGCCTCGCTTGTGCACCATCGAACCAGTGCGAAAGGGGCGAGGCAAGTCAGCAGCGCAGCTGTTCAGCCGGAAGGTTCGCCTCCGACTGTGGTGTGAAGCCGAGGGATGTCAGCATCCTGTGGTGGGACGACACCCGACGCGCAAGCGCAAACTGGGTGAGTATGAGTTCGCCAAACCTCGGCTTTGGTTCGTCGAAGCACTGCCGTACTTCAACTTCGTTCTGGGTCTGTTGAAGGCAGCAGCGCCCGTGGCAGCTCCTGCCATGAAGATGTTCCTCGGCGCGAGCGCGCCCAAGGACTGGGACTATGAAGGGCACTTGGCTCTGGTCGCGGCCTCCATCGCCAATCTGCCAGACGAACTCGCGTTGACAGAGAGCGAGAAGGCTGGGGTCAGCCTAGCGGTCTCCGGACCGATCGAGCGGGCGGGCCTTCTCGCATTGCACAGGCTCTTAGACGAACTCGACCCAAATCACGAGTACCTAGGCCTGACGCGCGTCGCAACGTATACGGGCGACTATCGATGGCTGTGCAGACGGCACTACGCCGAGTGGGAATCTCAGATCCCTGAAGACCTTTCCGGCGGCAAGCCGTAGACGGAACACGAGCAGTGTCTTGCCTCCTTCATGATGTCGAGGCGGAACGGCCGAATGGGGCGGGTTCTGCAACCATGCGTCCGCGCTGGTGCGCGCGCCCGCACGAGGACTCAGGCTCCGCGATTGGGCTGTGAGTGCTGAGCCGCGCCGCGATTCCCGATGAGTCCCGTGATCGAAGGCGTCTCCCCTTCCTCAGGAGCGGGGAGATTCCGGGGCGGCGAGTCACCGCGTGGAGAGGCTCTCGGCCGCGATTGGGTGATTCGGCTGAGCCATGGCCACGCCTCAGGCAGCAGAGAGACGTTCGAGGGCACCAATAGCCGAGAACCAGCTCGGACATCAGTTGCTCAGCTTCGCTCGCCCTCACGCACCTCTTGCTGCACAATCTGAGTGCGGCACGGCTCGGCTGCGATGGAGGGGCATGGATGACAAGCGACCGCTACTTCGATTCCGTCGGTCACGACTACCCGCGCAAAGACGGAATCGCGCGGGTCACCGCCACTGAATGGTACACGGTGGATGGCTACTCCTTCGGAGTCGCTAGCAGCAATGTTCGCTATGTTCGCATTCCTGTGTCTGAGGCGGTGTAACGTGGACGTGCGCCAGCTCGAGATCGTAGGTCGCGACTATGCCCGAAAGGATGGAGTCGCGAGGGTAACTGGCGCTGAGCGCTACACGGTAGATGTGAGCCTCCCCCGCATGCTTCATGGGCGCATCCTCGGTAGTCCTTGCGCCCATGCGATCGTGAGGTCGATCGACGCTTCGGCGGCGATCGCGATGGGCGCGACGGTGGTGACGTTCGCCGATGTGCCGCAGGCGAAGTTCAACCAGCGCATCATCACGATCCCGCCGGTGCTCCACAAAGACCATCAGGTGCTCTACGACAAGGCACGGCGGATGGGCGACGCGATCGCGGCGGTGGCTGCCGAAACGGAGGAGTTGGCCGAGGCGGCGCTACGCGCGGTGAAAGTCGAGTACGAGGTTCTGCCGGTCGTCACGGACGCGCTCGAGGCGATGAAGCCGGGCGCGCCGAAGATTCACGACAAGATCCTGTGGGGCGAGCAAGAGATCGAGATCAAGAACAACATCGCCTGCGCTCGCACGATCGACGAGGGCGACGCGGACAAGGCGTTCAAGGACGCCGACGTGGTCGTCCGCGAAGTGTTCGACCTGCCGAAGGTCTACCACGCGCAGATGGAGACGAAGTCGTGCGTCGTGCGCCCGGAGCCGAACGGCGGGCTCACGGTGTGGCCGACGACGCAGTCGATCCACAACGTGCGCATCATCCTCGGGCAGATCTTCGACATCCCGCTCTCGAAGATCGACGTGCGCAAGGTGCCGATCGGCGGCACGTTCGGGTCGAGCATCCAGATGAACACGCCGATCCCGATCTGCGCCGCGCTCGCGCTGAAGAGCGGCCGGCCGGTGAAGCTGACGCTGACTCGCGAAGAGGACGGGCACGATCACTCGCGCTACGGCTGCCGCATCGACCTTGCTCTCGCGGCGAAGAAGGACGGGACGCTGCTCGGCGCGAAGATGGAGGTCACGGGCGACATCGGCGCGCACAACGTCCAGGCCTACTCGTTCCTCGGCGTGGCGATCGGCTGGCTCGTGTCGCTCTACCGGCTGCCGAACATCCGCTACCGCGGCACGGCGGTGTACACGAACAAGGCGCCGTCGTGCGCGATGCAGGGCTTCGGGAACCCGCAGGTGACGTTCGCCGCCGAGCAGTTGATCGACATGCTGGCGGAGAAGCTGGGCATGGACCCGATCGAGCTGCGGAAGAAGAACTACGTCGGGCTCGGCGACACGTTCTGGGGCCAGGGCCCGCAGGTGAAGTCGATCGTGCGATCCGATGGCGTGCCCGAACTGATGAGCCGCGGAGCGGAACTCATCAGTTGGGCAAAGCGAAAACGCCCCGAGGAGAAGACTGGGCGTTTTCGGACCGGCATCGGACTCGGGCGCGGGTTCCACACGTCAAGTGCCGGGGCGCCGCAGCCGGGCGACGTGATCGACTTCTCGGGCGCGCTCGTGAAGGTCAACGTCGACGGCTCGGTCGACGTCGTGACGGCGCTGATGGACCACGGCGGCGGGACGCTCGAAGCGATTGCCAAGCTTGTCGGCGAGACCCTGTGCGTGCCGTTCGATCTCGTGAACGTGGCCGACGTCGGGACGACCACGACCGTCTACGACTGCGTCACGCACGCGACGCGTGGCGTCTACGCCGGCGGCGGGGCTGCCGTGAAGGCTGCGAATACCGTCCGCAAGGACATCCTCGAGACGGCAGCCAAGTTCCTGAACATGTACGCCGATGCGCTCGACCTCCGGCTCGATCCTGAGCTTGGCCAGGGCGTCGTCTACGCGCCGTCGATTCCCGACCGCAAGATGAGTTTGAAGGAGATCGCGACGCGCTGCTGGTCGGAGTCGTGGAAGACGATCGCCGCGGTCGAGAGCTACCGCCCGACGAGTTGCCCGCCGGCCTACGTCGCCGTGTTCCTCGAGGTCGAGGTCGACACGTGGACGGGCGCGGTACGCACGGTGAACGCGGCGCTCGGCGCGGACTGCGGCACGGTGGTGAACCCGGCGATGGCCAGAGGCCAGCTCGAAGGCGGCCTATCGAAGGGCGCGGGTTACGCGCTCGTCGAAGGCTGCTTCTGGGACAAGGACGGCCAACTCACGTCGCGCGGCTTCCCGATCGACGGGAAGACTCCGGCGATCGGTGAGACCCCGCTCGTCGAGAATCTGCAGACGTACTTCGCCGAGACCTACGAGCCGACAGGCCCATTCGGCGCGAAGGGCATCGGCGAAGCCGCCATGAACCCCGTCGCCGCGGCGTATGGCAATGCCATCGCGAACGCCATTGGAGTGAGGTTCTTCGAACTCCCCATAACGCCCGAACGGATCCTCGCAGCCCTCGATGGGAAGAAGGTGTCCCGATGAGCCGCGAAACGCGAACCTCGGATGCCTCTCGTAACCCAATGAACCCCACGAACCCAACGAACTCCATGAACCCCACCAACACCCACATCCTCGCCCACTCTTTCGGCTACTTGCGGCCGGCGTCGCTCAAGGAAGCGCTGGCGATGCTGAAGGAGCACGCGGATGCGCGGATTCTCGCGGGCGGCACGAACGTGCTCGTTGACATGAAGATGCAGGCGCAGCCTGCCGAGGCGCTGCCTTCCAAGGTGATGGATATCACACGCATCCCCGGGCTCGCGGGAATCGCTGAGGAGAGCTCGGGTGTTCGGATTGGGGCGCTGACGCCGATTCGGTCGCTTGCGACGTCGAATCTACTCTGGACTTCGTACACGGCGCTCGCGGAGGCGGCGGCCGCCTTCGGCTCGACGCAGATCGCGATGCGCGGCACGCTTGGCGGCAACATCTGCAACGGCTCGCCGGCGTCGGACACGGTGCCCGCGCTGCTTGTCCTCGGTGCGGAAGCCATTCTCGCGAGCACAACGGGCGAACGCGTCGTGCCGCTCGGCGACCTTCTCTCCGGACCGGGCAAGGTGCGGCTGCGCGACGGCGAGATCCTGACGGCCGTGCGCTTGCCGAAGAGCGTCGGCCAGGCCGGGAGTGCGTTTCTCAAGATCGGCCGCGTGCGCGCCGACCTCGCCAAGGTGAACGTCGCCGTGCGCCTGACGCGCGACGAGGCCGGGCGCTGTGCCTCGGCACGGATAGAGCTCGGCTCGGTCGGCCCGACGGTGCTGCGGGCGCGGAAAGCGGAACTCCTCTTGTCGAAGGAAGCCGTCACCGACGCGAAAGTGCTGACTGCCGCGGAAGCAGTAGCCGGAGACATACAGCCGATCGACGACGTGCGCTCCACGGCGGAGTACCGGCGGCGTGTTGCGGTTGCCCTCGTCCATGATGGGGTTCAGATGGCGTGGGCTCGGTGCTCTGCTGGGGCTGCTGTCGCGGTCGCGTTGCCTAGGTCTCGGGGAACCGCAGGGGTGCAGGCAACGCTTACAGGAGAGCGGGCTGCGCCCGTTCTCCAGGACCTACCTTCACTGGTAGTTGACGCAGATGAGTCAGTGGTTATCTCGCTGACTGTGAACGGCGAGGCGATGGAGATCGATGTGGCGCCGAACGAGCTGTTGCTCAACGTCCTGCGCGAGCGGCTGGAACTGACGGGCTCGAAGTACGGCTGCGGCATCGGCGAGTGTGGCGCGTGCACGGTGTGGCTCGACGGCCAGCCGGCGCTCGCCTGTCTCGTCTTGGCCGTCGCCGCCGACGGGTGTGAGATTCGGACCATCGAGGGACTCGCCGCTGCGGACGGGACGCTCGATCCGCTGCAGCAAGCCTTCATCGACGAGAATGCCTTCCAATGCGGCTACTGCACTCCGGGGATGCTCTTGATGTCGAAGAAGCTGCTCGAAGAGATCCCGCAGCCGACCGAGGACGAGATCCGCGAGTACCTGAAAGGCAACCACTGCCGTTGTACGGGTTATGCCAGCATCACGCGGGCGGTGCTTCGGGCCGCTGGCTGCGCCACTGGCGCAGCTAGGGAGAAGGAGTCCATGTGATAGCTCTCCTTCTCCAGGGCGGTATTGGGGGTGAGCGATGAGCCTGCCGATGTTCGAGGTCGAACGGCCCCAGACGTTGGGGGAGGCTCTACGTATCCTCTCCGAGGTGAAGGATGCCGCGCCGATCGCCGGGGGTACGAACCTGATCGTGGACATGCGCGCAGGAACGCATCAGCCCCGGATGGTGGTCGACGTTGCGGCACTGCGTGACCTTCACGGAATCGAGGTCACGGACACCGAAGTCATCATCGGCGCAGCCACGACGATCGCCGAGATGCTCGCGAGCCCCATCCTTGCGAAGCACGCGGCGGTGCTCGTCAAAGCCTGCTCGAGCTTCGCCAACGTCTTGATCCGCAACCGCGCGACGGTGGGCGGGAACCTCGTCACGGCGGCGCCGTGCTCCGACACCGCGCCCGCACTCCTGACGCTCGACGCTGAGGTGAAGCTGGCCAGTGTGCGCGGAATGCGGCGCGTTCCGCTCGAGAAGTTTCTCGTGAACGCGTTTTCCACCATCCGGCGTTCGGACGAGCTTCTTGTTTCGGTGAGGTTCCGTATTCCGTCGGCCACCGCGACGGGTGCATTCCGCAAGATGGGGCTGCGCAAGGTCTCGTGTATGGCGAAGGTGGATGTGGCAGTGATGCTGGACGGAGACGCGACCGGGCGGTGTACGAGCGCGCGAATCGCGATTGCCGCAGCGTCTCCCGTCGCGGTGCGAGCCCGCGCCGCGGAAGCGGCCCTGGCCGGGAAGATGCTGATCCCCGAGACGATTGCCGCGGCGGCGAGTCTGACCGCGAAGGCGGCCGCGCCGCGCGCTGGGTCGGAGTACAAGCTGCGCGTCGTGGAGGCGCTCGCGCGCCGGCTTCTCGCTGAGGCCGCCCTGGCGCTGACGCGAGGAGGGTCGAATGCCTAAGAAGAAGACCGCGCTTCGCGTGAACGGACGTCAGCACGAACTTGCGCTCGATCCCAACGTGTCTCTCCTTCAGGCGCTCCGGGACCTCGGCTACACCGACGTCAAGAACGGCTGCGAGATCGGCGAGTGCGGCGCGTGCGCCGTGCTGC
>Ga0315273_10012038_pt1 | contig 11069 bp, 9 predicted proteins | sample YL17G02_0_MG_FD_205753 | JGI IMG/M metagenome (GOLD analysis project Ga0315273, IMG submission 205753) | Sediment microbial communities from Yellowstone Lake, YNP, Wyoming, USA - YL17G02_0 | ecosystem: Environmental > Aquatic > Freshwater > Lake > Sediment | place: USA: Wyoming | collected...
CGCGGCCTATTCCGCCCGCGCCGGCATCACCTGCATTGTGCTGCTGCCGCACGGTAATATCGCCCTGGGCAAACTCGTGCAGAGCATGATGCACGGCGCCAAGGTGGTGGCCGTCAAAGGCAATTTCGATGACACCTTGCGCATGGCGTGTGAGCTTGCCGACCGTCAGCCGGTAACCCTCGTTAATTCGCTCAATCCCTATCGTATTGAGGGCCAAAAGAGCGGCGCTTTTGAAATTTGCGATGTGCTGGGCGAGGCGCCGACCTATCAAGCCATGCCGGTGGGCAATGCCGGCAATATCACCGCTTATTGGAAGGGCTATTGCGAATACCAGGAAGAAGGCATTGTTTCCAATCGCCCCAAGATGCTGGGTTTCCAGGCAGAAGGCGCTGCGCCCATCGTGCGGGGCGAGCCGATTGCCGCGCCGGAGACCATCGCCACGGCCATTCGTATCGGCAATCCGGCCTCCTGGCGGCAGGCCGTCGCTGCCAGAGACGAATCCGGCGGGCTGATTGATATGGTTAGCGACAAGGAGATTCTGGAGGCCTATAATCTGCTCGCTGCCATCGAGGGCGTGTTTGTCGAGCCGGCCTCGGCCGCCTCCATCGCGGGTGTTATCAAGCTTGTTGATCGGGGATATTTCAAAGACGCTCCCAAGGACGCCACCATCGCCTGTATCCTTACCGGCCACGGCCTTAAGGACCCGGATCGAGCTATCGCACAGGCGGCTCAACCCGTGGTGATTGAACAGAATGTTGAAGAAGTAGAGGAATTGCTGGGCTTGCGGCAGCCCGTACTTGCATGACGTTCAGCGTTGAACGTTGAGCGGAAATTCCTGAATGCTGAGAGAAAATGCAAAAACAGCAATTAGAACATCTTCTCAAACAGGTAAAAAACGGCTCTCTCTCCATCGAAGAGGCCCTGGAGCGTCTGCGCTCCTTGCCGTTTGAGGATTTGGGATTTGCCAAGATAGACCATCATCGCGCCCTGCGCACCGGTTTTCCCGAAGTGGTGTATTGTGAAGGCAAGCTTCCCGAGCAGGCCGCGGAAATAGTTGCAAGGCTGGCGGCTCATAATGTCGCCGTCCTCGCCACGCGCGCTTCCGCGGAAGTCTATCAGGCCATCGCAAAACGTTTCCCAAAAGCCCAATATCACGAAATGGCGCGCATCGTGGTGGTGGGGAAGCCCAGGCGCGTGACTAAAGCAAAGTCGGTCGTGGTCGTCTCCGCCGGCACTGCGGATATGCCGGTCGCCGAAGAAGCCGCCATCACTGCGGAAACTCTGGGACGCAAAGTTGAGCGCTTATATGATGTCGGCGTCGCCGGTCTGCATCGCCTCCTGGAACACAAAGAATGTCTCTTCAATGCCGGCGCGATTGTTGTGGTTGCGGGCATGGAAGGCGCGCTGGCCAGCGTGGTCGGCGGGATGGTAAAGGCCCCCGTCATCGCGGTTCCCACCAGCGTGGGCTATGGCGCCTCCTTCCAGGGCCTCGCCGCGCTGCTCTCTATGCTCAACTCCTGCGCCGCCGGCGTGGTAGTAGTAAACATAGACAATGGCTTCGGAGCGGGCTATTTTGCGACACTCATTACCGCTACAGGCAAACTCTAACTTACACTGGGTACCCCGTCTTTTCGCGCTTGCCTGCTCAACTGTTCAACTGCTCCAATACTCACCTGCTCCAGTCCGAATCAAAATGAATCGGACTTGCCATGTAGCCTAAAGTAAACAAAAAGCTACTTAGGCGATAGGTGAATTGAAAAGCATAGGGAATCTGATAAATTAATGCGAAATTCCAAGTTGAGGAGGAGAAGAATGAAACTCTCGTTGTTGATTGTGTTGGCTTTAGTAGCAGTAAGCATACTTGCGCTGGGCGGCAACCAGGCAAATGCTCAGACCTATCCGCAGGTGGCCGGACTGGAGGCTTTCAGTCCCGCGGCGGATTATATGTCTCTCCCCGGTTATCTGCGCTGGCAGGTATTTGTAGAACAGGGGACATGGATTAGTTATGCCGAAGCCGCCGAGATTATAAAATCCCAGCAGTGAGGCGGCGGAATGTCGGCGGAAGCTCAGGCTGAGTAATTCTGCATTGCCACTGTCAGCCGAAAAGAGGAAACTCCCGCAGGTTTGAATCTGCGGGAGTTTCATTTCAAAACAGAACTGGTCGTCATGTCAGACTTTTTGCTGCCCTTACAGCGCGGCGACGGGAATGGACATGGCTGACTGAGAGAGTGGGAGGGATTGCTCGGTCAATCAGATTGCACATATAGCAACCATCGGCATCGTCTATTTTGCAGTCTGATTGCAAAATAGACGAAGTTTGTGGCCTGGACTTCCAGTCCCGGCCCACTTATGGGCACGATTTTCCCAGGCAAATTGAACGGATGCCCGCGTCATGTTTTGCCTGTTTCCAAAGCCCCGTCATTCTGCTAATATCTTCTTAGCAGCCTCTTGATATAGTCATTATGCTGGGATTTGGCTGTCGCAGTTATGCTGGGATTCTATTGTTACTGGGACATGGAAGGGGTTTTACCCCTTCCATGTTAGAGGTGGCTATGGCGAAAGAAAAGACGGCAAAAAAGGATGAATTAACCTTCGAGCAGGCGCTTGCGCGGCTGGAGGAGATTGTCGCGCGGCTGGAATCGGGAGAAGAGGGTCTGGATGAGGCGATTGCGCTGTTTGAAGAAGGAACAAAACTCTCTCGCTTGTGCCAGGAAAAACTTTCTCAGGCGCAAATGAAGATTGAGAAGCTGGTCGAGTCGGCCGGCGGCGGGATTTCAATGGAGGATTTGGAGGTGCCGGAATAGCCCCGCAGTCTGAAGAGAGCATGAGTATTGACCTGGCACAGGAGATAGGCGCAGTTGGGCAAAAGGTGCGAGCCTATCTGGAAACCTTCACCGCCAAGACCCCTTTGCACCCCGCGCATCTGCAAGAGGCCGTGCTGTCCTATCTCACGGCGGGCGGGAAATACCTTCGGCCCTGTCTTGCGCTTTGGTGCTGCCGGGCGCTGGGCGGAAGCGATGAGCAGGCCCTGCCCGCGGCCCTGGCAGTCGAGGTCTTTCATACCTGGACGCTGGTGCACGACGATATCATTGACCGCGACAAGACGCGGCGGGGCCGGCCTACGGTGCATGAAGAATTCCGGGAAAAGGGCGAGACGCAACTGGGCTTGGGCGAGTTTGCGCCCCATTATGGGCAGAGCATCGCCCTGCTTGCGGGGGATGTGCTGCATGGCTGGGCGGTCTGCCTGCTTGCGGAGGCCGCGCAGGCAGGCAAAGAGGGCGAACACCTGGCACTGGAACTGATCCGCGAGATGGAAGGCGATGTGCTGCCGCGGCTGATAGGCGGCGAAGTATTGGACATACAGCTTTCCCAGCGCCCGCTGGCCGAAGTTACGGAAGCGGAGATTTTGCAGCTCATCAGCGGCAAGACCGCGGCGCTGTTTGCTTTTTCCGCGCGCGCCGGCGCCATGCTGGCAAGAGGCCGGTATTGCCCCGAGGATGTGCAAATCAGTGCTCTCGGTAATTTCGGCTATCACCTCGGAGTGGCATTTCAATTGCAGGATGATTTGCTGGGTCTGATAGGCAACGAAGCCGAACTTGGCAAACCTGTGGGATCGGATATTCGCGAAGGAAAACGAACCCTCCCTTTGCTTTATGCCTGGGAGAAGGCCAACAAGCAACCGCGCAAAAGAATGGCGGAAATTCTGGGACATGCCAATACCACCGAGAAGGAGATAGCGGAAGCGCGCGGAATTATCGAAGATTTAGGGGGCGTCGAATATGGCAGGAGCATGGCAAAATTGCACCTGCGCCAGGCCCAGGAAGGTCTGGAAACGATTGAAGAAGGAGCGCCGAAACAGCTTCTCGACAGCCTTGCGCACATGATGGTCGAGCGCACGCGTTGAAAAAGGTAAAAGGTAAAGGGTAAAAGGTAAAAAAAATTAACCGCAAAGGCGCCAAGATGCAAAGTCCAGCGCAAAGGAATTCAGGTGGCAGGAGTAATCCTCCAAAGGCGGACAAGCCTCCTGCCCAACAAATTCCTTCTTTGCGTCCTCTTTGCGTCTGGCTAGGCCTCTTCGAGGCCGCCATCCCGGCCCGCAATTTGCGGGCTTAGGGACTTTGCCCTTTGCGGTTAAGCAGTTAAGCATTTAACATGGACGAACTTTTAGGTCGCATAAAATCTCCGCAAGATGTGAAGGCCTTCAGCGAAGACGAGCTTTTCGCTCTGGCTGACGAGATACGTCGCCGCATGATTGCCGTGGTGTCGCATACCGGCGGACATTTGGCCGCGTCGCTGGGAGTGGTGGAACTTGCCATTGCGCTGCATCGGGTGTTCGATTCGCCCACGGACAAGATTGTCTGGGATGTGGGACACCAGTGTTATGCGCACAAGCTTTTGACCGGACGCAATGAGGAATTCGACAGTCTGCGCCAACTGGGCGGTATCGCGGGCTTCCCGCGCCGCCAGGAGAGTCCGCACGATACTTTTAATACGGGCCACGGCTCCACGGCCATTGCGGCCGCGCTGGGCATGGCAAAAGCGCGGGACCTTGCGGGCGGCAAAGAGCACATCATAGCGGTCATCGGCGACGGCTCGCTTACCGGCGGCATGGCTTTTGAAGCCTTGAATTATGCGGGCCATCTCAAATCGAACCTCATCGTTATCCTCAATGATAACGAGATGTCCATTTCTCCCAGCGTGGGCGCGCTGGCGAATTATCTCGGCCGCATCCGGCTGGATCCGCATTTTGTCCGGGCGCGGGATAATTTCGACCGCCTGGTGGGAAAGCTTCCCCGCGGCGCCAGCATGCTGGAAGGCTTGCGCCGGTTCAAAGGCGGGATGCTGCATCTTATTTTGCCGGGAATGTTTTTTGAAGAACTGGGATTTGAATATCATGGCCCTATTTTTGGTCACGACCTGACGGCGCTCATTGACATTCTTGAAAATGCCAAGGAACTTTCCGGCCCGCTGATGTTTCATGTGGTAACGCAAAAAGGCAAGGGTTACGCGCCGGCGGAAAATAATTCAACGCTCTATCATGGCATCGGCGCGATTGACAGCGAGACCGGCGAACTGCTGTCCGCGTCTTCCGAATGTTCCTATACCAAGATTTTCGGCAACGCCATCATCAAACTGGCGGAAGAGGATGCGCGCATTTGCGCCATCACCGCGGCGATGTGTACCGGCACGGGTTTGGAAAAATTTTCCCAACAATTTACTACGCCGAAACGTTATTTCGATGTCGGCATGGCGGAGCAGACCGCGGTAACTTTTGCCGCGGGACTGGCAAGTCAGGGTCTGGTTCCGGTGGTGGCGATTTATTCGACCTTCATGCAACGCGCCTATGACCAGATTCTGCATGATGTGTGCCTGCAAAATTTGCCGGTGGTTTTCGCGCTCGACCGCGCCGGACTGGTAGGAGAGGACGGGCCCACGCATCATGGCGCATTCGACCTGTCTTATTTGCGGCATATTCCAAATCTGACCCTGATGGCGCCGTCCGATTTGACGGAAATGGTTTCCATGCTCTTTACGGCTACAAAACTGGGCACTCCTGCGGCTTTGCGCTTCCCGCGCGAGGAGGGGACTAATCCACCTACGGGCGCGCCGGAATTGCTGGAAGTAGGGAAGGGGAGGCTGCTGCGAGCTTGCCCGCCGGGGCGGGAGGGCAAGGCGGTGGCTATTATCGCAATTGGTTCCATGGTGGTGCGCGCGCTGGATGCCGCCAATCTGCTTGCCGCGAATGGCATCGAGGCCGCGGTTTTCGATGCCCGCTTCATCAAGCCGCTCGATAAAGAAGCGATTGTCGGGCTGGCGAAAAAGTGCGGCTGTGTTGTAACCGTTGAGGAGAACGTCCTCGCGGGCGGCTTCGGCAGCGCGGTGATGGAAGCCCTCGCCGAAGCGGGTATGAGTTCAATTCCGATATTGCGTCTCGGAATCCCCGACAGCTTTATCGAACACGGGCCGCGAGAAGCGCTGCTGAAATCGCTGGGATTGGACGCCGCGGGCATCGCAGAGCAGGTGGAGAAGTTTCATCCGCTATCCGTCGCGGAAACCTCAAAATCTTAAATCCTCCTGAGGCGGGCAAGCCACAAAGGCACGAAGACACAAAGCCACGGGCGGACTTTAGGCAGATAAGGCGCTTTGACGTTGTTTCAGAATTGCAGAGAGGATAGAAAGGAAGTAAGATAGGGATGGGGATGCACACAGGAGGCTATGATGACGCGTGAGGAGATGGGAAAGCATATAGCAATAGATCCGAAGGTATGCTTCGGCAAACCGGTGATTCGGGGCACACGCATCTGGGTGGCGCTAATCATGGATAACCTGGCCGAAGGCACTTCCGAAGAGGAAATTATCCGCAATTATCCACAACTAACGCATGATGATATAAGGGCCGCGCTGGCTTATGCCGCGGAGATGACCAGAGAGCGAATACTGCCGATAGGCGCGGGGAGCGGAACGTGAGATTCAAACTGGATGAGAATCTCTCGGCTGTATTGGCGCAACATCTAACTGAGAAGGATTATGATGTCGCGACAGTGGCAGACGAAGGACTTTTGGGTTGCGAAGACCAAAAACTATATGATGCCTGCAGGGCAGAACATCGCATACTTATCACTCTTGATATGGATTTTGCCAACCCTCTGCGTTTTCCTCCCGAATCAACAGCAGGGATTATCGTGTTGCGACCGGCTCGCCCTCTGATGTCTTTGATTCGGTCTGCCTTGTTGAACGCGCTTGATAGGATCAGCTCACAGTTCACCGAAGGAAGTTTGTGGATCGTTGAGCCGACTAATATTCGTATATATGAGTCGCCCGGGAAGGAATGGGAGGGACTGTAGGGCGGGATCTCCTCCGCACCCCGCCGGTTTTGCTATTGTGCCTCAAAATCTATTCCCTCTGGTGCCCAGACATATGCCCGTGATTGATAGTATTTCAAGAGTCTTTCATAACGTCTGGCAAGTTTGTCATTTTTTTCTTGTCGAAACTTATCAAGAAAGGCTTTGGCTTGTCGAAATGCTTTAGGAATAAGATCTCTAAGTACCTCAGTGGTTTCGCCACTATCATTCATGAGATCCAGGCAACCTGACCCCAAGTAATCGAGGACATACTTCTCATCATCATCCATACTGACGAGATTACCGCACATTCTGGCTATCTCCCGGGTATGGTTTCCTTCGCGGTCAGATGCCACCGACTGGCTGAGGGCAGTTGTGATATATTCTATTAGGCCATCGCCAATAGTTATGCGCGGATATTCAGATACTGCGCTCTCCAAATGATATGCCGAATAGAATGCCGGCCCATAGATTTCGCCATCCTTGAGTTCAATTGCCCAGTGAAGATCAATTCCACCACGAATTGGATTCCCTTCGGCAAGAAACATGGGAACCAGTATTGCGCATTCAAGTAGTATGGCATACAAGGAATTCATAGCAGTATATGGAGGTAGATGCATAAGGCAAGTACTTATTACAAGTGCATCTGCGAGTGGTTGGAGTCTAATCTTTGCGAGCCCTGCAATTTTTTCGTATTCTTTGCGTTCCGATTCAGATATAATGGAGGGACAAGGTCTACGACTGCAACTTTCTGCCAGAAAGTTCCCAAATCGATTTCGGAAGCGGTCAATCGCGCCAAAAGTCTTTGTCATGCTTTCGTGGAAGTCATCCGTATCCATGGCCTTATGAATGTCGCGAAGATCGATTTTCGCGAGTCTCGCCAGGTGTTCCTCTTGCCCAAGAATATCAAGGTGGGCAACTATATAATTGCATATGCTTGGAGATTCATCCATTTTGCTATTCTTCCACTATCGGATAAAGAAGCTAGAAGAATGGCAGGAGTAAACTCCTGCCCAACGAGTAGTATTTTTTGGCGGGGTACGGAGACCCCGCCCTACACCAAAAACTTCGCACTACATACTGCCTTCTAAACGCGCGATCGCCTGCCTCAACGATTCCACTTCCGCGGCGGCTTTGTCGCGGCGTTGGCGGGTTTTTTCGATGACGTTGGCGGGGGCGCGGGAGGTGAAGCCTTCGTTGGCGAGGTTGGCGTCGGTGCGTTCCAGTTCGATTTGTGCGGCTTCGAGGTCTTTTTTGAGGCGGGCAAGTTCGACTTCCAGGCTTTGTTCGTTTGCTTCCTGGGAGAGGTAGATGTCGGCGAGGCCGGAGGCGCCCGCGGTCATGTCAATGCCGGTGTGCGCCCGCGCGACATCGAGGTCGGCGGGGCCGATGTGGTCCGGCGAGCCGGGGAGGGAGGGTTCGCTGACGAGTTCAAGCTGGCGGCTGTGGACGAGATGCGCGAAGTCGCCGCTCTGCGCCAGCAATGCCTTAATGCCCGGGTCCGAACTGACGATTTGCACGTTTACCCATTCTTTGGCGGGGACTTTGCGCTCCGCCCGCAGGCGGCGGATGGCGGTAACCAGGGCCATCAGGCGGCCCATCACTCCGTCCGCTTCCGGGAAACTGATGCCCAGCGGAGTGGGGTAGGGGGCGGTCATGATGAACTGGTCGGCGGGAGGCCCTTTTTCGGCGGGGCACGGAGACCCCGCCCTACAGGGCAGTTGCTGCCAGATTTCTTCGGTAATGAAGGGCAGATAGGGATGGAGCAGGCGCAGGACTCGTTCCAGCACGAAAACCAGGGTAACCTGCACGAGTTTCTTGCGCGAAGGATCGGCGGAAGGTGCGAGGCCGGGTTTGGCGAGTTCGAGATACCAGTCGCAAAAGTCGCCCCAGAAGAATTCCTGCAGGCCGCGGGCGACTTCATCAAAACGGAAGCGCGCAAAGTTCTGCTGCACTTCATGGGTGAGGGTATCGAGCCGGCCGAGGATCCATTGTTCGGCGAAGCCGCCTTCATGTTTAATCAGTTCAGGAGCATTTTGTAGGGGCGCAAGGCCTTGCGCCCAAAATTCCTCATCTAAATTGGACAGCACAAAGCGCGCCGCGTTCCAGATTTTATTGCAGAAATTGCGGGCGGCTTCGACGCGCTCTTCGCCGAAGCGGATATCCTGAGTGGTGGCGCATTGATAGAGGATGCCAAAGCGGGTGGCGTCAGCGCCATAGCGATTGATCAATTCGATCGGATCGAGGCCAATGCCCAGGGACTTGCTCATCCGCCGGCCTTCAATGTCCATGACGACGGGATGGATGTAGGCCTGATGGAAGGGAATCTGGCCGGTAAATTCCAGGCTGGTCATAATCATGCGCAGCACCCAGAGATAGATAATCTCGCGGGCGGTGATAAGGGCAAAAGTGGGAAAGAAGCCGGCGCGCAGATTTTTGCCGAATTCCTCTTCATCCGGCCAGCCAAGCACGGCAAAAGGCCAAAGTGCGGAGGAGAACCAGGTGTCCAACGTGTCTTCGTCCTGGATCAGTTCAGTGCCGCCGCAGGGGCACTGTGTGGGCGGCTCGATGCTCGCCAAGGCTTTTCCGCAGGCCTGGCAATAATAGATGGGAATGCGATGGCCCCACCAGATTTGGCGGGAGATGTTCCAGTCGCGAATATTTTCCAGCCATTCCAGGCTGGTGTCCCGGTAACGGTTGGGAATAAATTTAACCGCCGGCTGCTCGCCTGAGATGGCCTCTTTGGTCATGCGGGCCAGCTCTTTCATGGAGAGGAACCATTGCTCTGAGAGCAGCGGCTCGATTACGGTATCGCAGCGGTCATGCTTGCCGATGGCCAGGCTGTAAGGCTCGACTTTGACCAGAAAGCCGCCGGCTTCCAGGTCGGCGACTACGCGTTTGCGCGCTTTATAGCGATCCAGACCGGCGTAAGCGCCGGCTTCTTCGGTCATGCTGCCATCCAAGCCGATGACAATGATGCTGGGAAGCTTATGGCGCAGGCCGGCTTCAAAATCATTCAGGTCATGCGCGGGCGTTACCTTTACCGCGCCGGAGCCGAAGGCGGGATTAACATAGCCGGTGGCATCGCCGATGACCGGTATCTCGCGGTTCATCAGGGGCAGCATAACATTCTTGCCGATGATTGACTGATAGCGGGCATCCTCGGCATGAACCGCGACGGCGGTATCGCCGAGCATGGTCTCCGGCCGGGTGGTGGCGACGACGATTTCGCCGCTGCCATCGGTAAGGGGATAGCGAATGTGCCATAGATGGCCATGGGTATCTTCGTGGTCAACTTCGAGATCGGAGACGGTACTTAGGCAATGAGGGCACCAGTTTATGACGCGGGTGCCGCGGTAGATCCAGCCTTTTTCATAGAAGCGAACGAAGGCTTCCAGCACGGCGCGGGCATAGCCGTCATCCATGGTGAAACGGCCGGTCCAGTTTTCGCCCAGCGACTTAGTCCACTGTTTGCCCCATTCCCAATCATAGGAACAGCCGAGGGATTTGAGCTGACGGATGATGGTGCCGGCCACCTGATGGGTCCATTCCCAGCAGCGGCGCAAGAATTCCTCTCGGCCTAGTTCCAACCGGCTGGCGCCCTCGGCGTGGAGTTTTTTCTCTACGGCGCGATTGGTGGCAATGGAAGCGTGGTCGGTGCCGGGGACGATCAGCACGGCCTCGCCCTGCATGCGATGCCAGCGGGCCAGCAGGTCATGGATGCAATGCTGGAGGGCATGTCCCATGTGCAATTCGCCGTTGACATTGGGCGGCGGGATGGTGATGCAGAAAGGCGGCCGCGAGGGGTCGGGCCGGGCGTGAAACAGCCCGGCTTCTTCCCAGCGGCGATACCATTTGGCCTCGACGGGGGCGGGATCGTAAGCGGTAGGCAGATTCGATATATTCATAAATTACTCTTAACTGAGATTTTCGTTCAGCGTTGAACGTTGAACGTGGCTAGGTCGCATTGCGACCGCTATGTCCCTAAGCCCCAAAGGGGCCGGGATGGCGGCCTGCCTATGGCAGGCTTAACCATTGAGCGCAGAAATCATATTGGCGCGTTAATATAATAACGCGGAAGGTTGAATTGTGTCTACACAAGAATTGATTTGACAAAGCCGCGACCAAAGAGGAATCAATTTCACTATTGTTAAATGCGAGATGCCTGGAGGTTCAACCAAACACCTTGCAACTGAAATTAAGGAGAGCCTGCTGCAAAATACAGGG
>Ga0315273_10012039_pt1 | contig 11067 bp, 5 predicted proteins | sample YL17G02_0_MG_FD_205753 | JGI IMG/M metagenome (GOLD analysis project Ga0315273, IMG submission 205753) | Sediment microbial communities from Yellowstone Lake, YNP, Wyoming, USA - YL17G02_0 | ecosystem: Environmental > Aquatic > Freshwater > Lake > Sediment | place: USA: Wyoming | collected...
AGGTCACCGTACCTTCCATCGGTGCAGTCGTTGGAACAATTTCACGATGGACGCTGAGGCGCGAAGAGACAGGCTCAGGACCCCTGAGACCGATGACTCTTCGGGCCTCTTTTTCTTATGTCAACGAAGCCCTCCTGATGGAGGATTCCTTGAACAAGGAAGTCGTTGTCCAACTTAGGAAGAACACGCACTACAGGATTACCGGCGATCGAATGGCTTTCGTCGACCAGGTGCTGATAATGGAGGATTGCAAGCTGTGGCTAATCGAGGACTAAAGGCCGTCGAAGGGGGCGTATTCGACTTCGCGTTCGCTGAGCGCGAGATGCTGTTGTTCGGTAAGACATTCAAATTCCGCGAACTGTCCGTGGCGGAAAACGATGCGTGCATCGATGCTGCCCGACAGCCGGACGGCATGATCAATGGCCGTATCAACATGCGCATGATGATTGCCAAGTCATCCGTTGACCCGAAGATCACGGTCGACGATATCGCAGGGCTTCCGAATCGCATCTACCTGCAGCTCGCAGAGTTCGTGAATGACGTCAACTCCATCGATGATGCTCTGGCTGAGCCAGAAGAGTCCGAGGACGAAACGGAATCCGAGGGAAACGACTCAAGCCAAACGTCCTCCTGAGGATGGAGATAGCCAGGATGTTCGGCGGTTGGCCGCATGACCTTCTGGCTATCCCGACCTCGGAGTACCGGAGGCTGCAGCATTACTACTTTGCTGTGAAGGCCAAAGAGTCAGAGGCTCGCGGAGACGAGCCAGACGAAACTCCTGACGAGGAGTAGCCCACCGTGTCGGAAGACGAGAAGGTTGGTGGAATCTACATCGACATCGGCATCGAGGATGGCGATGTAGAAGATCGACTGACAATTCTCGAAGGGCTTATCAATAAGCTCTCAGGGAAACATACGATCGAAGTCGACATCGTTGAAAAGATCAACGGTGCCGACTCGTCTTCTGATGCCCAGCGCAAGACCAGAAAAACTATCATCGATGCGACGCTCAAGCTCGAACAGAACGCGGCCAAAGAAGCCACCAGTCATATCGAGCCGGTTGTTATTCCGGCGACGCTATCGCTGACGCATAACGCCGTCACCCTGCTCAAGTCTGCGATCGAGGAAGCGTTCAAGAGCTACAGCATCCCGATCGGTCTCCGGGTCGGGACGGTAACGACCACCGGGAGTCCGGTCGTTGGTCAGCAGTTCGTGGCTGGCTCCGGGCACCCGGCAGGCCAGACAGCACGGCCACCCGTCGTCTTTACTGGGGCGGGGCGACAGGGCCATCGTGGGTTCAAGAAAGCTCGACCAGGCATCCCGCGACAGGTCGCGATCGCCACAAACCAGGAACTGCTCCAGCAGCTGCTTGACGAGGATGACGAGCGTCTCAGCGACCCGACTGAAAATCCGATTACCAGGGGCCAGCGGAAGAACCTGATCGCAGGTCTTGAGCGAAAGATCAATATCCAGGAGTCGACGCCAGCTGGTCGGCTACGCATCGATCACAATCGTCCGGCCCGCCATCTCAAGCACTACCCGCTAATCTCGAAGCGTATCGTTTATCGCTCATCCGTCGCAGCCGAAGCTGCTGCTGCTGCGCAACCACGCGAAACGATCGTCCAGGAACCTCGTCCGACCGTCGAGACTCCGCCTGCTGGTCGACCGATCGACCCGAGTGAAGTCCTGTGGCCGACTCGTAGTCCAAACGCCATGCAGGAGCCGACCCTTAGCGGGCCAGCCCTCGCGCAGGCGCGACTTGAAGAGGATAGGCGCAAGCGTCTCGGCGGCATCAACCGAGATATGGTCGGCGATAGCGCAGGCATTACCGGAGAGCTTGCCCCAGGTCGGGCTGATCGCCCAGGCCGTCGAAGGACGGGCGGCAGGCATGCCGGGTCTATTCGTCGGGTTGATAGCCGGATGGGTCCGGTACGGAGGGCGGGACTTAGCTACAAGCCAGGTGAGGCTCTGGCGGGCGTACCACTTGGTCGACAGCGACGTACGTCCTGGCCATCCGTCGGTGGCGAGCAGGGCCGTGACCGGATGTCAACCCCTCCAGATTTGGACAATCTCGGCCCGCATGAGCCGGTCGTCGCTGGTCGTGAGGCGGGCACCGGGCCTGAGGATGTACTGCTCACGTCATGGCTGTACGGAGGTCGCTCTAGGGGCGTTCCGACACTTCCTGGAATCGGCGTCGAAGCGAACGTGGAAGAGACGAACGCTAGATTCCCGAGACGCCGCGTACCCATCACGCCGGACAGTTTCCGAGACAACCAGGTCGAGCGTCATGGTCCGGATATTGGTGGGCGAGAGCCACTGGACCCGGCGTATCAGGACATCCTTCGTCGATGGGAAAGTGGCGAATTCGGGTCATCGGAATTGCCGCTTCTTGAGAGTATCGACAAGGGCGGCAAGCTAACCGGCAAACGCAAGCGAATGACCGCCGAGCAGCGAGAGAGAGCCGTTTTCCGGGGCGAAACGGTCATGGGCGGAAAACGGGTTCTTGGCAAGTACCAGGTCATCGCTCCGCTGACTGTGGCCAAGGAGCAAGTCAACGCACTTGAGTCCGGCAATGGCACGAAGTTCGATACCGCCGATAAGCGGAAGCTCTTTGCCCTGCTCGGGACAAAGGGGTATGAGGCTGGCGTCACGGAGACGCGGACTCCGACCGGAGGGTATGGCAGCGCCAATCGTGGTATCAGTACCCAAACATGGTCTGAACACGATAAGCCGACCGGCAAAGATGAAGCTGGTACGACGCTATACGCAGGCAATCGAGAAAACCAGGCCCGAGTCAGGGACTCGCATTTCAATGAAATCTATCAGTCCCTCGATCAATACGAGCGTAACGCATTCAAGGTCGCCGTCAAGAATATCGACGACCCGAAGCAGCAACGTGCTTTCGCCGAGCAATGGCTTGAGAGTGTTCCCGGTCAGAAGGAACGCGCCCTTATCAAGGCGGACCCGGAACGATACGGGTACAACAACAGCGCCCTGACCAGCGCGTTCGATAAGTACGGGCAAGGTGATGCCACTGTTGAGAACGGTCTTGAGGCCTACATGCCACAAGAGGGTGGCGTTACCCCAAGGACCGTCTATCAGGCTCGCGTTCGTCGCACGATGGCGGAGTACCGGAAGAAGTATCAGCTCTCCAAGAAAAGCGGGTTCGGAGGATTCTCCGAGGGCTTCCGAACGCGGCTCCGTGCGCAGGGGTCGTCGATCGCGCACGACGAGGGCTACTGGGAAACGGACTACAACAAGATCGGCCCGTCCGGTGGTGCTAGTCGTGTCCGTCGGCCGGGGGCCATCGAAGCTGCAGCGGCTTCGATCGAGCCGTCCGGCAAGGCAACGACCAGTGCCCGCGAGCCGAATCTTCCATATGGCCCTGCTGGTCAGCAGCTGGCAGAGGCGCAGAACCTCGCCTCGCTCTACGAAGATCGCCAGGCTTCACTGGATATTCCGGTAAAGCCTGGGTCGACCAGGGAAGACGCAGCTGGCAATCTCATTTACCAGAGTGGGTCGCCTGGTACCGAAGATGAACAGCGGGCCAAGCGCAACGCCGAGGGCATGACGGACGTCCCGAAGAAGTTGGGTCGCGTCGGTGTCGCAGAGCAGTTGCTCAAGGAGGTTGAGGCGCGATCGCGGGCCATCGAGCTTGGCAAGCAGAAGCGCGCATGGGCTAAATCTCCCGAGGCAGCAGCGCTATCTGTTGACGAGAAGGCCAAAGAAGCGAAGCGGCTCGATGCAGAGATCAAAGCCGCCAAGGACGAAGCGGAATTCGCTAGGGCAACGCTTACTGGGACGTGGGAACTTGATGTAACCAAGCGCAAGAATTTCGGTCGTGCGCGTGGTGCCCTGGAGCCCGACACGATCACTCCGATGCGGTCCATCGCATCTGCCCAGAAGCGTTTGACGCGAGTCCAGGCTGAGGCTGAAGAAGCCAAGAAGCGAGCGTCTTCAGCGGTCCTTATGGCTGCTGCTGATCAAGAGCGCCAGCGCGATATCGAAAAAGGCGTCAACCCCTACCAGGGCCCGATCATCTCGGACGTCGACCTTCCGAGCGGGGACGAGGGCATCGCCAAGCTCGCTGATCGCAGCAATCCGACCCGGCAATCGATCGGCAGGCTCATCCCGATCCCGGAAGCAGCTACGTCCACACCAACGGTCGAGCTTCCAGTCCCCCGCAAGTTCTTCCTCAGTGGGAAGCGTCGTTGGCCAGCGGGCACAAGGGATGATGCCGGTAAATCCATCGCCGGGCATTCACGCCCGGAAACCTTCAGCAAGTCCTATCCGGAAGCTCGTGACGCCTATATCGCCACCTGGGGACCGATGGCTACCGGCGAAGCGGTACCGCAGCCCACGCCTGCCGCAGCACCAGAAGATGTTGCCGCTGCCGCCGTAGAGCCCACCCCGATCAGGCCCGCAGTACCGACGATGACGCCTGCCGAGAAGCGCGCGAATGCGGCCTGGGAGAAGAAGCAGAAGAAGTACCTCGACCATCTGAATGCGCAGGGGGCGAAAAAGCGCAAGGTCGCTGAAGCGGTCGCCGCCCAGGAGGCATTCACGCCCGCTGAGCCGACGCCTCCCGGTTCATTCTTCGGGATCGGCATGTCGTTCCCGTCTCCGCAATGGATGCCTGAACCACATGCAGAGCCGGAACCAATTCCAGCTGATGCGATGTTCAGGGACGAGCTTGTTGCCCAGCGGGACGCTACGCAGAAGAATTTGTCGGAACGCACTCGTGCTGCGATGTCCGAGCACGAGAGCGACGTTTCTGCTGCGCAGCAGCAATATCGCGAACGGCATGGCGTTGCAAAGCCGACGCCGGGCTACTTCCGCAAGCCTGGTAAGCCTGGGCACTGGGCGGCCGATCAAATGTACGAGGGGCCGTATGGCGCCCCTGAAATGCAAAGTTCGTTTGGTCCGTTCGCTCAACTCAACTATGGCAAAACGCCAGACGTGCCAGGGTCAAAGGTGCATGTTTCGGCAACCGTCGCCGAAGCCGAAAAGACCCTCAAGATCGTCGACGCTGTTGCCCGGAAGATGGGCATTACCTACAAGTTCGTTCAAACCAAGCAGGAGATGGCGGACCCATACACGGACATGCTCGGCGAGCACGTCAGTGATTTCGGAAAAGGCGGGGCCCAGCAGGGCAAGTTCATCACCGCCTATCCGCAGCCCGAGCAGGCTCGTGAGTTCGTCGAGCTTATTGCCCAGGGGCTAGAAGACGCAGGGCTTGGCAAGAACGCAGATGTTGCACCCAGCGAAGTCCAGTGGGGCACGTCGCCAATCTCGCATCGCTGGGTGCCCAGGGCGTCTGAAGGTGGCGATCGATATGCGGAGGGTGGCGATTACGGCCCTGGCCATATCAATACAGTCGGCGAACCGACACCTGCGGTCGCATCTCCTGGTCCGCGACCGATCGTTCCAGGATTCGTCGGCGACAAGCCGATTGTCTCTCGTCCTGAAGCAGCAGCTCGCAAAGCGGCTGGCGATCGTGAGCCGAGTATCGGCGGTACACCTGGTGGACCTGGGTCTGAACCCAAGGGTCTTGGCGGGCCGTCCGAAGGCGCCATTCACGTCATCGTCGACGGCGGCCATCTCGATAGCATTGGCACGATCGAGAAGGGCGGCGGCAAGGCTGGCGGTGGAGTCAAGGCCGACAAATCCAAGCCTGAGGAAACGGCTGAGAAGACCGCAGCACGCAAGCTTCAAGAAGCGCACGAGGATGCCATCGACCCAGGTGAGGTCGCGGCGGCGGCGGCGGCATACCGAAAAGATCGACCAAATATTTCCCAAGAACAACTGTGGAAGAAACTGACCGGAACCGAGCATTTCCCGGCGCAATTGGTCGAAGAAGCGATCGGTCCCAAGCCAGGACAGCGTGCCGGTGGTGCCTTCCGGTCTCAGATGAACGACGTCGAGAGAGCGGTCCCTGGGCTCAAGTACGAGCACTTCTCACGAGAGCCGGGGCAGAAATCTGACGCTCGCATTGACGCTGAGGTTGAAATCCTCAAGGCTCGCGCCCTCTCCCCGACACGTGCCTTCCAGACAGCCGTTGCTGCTGGCTTTGCAAAGACGCTCGGTGGTGGCGGGAAGTTCGAAGAACGTGTCAAGCACCTGACTGGTGCCCTGAACCTCGAAGCCGGGTTCAAGGAAAAGCAGGCGGATATCACCGAGAAGCTCCGGCTCAATCAAGATAATGAAGCCAAGACCCAAGCAGCCGCATTGGCCCTCGACCCTGCAAGGCTTGGAAGGGCCAACTCCCCAGAAGAGCGCTCTACTCGAAAGAAAATCTCCACGGCACTTCCTGGGTTCGCGCAAGAGAAAAAGGAGCTGGAGGACGAGCAAACTGCGAATGCTCCGAAACTAGCCGCTGCCTCTCAGGATGTTGTAGCTAAGCGCAAGGCGCTTATCTCGCCGGTTGGCGTTGCGCGTGGATTCGCTTTCCTTGGTGCCGGTGCTATTACTGGCGGCCTCATCTACGGCGCAGCGTCGAAGGCCGTTGAAGCCGCGATCGGAGCCCTCGGTGAAGTAGCTGCTAAGGCCGCAGACCAGTTGATGGGCTTTAGTCAAACGACAACCAAGGTCACAGCCGAACTTGCCAGCGCCGTTCAACAAAGTTTTGGGAACGTCTCTGGTGCCGTTGCCGGAGCGGCGGCGCCCTCTGGCATCTCAGCTGAGGCCCTTGCGGGTCTCAATGCCAACGGACTTAGTGCTCGGGCCGCTGCAATTGCCGCATCACATGCGCGCGTTCAGGAATCGGACCTCTTCCGGTCGGCGAACAAGCTATCTGGCGACCGTCTCCCTGGCGGATACGACAAGGCATTGTGGCAGGGGACGGGTGGTATCGGAGGGACTTCCTTCCTTTCGGATACGCCTGGGTTTATGGAGCGCATCGCAGGCGATTTCGCATCGTTCGGTGATGGGACTCCAAATCCAGCCCGCTTTAGTGGTCCAACCGGGGCTGGCAAAGGATTCAGCCTACAACTAAACGACGAACCAGCCACTCTGCCTCCGACCCAAGAGGAGGTCACTCGCAAAACTGTTGCGTATGCCGACGATTTGAACAAGCAGTTGGATAAAGCGAACAGTGGCTTCGAAATTCTCACTGATGCCAGCAAGGAACAAAAGGAGGCGATGCTCAAGTCCGCCACCGCGATCGGGCATTACGACGAAGCCAAGAAATTGGCGGACAAGGGTGTTGCGATCACCGGCAAAGGTGGCAGAGAGCTTACTGGCACAGAGATCGGACAGGCCTCGGAGGACCTGGCCAGGGGCCAGCTCATCGTCGACCAGAGGGTCGCATTCGAACAGGACAAGCGCGGTCTTCAGGCCCAGATCAACCAGATCGGCCGCGAGACAGCCTGGCAGGTTGGGACCGAAATCCCACGGTCGGCTGCCCTGCAGAATCTGGCTGCTCCGCAGATGGATGTGGTCGGTGGGCAGGTCCAGGCCACGGGCATCGCTCCTGCGAATGCGGTCGAACAGGCCAAACTCAACGATGGCATCAAGAAGGCGCAGGTCTCTCAAACTGGCTTGAACTCCCTTTGGGCTGATGGCGAGAGCACTCTAAAGAAGCAGCTCAACGATGTCTTCCACTCCGATGAGCTTTTCACCTCGATCAAGACCACCGGGGCGGAGATCGCGAGCATCCAGGCCGATATCTCGGATAAGCAGGCCAAGCTGACGACGCACGAGTACGCGAATCAGTTGCGTATCGCACAGCGCTCTCTGACCGATATCGCGGGCCTCATGGGCAAGAACGCGGCGCACGGGGCATCGACGCTGGGCATCATCGAGCGCGAGAACGTCATGCTCTCGCGCCAATCCGAGTTGCTCGGCCAGATGCTCCAGCAGCGCCAGATCAACTTCCAGCTCGCGGTCGCGGGCTTCCAGGTTGGTGGCGAATCCGGCGAAGAGCGGGCGGCTCGCATCAAGGACGCCAAGACCCAGGCCGAATTCGCGCAGAAGCAACTGGATATCTCGAAGAAGACGTTCGGCAACAACATCAAGCTCTTCGACCTGCAAAACGTACGGTCAATGACCGATGCGATCAAGAGCATCGGCCTTCTCAAGGAAGGTCGCGCGGTTGCCTTTGACACAGCCGTAGCCGAGAAGAATCTCTCCAGGCTCAACAAACTCCAGGACGCCCAGGTCAAAAAGGCTGGGGCTGGGTTGGCTGCGGTCGACAAAACCCTGCAGCTTGAGTGGGCTCAGCTGACAAAGATGGAAGCCGCCTACGGCAAGGCGGTCCAGGGTTTGGCCGAAGACACGATGGACTGGTTCAGCCGAACCATGATCTCGATGACCAACGATATGAATGTCGCCTTCGGTGGCGCTGGTGGGACGACTGACCCGAATACCAAGCACGCACCTGGGACGGGGCCACTCCGAGCCGCAGGCTTCATCGGCAATGTCTCCGGCGCAACCACCATGACCATGGGTGAAGCGGGCACCGAAACGGTCGCCATTCTGCGGAATCCACGTCAGGCCACCCTGTCAGGCGGCGGTGGTGGTGGGGTCACGATCAATATCAATCACCCCGTCGTACGGGATGACCAAGACATCAACAAGATCACCGCATCGGTTGTGCGGGCCATCAATACACGAACCGCCCTGCTCGGGCTCAGGTAGGAGAAGACATGGCAGTCGTATTCATGGAAGGTTTTGACCATCTCTCAGCGGCCGACTCCGCCAATTACAAGGGTTGGATCGGGGGCTGGAACGGTGGTACGGTGGCAGGACGCCTGGGTGGGCAGAGCGCGTCAACGGCAGGCGGCACGCCCACTACGCACGCGCTCCCTGCTTCCTATAGCACGCTTATCCTCGGGTTTGCCTTCCTCAGTAGCAACTTATCGGGAACGCAGAACGATTTTGCGATTATGCAGGCGGGAGTCACGCTCGCCATTCGGTTTTCCATACGCTTGTCAGGCCCGAACCTGGTTGTTCAACTCAAGAACGCAGGTGGGACAGTACTGGCGACAGGCACGACCCCGCTATTCTCGAACGCTTGGTACTACTTTGAGACCAAGGTAGTCATCAGCGCGACCGTCGGTACGGTCGAGCTGCGGTTGAATGGTGCATCAACGGCAGAGTGCAGCGGAACAGGGCTGAACACAGGGTCAAGCAACATCGACACTATCGGGTTCGCGACGGCCGGAGGGTTCTGTCAGTTCGATGACATCTGCTGCGTAGACACCACCGGATCTGCCCCAACGAATACCTGGCTCGGAGACGTTCGAATCGAGACGCTTCTCCCCTCGGGTAACGGCGCGAATACAGCATGGGCGGGTGTCTACACCGATATCGATGACCCAACCACCATCGACGTCGACACGACCTACATCTCGTCCCCGACTCCAGGCGACAAGGAGACGGTTGCGCTGACAAACCTAACGGTTACTGCCGGAACCGTCTTCGCCGTGCAAACTAACATCACCGCACGCAAGGACGACGCCGGAACGAGAACGATAGCTCCGGTTGTCCGCATTGGTGGTGTCGACTACGACGGTACGACGACTGCCAATCTGTCGCAGTCCTACCTCGACTACCGCCAGATCTACGATCGACTCGATCCATCCGGTGCGGGTTGGACTGTCGCGACTGTCAATGCCATGGAAGCTGGCGTGAAGGAGGTGGGGTGATGGCTGTCGTGTTCATGGAGGGGTTCGACCACCTTAGTGCGTTTCAGATTGTGGCAGAGAAGGGCTGGACCTTCGCGTCAGGCGCGTCCCTCTCGGTCCAAACTGGGCGTTACGCCGGACAGGCCATTCGCCCTCAGAGTAGCGAGCTAGCGCATCCACTTCCGAGTAACTACGCCGACACGATCGTGGGCGATGCGATCAAGCTCAACGGAACCGCACTCAACAGCAACCTGCTGACGCTCAAGGCAGGTGGTGGCGTAGTCGCGGCGGCTCGTCTAGTTACGTCTGGCGCTAGTACGGTGTGGAGAGTCGTCAACTCAGCGGGTACGACACTAGCCACGGGCACAACGCCTATCGTGACCGGGTCTGGCGCGTGGTACTACCTCGAACTGAAGGTCCATGTGAGCGCAACGGTTGGGACCGTGGAACTGCGGATGAACGGTGCTCCCACCGCCGAGTGCAGTGCGACTGGTGTGAACACCGGCGCTAGCAACATCGACGCCGTGTCAGTTACAGGAACTACAGGTTTCACCGACCACGACGACATCTACGTCTGCGACACTAGCGGCTCGGTCCCGACCAACGACTTCCTTGGCGAAGTCAAGGTTGAGACGCTTTACCCGAACGGTGATGGAGCCAACACGGCCTGGACTGGCGTATACACCGATTGGGACGACCCGTCTGTGGATGACGCAGATGCGACGTATGTCTCCTCCGCAACCCCTAACGACCGAGAGACCTCGGCGTTGACGAACCTCGCCACGGCAACTGGAACCGTCTTCGCGGTCCAGACCAATCTTACGAGCCGTAAGGACGACGCGGGCACGCGAACGATTGCTCCAGTTGTTCGCATTGGCAGTACCAACTATGACGGAACGACGACCGCAGCGCTGGGCTCCAGTTACGCGGACTACACCCAACTTTACGACCGGCTCGACCCGTCTGGCGCCACGTGGACCATCTCAACAGTGAACGCGATGGAAACGGGAGTGAAGGAGATCGCATAAATGGCGACTCGGGTCACTCAAAACGCTACTGAAATCCTCGTTTCGGCGACGCCACTGGCTCGGGTCACACAGAACGCTCCCGAAGTCCTTGTCAATTCGGACCAAGCGAAAGTCCGAGTCACGCAAAACGCCACTGAGGTCCTGGTTGCGGGGGCCATCGCCCGCGTTACCCAAGTTGCGACCGAGGTTCTCGACCAAAGCACCGTTCTCAATGCTCGTGTCACGCAGGTCGCGGTCGAAGTCCTCGACGTACCGAGTACCCGCAATGCTCGTGTCACGCAGATCGCCATCGAAGCACTCGACAAACCAGATATCTCGCTGGTCAATGCTCGCGTCACGCAGATCGCCATCGAGGTCCTGCGTCACACCAGGACCGTCACCGAGACCTTCACCGCCAATGCCAAGTTCGTCCC
>Ga0315273_10012040_pt1 | contig 11067 bp, 15 predicted proteins | sample YL17G02_0_MG_FD_205753 | JGI IMG/M metagenome (GOLD analysis project Ga0315273, IMG submission 205753) | Sediment microbial communities from Yellowstone Lake, YNP, Wyoming, USA - YL17G02_0 | ecosystem: Environmental > Aquatic > Freshwater > Lake > Sediment | place: USA: Wyoming | collected...
ACCCCGAGGGGTCACCCTGCGGGTGCGGCCCCGAATCCCGCCTCACGCGGCGCTTTCGTCCCCCGCATCCACGATCTACGACGGATTCACGTTGAGCACCGAGGACGGGGGTCGCCGTGGGCCGCACGGTGGCGCCGACGTTCCCCTGACGCTTGACGACGCGCGATCGCCGACCACCCACCAGGTGGCCGAAATGCGCCACATCGAGACCCCCGGTCCCCGCCCGGACGCCTCGGCGGACGGCGGGCTCGACGATCCCGGTCTCCCCGGGTGGAGCGACTACGCGGCGGCCAGGAGCCGCTTCCTCGCGACCCTCGCCGCGGAGGCGCCGCGGCCCCTCAGCCCCCTCCGACCGCCCGCATCAGCTCGGACAGGTCCGAGAACATCCGGCCGGTCAGCGAGTTGGTGAGCGCGATGAACGCGGGCAGGAGGATGGCGCTGCCGGCGAGCGCGATGATGATCTTGAGCGGCATCCCCACCATGAAGACGTTCATCTGAGGGACGGAGCGGGAGATCACCCCGAGGGTCACGTCGGTGATGAGCAGGGCGCCGATGACGGGCGCGCCGATCTGGACCACCACGAGGAAGATCGCGTCGGCGTGGTGCAGGACGCCGGTGACGAGGACGCCCATGTCCGGGTCGGCGAGCGGCGGGGCCAGCGTGAAGCTGCGGACGATGCCGGCCACCAGCAGCTGATGCCCGCCGAGCGCGAGGAAGGCCGAGATGGCGATCAGGTTGTACCAGCGGCCGAGGATCGAGATGCTCGCGTTCGAGGTCGGGTCGAGCGTCTGTGAGATCGCGAAGCCCGCGGTCATGTCGATGAAGGCGCCCGCCGTCTGGATCGCGGCGAAGAGGAACTGGGCCACCAGGCCGAAGCCGAGGCCGATCACGGCCTCCTTCACGGCCAGCGTGGCGAAGCCGGCGATGCCGCCCGGGATGGTCCCGCCCTCGGCGGCCACGACCGGCAGCGCGATGTAGCTGACGATGATCACGAGGCCGGCCTTCAACCGCACGGGGATCATGCGCGAGTTGAAGACGGGCGCCACCGCCATCATCGCCGACAGGCGGGTGGCGATGAGCATGAAGAGCGCCGCCTGGGGCGCGAGGTCGGCGAGGAGCTGGTCCATCCGGGCGTCGCCCGCCTAGTTGTTCGGCCCGATGTCCGGGATCCCGGACCACAGGTCGATCGTGAAGCCCATCATCGTGTTCAGCATCCAGGGCCCGGCCACGACGACCACCACGACCACGGCCAGGATCTTCGGGATGAAGGTGAGCGTCGGCTCCTGGAGCTGCGTGACCGCCTGGAAGATCGACACCAGCAGGCCCACGACGAGGCTCACGCCGAGCACGGGCATGGAGACCTGGAGCGTGACCCACATGGCCTTCGCCCCCACCTCCATGATCTGGCTCTGGTCCATCGGTCCCTCCCGTTAGGTGGCGAAGCCGCGGACGAGGGACTCGGACACCAGGTGCCAGCCGTCGACCAGCACGAAGAGCAGGATCTTGAAGGGCAGCGAGATCACGACGGGCGGCAGCATCACCATGCCCATGCTCATCACCGTCGAGGCGATCACCATGTCGATCACCAGGAACGGGATCAGGATCAGGAAGCCGATCTCGAACGCGGTCTTGAGCTCGGAGAGCACGAAGGCCGGGATCAGCACCCGGGTCGGGACGTCGGCGCGCGTCTTCGGCCGCTCCCCCTTGGAGAGCTCGGTGAAGAGGGACAGGTCCTTCTGATCGACCTGCTTGAACATGAAGTCGCGGAGCGGGATCTCGGCGCGCTTCAGCGCCTCCCCCTCGTCGATCTTCTTCTCGAGCAGCGGCTGCAGCGCCAGGTCGTTGATCTGCGTGAACGTGGGCGCCATCACGAACATGCTGAGGAAGAGCGCGATGCCCACCAGCACCTGGTTGGGCGGCATCGACGGCGTGCCCAGCGCGTTTCTCACGAAGCCGAGCACGATGATGATCCGGGTGAAGCTGGTCATCATGATCAGGATCGACGGCGCCAGGCTCAGCACCGTGATCAGGGCCAGGAGCTGCAGCGAGGTCGAGACCTCGCCGTCGTTGCTGTCGAGGTTCAGGTTGATCCCCGGTGCGGCCCAGGCGGCCGCCGGCCAGAGCACGCATCCGATCGCCAGCACGACCGGCGACAGCAGGAGCCCGCGGCGCAGCCACTTGCGCCGGCGGGTGCGCGCCGGCGGCGGCAGGGCCGCGACGATCCGCTCTCGCAGCGTCGGCAGCGGCGCGGGGACCTGCGCCGCGGGCATCGGGCGGAGGCCGAGCATCAGCGGCGCGTGGTCAGGGCGCGCAGGCGCTCGACGATCGTCCCGTCGGTGGCCGTCGCCACGGCCCGCGCGCGGGCGTCGGTGCCGGGGTCGCCGGTGGCCGCCCCGGCCCGCGCGGCGGCGCCCGGCGGCATGGCCCCGACCAGGCTGACCGCGTCCTCGGCACCGATGCGCGCGATCGGCGCCACGGAGTGGTCGGTGGAGCCGATGAGGACGATCTCCTCGCCGACCCGCACCAGGTGCAGCGAGCGGCTCGGGCCGAGCGCCGTGGTGGCGAGGACGTCGATCAGGCCGGTCGGGCTGCGGTCGTCGAGCGCCGGGTACCGCGAGCGCTGGACGCGCTTCAGCACGTACCAGATGAGCGCGATCAGGCCCACGACCACGGCGAGCCCGAGGCCGAGGCGCAGCAGCGTGCCGCTCGCCCCGCCCGAGATCGTCGCCGGGCCGGAGGAGCCCTCGGGGATCGGCTGCGACTCGGGGTCGCCGGCCTTCGCGGGGGTGGCCGACGCGGTGGTGGAGGTCCCGCTCGCGGCCGTCGCGGGCGCGGCGGTGGCCGCCCGGGCCGGCAGGGCCGCCAGGGCCAGCGCGAGCAGCATGAGGACGAGAGCCAGCCACCACCCCGTCGCGCTGCGATGCGGGGCTGTCGGGCGCGTCCGGCGCCGGGCGTTGGGCGATCCGTGCCTGGTCGGGGTGCGGGTGACCATGGCGGGGGGTGCGCCGGTGGGGCCGGCGCGGAGCGGTGGGCGCTAGGCGAGCGCCTTCTGGATCGCCTCGAGCACCCGCTCCGGCTGGAAGGGCTTGACGATGAAGTCGCGCGCGCCGGCCTGGATCGACTCGATCACCATCGACTGCTGGCCCATCGCCGAGCACATCACCACGCGCGCCTCGGGGTCCTGGTCGCGGATCTCCCGGAGGGCGGCGAGGCCGTCCATCTCGGGCATCGTGATGTCCATCGTGGTCAGGTCGGGCTTCAGCTCGCGGTACTTGGAGACCGCCACCGCGCCGTTCTCGGCCTCGCCCACGACCTCGTAGCCGGCCTCGGTGAGGATGCTCTTGATCATCATCCGCATGAAGGCGGCGTCGTCGGCGATCAGCACACTCGGCATGCGTGGACCTCGGCGGGTGCGGGGTGCGGGGAGACTGCTCGCGATATCGGCATCGCGAGGGTGGTCTTGATCTCTAGCCCTCTTCCGCGGCGAGCCCGCGGAGGCGCTTGGCCTGGCTGGCGACGTCCGTGATGCGGACGCCGAACTCCTCGTCGATGACGACGACCTCGCCGCGGGCGATCTGCTTGCCGTTGACGAGCACGTCGACCGGCTCGCCGGCGAGCTTGTCGAGCTCGACGATCGAGCCCGGGACGAGCTCGAGGACGTTGCGGATGCGCAGCTGGGTGCGGCCGAGCTCGACGGTCACCTGGAGCGGCACGTCGAGCAGCAGGCTGATGTCGCTGCCGCCGGGCGCGGCGGGGACCTCGTCGAGCGACGGGAACGCGACCGGCTGGGCGACGGGCGACGCGGGCAGGGCATGCAGGTGGCGCTCCTGGTCGTCGGCCGAGAGGGCCGCCGGGGGCGGCGTCGCGGGCGGGCCCTCGGAGGCGGGGGCGACGGCGAGGAGGCCGTCCACCAGGGCGCGGGCGAACGGCACCGGCATGAGCTGCATCAGCCGCGTGTCGAGCAGGTCGCCGACGCGGAGCTGGAAGGACGTGCGGACCATCGAGGGGTCGAGCCCGAGGCTCGCCGCCGAGGCGTCATCGCGGAGGTCGAGGATCTCGACGACCGGCGAGGAGATGTCCACGCGGCGGCCCGCCATCTCGGCCATGGCGGTCGCGGCGCTGCCCGTCATCTGGTTCATCGCCTCGGCGATGGCCGAGGTGTGGAGGTCGCTGAGCTCCTCGAGGGGGGCGCCCTCGCCGCCCATCATGAGGTCGGCGACCACGGAGGCGTCGCGGGTGGTCAGGATGAACAGGTTGCGTCCGTCGAGGCCCTCGGTGTGCTCGATCGTGACGACGACGGCGGGCAGGTCGAACTCACCGCGGACCTCCGCCTCGCCGACGAGGTCGACCGTCGGGGTCGTGATCTGGACCGGCCGGCCGAGGAGGGTGCTGAGGGTCGTCGCGGCGCTCGACATGCAGATGTTGCCGACCTCGCCGATCGTGTCGCGCTCTGAATCGGTGAGCTCGACGTCCGGGCCGGTGGCGACGGGCTCCTCGGGCAGGGGATCGCCCGCGACGGGCTCGTCGTCCATGGGCTCGTCGTCCATGGGCTCGTCCGCCAGGGGCTGCTCCGCGAGGGGCTCCTGCGGCGCGGCGGCCTCGTCGGTCGGCGCGCCGGCGGCGGCGTCGCCGTCCTTCAGGAGGGCGTCGATCTCCTCCTGGGAGAGGCTGCCACCATTCATGCGAACGTCCTTTCGGAATCCTCGATCGGGCCGGTGATCTGGACCGCCGCCCGGCGGCCGCGGATGCCGGGCTGGGCGTAGAAGGCGTGCCGGCGGCCGATGCGCACGCGGGCGTCGGCGCCCGGCGGGACCGCCAGGGGGATGACGTCGCCGGGGGCGAGCGCCAAGAGGTCGCCGACGTTCAGCTCGGCGTTGCCGAGCTCGACGGCCACGGGCACCCGCACCGTGCCGAGCTCGGAGGCGATCCCCTCGCGCGTCTCCGGCGACGATGTGTCGGCGAGGGTCGAGAAGTAGCTCTGCGCCGTGAGCTTGCTCATGGCGGGCTCGAGCACGAGGGCCGGCACGCAGAGCGAGAGCATCCCGGTCGCGGCGCCGACGCGCAGCTCGAAGCTGATCAGCACCACCATGTCCGAGGGCGCCACGATCTGGGCGAACTGCGGGTTCATCTCGGTGCCGACGCGGCGCAGGCGCACCGGCACGACGGTCGACCAGGCCTCGGAGAACGCGTTCAGGAGCGTCTCGACGACGTTCTGGATCAGGGCGTGCTCGATCTCGGTCAGCTCGCGGGGCTTCGGCCGGTGGCTGCCCGACCCGCCGACGAGGCGGTCGATGATCGAGAAGACGATCGGCAGGTTGATCTCGAGCACCGCGTTGCCCTCCAGGGGCTCCATGGTGACGATCGTGATCAGGCTGGGGATCGGCATGGAGTTGACGAACTCGCCGTAGCCCACCTGGTCGGCGGTGACGACCTCGATCTCGACCATGGCCCGCAGCTGGCCCGCGAGCTGGTTCTGGGCGGTGCGGCAGAAGGTCTCGTGGAGCAGCTCGATCGTGCGGAGCTGGTCCTTCGAGAACTTGCTCGGGCGGAGGAAGTCGAAGGGGCGCACGGTGGCCTCCTCGACGTCCTCATGCACCTGGGCGGCATCGATGTCCCCGCTCGACATGGCGTTGAGCAGGGCGTCGATCTCGCTCTGGGAGAGGACCTCCGACACGCCCTCAACATCGGCCGGCCCCCTGGATAGTTGAGTCGCGGTCCAGTCCCCCAGGTGGTGCCGGAGACCCCCCTGGGCGCTACCTTGCGGTATTCGCCCCTTCCGACAGGAGGTCGGGGACGAAACGACACGGAGTGGAGATGGTCGAGCGATACTCGACGGCGCTCGGTCGAGACCCTGCGGAGATCCCGGAGGTCCGCGTCGCCGTGCGCGACCTGGCCGAGCGCAACGGCTTCACCGAGCGCGCCGGAGACCTGGCGCTGGCCCTCGACGAGGTCATCGCGAATGCCCAGGAGCACGGCACGCCGCCGATCCGGGTCGACGCCTGGGCGGACGGCCGAATCGTTGTCAAGGTGTCCGACAGCGGCCGCGGCTTCGAGCCCCTGCACGTCTGGGCCAGCCACCCCCCCGCGCCCCTCGGCACGCGCGGGCGCGGGCTCTGGATCGCCCGTCAGCTCACCGACCTGGTCGAGATCCTCTGCGGCCCCGGGGGCACGACCGTCCGCATCGAGCTGTCGCCGGACCCGCACATCGGCGCCTGAGCGCCCCTACTGGACGGCGAACTCCGTGTAGTAGACGTCGAGGATCTTCAGGTCGGTCTGCTTGTTGACGCGCTCGACGATCTTCTTCTTGACGTCGTCGCGGCCCTCGACGCCGGAGAGCTCACCGCTGGTCTTGCTCTGCAGCGTGGCGATGACGATGTCGCGCAGCTCGGCGGCGCCCTCGACATGATCGGGGGTGTCGCCCTCGCCGGGCGTGACCTCCCCCTCCGAGAGCTTCGAGAAGCGCAGCGCCACGCCCACCTTGGCGAAGTGCGGCGACTCGCCGCCGTCGGCCAGGTTGACGACGAAGGACTCCGGCATCGTGTAGGTCAGGCCGGGCTCCGTGGCCAGCTTCTTCTCGTCCGGCGGCGGGGGCGCCAGCACGAACGTCTTGACGGCGAAGAGGGCCACCAGGAGCACCACAGGACCGATGATCATGAGCTTCTTCTTCATTGCTGCTCCTGGGGTCAGCCGCCGCCGAGAGCGACGGCCGGGGACTGGTTGGGCGCGCCCTGCACGCGCAGGACGAGGATCTCGACGCGGCGGTTGGCGGCCCGCCCGGCGGCGGTGCCGTTGTCCTCGATCGGCTTCGTCTCTCCGTAGCCGGAGGCCTGGAGGCGGGTCTCGGGGACGCCGGCGGACTGGATGGTGCGCACGACGGCGGCCGCCCTGACCACCGACAGCTCCCAGTTGGAGGGGAACTGCGCGGTGGCGATCGGGGTGGAGTCGGTGTGGCCGTCGACGCGGACCGGGTTCGGGAGGCCGCGCAGCGAGGCCGCGATCGGCGCGATGATGCGCGCGCCCTCGGGCCGGAGCGTCGCCGAGCCCGGGTCGAAGAGCACGCCATCCGTCTCGAGGCGGATCGCGAGGCCGCGCTCGTTCACGGTCGTGTCCACCCCGTCGTGGACGCCGGCCTTCGCGAGCTTGTCCTCGATCGCCTTCTGAGCCGCCTCGAGCTGGCCGGTCTCGAGGACCTGCGCGGGGGTGGCCTGCGACAGCTCGATGCCGCCGACGGTGGGCACCTCGGGGGCGATCTGGCCGATGGGCGTGGTCACCGCCGGGGCGGGCGTGCCGGGGTTGGTCTCGAGCACGCTCTCGCCGCCGCTGGCCAGGCCGCTGTTGAAGGCGTCCTGCAGCGTCAGCTTGAGCAGGTCGAACTTGGCCGTGTTCACGACGGAGATCGAGAAGAGCACCATGAAGAGCACGAACATGAGGGTGAGCACGTCGGCGTAGGTGATCAGCCACCGCTCGTCGGGGTGCTCCTCGTGCCGCGGCTTGCGCTTGGCCACGGGCGCTACGCCGCCTCGGCCACGGGCTCGGCCGCGCCGGCGGCCGGGGCCCCGGCGTCCTGCTCGTCGGCCTCGGTCTCACGGGCGTCGGGCGGCAGGAAGCTCCACAGCTTCTCGGCGAGGATGCGCGGGTTGTCGCCGCTCTGGATGGAGAGGACGCCCTCGATCATGAGCAGGCGCTCCGAGGCCTCCTGGGTGCTCATCTTCTTGAGCGCGTTCGCGATCGGCAGGAAGACGATGTTCGCCGCCGCCACGCCGTAGAAGGTGGCGAGGAAGGCGGCCGAGATGGCCGGGCCGAGGGTGTCGGGGTGGTCCAGGTGCTGGAGCACCGACACGAGCGAGAGCACCGTCGCCAGGATGCCGATGGTCGGCGCGAAGGCGCCGCCCTGCTTGAACATGTCCTGGTTCCTGTGGTGGCGATCCTCCATCGCGTCGAGCTCGGTCTCGAGGATGTCCTTGACCAGCTCGGGGTCGGTGCCGTCCACCACCAGCCGCACGCCCTTGCCGAGGAACGGGTCGTCGACCTGCTTGGCGTCCTCCTCCAGCACGAGCAGGCCCTCGCGGCGGGCCTTCTCGCTGAAGCCGATGAGGGTCCGGATGATCTCCGGCCGGTTGTCCGCCCGCTCCTTGAGCGACGCCATCGTCAGCGTGATCATCGACATCGTCTCCTTCATGCCGAAGGAGGCGATCAGCACGCAGAGGGTGCCTCCGCCGACCATGAAGAGGGCGGGGATGCTGATGATCCCGGCGATCGTGCCGCCCTTCAGGATCATCCCGATGACGATGAAGACCCAGGCTCCGACCAGGCCGATCAGGGGGGACATTCGGTGGGGCTCCCGGCGCTAGGCGGTGGCGGGGATCGCGACGAGATGCCCGCCGCTCGTGATGAGGCGTCGGTACTCGAGCACCGCGGCGACGACCTCGTCGACGCCTTCCAGCACCAGGAACTGGCGCCGGTCCACGGTCTGGATGTGTGTGTCGGGGGTCGCCTCGATGGTGAGGATGAGCTCGGCGTTGAGCGTCATCTCGTCGCCGTTCAGGCGGTGAAGGGTGATCACGTGATCCTCCGATGCCGGTGCGGGCCTGGGCCGGGGGGCTCTGGTGCGCCCCCCGGTTATCGGTCAGGCGGCCCGCGATCTGAGCGTGGGGACTAGCGCTTGAGGTTGACCAGCTCCTGGAGCATGTCGTCGGAGGTGGTGATGGCCCGGCTGTTCGCCTGGAAGCCACGCTGGGCGATGATCATGTTGGTGAACTCGAGCGCGAGGTCGACGTTGCTCATCTCGAGCGCGCCGGGCACGACGTTGCCGTGACCGGCCGCGCCGCCGGGCGCGCCGAGGACCGGGAGGCCGGAGTTGTTGGAGGCCCGGTAGAGGTTGTCGCCGGCCCGCTCGAGGCCGGGGGCGTTGGCGAACTTGGCGAGGTTGAGGGTGCCGATCAGGGTGGAGACGCCCGCGGTGTCGACCGCGGTCACGGCCCCCGAGGAGTCGACGTTGATCGCGGCGGTCGTGGCCGGGTTCACCTGGAGACGGCCGACGTTGCCGGTGGCCGCGACGGTGCCGAGCACGTACTGCCCCTTGGTGGTCACCAGGTGGCCCGCGCTGTCGAACGAGAAGTTGCCCGCGCGGGTGTACAGCTCGCCGCCGGCGGTGCGGTCGTTGCCGCCGGCGCCGCCGAAGGCGGAGCCGGCCGCGGCGACCCGGAAGAAGCCGTCGCCCTGGATCATCATGTCCGTGACCACGCCGGTGCTCTGGGCGTTGCCCTGGGTCATCAGCGTGTCGATCGAGTTGAGCGACATGCCGAGGCCCACCTGGCGCGGGTTGGTGCCGCCGGTGCTGGGCGGCGTGGGCGCGCCGGCGCCGGAGAGGTTCTGGTAGAGCGAGTCCTTGAAGGACGTGCGCTGCGACTTGTAGCCGAAGGTGTTGACGTTCGAGATGTTCGACGCCAGCACGTCCATCATGGTCTGGTGATTTCGCAGGCCCGATACGGCCGCGAACATGGAGCGCATCATCGGTGAGGGTTTCCTTTCCCTGGGTGGCGAGCGGACCCCCTCCGATGAGGTCCAGCCCGGCTCGCCGGTGTCCGTTTGGGCCTAGCTCAGAACGGCGCTGTCGATGTTGGTGAACACCTGGTCGCGCATCCCTGCCTGATCGACCGCGGTGATCACGGTGCGGTTGGTGACCGACACCACGAACGCCATCCGGTCCACGAGCACGATGCTCTCGCGCCCGCCCTTGGCCGCCAGCTTGTCGACCGCCCCCTCGAGGCGCTGCTGCATCTCGGGGGTGACGGGGATCTGACGCTGCGACAGCCGCTGCACCGCGTGGGCGCTCCAGCGCAGGGCACCGGCGGCGGCGGCGTCGGCGGACTGCAGCTTGGTGGTGAGGAGCGCGTCGAAGCCGGGCGCCGCGGCGGCGCCGGAGCCTCGCGCGGCCTGCGCCGGGGCGGCCCGCTGCGGCGGGCCGACCGGGGCGATGTTGGGGCGCTGGTCGCTCATGCCCCGACTCGTGTGACCAGGGACACGTCGACCGCGACGCCGCCCACGACGAGGCTCATCGAGCGCCCGTCGCCGCCCACGCTCAGGCTCTCGACGACGCCGGTGACCGGCGTGAGGGCGCCCTCGGGCAGGTAGGTGACGGTCTTGCCGATCAGCGACGCGCCCTGGGCGAGCTGGCCGCTGAGGGTCAGCGCCTTCATGTCCTTGGCGAGGTTGGTGATCTGCTCGAGCTGCGAGAACTGCGCCATCTGGGCGAGGAACTCGGTGTCCTTCATGGGCTCGAGCGGGTTCTGGCCGCGGATCTGGCTGGCCAGGATCTTGAGGAAGCCGTCCGACGAGAACAGGTCGGTCTGCTTCACCGGCGCGTTCGCGGTCGGCGCCGTCGGCGTGTAGGGGCCGGTGACGGGCGGTGGCGTGACTGGCGGCATCGCGTCCGTCCTATGCGAGGAGGTCGAGCCGCGGGGGGGAGCCCCCGGCGGCGGGTGAGGTGGTGGGCGACCCGGCGGCCGACACGTCCTCGGCCTCCAGCACCTCGCCGCTCACCGGGGCGTCCGAGCCCTCGGAGGACGCCTGGGCGTCGTCGCGGCCGCCGTAGGCGACGTCGAGGTTGCCGAGCGAATAGCCGAGGTCGCCGAGCGCCGTGTTGAGGTGGCCGAGCGACTGCTGGAGCAGCTTGGCCGCCTCGGGCCGGTCGGCGAGGATCTGCGCCTGGAGCACCCCGTCGGTCATCGTGACCCGGATGGTGAGGTGCCCGAGGTCCGGCGGGCGCAGGTTGACGAGCAGCTCCTTGCCGCCCTCGCGCACCGCCATGTGCATGCGGGTGCCGAGCTCGCGGGCGAGCTCGTGGGGCGTCGTCATGCCGCCCGTGGGCCGCACGACGCCGGCGAGCGGGTCGTGCTGGGCGCGGTCGGTCGGGGGGACCAGTGCCACGCCGACCGGGAGGTCGGTGCGGGGCGCCGGAGCCGGGGCCTCGGCCGGCTTGGCCGTGGCGGGCGCCGGCGCATCCTCCGCCGGAGCGGCTGCGGCCGGGGCCGGAGCCGTGGCCGGAGCCGTGGCCGCGGGGGGCGC
>Ga0315273_10012041_pt1 | contig 11066 bp, 11 predicted proteins | sample YL17G02_0_MG_FD_205753 | JGI IMG/M metagenome (GOLD analysis project Ga0315273, IMG submission 205753) | Sediment microbial communities from Yellowstone Lake, YNP, Wyoming, USA - YL17G02_0 | ecosystem: Environmental > Aquatic > Freshwater > Lake > Sediment | place: USA: Wyoming | collected...
GTCAACGCGGTGCTGCGCCCGATCCTGACCGTGCTGTCGTGCCCGCTGGTGTTGTTGACCCTCGGGCTGTTCACGCTGGTCATCAATGGCGTGATGCTCATGCTCACCGCGCGCCTGGCGGCTCTCTGGCATCTCGGATTCTGGGTTGACGGCTTCTGGCCCGCCTTCTGGGGCGGCCTCGTGGTGGGGATGGTGAGCCTGGCGCTGGCCCTGCTCGTCAACGGGGACCAGCGACCGAGGGTCGTGTGATTGAGGTCACGCCCGCGGCGCCGGAGCCGGCTTAACGTTTCCAGGGCTCCTCCGTCCATGGGGCGTAGTGCCCAACTGACATGACCCACTCAGGAGACTTCTTCATGCGCATTCACACCACCGCGCTGCTGGCGGCCGCGGCGATGACTGTCACTGCCTGCAGCGATACACCGAGCGGCCTGTCCAGTGACGAGACCGCGGTCCAGCAGGCGTATCTCGACGTCGACGCGGGATACTTCGATGAAAACCCCGGCGGCGATGCCGTCCTGGCCGGTGCGGCCCTCACGCCCACTTCCTCCCTCTTTTCCGCCCCTGGCGATCCTTACGTGGCCCCCGAGCACTGGGGCCGGCGCCGCGGCCAGACCCGCCCCAGCCGGGACCGGGTGGTCGTCATCGATGGCGACACCGCCAAGGTGGCCGTGTCCGTGCGGTTCAACGGCGTCTTTCTGGTGGACACCACCTTCGACAACCTGCCGAATCCAGGCGCCAAACCGATGCACGAGACGCTCCGTCACCGCGCGGTGTTCGTGAAGGACGCCGCCGCCCCGCGCGGCTGGCGGCTGGTCGGCATGAGCATCGGCAATGTCGTGGACACCGACCCGACGCGGCGGACGGTCGAGATCACTTCGATGGCCGTGCAGGTCAACGGCACTCCCGTCGGGACAGTCACCGACCCCAATCACGTCTACCCGGTCGACGGGGGCGTGCCCGAGCTCCACGTGGGCGACAGCGTCGTCGTGAAGGTCGCCGTGAGCAACACCACCGGCACCGACCTGGCACCACCGACCCAGGTGTTCCTGCACGTCCGCCACTGCCGCGCCGACCGCGACGACTGGCTCCGGATCCCCATGCGGAACAACGGCGATGGCACCTGGACCGTCGGGTGGAAGGTGCGCCGCCCGGGTATTGCCCGGATGGCGGTGGACGCGATCGACTCGGAAGCCCTCCAAACCCAGTCCGGAGACAACTACCGGGCCAACATCTGGGCGTTCCCCTACCGCGCGATGCCCTGAACAGCCAGACCGCGGAGACACGCCGGCCCCGGAGAACCCTCCGGGGCCGGCGTTTCTTCGTCTAACCTGTTTCGCACTAATATGTTACACGTTCGCGACAGGCCTTCCCGCAGGCGGCATCCGAGGGTAGATTTGTCGGTCCAATGACTTCCGCACCCGCCGGACTCGCCGCAGCCGCTCCCCCGAGCCTTCCGGATCTCCGGCACGCCGGGCTGTACTTCAACCGCGAGTTGTCGTGGTTGGAGTTCAACCGCCGCGTGCTCCACGAGGCGCAGGACGCGCGCACTCCGCTCCTCGAGCGGCTCAAGTTCCTGGCCATCTTCGGGAACAACCTGGACGAGTTCTTCCAGGTGCGGGTGGCGGGGCTCCGCCGGCAGGTGGACGCGGGGTACAGCGAGCGCACGGGCGATGGACTCACGCCGGACGAACAGTTGCGGCTGATTGCCCAGGTGGTGCGCGGCCTGGTGGACGATCAGTACCGGTGCCTGCTCGACGACGTGGCACCGGACCTCGCGCGGCACGGCGTTCACCTCCTCCTGAGCATGGCCGAGGCGACGGAGGAGGATCGCGCGCAGCTGGCGGAGTACTTTCTGCGGAATGTCTTTCCCGTCCTCACCCCGTTGGCGGTGGATCCGGCCCACCCCTTCCCCTACATCTCCAACTTGAGCATTTCCCTGGCGGTGTTCCTGCGGGGGTCCGACGGCTCGGAGCGGTTTGCGCGGGTCAAGGTGCCGAAGATCCTGCCCCGGTGGGTCGCGCTACCGGGCACCCACCGCTACCTGCCGCTGGAACAACTGATCGGCGCCCACCTCGAGTCGCTCTTCCCGAGCGTCGAGATCCTCGGCTGGCATCCCTTCCGCATCACGCGGAACACGGAACTGCAAATCGACCACGACGAGGCGGACGACCTCCTCAGCCTGATCCAGGAGGAAGTCCGCAACCGCCGGTTCGCCGAGGTGTCCCGCCTGGAGGTCGGCACCGGTACGCCCCTCGGCCTGCGTCAGCTACTCCTCGCCGAATTCAATGCAGCGCAGGAGGAGGGCATCGACCTCCAGCTGGAGGACGTCTACGAGGTGCCGGGGCTGCTCGACACCTCGGACCTGATGACGCTGGCCGCGCTCGACCTGCCGGAGCTCCGGGACCCGCCGTTCCTGCCGGTCACCCCTGCCCGCCTGGCCTCGGGCCGCAGCGTCTTCGACGTCATCCGGGAGGGCGACCTCCTGCTCCACCATCCCTATGACAGCTTCCAGACCTCGGTGGAGCGCTTCCTCCAGCAGGCCACCGACGATCCGGACGTGCTGGCCATCAAGCTCACGTTGTACCGCACCGGCGGCGATTCCAGCATTGCCCGGTTGCTGGCGCACGCGGCCGAGCGGGGCAAGCAGGTGGCGGTGCTGATCGAGCTGCAGGCGCGGTTCGACGAGGAAAACAACATCATCTGGGCGCAGCGGCTGGAGGACGTCGGGGTGCACGTGAGCTACGGCGTGGCCGGCCTCAAGACGCACACCAAGATCATGCTGGTCGTCCGCCGGGAGGGGAACGAGATCCGGCGGTACGTGCACATCGGCACGGGCAACTACAACCCGCGCACCGCCCGGCTCTATACCGACTTCGGCCTGTTCTCCAGCGACCCGGCACTGGGCGAAGACCTGACGGATCTCTTCAACGAACTCACCGGGTTCGGGGTGCCGGACCAATTCCGGAAGCTCCTGGTGGCGCCGCGGGGCATGCGGGAGCGGTTCGTGGAGATGATCCGGCGGGAGGCCGACCACGCGCGGGCCGGCCGCCCGGCGCGCATCCTGGCCAAGATGAACGCCCTGGTCGATCCGCCCTTGATCCAGGAGCTCTACGAGGCGTCGCGCGCCGGGGTGCAGGTGCACCTGATCGTCCGGGGCATCTGCTGCCTCCGCCCTGGCGTGCCCGGCGTCAGCGACAACATCCAGGTGATCAGCATCATCGGCCGGTTCCTCGAGCACAGCCGGGCGTTCTGGTTCCATAACGGCGGGGCGCACGAGGTGTACATCGGGTCCGCCGACTGGATGCCGAGAAACCTGGACCGCCGGGTCGAGGCGGTGGCGCCGATCGAGGATCCGCAGCACCGGCGGACGATGCGCGAGGTGTTGGAATTGATGTGGGAAGACAACCGTCAGGCGTGGGACCTGCTGCCCGACGGGACCTACCGGCAACGCCAGCCGCCCTCGGCGGCGGAGGAACACGCTACCCACCGACGACTGCTGGAACTCGCGGGACGCTCGCCTAGTACTTGAGGCCTGCCGACTCGGCCAGTTGCTTGGCCAGCGCTTCCTGCTCGGGCGTCAAATGCTCCGGCAACTCGACCCGCACCGCCACGATCTGATCCCCCCGCCGTCCGCCGCGCTCGAGTCCCTGCCCCTTGATGCGGAACTTCCGTCCAGGCTGGGTGCCCGCCGGCACCTTGAGGACAATCTTCTTGCCATCGAGTGTCCGGACCCGGAGCCGGGTGCCCAGCAGCGCCTGCGCGAGGTTGACCGGCACCTCACAGGCCAGGTCGAGGCCGTCGCGGTGGAAGAAGCGGTCCTGCTCCACGGTGAAGACCACGAACAGATCTCCGGCCGGCGCCCCGCCCCGGCCCGGCTGTCCCTGGCCCTTGAGCCGCACCTTGGCGCCGGTTTCAGTGAGCGGCGGCACCGTGATGGTGACGCGGCGCTCGATGCGCATGTCGCCGGCGCCGGCACAAGTCGGGCAGCGCTCCGAGGGGACGCTGCCGCGACCGCGGCAGGCGGGACAGGGGCGGTTGACGGCAAAGCCCCCCTGCCCGAAGGAAATCGAGCCCCGGCCCTTGCACTCGTCGCAGGTGGTGACCCTGGCGCCCGGCGCCGCGCCGCTGCCCTTGCAGGTGGCGCAGGCTTCCGTGACGGGCAGGGTGACCGGAACCTTGCCGCCCAGCATCGCCACCCGGAACGGGACCTCGACATGGGCCTCGAGGTGCTCCGCCACCGGCTCTTCCCGCCGGCCCCGGCCGAATATGGAGGAGAAGATGTCTCCGAGGCCGCCCAGGTCCCCGAATTCGTAGCTCTCTGCCCCCTGCCCTCCTGCCCCGCTGCCCCGCTGCCCCGCCGCGCGACCAGCGCCCCGCGGTTCAAACGCCCCCAGCCGCCGCATCTGGTCGTATTTCTTGCGCTTCTCGGCATCGGACAGCACCGAATGCGCTTCGGAGATTTCCTTGAAGCGCTCGGCCGCTGCTGGGTTGTTCGGGTTGGCGTCCGGATGGTGCTGCTTGGCCAGTCGGCGGTAGGACTTCTTGATCTCGACCGTGGTGGCCGAGTCGGGCACGCCGAGCACCTGGTAGAAATCCCGCTGCGCCACCTAGGCCTGCCCCGGATCGGCGTAGACCTGCACCCGGGCGGGGCGCAGGAGGGCGCCCTTGAAGCGGTATCCCGCCTGGAAAGTGCGGCAGACGGTGTGATCCTGCGCCGGATCGGTGGGCGGAGTGGCGGCCACCGCCTCGTGAACGGCGGGATCGAACGGCAGCCCCTGCGGGTCGAGTCGCTCCAGGCCCGCCACCTCGAGCTCCTTCCAGAGCTTCCGGCCCACCAGCTCCATCCCCTGAAACAACGACTCCACGGGAACGGCGGCCCGCTCCCCCGACAGGAGGCGATCCATATCATCGAGCACATCCAGCAGGCGGCCCGCCAGAGCGGCCTGCGCGCGCGACTCCAGCTCCTCCCGCTCCCGCGCGTTCCGCTTGCGAAAGTTGTCGTACTCGGCGGCGAGGCGGACGTAGCGGTCCTGCAGCGCGTCAAATTCCGTTTCGAGGCGGCGGATGGCCTGGTCGGATGGCTCCGCCGGAACGCCGCCGATTTCGCTGGAATCGGGAAGGCTGCCAGCGTCAGATTCGGATGGAGCGGCGGCCGCAGACGGGTCGCCAATAACCTTCTCGTCGTCAGTCACTTGGGGGTCCAATGGGGAGTGCATGAGGGAAGCTAATAGCAACCGGCATGCCTCGGGGATGGGTCATTCTGGCAGGAGCCGGAGGCGCCGCCAGAGCTCGAACAGGGCGAATTGGGCCGCCCGGCCCCGGACCTCCTCCCGGGTACCCACGAGGTTGCGGAGAATGGCCTCGGTCCCCGTGGGCAACGCGAAGCCCATCCACACGGTACCCACCGGTTTTTCGGGCGATCCGCCGTCCGGACCGGCGATGCCCGTGATCGACACCGCCACCTGGGCGCCGAGCGCCCGGGCCGCACCGATGGCCATCTCGCACGCCACCGGTCCGCTCACGGCCCCGTGAGTGTGCAAGAGGTCCGTCGGCACCCCGAGGAGCTGATGCTTGGTCTCGTCAGCGTAGGCGATGACACCGCCGAGAAACTGGCTTGAGCTACCCGGAACGGCGGTCAGCCGGCCCCCGAGGAGTCCGCCAGTGCACGACTCGGCCACGGCGATGCGGAGGCCGCGCCGGCGGAGTTCCTCCAGCACCACCTCGGCCAAGTCCGTGTCCCCGGTGCCATAGGCGTGCTCCCCGGCGCGCTCGGTGAGCAGCTCGGCCGCCTCGGCCAGTCGGCGATCGGCCTCGGCGGCCGGCAGATTCCAGGCGGTGGCCCGGAGATCCACAGAGCCCAGCCCCGGCAGGTAGGCCAGGGTAAGCGGTGCAAGGCGCCGGTCGATGTCCTCCAGCCGCTCCGCGAGCGTGGACTCGGCAATGCCCGTCGTGCGCACCGTGACCGACCGGATGACGCCCCCACTGCTCCGCGCGATCAGGCGTGGGACCACGGACGCCGCGAGGAGATTCCGCATCTCGATCGGGACACCAGGCAGCATCACCACCAGGCCGCGTGCGCCCTCGAGCCAGAGGCCGGGAGCCGTGCCCCACGGGTTCGGGAGCACCACGGCCCCTTCGGGCACCTCGGCCTGCCCCCGATTATTGGCGGTGGGCACCCGTCCGAACCGGGCAAAGCGGGCTTCGAGCGCGACCCAGACCGCGGGATCGAAGACCAGGGGCGCGCCGAGCAGGGCGGCGATGGTTGTCTTGGTGATATCGTCGGCGGTGGGGCCCAGGCCGCCGGTGGTGAGCACGGCGCCGGTCCGCTCCAGCGCGCTGTCAACGGCGTCGCGGATGGCGGTCGGGTGGTCGGGCACGGCGGTGCGCCGAGCCACCCGCACGCCAACGGCGGCCAATGCGCGGCCCATCTCGGCGCTGTTGGTGTCTACGGTGAAGCCGAGCAGGAGCTCGGTGCCGACCGTGACGAGTTCGACATCCATGGCGGGCGGGAGGACCTACGGCTGGCGCTGAGAAAAGAGCGCGCGGTAGCGGTACAGGTAGATCAGGAACGAATACACCGTGAGGCCGACCGCGCCGATGAGGGCGATGGCCACCAGGCCGCCGTGGAACTCATTCCAGAACTGGAAGAAGGGGCTGGACTCCAGGCCGAGGGGCCGGCGGGCATCGCGGAAGGCAAACCAGAGGAAGATCAGGCCGATGAAGACGCTCTGGAACCCGGTCTTGAGTTTGCCGGCGCCGCCGGCCGGGATGACGACCCCGTGACGCTTGCCCCACCAGCGCAGCACGGTCATGGCGAACTCCCGCCCCAGCATGAGGACGCACACCCAGAGCGGGATACTGCCCCAGACGGGGATGTCGTAGAGATCGTGCCGGGCCCGGGTGATCCAGTAGATCGGGATGAGGCTGGCGAGGAGGAGGAGCTTGTCGGCCAGGGGGTCAAGCAGCTTGCCGAAATCGCTGATCTGGTTGCGGCTCCGGGCCAAGTATCCGTCAAGGATGTCGGTGAGCGCGGTGGCGACGAACAGGATGAAGGCGATGAACTTCGGCCAGTAGCCCTCGATGAACGGCAGCAGCGCCACCACCGGTGTCATGGCGATCCGGATCAGGGTGACGATGTTGGGGAGGGTCCACATGCGGCCCGAGTCCTTAGCCGAGCGCCTTCAGCACGAGCTTGCTGACGGCCTTGAGCGTGTCGAAGACCCCCTCGCCGTTGACGGCGACGGCCTCGAAGTAAGAGGCGCGCTCGACCCATTCCCCGTCCACCTGCCGACCGATGAGGAATTCGCCCTCGTGATAGGGGTCGGGCATGGGGCGCTGGCGGGCGGGGTTTTCCACCGGCCAGCCTGGGTTGAGCGCCGCCTGGAGGTCCGCGATGGGGGTGGCGTTCGGCAGGTCCCGCTTGTTGTACTGGATGATGAAGGGAATCCGGGTGAGGTCGTACCCGTGTTCGGCCATGTTGTCGTACAGGTTCTGCATGGCCTCGATGTTCGCCTCCATCCGCTCGATCTGGCTGTCGGCCACGAACACCACCCCGTCCACGCCCTTGAGGATGAGCTTGCGGGAGGCATTGTAGTACACCTGGCCGGGGACGGTGTAGAGGTGGAAGCGGGTCTTGAAGCCGCCGATGGTGCCGAGGTCCACGGGGAGGAAGTCGAAGAAGAGCGTCCGTTCGGTCTCGGTGGCGAGGGAGATCATCTTTCCCCTGGCGCCCGGCGCGACCTTGTTGTAGACGTGCTCCAGGTTGGTCGTTTTGCCCCCGAGGCCGGGGCCATAGTAGACCAGCTTGCAGTTGATTTCACGGGACGCGTAATTGATCATCGACATGCGGGCGTGCTTTCTATTCGCCGAAGAGTTTGTCGATTTCGTCCTCGGCGTCGCCGAGGAAGGACTGCTCGACCCGCGGCGCAACGCCGCCGTCCCGCGCGAACATCTCGCTAAAGACCTGCGAGAGGTCTTCCACCGTCCCGCGCACCCGCAGCTTGACCAGCCCCAGCGTGGTGCGGGTGTCGAACAGGACGACGAGGATGACCCGCCGCGCAATGTCGGCGAGGTACATCGACGCTGTTTCACCCTGGTGGAACAAGCTGCCGAATTCCGTCTCGCCGATCAGGCGGGCCAACTGGTCGTTGGCGCTGAAATCGGCGGCGGCCAGCGAGGCGAAGGTGGTCGGGTCGAACTCCGGGGGTTCCCCGGCTGTCGCGACCATCTGGCCGGCGCGGTCTACCAGCAAGGCGGTCCGCGCGTTCGATGCGCGCAGGAACGCGGTCAGGAGGACCACGATCCGGTCGTGATCCGACTCCGCGAGTGACCAGCTGGACGCACCGGACATGCAGGCTTCCTATCCGAGGGAGACTTCGAGCCGCCGAAGCAGGACGCCGGCGCGCCGCCGGAGTCCGGGCTCTGTTTCCCACACCAGGTACTCACGGAGCACCCGGGCGGTCTCGACCGAACGCTCACCCGCCAGGTACGCGAGCGCGTCGCCGCGCCGCCGCACCACGGGGCTGAAGAGCTCGGCGCGATGCCGGTCCAGCCGGCGCTGGGCCAGTTGCCACCCCACCAGCAAGCCGGCCAGAGTCCCCCCGAGGAGCAACAGCCCGCGGGCGCCCATCAGGCGACGTCCTGCCGAGCCAGGAGCGCGTGGGCCAGGGTGACGCCGTCGACGTACTCGAGGTCGCCGCCCATCGGGAGTCCGCGCGCCAGCCGGGTGACGCGCACCCCGTCTCCCGCGAGCAGCTGGTGGAGGTAGGTGGCGGTCACCTCGCCCTCCATGGACGGGTTGGTCGCGAGAATGACCTCGCGCACGCCCCCGCCGCGCACCCGCGCGAGCAGTCCATCGATCCGGAGCGCCTCCGGTCCGACCCCGTCGAGCGGGGAGAGCCGGCCGCCCAGCACATGGTAGCGGCCGCGGAACTCGGTGGAGCGCTCCACCGCCTGCACCGACGCCGCCTCCTCGACGACGCAGAGGAGGCCGGCGTCACGCCGGGGATCGCGGCAGAACTCGCACCGCTCCTCCTCCGCCACGTAGCCGCACTCGGCGCAGGCCCGCACCGTGGTGGCCACCTCCTCCAGGGCCCGCGCCAGGCGCGACGACTCGTCGGGCCCCTGCTGGAGGAGGTGAAACGTCAGGCGCTGCGCCGTTTTCCGGCCGATGCCGGGGAGCCGCGCCAGCTCGGTGATGAGCGCCTCGATGGCCCGCACCGTTCAGAGCCCGAGCCCGGTCGGGCCGGGTTGGACCTTCCGCATTTCCGCCTGCACCAATTCGGCGGCGCGGCGCTGGGCCTCGGCGACGGCGCTCAACACCAAGTCGGACAGCAGCTCCGCATCGCGGCCCTCGAAGGCCTCGGGCGCGATGACGACTGCCCGCACGCGGAACTGTCCATCGACCGTGGCGCGCACCAGTCCGGCGCCCGCGTTGGCCTCGACGGTGCGGTCGGCCAGTTCGATCTGGAGTTGCTGCAGCCGGCCCTGCACCTGCTGGCCCAGCTGGAAGAGTTGCTGAAGATCTGCCATTCCGCACCTAAGTCGCTGTCAGAGTGCAAAGTACGGGTGCCTTCACTGTGGGGCAACCCGCGCCGCTACTCGAGCACCTCGAGATCGAGCACGGTGGCCGCCACATCGAGCGCGGGGTCCTTTTTCCGGACCTTTTGCAGCCGCTCGGCGCGGACCCCCTCCTCCGTGAGGCGCACCGGCCGCGACGCGGTGGCCGGGGGAGCCAGCCGCACCCGTGCCGCGGTGCCCGTGAGCGCAGAGAGGATCTCCTCGACGGCGGCGCGCTGGCGTTCGAGGGCCTCACGGTGAATGGCGTTCTCCTCCGCCATCTCGAGCACCACCACCTGGCCCTCGACCCGGACCGGCGTGCTCGCGGCGAGCGCCGCACCGAGGAAGCTACCCTGCGCGCGGCCACGCTCCACCACGGTATCCCACGCGGCGGCGAGCGCTCCGGCTTCGAGGCCAACGACAGAAACCGGCGCGGGCGTGGCCGACGCCGCGGGCTGAGGCCGCGGGGCAGCGGGGCGGGTGGGCGGCGCACCGCCGGCGAGGACCGCGGCCAAGTCCACCGTGCGGTCCATCAGCGTCCACCGCAAAAGCAGCGTCTCCACCGCCAGGCGGGCGTTGCCGCTCCGGCGCACGGCCGTTTCGTTCTCGGCCAGCAGCCGGAGCATCCGGAGCACGTCGCCCTCGGTCAGCCGGCCACGGTAGGCCTCGAGGGCCGCCCGGAGCGACTCCGTGATTTCCTCCGGTTCCACACCAACCTGCAGCATCAGGAGCGCGCGGAGCATTTCGCCGGTGCCGTTGAGGAACTCGGTCAGGTCGGCGCCGGCGTCGAGGAGCCGCGCCACCAGCGGGAAGACCCCGGCGGGGTCCCGGTCGGTGACCACGCGCAGCACTTCAGCGTACTGCTCGTCGCCGACCAGGCCCAGGACCTCGCGCACCCGCTCGGCGGTCACGGCGCCCTCGCCAAAGGAGAGGCACTGGTCGAGCACCGAGAGGGCGTCCCGCATCCCGCCGTCGGCGTGCCGCGCGATCAGGGTGAGGGCGTCGTCGTCGGCCGCGAGCTGTTCCGCGGTGAGCACCTGTCGCAGGCGCGTCCGGATGGCGGCGGGGCCGATGCGCCGGAAATCGAACCGCTGCAGCCGCGAGAGCACCGGGGCGGCGGTGTTGAAGATCTTGGCGGGTTCGGTGGTGGCAAAGACGAAGACCACGCCCGGCGGCGGCTCCTCGAGGATCTTGAGGAGGGCGTTCCACGCCTCGCGGGTGAGCATGTGCGCCTCGTCCACGATGTACACCTTGTGGTGCCCCTCCTGGGAGGCGGCGTACATGGCGCGCTCGCGCAGGTCCCGGGCGTCGTCCACCCCCCGGTTGCTGGCGGCATCGATTTCCACCACATCGAGGTTGGTGGAGCCGTTCCAGATGCGGAGGCAGTTGTCGCACTCCCCGCAGGGCTCGCCACGGGGGGTGACGGTGTCGCGGTGCTCGCAGTTGAGCGCCATGGCGAGGATGCGGGCGGCGGTGGTCTTGCCGACGCCGCGGGGCCCCGTCAGGAG
>Ga0315273_10012042_pt1 | contig 11066 bp, 10 predicted proteins | sample YL17G02_0_MG_FD_205753 | JGI IMG/M metagenome (GOLD analysis project Ga0315273, IMG submission 205753) | Sediment microbial communities from Yellowstone Lake, YNP, Wyoming, USA - YL17G02_0 | ecosystem: Environmental > Aquatic > Freshwater > Lake > Sediment | place: USA: Wyoming | collected...
CGGCCGCTGAGGAAGAAGACTACTCCCAAATCCCGCCAGCCCACTGGGACTGTTGAACCACCCCGGCAGGTACGATGGGTCTTTCTTCTTGTCGCACCCGTCTGTCTTGATCCACGTCGATCGGCGTGCTTTTCTGCTCTGCCGATCCGAATCTGCGCTGACGTGCCAAACCGGCCTCCACACTTCTCGCCACCTCCCCAGGAACACACAAGATCTTGGGTGCCTTTTTTCTTCACCCACAGCTCCCCTACCTGCTATTCTCCAGCCCTCCAAAAGCACGTTCCTGGTCTCGCCGCCCACCGCAGAAAAGGCCTGGTATATTGGGTTCCGGCCAGCACCATGCCGAGGAGGAAGACGAGGTGGGACAAGCCATACAGAAGGGGGCCCCCCGCGGCCACCAGCCAGGGCCTGTGCACCTGGACGGAAACGAACCCCAGAGCGACGATGGCCGGCCACCCGATCACATAGCTCAAACCCATGAAGAAGATCCCAAACCAGGTCCGGGCCGTAGGCCGCTGCTTGAGTTCGTTCAGGCCCGCCTTGTCCAGCACCGCGGACCGGACAAATTCCGTTCTGGCGATCTTCCCTAGGAGGTTCATCCATATCACCCGGAAATACCTTCGTCCTTGCGGCCACCTTCGGGTCAATATAGCACAGGTCAGATGGCAACGAAAACAAACCCGGGAATTCCATCGGGATTTCTTCGATAATGCCTTGCGTTTCGTTTTCTTGACATACGATTACCTTCTCCTCTACACTCCCTTCCTCCCATTGCGCCGCCACGTCTCTCTTACCGGGGGTTTGAGTGTTTCCCCTCCTGATTGTGGTTCACCATTCACTCCCACAGTAAGGCCGTGGACTCATCAAGCTGGGAGCAAGTCTGGGTTGATGCATGAGTAAGAACAACGAAGATGAAGCACCGGATGTGAAGCGGGACCCTCCCGAGATACTGCTTCTTTTTCCCGCATTCGCATCGAATGACTTCTCCGACATGATTTTCACCTATCATTTGGGAGCCGCTTACATACTGGCTTATCTGAAATCAAAAGGTATCCGTGCCAAGCAGTTCCTTTGCCAGGACCCGCTTGACCTGGATACGCTGACGGACAGCATTTTGGGTCACGAAGCGAAAATGATCGGTTTTACCGGCTACGACACAAACTACTACTTCATCAAGCTTATCTCGAGGATGCTGAAGAGAAAAAAACCGGAAGTCATCACGGTAGTCGGAGGTCCGACCGCCACGTTTTCCGATTCGTTGATCATGCAGGACAATCCAGCCCTTGATTTCTGCGTTCGCGGGGAAGGAGAGATCACGCTTCATGAACTGGTAAACCGCATGAACACGGACTCTGATTTTCGCCGGGTGTACGGGCTCACCTATCGTGCTGACAATGCCATTCGCCGAACCCCTGACAGACCCCTGGTGCGAGGGGAAAAGAGAGAGGAAGCCTTAGATATCCTGCCATCGCCTTATCTGGAGGGGGTTTTGCCGGTCGAAGAGAGACTTGGGGTTCTGACCTCCCGGGGATGCGTTTTCAAGTGTACCTATTGCAACTTCTCGGCCATGTCCAGATGGACCATCCGTTATCACTCCGTTGAGAGGGTGATCGCTGAACTGAAGATGATGAGCAGAGGGTTGCCAGGCAAGAATGTCAAAGACGAAACACCTGTGGTCATTAATGATGACACCTTTTCCATGAACCTGGAGAGGGCAAAGCAGATCTGCCGAAGGGCCATAGAGGAGAAGATCGACCTGCCTCTGTGGGCTGATTTGAGGGCGGACAGGGTCGACCAGGAACTCCTAATATTGATGAAGCAGGCAGGAGTTCGGAGAGTGAATGTGGGCCTGGAGAGTGCTGTCCCCAGGATCCTGAGGACCGTGAAGAAGGTACGAGAACCTGCTGCCGGCGAAAATGGTCTAGAGCTGGAAGAGGCTTTTGTGGAAAAAGTGCGAAGAAGCGTCCCGATGGCCAAGGATGTGGGGCTGGAAGTCTCTGTGAGTGTGATCCTGGGGTTGCCGGGAGCAACCCTTCAGGACGACAGGTCGACGCTTGATTTTGTCAGGCGATTGGAGGTGGACGAATACAGTCATAACTACTTGCGGATCTTCTCGGGGACGGAGTTATCGAAGACCTTTGGAAAGTACGGCTTGACCCTCAAGAAACCGAATTCCGTACTGCCTTTTCAAACCCTGCACGCCTACGATGTGTACCAACTGCCCATAATGGAGAATGCGATGCAGGCCCGGTCTGTCAGGGAGAGCATCCAGAGAACCCTTGCCATGGTGACCGGCGCCTATGAAGGACGGCAGACCGAAGCGTTTCCGGATTTGCTGCTACAGGAGAGTCTTCTTGAGGATGAGGCCATCAAATGGCTTGGGAGTATCCTAACGAATGCCTCCCGTATGATGATCATGACAAATCGTGAACAGAGGGGGTCGGCTTGTCAGAACATGAAGAGGATGATCGATTTGGGCCTGCCGATCGCAAATTTTTCTTTGGCCGAACTCTCCCCGGTCAGTCTGCGGAAGCGGGGTTCCCCATCCGTGGAACCCGGCGTAGAGGCCTGGAAGAAAGGACCCGTCTTCAGGAAAGCCCAGATCTTCAAGCTGAGGGATTCAGGTTTCGGCATTCTGGATAGTTATGGGCTCGTTCGCTTCGAATCCGAAAGCATGAGAGAGCATGTGGAAGGGAAAAGGCTCTTGGCCTTGTTGACACGTTCCGACCTGACAGCACTCTCGCATCTCGCTTCTCCTTCCGGGAGGGTGGTCCTGGAATCTGATTTTGTAGAGCACGATTGTTATTTCCGGGATGAGTGCAGATGGCTTTCAACCGAGTGCCCGGCGGTTCCGTTTAGGAGAGCACTCCTCAAGGCAGACGGTTCTCTAATCCCCTGCTTGCATGGCAGGAAAATCGCCGAACCGGGTGACCCCCGAAAGGATATCATGAGGGATCTCCAACTCCTGTGGGGGGAAATGAAAGTCCGGAGAGGTTGCGATGACTGCAACGCCAAGACTAACTGTGCGAAGTGCCTGTTCCCCTTTCCAATAGACGCCGAGGAATACTGCAGCATCATGCGTCGTGAACATCCGGACCTGAGTGGCCTGAGATTGTTGTTCCGGTTGCTCGGACTGGTCAGGAAGGTCCGAACCGGGTTTCCGATCTCGTCACCGGGCATGGGGCTGGATAGAATCGTGGGGATGATCGATGAAAGCAGTCTGAGTGTGATTGACATGGGAGAAAATCGATATCTCTATCATCACAGTTCCGATAGACTGTTCAGGACCAGCGTGAACTGATGGTTGGACGTGCAAGGAGAACCCCTTTGTTTCGAAGACTCTTGCCGGTCAAGATGACCGCCACAGATCGTAGCCATGGAAGCGCCCGGCCTTAAAACGTTGCGTCGACGGTATGGGGACATCCGGGTAAATCTGATTTATCTGGGGCGTCTGATCAGAGCTCAGGCTCTCCGTGTCTGGTTGCGACTGTGCTTGGTGCTGTTCTCCCTGGAGGAGAAGATCCGTCCCGGATGGAAAAGCCCGGAAAAGAAGATCCTCATGATGGTCGTGGGGGGAATGGGGGACTGTCTGTTGTTTGACACGCTGTTCCGACGTGTCAGGGAGCAGTGGCCGGGAAGCCGAATCGATGTGTTGACCATGGCCTTTCCGGACCTGTGGCAGAGGCTTGACTCCGTTGACAACCTCATTCTGTTTCGTCCAGAGAAGACAAAGACCCTCTGGTCTTATCTGCGATTTTTTCGGACGCTCTATCGAAATCATTACGACATAGCGGTTGAGGGCCTTGCCATGGTTCCCAAGGGAGGGATCTACCCCTTGTTCAGTGCGCTTGTTCTGGAAGCCAGCCGCGCGCCGCTGCGTGTCGGAAGAAGGACAACGGGCCAGAGGATCCTGCTCCATCCCAGATGGAAGTGGTTTTTCTTTCAGAAGATGATGTCTACTGGATGGGGACGGAACGACGATCCGGCAGTGTCGCCGGCCAATACCTGCCTTACCCATGCCATCCGTCTTCTTCCTTCGGAAGTCAGGACCTATCATGAGAGTTCCCAGGTGCTTGCCCCCTTGGGTATCGACTATCACCGGAAGAAGGACGAGCCGAAACTCCAGCCGGATCCTCTGCTTGACCCATGGGCTGAGAGGCTGCTTCGAGAAGAGTGGGCTGCAAAGGACGATATCATCGTGGGGTTCACGACGGAGACCACCAAATCGATCAAGTCATGGCCCGCGCCGTATTATGCGTCCGTTCTGGAATGGGGGATCGAGAGGAAGCTGAGATTCCTCCTGCTGGGGTTGAAAGAGCAGGCGCCGGACTCTCCCCTGAAACAGTTTTCCAGAGAGCATCTGCTCGATCTTTCTGGGAAGACCGCGTTGGGGGAGATGATCGCTCTGATCCGACAATGCGATCTCTTCCTTTCCTGTGATAGCGGACCGGCGCACGTTGCCCAGGCCTGCCGGGTTCCAACGATCGTGCTCTTCGGCCCCTCCAATGAGAAGGAGTTCGGTCCCATTGACCACGATCTCCACACGCTGTTACTGCCGCCGGCCGATTTCAATTGCAGGCCGTGTGTCCTGGGGCCTTGTGTCAAGGGGCGGACCTGCGTTCAGGCGATTCCCCCAGAGACTGTTTTTGAGGCCTTGATGAAAAGGGTTGGAGATCTGTCCGAGCAGCGCCCGTACCGGAGAAGTCCTGATCGTAGGAAAGAAAAACTCCCAAACGTTCTCTGTGTCATTTGACGCAAGAGCGTCCACGTCAAACATCCTTCGAGGACACCTCGATGAACCGGAAAGACCTTCTGTTGGACTGCATGAGGGGCATGATCCTGTTCGAGGATCGGTTCGACTCGGTTGAACCGGAAGACGCAAAGTGGCTCTGTGAACGTCTTGCTTGGCACAAGATCATCCACATGGCTGCCGCCATGAGCGATCCCCAAAAGCGCAAGTGCCCTGACCTTGAAAGAGTTTTCCGGGATTGTCTGGTGGCAGCAACCTTTCGGGAAGCCGAGTACCTCAAGCAGATCAGGAGTCTTTTCGAGATCCTCACAGAGGCATCCATAGGTTTTATTCCATACAAGGGACCATTCTGGTGTCAGGAACTCTACCCCGACTATTCGTGGCGCCATATCGGTGATGTGGACCTTTTTCTGGGAAAGGAAGCTGCCCGTAAGGTTTCCTCACTCCTGCAGAAACTGGGATACAAGCCCGTCATTGTAAAAGGATCGGAGGACGAGGATTTTGCCAGGAGAGGGGAGCTGACCCTCTATCCCGGTCCCACGGTCGAACACAAGCTCCCGGTGCAACTCCACTGGGCGCTTCTGCCCAGTCATCGATTCGTAGACATCGGCTTCATTCGCGGGGAGGATCTGTTACGGGGAGCCACCCTAATGGATTGGAAAGGGCTCTCCTACCGACTGCCCACGCTTGAAGTCCGGTTTTTCTATCATGTCCTGCATGCAACCTGCCAGCATCAGTTCGATCGCTTCGTTCATGTGATGACCATGGCTCATCTGATCAGGAAGTGCCCGCAGATGGACTGCAAAAACCTACATCGGATGGCCGTAGAACGCGGGGCTCTGGTCCCCTTGTACTACGGCCTCAAGTTCATTCACGCCTTTCTGCCGCTCACGGGTTCCGCTCTCTCTCTGATGAAGGACCTGATCCCGTCCAGAAAAGTCCGTCTGGCCGCTTCCTTGCTAACCCCATATTCCATACTATTTGCCACCCAAACGAGAGGCAAATTCCGCCGAAAAATCTTTCGCCTGGCCATGAGCTGGTAGAGGAAGCCCGCCTGAATGGTCTTTTGGGCATGACAGAGATTTGAAAAAGTCCTTGACAAGAATGCCTTTTCATCATAATCTTCATTCTCTGGAACAATTCTTGTCTCAGGCAATATCGCAAACAGCATGAAAGGGGGATTGGACATGGTAAAGAGGCCAGTGGAAACGAAGAAGCAGGAAGACCAGTTGAAAGGGAACAAGAAGCTGACCGAAAAGAGACCCTATGAGAAGCCGGCCATGCAGGAACATAAACCCCTGGACGAAGCCGCTGCCCTAATCTACTACTACCACATTATCTAGAATCACTTTGTTTCCTCAGTGATCTCGGGATCCAGGAGTCGGAGGAAGCCGGCCGATCCCTGGGCAAAAACATAAGCGAAGCAAGTGGACCAAGAAAACGGGCGCACACCCCTTTGAAAGGTCGGGTGGCGCCTTGTTTCATATTTGGGCCAGATGAGAGCCTCTGAGGGTTTTGGGTTCTAACCGAGGGTTTGATATTGCTGGCGGTCTGGTTTTGGAGCGTGTTTTGGATGGCCTGCGGCCGTATTTTCGGCGTACCGAAAACGATTCGATTCATCCTCTTTTTTGCCGGGGCCCTTCGGCTGAGGAAGGGTTCCCTTGATCGGTATTCGGAAGAGATCAATTCTCTCTTGTGCCGTTTCCCCAATCTTTTCTTTATTGGGAAGCGGCAACGCTGCCTCATCCGCGGGTTCTTGCTCTATTTCTATGGCAAGCGGCTGAACCAGGATATTTGCCTACGATTCGGAAGCAAACTGGAAAGCGGCATACTCAGAACGCATTGCTGGATCGTGCAGCAGGGAATGTCCCGTTTCGAGGATGAGGATTCTGTCGGACACTATGTTGTGCTTGTGGAGTATTGTTAATAACAGCCTGACTCATTCATGGGAGGTAAATCCCGCCCGACGCCTCAGGGATTTCCAGGTTCGCGCCGTTTGAGGAGGAGACAGTCTCATGGCATTCAGCATGGCAAAGGAATATGTGTGGAAAGAGATTGGTGATCAGGTGGTCATCCTTCATCTTGATTCCGGAAGGTATTACTCCCTGAATCCAACGGGAAGCCTCGTATGGAAAGGCATCCTGGAGCAGCATTCTCGGGATCAGATTTTGAAGCAGGTCTGCGCAGCCTTTGATGTGGATGAAGAAGTTTGTAGAAAAGATGTCGAGAACCTTGTCCAAGAATTCCTGCGGAAGGGAATGCTGTTAAACAAGTAAGGGTGCCTCAAGTCATATCCACGTATTCTCAGGACACGCCTGTTTTCCCCGGAGATGCAAACCCGATGCAATTCTATGCGGGACACCTCGACCTCGGAACGACCGCGATCCGCATCACTTTTTCATCTGAACTTCTTGCGACGCAGGCCAGGGAACAGGTTGTTCTGGTCGACCACGTGCCGGACAAGAGGATTCAGGCGATCGACTATCTTGAGGATGATTCCGTTCAGAACATCGTTGTTCCAGAAGCCAGGCCGAACGCGGTTCTCAGTATCTCAGAAGACCTGGGCGAAGGACGGACCAGAATTGTGTTCAATTTGTTCGCCCAATTTACCTTCCTGCTGTTCGTTCAGGAGGAAAAGGTCACGGTGCATTGCCCCTCGGCCACCCCCCCCTTCTACCTGCTCGACGAGGTGCTCCTAGCGGCACTGACCCCGCTCCTCACTAAGATTGGGGGGTTCCTCATTCACGGTTCCTGCGTGGTCAAGGATGGAGAGGCGACTGCCTTCCTGGGTCAGTCCGGGTCGGGAAAATCCTCGACCGCCTTCAATCTGACCCGGTTTGGCTTCCAGTGTTATGCAGATGACTGGGTGCCGGTTACTTGCAGTGGCGACCGTGACCTGCTCGTTTGGCCCGTGGCGACAGGGTGTTCCATCCGCCCCCTGTGCTTCCGTTTCTTTCAGGAACAGGGGATCCAACTCGCGGTCCCGAGAAGAGAGCCTAATAAGTATTTCTTTCCTACGGGAGAGCCCGGCCGTAGTTCCTGTGCAGTCCTGAAGCAGATCTGTTTTGTGGAGCCGAACGGAGAACTCAATACAGCGATTACGCGGCTTGACGCCCAGGAAGCACTCCAAGCCCTACTCGGGGACAGGCAGTATTTCCCCCCGAGTTTTCAGAGATCCGCCCCCGCCTATTCCGAAATCCTGGTGGCAAGAGTCCCGAAGGTTTTTCGCGTGGGGGTAGGACTAGATCTTGATGACCAGGGGAGGACCATTGGGGAGAAGGTGTTCGGTGGGGGAATGCTTCCGGAACAGGGGCAGCCGAAGAAATCGAATCAGCCTGATAGAAAATACAAGGTATCCCTCATTCAAGAGGCCTGGTCTTCTCCAGGCCGGGAACCACTGAGGAACCTCATCCCTTTGCTCGGAGATTATGATCTCCGGGTTGTCGAATTGGCATACGCTTTTTTTCTCAACTATCCCCCTGCTCGTTTGGAATCTTTGTGTTCCCCATCTGCCCGCGAGACGATTCCTCAGGGTTGCGAGGCCTCCTGGATGCGAACGAGCGATTGGCTCGAGGGGAGCAGAATGCTGGCTCAACAGTCAGGTGTCGAGGTCTTTCGACAATACTGTTTGAGCTGGTTCAATGCGGCTCCTCAGATTTATCCATTCTTGCATGTCTCGACCGCCCGGGAGTCGGCAAAGAACGAAGTGGTTCAAGAATCCTGGCTGCACTATAGGAGGAAACGAGAAGAATCATCCCTGGGCCTGAGCATGCTCACGGAAGTGCATATTGCGGACTTCCCGGACTGTTCGAGATGGCTGCACCTTGGTTCGCGAGAACGCTGGAGCGCCTGCTTTGGCAAGCAGGGAGAAGGGCTGCATCTGGTTCTTTGGTTATCACGAACCGACAGAGCGTTCTGGGAAGAGGTCCTGGAGTTTTTCAAAATCGTGGGCTTTCCCAGACGGTTTACGGTGGTCCCTGTTTGTTCGCGAAACGGAGACACCCTGACAACACCGGTGGAATTCATCCGTTTTCTCGGGAAGACGGAGTTGGCCCCAAAGATCTCCAGACTGACCCCACTTTGTCGCTTGACCGAAGAAGACGCCACTTACTTGCTCAGTGCTGGGGCCATGGAGACAGCGGTCGTGGAGCGCGCGGACAAGCGTTATCAATGCTCGGAGCTGGAGCATGATCCGAAGCGTCTGGGAAACACGGTCTCTTGCCGGGAAGTCTCCTGGATGGCTGGCAGCGTGTCTTTCCTGGAAAAGCCTTTTTCTGCCTGCGACTCATGCAGCCTCTATCCGCTTGGCCTTTGCCTGGGAGGTTTTTGGGGAACCTAAAAGCATGCAAAGAGAGAGCTTGCGAGATGGCTAACGTTCTGTTCACTACGTATTGCAACCGGAGTTGCTCGTACTGTTTCGCCCGAGGCAGAGTCGACCTCGGACGACCTCAGGGAGAGGCGTCGATGAGTTTGAGCCTGGAAGGTCTGGAAGAGATCCTGGCCTTTTTCAGGCGAAGCCTGTTAACCCGTTTTGTGGTGCTCGGCGGAGAGCCCACGCTGCACCCCAATTTCACTGGGATGATCGACCACATCCTGACGCAAACTTCGCTCAAGTCCATCGTCATCTTCACGAACGGGATCATGCCGGATCCTGCCCTGGACTACCTCTCCGGGTGCGCTGATCCAAGGCTCGGAGTTGCGCTCAATCTCAATGCCCCGGAGGACTATACAGCCGGCGAATGGAAACGAATCACCCAAACCATGGAAATGCTGGGCCCGAGAATCAATCTGGGGCTCAACATTTCCCGACCCGGTCAGGATTTCGAATACCTTGTCTCCGCGATCGAGTCATACCGCCTGAGTTCTCACATCAGGATCGGTTTGACTCAGCCTATTCTCGGTTTCCAGAACCGGTATGCCCAGGAAGAGGACTTGCCCGGAATTGCCGAGGATGTCGTGACCTTTGCTGAAAGGGCTTTCCGGAGAAAAATAGGATTCTCCTTTGACTGCGGCTTCAGGTTTTGCATGTTCACCCTGGAGCAGCACAAGAGACTGCTGCGCTTCGCGGTGAAATTCGCAGCAAGATGTTCTCCCATTATCGACATTGGTCCTGACCTCAATGTCTGGCCCTGTTTTCCACTCCACCAGGAAGCAAACCGTCGGTTGTCGGAGTTTCAAACCGAGAACCAAATCATCGATTTCTATAAGGAAACTTACAAGAGCTTCTTGCCGATGGGCAACAGGGCAAATTGTCCGCAGTGCCTCTATCGGGTCAACCAAATGTGCAGCGGTGGCTGCCTGGCACGAACGCTGGCTTCATTCCGAAGATAGGTTGCGGTGGCAAAAGAAGGGGTGGATCACAGGATCCGGCTCAGCACGATCAGCGCCAGGATCACGTGGACGGCAATGATGAGCGTGCGGTGGCAGTGGTAAAACTCGTTCATCCTCTGAATCCTCTGCAGGCCGCCGATGCGTTTGCGAAAGGATTCCACGCCCCGCCATTTGTCGTTGTCCGAGGGGGAATCACTCTGGAAGCCAAAGGTGGGGTGGATGGCGTACACGTTTTCCTGAAACGCCTGGAGAAAGTCATCGTAAGGGATTCCGTGCCAGGGTTTCCGGATCAGGTCTTCCGCAAACGGCCGGCGGATGACGTAAGCGTGCGTGAGAGCGCGGTACCGAATTTTGCGCACCGAAGGGCACTCCGTCCTGGAACTGCGCTTGACCAGACATCCGAAGTGGCACATCTTCCATTCCGGGGTTGAGGACAGAAACTCGGCACACCGCCGGATGGTTTCCGGGTCGAAGCGCTCGAAAACCACATCGTCCTCGAAGATCACGATGGTGTTCGCGCCGGCCTGGATCCCTTTCTGCATGCAGATCAGGTGCGACTCGTAGATGCCCCGCTCCGGCGTGGTGGGGTGCTTGTCCAGGAGAACGGACTCCACCATCTCGGAGAGGCCCACTCTCTCGAACTGGGTTCTGGCTGCGGCCCGCCTGTCGTCCCTTTCCGTAACCGAAATACAGTAGAACTTGCCGAAATGCTCCCAAACCATGCGGCTGTTCGTCCCCCACCCGTGAGGATAAGCTGACTCTGGCACCTTTCGACATCCATCAACAACCTAACTCTGTTGTCTTCATCCGCACGACGCGTGCTTCCAAACCCCACGGTCCTTCGGGAACTCGACCACCTCCACCTTCGCGGCTTAGGGCTCGCGCAAAAATAAGTTCACATTTTTGACGGGTAGATCGAGTAGTTCCAATCAGGTCGAGCCGTATGGCGTTTGATGGCAACCTTCAGCATTTGCCCGTCGGATAT
>Ga0315273_10012043_pt1 | contig 11066 bp, 14 predicted proteins | sample YL17G02_0_MG_FD_205753 | JGI IMG/M metagenome (GOLD analysis project Ga0315273, IMG submission 205753) | Sediment microbial communities from Yellowstone Lake, YNP, Wyoming, USA - YL17G02_0 | ecosystem: Environmental > Aquatic > Freshwater > Lake > Sediment | place: USA: Wyoming | collected...
AAATACAGCGGCTGCTCGTAGTCACTTTAAACCGGTTTGATTCGCAGCATGTATCAAATGTGTATAGTCAGTAGCGTCTCCGGTAGGACTCGAACCTACAATGACTTTCGTCTCCTGGTTCGTAGCCAGGTGCCCATCCATTTAGACGACGGAGACATTTGTTTGTGACCCCAACGAGAATCGAACTCGTGTTCAGAGATTGAAAGCCTCTTGTTCTACCATTAAACTATGGGGCCGTATCCTCAATCCATATATATCGTAGCCCATTCATCTAATGGAACTACATCCTCTTCCTTTACATCGAAAAGCTCATTATCGTGTAACACTCTATATTCTGTTTTTCCATGTTGCGTTACAGAACTAACAATAATTCCTTCTTTCATAAATATATCGTTTACCCTAAATGCTATCACATCTTTTGTATCAAATTTCATTCATGCCTTTTATCGTATATTCTAATAGATTCCCAATCAATAAGCTTTAATCTTCCATCCTTACTACGCCCAATATTAGAGGCGTAAAAATCTTTATGATCAATATTCTCTTTTTTCATAGTATAAATTAAATCATCAAAATCACTAGCAAATTCTGGGAAAATATTTCTTATATTTTTTTCTATTTGTTTATATTTTGGATCATGACTCCAAAGAGACGCATATAATTCATCAAATAATTTTTCTTCATTAGCATCTAATTCGCCAAGTCTTTCCATTACAATAACACATATTTTTAATTTATTTCTTTCCCAGTTCAGCGCCGGTACGTCTTTCTCGGTATCATTAAAATCTCGATCTCTATTTTTAAGAACCTCAATTTCATCAAGATCATAAACCTCTGGGACTGAAGCCAAATTTCTTCCAACCGCCTTATATGCAGCCCCACAAGCATGAGGCGTGTCTACAAATGCAACAACATTATCATCTGAATTTATAAAAACCGAATTAAATCCGCCACGAGGAAACGGCTTGGCATCAACTGGTATTTTATATTTTTTCTTTATATCATCCGTTATCAATCTCGTTAACATAAAACTATCTGCTACAATACGTAAGGCGGCATTTTTGACTACACGAAGATTCTTTAAATCATCTTCATGCATTAAATAACCTTTAATCGTTTTGTGGCCTAACTCTCTGGCTTTCCACAAACGATGATTGCCGTCAGCTATAAAATCTCCATCCGAATAACGAACTACAACGATTGGATATGATAAATCAGATTTCATTGCCCTAGCCACAAATTCTGAACTACCCGGAACCTCATCATAGTCTTCTTCGGACGACGGTTGAAATGCAATCTCAGCAAGTTTATCTATGTTGAAATTTTTTAATGGAGCATTTTCTTTGGCCCAGTTTATTATATCTGGAACTTTATATTCGCCATTAGAATCAGAATAAATTTGCTTTTTATAATCCTTGTCAACAGCTTTGACAAAGATTGAAGCCAATTTATAAATAAAATCAACGCTGTCCATGCTTATATGTAACAATAATAGTGGTGGGCCTGGCGGGATTCGAACCCACGTTGCATATGTAACAACTCCGTGTAGGAAACGCGCTTCCCTATCGTGGCGACTACCGCCCAATCCCAGACTATTACTAGCTGGGCACGACCCGGTGCATCCGCAACCTTGGAGTTTATTCACTTCAGTAGAGGTTAATCCGAGCATCACCCTATTAACGTGTGCTGAAGTTACTTCATATACCCTCTTTCGAGTAATAGTTCCGTTTTTACTAGTGCCTGTCCGCTAGGCTACAGACCCGGCGATGCTAACGGGAATCGAACCCGTGTTAATACCGTGACAAGGTATCGTTTTACCACTAAACTATAGCACCAATATTCGTGGCCCATATCGGTTACGATCCGATCTTTTTAGATTGAGAATCTAGTGTCCTACCAATAGACGAATGGGCCTTGTTGTGTTCAACAGATTTTATACCTTTGCTCCCAGCCCAGGACTCGAACCTGGATGCGTTTTATGACGCGGCGCATTAACAGTGCGTTGGAATACCGTTCTCCACAGCTGGGAATGAAACTCAAAACAAATCGAACGGCAGAGTGCTGCACACGAAATACGTAACTATAACGATCCTAAGAAGGGTCAACTCCTGTATGCAGATAGCATAACAACGTTGCACTGCCTCGGATTTAAGACTCTGCGTGTTCCGTAAGGACGCACACAGCGCCAAGCACAGCACTCTGCCATACTTATATATAACACCAAATTGTCAATGATCAGTATAATTTTTAAAGAGATTATAGCCTGATCGGCTAACTCTGGTCAGAGTAACAAGAATCGAACTTGTTCCGCTTGCGTCCGAGGCAACTATGCAACCATTACACCATACTCTGATATTTATTTTTTATTTCTTTTGATTCCATTTCTGTGTCTACATACCCATTTTTTCCAATCATTAACTAAATTGGCATCACAACCGTTACACCAATATTTACCTTGTTTTGGTCTTTTTGCTACATCTCTATTAGTTTCGTATTTTTCTCTTTTCATTTGGTGTGGGCAAAAGGAATTTGAACCTTCACAGCCGAAGCGAGAGTTTTACAGACTCTTGGGCTCACCCGTGCCCAGTACCCACATAATTTTACAATTTTCCAGCCGTAAGTTTTTGCCAATATCCTTTTCCCGGTTTTTTTAGACCATATTTTTTGGCCCACTTACCAACAGAATTATCGCGAACTCCATAGCTTTTAGCAATTTGTGACGTTGGTTTTTCCCATAATAAAATTTCTAATTCTTCTTTTGTCGGCCAAATTACTTTCCTTTTGTGCTGTTTTTTTATTTTTTCTTTTGGTTGTTTCTTTTTGCTTTTACCTGCAAAATTCAAAGTCTGCGAGTGACAATTGGGACAAAGCATTCTTAAATTTTCAATCCTGTTGTCGTTTGATATTCCATTAATATGATCTATTTGAAGAGATATTTTTTTGTTATTCCATTCTGTTCCCAATCCACAGTCATAACATTTGTTTATACATCAGGTCATTAGTTGGGGCAGAGAGAATTGAACTCCCATAAATAGGATCAAAGCCTATTGTATTACCATTATACGATACCCCAATAATATTACGCAGCCACCTTTTCCTTATAAACCGGAGATTGTTTCAAAATATTTTCTTTGATCCATTCCGGCAATGCAATAAAGTAATTCACTTCTTTCTTATCCAATTTGTAACTCTGTCTGAATCTTGTTTGTCCGAATATGTTGTAGTTAATATAATTAAATCCTTGCCAAGTATATTCAACATTAATTGTTTTTGGATTCGTTGGAACAAACCAGAAAAGCACACCGCCTACCATTCCAACTTTGTTTTTGTTCAACCACTTGACTGTTTCTTGTGATTTATCTTTAAAGTCCTTTTTGTTCCAGTAGTAGTTATATTGAATCTTTTTCGATTTTCTGAAGATGCCTCGATCATCAATGTAGTATTTGTAATGACTGTATTCAGAAGATGTTTCTTGATGTCCCGCGCCTTTTATGCTGGCAAACATGTGTTGACAAACGATATGATATCCGGCCAAAGAACGAACATCAAATTTCTTTGCTATTTCGCTCCTTATGTTATTCCAGCCTTTACCAACCTTCGAATCCAAGAATCTGTAAATGGGCTGTAGTTTATCCGAGAACTCTTTGAAATCTTTTTTCCTTTCCGGTACATCCACATCGTATTCATAGTCATTTGCCGCTTTGCTCATTTCGACTCTTGTAGCAGCACGTTCGCTTTTTGTGTTATAGTGTTCGTTCATGCGGCAGGACTTTATTCTGCCACCTTCCAAAATTGTTTTTCTAAGACGTTTCGTTGACATTTTAATAAACCATTTCTCTAGTTAGTCGCCAATAGATTAAATTAGCCGTTTGTCGTGTACTCATATCATTCGTTTTAAGCCTAAGATATTTAGCAAGACGAATTAAAGCATCTGGTTGTGCATTTCTAAGCTTATCTTTGGTAATTGTGGTTGTTCTTGTTATATTCATTTTTTAATTTTAGCCCAATATCTGTTGGGAAAGAGATAATCGAAATCTCGCCTGAATGTCCAGAGCATTCCGTTCTGCCACTAAACTATTTCCCATCAAGTCCTAAAACGCGAAAACCCAGCGAAGCTTTTTGCTTGGCTGGGTCATACCGAATTAAGGCTTTCTTCAGTTACCCACCAAGGGTTGCCTCCACGATATGACCCAACATATATTGCTGAGGTTCAGGATTGCTATTATTATCGCGTACCCAATTAAGACGTAAAAATCCATTAGCAGAATTAAACTGCTTAAGGTTCCTACATATAAGGGTTTGCGTTGACATCGTAATGTTATATTTTGTTATGCCTAGACGGCTCGACTTTTCGTTTTAGTTAATTTAAGACATCACTTCATAAGTGCATCGAATACTGGAAGATTCGTTCGCTTCATTTCTTGATGGATCGGCGGTAGCTCGGGCGCTTGTACTACTAAAGCTGGTGGTTCTGGTGTTTGTAGTTCTGGTGCTTGTTGCACAGGCTCTGGTTTTTGTGCTACAACGGGAGAAGCCATAACAGCAACGGCTGGGCGTCTTGCTCCGCCAGCCCTTCTATGTGACGATTCTGGTGGTTTAGCCACATCAGTAACAGTAGTAACAGTAGGACTTAATATAACTTTCTCTCTAGTAAGACCTTCTAAATATCCACGCAGAGCTACAACATCATCATGATCTCGTCTCTGTTCATCAGAGATTTCTTTAATCCCTGAAGAAAGAGTATCATAGGCTGTTTTTGTAACAGAATGATCTTGCGGTTTGGCTAAAGCTCCTACACTTGCCAAAAGAGCCGCAGTAGCAGTTATAAACCCTTTTGAAGCATTAATCCATCCAATTATTTTAGCTAACTTGGAAGACTCCTGCTCTTTTTCTTCAATCTCTTCTTCTTGCATAAATCTCTTAATTGATTGTTACTAGTATAAACACGCAAATCGAAATGTCAACCTTGACTTTTCACTTTTCCGACTTACACTGATGGTGGAAAATGCAGCAAAAATATCATGGTTCTGCCGGAGCAGGATTGTTATTTATTTGTTTAGAGGACAAAACTGTTCTTTTTGCTAAGCGTGCTAAAGAAGATGTAATGGAACCTGGGACTTGGGGAATTCCTGGCGGCAAAAAAAATAAGAATGATAACTCTAGCTTATATACAGCAATACGAGAAACGTTAGAAGAGTTTACGACTATTCCTAAAATAAATGATATCGTAAAGAAAGTTATATATAAGGATGGTTACTTTAAGTATACAACATATTTTTGTGTAATATCAAAGAAGGAGAAAGAAGAATGGAATCCGGATTTGAATTGGGAGCACGAGATGGTAGAATGGTTCCCGTTGAGCGAATTACCGGATAACTTACATTTTGGCTTAGAGCATATTAAGCACAAGATAAAATCTTTGGAGACGTTATGAAACGTAGATCGATGAAACGGCTAAATTAATGACTTAAACGTTTCTGTATGGATTTTCAGTGGACAATCCTGCATTATCACCTTTAGCATCCCTATCAATCATTACATACAAAAGTTGTGGAGATGTTTCCATTGGGCTTCCGGAAATTCTATATGAATTTCTTCGACGGTACTGTTGTAAAGCATAATTTGTATTTTTCCCAATTACACCATCTTCTTTTAATTTGTTCCCGTCTTGACCTTTAAAGCCCAAGCTGTTTAAGTTCTTTTGAAGTTGTAGAACTTGAGGATTTACAGGGCTTGGTTTAGCAGGGCCTGAATAAGCCGCTGGTGATCTGCCAGTAATAGTATCAGCTGGAAAAGTCACCGTTTTTTGCTCAGGTTCGGCTTGTGACTCCTGTTCAGGATTCATCATATATGCTTCCATCATTGGCGATTGTATTTGCGCCTTTTTCATAATGGATTTAAATCTATTTGCAATTTTACGTAATTCTCTAGACATTTGGTTTCCTTAAAATTTGTTTAATGCGCCCCAATACAAACTAACTACTGAATGAGTAGTCCCTGGAGGCCCATAATTGTTCTTCAACACAGACGCTAATGCTGCTTTAACAAATATTACAACGTCAGCTAATTCCCTATTGGTTTGTTCACGAAAAGACCTTACAACCATCAAACGCAAATTATTGCTTTTTATTGACCGAACATAATAACCGTCATAACCATCTGCCGCAACCCTAGCATCGAATACATCGCCAGAAATTACTTCATCTATAAATAACTGACTAACTAAAGCGTTTCTTGTGTTATCTGTTAAATCATTATTTACAAATATTATTGCTGAAGGTACTTGATTCATTATCGTTTTATTTGTGATTCAAAACCCTCTAGATTCAAATCATTATCGTCTTCATCTTCCTCCTCATCCTCCTCATCCTCCTCATCATCCTCATCCTCATCCTCATCGTCCTCGTCCTCATCTTCCTTATCCGTATCCTTTGCGTTTTGTTCCTCTACTACTTTCTTCTTTTTCCAATCACTAAAAGGAGTCATGGACATATCGTTCTTGTCTACATATTTCCATTTACCATCTACGGCATAAGCAATATCACCGGTATCTTTGTGAACCTTAGCAGCTGAAGCATTTGAGAAATCCATAGTCTGCAAAATGTCATGCGCCCTTAATATTTCTGATCTGGAATCTTGCATGCATTGCTTATCGGAAGTAAGACATTGTTCCATTTCAGATAGGTGCCGCTCGCCTTCCTCCACCTTGCTTCTTAAAGCATTGTATATATTTTTAGCTTTGCCGAGAGCCTTCTCCACGTCTTTACGTGAGAATTTACCAGAAGATAACCCTTCTTTCTTTTTGGCGAGCTTTAATAAATGGGCGCGTCTTTGCTGCATTCTGGAATTCATTCGGATCCTTTTGGTGCTAAGATATCGAATATATGCTTCTATATTACTTATGCTTATTTAAATATGATATTGTGGACAAATTTAATGACATATTGATTTTAAGCCATTATTTTTTTAAATTAGCTTTAAAATCTATCGCTACCCCTTTGGAACGAAAAGGCAAGAGTATCAAGACTTGCTTTTACGGATGGGACGATGGCAAATGGGAAGCGTATCCTGATGTAAAAATGGGAAAGAGGTCCGATTGGAATATTATTTCTTTTAGCCCTAACGTATTTTCAGTCGAAGGCGCGACCGAGTATAATGCCGGATTTATGAAGGCATTACAAGAGATCGTCCAAGAGTATCCAGAATTGAAAGAGCTTAATATAAAATTTGATGGTCCTTCATATCCCATAATTGAATTAATAGAATCTAGCGCTTTCAAACATTTTGATTGGGAAAATTTAATCCTGTATCATGGGACCAGCGAACAAGCCTGGAAAAAGATACAACAAGAAGGTTTGCATCCAAGGGGAATAACCAATGTGGCCCCTACTCATGGCGCTCAATATTCCTCAGCGCCAACGGCAAGGCTAGATGCTATTTATTTAACAACACAGCTTAATACGGCTCATTTTGCCGCAAGAGACGCTAGCAATATAACAAAGTCGCCAGGAGTTGTTTTAAGAATAAAAGGAATAAAAGGACAATATGCTGCCGCCGACGAAGATAGCCGCGAAAGCGATCCGATTAAAAGTCTTGGAAGAATAGGAGCGATAGCATACTTAGCGTCCATTCCGGCTTCCTTAATTGAGCCTTATGAAATATTAGAAAATAATAATTGGAGAAAAATTGCATCTCAGCAAGACGATATTAATGAGCCACACAGCTCGTCTAATGGAGTGCTGGACAAATGGCAGTTAGACTCTCTCCAAGACAAACATGCTTGGATGGGCTACCAATTCAATGTTTCCCAGTGGATTTGGGATGCGGCAGTATATGGAGACCAAGATGAGCCAGATGACTGGGGAGATAATGGCACCGGTCGAATCTCGTGGAGCGGTCCAGTTATGACTCTGGATGAAGCGCTTGAAGCGATAAGCAAAGCCCCGTTTAAGTGGTCCACGATTAGTGATGGCACGCTTGAAAGCAGGGTCAAAAAGACGAAGAAAATAGTTGTTCAGGGCATTGCTCGTATTGAACGCCTTGATGGCAACTCTCTTTCATATGATGAGCGCGAACATATAAAATATATACTTAAAATATGAATAAATTTAACGATAAATAATTATTAATTTTTATGTCTGCTTCTATATATCCTTTCAGAATTAGCAGCTCTACATAAATCACATCTACAACCCTTGCGATACAAACCATACATGCCATGCTCAAGCTTGAATCGTGTCTTGCCGTAATAGCTTGCGCTATGCGATCTTGAACAAAAAGATAGCTTGCCGCCTACTTTACGCTTCTCGCGCGTAAGTGGTGCATTACAGAAAGCGCATTGCAAACTAATAGTTGTTCTCATATTTGTGGCCTCTATCAGAGTTGAACTGATACGCCCTTTCGGACAATTGATTTTGAGTCAATCGCGTCTGCCGATTCCGCCAAGAGGCCTTATGATTAGTTAGTTTTGTTCGCTTACGTTTTTCCTCAGATCTAAAAGATAATTAAGAGCTTGTTTTCTTTCAATCTTATTGTTTTCAAAGAATACATCGGATATTTGAGTTGATTTATCAAGAACCTTAATTATAATATTAAACAAATTTTCATCAATATTTATTTTTTGAAAGCTTGTTTTTTCAATCATCACATCGGAAGTAGAAATAATATTTTGTTTTACTTCCTCTTTTATATCTTCTGCTGGAGGCCCTTCTGAAATAATCGGAAGCTTTGGCTCTTCACGTTCTTTCGGCTTTATGCCTGCTCTTATAAGATTTTCTTCAAGAATATTCGTGTTGAGTCTACGGTGACGGGGGAGGTTCGGGGGACACGCAGGCCGTTTTTTCGATTCAATTTTAATCCCAGGATCATTTGCTGTCCACGCTGTTTTTCCACTATCTGCGCAAATTATTAAAGAAAAATAATTAAGTTTAGACTTAGATAAAACTTCTTTAATCCTGTCGCGCACCCAGCCAGCATCATCTGAATTTGGATGCTTAAGTGTAGTAATTCTTAATTGTATTACAGCGATACCACCAACTATATGGGTTGGGTCATGATTAGTATTTAGCCCCTCAACTCCAAATTGAATCTTTGTTAAATTTGAAATAAATAATGCTATTTCTTTTTCGTTATTAACCGTTGTTACCCATGCTTTATATGCCATTTGAATTCACCTTTAACGAAGGAATCTCATCGGTATTAGCATACCAAACTTCGGGCACCGACTTATATCTTGATTCGGTTTGAACAAATTTGTCTTTGTATTTTTCGTTATTGCTTTTGTAATACCAAAAAGATAATCCAGGCATGCCATCTTCGCCTCTTTGTTTTTTCTTTGGCGGGCCGTGACGATATGGCCCTCGAATTATTCTTTGCTCAAATGGTATTGCGGCTTGATTCTTAAAATAATGTTTAGCATTATATATTATTTCTGATCCCATAAAACTTATTTCAATAGTTCCTGACTCTGGAATACCGGCCACAATTTTAATAGGAAAATCATAAGGATTCGTAAATGCTAGATCAATATTGGTATCATAATCTACAGTAGAATCTAGACCTTTGGAAATATATGTGCTTGGACGAGAATGGGAAACTCGGTTGGTTACATTCATACCGGCAAACATAGATGCGGCGTAGAGCGTGGAACTTACCTGACATACCCCACCGCCCATACCTTCTGTTTTCTCTGAAGCAAAAATTACCGTTGCTTCTTGAAAGCCTTCTTCTTTCGATCTTTTACCAACCGTTTCATTAAATGAAAACCGCAATCCCGGCGATATTTCGATCCCATTAAGTTTTGAAGCTGCAAGTCCGATATTTTTGGCCCTGGAAACGTTCTTTTCTTCAAATAAGAATTTTGTCCTATATGTTGATAATGTTTTGGAAAATAACTTATCGTTTGGATTAACTTTTGGTTCTGTGTCTCTTCGTTGACTGGATGATACCACATCAACGGTTTTCGCAATTGGAATTGGAATTTTATGCATCTCATTAGGATTTTGACATTTTGAAACAATAATAGCTAAAAATAATAAAGTTTTCATAGCTAATTATTCTTTCTTGAATTATATATTATCTGCTAAAGCTTTATAAAAATCCTCAGCATTTCCGCCTTCGGGTATTCCAGAAGATCCGCCATCTCCCACTTCCACGTTAAACCATTCTCCATTTTCCATCTGTGCCATGTCAACAGAATAAAAAGGACTCTCCATTTTAGCCAGGATCGGTTTTAAGCAATCATTGGGAGGAGGATCGCCGTAGTCCCCGGTTGACCAGTAAGGCGCTTTATAAAAGACTTTATTATTATAAATAAAGAAACGCCATTCATGGATTAATGGCATCTTGCTTTTAGGATGAATTCCGATCTTTTTGAAAGGAATATATTCTCTATAAACCAATCCACCAACAAGATCTTTTCCTTGACGATCTATAAAATTATTTGTTACCCTTAATATTTCTTCTCTATTATTTGCGCTAAAAATAAAGCACGCATCATACCAATCATGTTTCGCTGATTTAATATAGTCTTTTAAGATAAGCGGTGAATCTTTAAAATATTTGTTTATGATCCCTGGCAGATGCAGCAGATCATATTCGTTACTAGAAAACCATATGCTTTTAGGAGTTAGTTCTGGACCTAATGTTTTATACCAATTAGGCAAATAATAACAAAATTTGTATGCCGCTGGATCCACGATCATTGGCGCTAAAGAACATAGCTGTTCATAAACAGCCGGAGTAATGATCCAGCCACGATATAAAGTTGGCGTAGCTGAGTACTCCATTCTTACATCTTTATTAAATGGTTCTGTATCAACCAAAATAGTTTTGAATCCAGCTTTAATAGCAGCTTGTTGTTCTGCCTCAAAGCTAGAATCAATTTCTTTAATTCTAGTTGGTAATGAAGGAAAAAGAATGTTCATTTATAACTACCGGTAGCTCTACTAAGTTTTCCTTCATACTTTAGAATAGCCGCGAGTTCGTCCTTAGAAAGTTTCTCTGCGGCAGATTTTGCTAAGCTTTTTGTTTTATCTTTCTTTTCGTTTCGTTTATTCTTTTTCTCT
>Ga0315273_10012045_pt1 | contig 11064 bp, 8 predicted proteins | sample YL17G02_0_MG_FD_205753 | JGI IMG/M metagenome (GOLD analysis project Ga0315273, IMG submission 205753) | Sediment microbial communities from Yellowstone Lake, YNP, Wyoming, USA - YL17G02_0 | ecosystem: Environmental > Aquatic > Freshwater > Lake > Sediment | place: USA: Wyoming | collected...
GACGCGTCGGCCGGCGCTGCGCTGCTTGGCGGGCTGGGCGCCGGCATCCTCGAGCTCAGCGACGTCCTGCGGATCGCGGCGCGGCCGCAGGGTCGGATCACCCCGGATCCAGCCGTACACGAGCTCTATCTCCGGCTGCTTGACGTGTATCGCGATGCGCGCGAGCGCATCGCCCCGGTCACACGCGCCCTCGCATCGGCATCTGCGCCGCGTTCTCCACCTTCTAGTCCAGGCGACCAATGACAGTTACTGTGAAAGGTATTGACAAGTTCTGAAAAACAGTTTTACATTGCACCAATGCCGTATCGGCGAGTGAGTAGCTCTGTCGAGTCGCTTCCTGTACGGAAGGAAGTGATAGGTCCTGAAACGCGGGAGTCCTCGCGGGTGCGGCGAAATGTCATCGTAGGTAGGAGGAGGACTCCATGAAGGGAGCCCGTCACGTGAGCAGGCGGATCGCCGTGCTCACAGTCGTGACCGCCGTCGCAGGAGGGGCCGTATTGGCCACCGGCGCGGCGGGCCACGTCGGCAAAGTGAGTGCCGGCAAGACGATCTGCGTCGCGATGAAGACGCAGCTGCAGCGCCGCTGGACGTTCGACTACAAGGCGATGGCGGCCGAGGCGAAGCGACTCGGCGACAAGACGATCGTCCAGTGGGCGAACGACGATCCTGCGAAACAGGCGAGCCAGGTGGAGAGCCTGCTCTCGCAGGGGTGCGACGCCATGATCATCGTTCCCGTCGATGACAAGGCCGCTGCGACGCTCGTCGCAAAGGCGAAAGCCCAGAACGTCCCCGTCGTCAGCTACGACATCCTCATCCAGTCGAAGGATCTCGCCTACTTCGTGGAGCGGAACAACGGGCTCGTCGGACGGCTTCAAGCACTGGCCGCGCTCCGGTTCACGCACGGCAAGGGCAACTATGCCGTCATCAAGGGTGATGCGGCTAACAGTGTCGCCCGCGACATCTCGGACAACGTCGCAAAGACGCTCAAGGGCAAGCCGATCAAGATCGTCTACAACCAGTTCACGAAGAACTGGGACCCGAAGACGGCCCTCTCGGTGGCTGAGGATGTGCTCAGCCGCTACAACGACGACATCGGTGCCTTTGTCACGTCGAACGACGGCATGGCCACGGGTGTCGTGCAGGCACTCAAGGGGCGAAATATCGCGGGCAAGGTGTTCGTGTCCGGCCTCGACGCAGACCCGGCGAATCTCCAGCTGATCGCGCAGGGTGCCCAGACGATGAGCGTCTGGACCCCGATCGATCAGCAGGGCAAGCTCGCGGCTGCCGCCGCTCACTCACTGGCCAACGGTACGAAGCCGGCAGCGCAGGCGAAGGTCCAGGGAATCCCCACGGCGTTCGTCAAGGTGGTCGAGGTCAACAAGGCCAATCTGTGCCGGTACATCACACAGGTTGCGCCGAAGGGGTGGGTCAAGGTCACTGACGTGTTCCCTGGCAAGCCCAACCAGTGCGGATAACGGCGTGATCTCTGGTTCGCTGGGACGTGCCGCAGCGGCAACGGGACTCGGTTGAGCCAGGCTAGTGCACCGCTGCTCGAGCTCCGGGGAGTGAGCAAGTCATTCCCCGGAGTCCGAGCCGTCCAGAAAGCCGACTTCGTCCTGCGACCGGGCGAGGTGTCCGGAGTTGTCGGCGAGAACGGAGCGGGCAAGTCGACTCTGATGAAGGTGATCGCCGGGATTTACCAGGCGGGCACCTACACGGGAACGGTGCTCGTGCAGGGCGAGGCGCAGCATTTCCGCTCGGTGCACGACGCCGAGTCCAAGGGAATCGTGCTCGTTCCGCAGGAGCTCTACATCGCGTCGGAACTGTCGATCGCCGAGAACATGTTCATCGGCCGTCTGCCCGGACGGCGGGGCGTGGTCGATACGGACGAGCTGCACTCGGAGGCAAGCAAGTGTCTCGCCTTCTTCGAGGTAAACGCGCGGCCGACGGCGCGTGCCGCCACGCTGACGCCGTCCGAGCAACGAGAGGTCATGCTCGCGGCGGCCCTGTCGAAGCAGGCGAGCATCCTCATTCTCGACGAGCCGACGGCGTCGCTGAGCGAGCGCGAATCGAACCGCCTGTTCGAGCACGTCAACCGCCTCAAGGAGTCGGGTGTCGGGATCGTGTACATCTCCCATCGCCTCGATGAGATCCAGCGCATCGCCGACTCGGTCACCGTGATGCGGAACGGCCAGATCGTTCGTCGCTTCGAACGGGCGGAGATGGAGCATCGCGAGACGGTGCGCGCAATGATCGGTCGCGATCCCGACACGATTCGCGACGAGGTCACGAGGGGACGAGAGCCGGGCGAGCCTGTCATGAGCGTGTCGGACCTCTGTGTCTACGACCCGGCCGAGACGTCGCTCATGCGCGTCGACCGGGCGAGCTTCACGCTTCATCGCGGGGAGGTGCTCGGCCTGTTCGGTCTCGTCGGGGCCGGGCGCAGTGAGCTCGCGCGCGCGTTGTTCGGCTGGTGGCCCGGACGGGTCGAGGGCAGCCTGACGATCGACGGCAAGGTGGGCCTGCCGCGTAGCCCCGCCGAGGCGATTCGCAAAGGGATGGCGATGGTGACCGAGGACCGGAAGAAGACCGGCATCCTCCAGGGACAAAGCGTGAACGCGAACATCAGTGCGGCGAGTATCCGCGCCGTCAGCGGCTGGGTCCGAATCCGTCATCACGCTGAGTACAAGCGGAATACGAGCCTCGTCCAGCGCCTCAGCATCAAGACCCCGTCACTCGCGACCCTGGTCGACACGCTGAGCGGCGGGAACCAGCAGAAGGCGATCGTCGCCCGGTGGCTCGCAGCCGCTCCGCGGGTGCTCATCCTCGACGAGCCGACCACCGGCGTCGATATCGGGGCGCGCTTCGAGCTCTACCGCATCATCCGTGAACTTGCGGACGAGGGGCGCGGAGTGCTCCTCGTCTCGAGCGACCTCGAGGAGGTTGTGGCGCAATGCGACCGCATCTTCGTCATGTACAAGGGTGTGCTGCAGCGTGAGTTCCGCGGCGAGTTCGACCGCCATTCGCTGATGGCCGCCGCCACGGGAGGCGCATAGTGGCTGCGGTCGAGCGCGACGTCAACGAACCGACCGGCGACGGGCCGAAGGGCACGGCCCTGCTGAAGGTGCTCAAGCATCTCAACTGGCGGATCGCCAGCACGGTTGGCGTACTCGCCGTCTTGTCGATCGTCTTTGACCTCACCTCCGACGGGATCTTCTTCGACCCGCGCAACCTCTCGCTCCTCCTGCGCCAAGCATCCCTCGTCGCGATCCTCGCAGCCGGGGTCTCGATCCTCATGATCATGGCCGAGATCGACCTCTCGATCGGCGGCTGCGTGCTCCTCACGGGTGCCGTCGCCGCGAAGCTGAGCTACGACTATGGCATCCCGACCTGGGTCTGCGTGGTCGCCGCCCTTGCTGCGGGCGGCGTTCTCGGGTCCTGGAACGGATTCTGGGTCGTCCGACTCGGCGTGCCCTCGTTCGTCGTCACGCTGGGAGGGTTGCTCGGCTTCGCCGGGCTAACGTTGTTGTGGACCAACGCGGCTACGGTCGGCCCGCTGCCGACGGACTTCGTCGACCTCAGCGAGGCGTTCATCCCGAAGGGCGCCTCCTACGCGATCCTGATCGCCATAGGCGTTGCGCTGGTGGTCATGGCGCTCAGACGGCACCAATCCGAGTCCCGCCGGCACGGCGCCGAACTTGCCGGGCTCGCGGTTCGCCTGGCGGCGATTGCGGTGACGATCGGCCTGATGCTGTGGATCACAGGCGGCTATGAGGGGTTGCCTGCGGCCGTTGTCTGGGTGTTCGCCGTCGGGGCCGTCTTCACGTTCATCGCAACCCAGACGAAGTTCGGCCGAAACGCCTTCATGATCGGCGCGAACCGGGAGGCGGCGCGCTTGGCCGGTATCAGCGTGGGACGTCACATCTTCCTCGGCTTTGTCCTCATGGGCATGCTCGGCGGCGTCAGCGGCGTGCTTCTTGACGCGCGCCTCGCGTCGTCCAGCCCTAGCGCCACCTCGTACCTGGAGCTGAATGCGATCGCGGCGGCGGTCATCGGCGGCACTTCGCTGATGGGTGGCGTCGGGACGATCCCCGGTGCCATGGTCGGCGCTCTCTTGCTCGCCGCAATCGACAACGGGATGAATCTCAACAACGTCAACTCGTTTCTACAGCAGGTCGTCAAAGGCCTGATCCTCCTGTCCGCGGTCGCGCTCGACCAGTGGGCTAACCGACGCCAGCGAGGGGTGTGAACGCGATGCGGAGACGATCAAGGGAGGGGGGCTTCAGATGACTACCGTGTCGAACGAAGCGATCGAGGAGAGGCTGCGCCGCGTCGCGGAGCTCCGGTCACGGCTGGCCGGCGTCCCGGCCGACGACGGTCACGACGTCCTCGCGGAGTTGTCCCTGGATACCTATTGGAAGGCCAAGGCTCTTAGCGCCGCCGGCCGGCCGTGGCTGGCCGACGCGGTCGTTCGTCCGCGGAACGCCGGTGAGGTGGCTCGGACACTTGCAGCTGCCGCCGAGGTCGGCGTTCCGGTTGTGCCTCGCGCCGGCGGGTCGGGCAGCCAGGGAGGGGCCGTCCCCGATCGGGGCGGGATCATCCTCGACACCAGCGCTCTCGACCAGATCATCGAGCTCGACGAGCGCTCCCAGACCGTGCGCGTGCAGGCCGGCGTGCCGGGCATCCAGCTGGAGGAGTGGCTGAACGAACGGGGGTGTACGTTCCCTCACTTCCCTGCGTCTGTGCACCTCGCCCGTGTCGGCGGTTACCTCGCGGCCAAGGGCTCCGGCGTCCTCTCGACCAAGTACGGCAAGATCGAGGACCTCGTCATGTCGATGGAGGTCGCGCTTGCGAGCGGCGATCTCATTCGGACGCTTCCCGTCCCGCGTCATGCGATGGGACCGGATCTGAACCAGGTCTTCATCGGCAGCGAAGGAACCCTCGGCGTAATCACGGAGGCCACGCTGATCGTCCGCTCCGTTCCGGAATCGCGCGTCTTTCGGGCGGTGGCGTTCCCAGACATCCCGACTGGCGTCGAAGCGATCCGCAAGATGCTCCAGCGCGGGTTGCGGCCGTCCGTGGTGCGCCTCCACGACGCCGCCGCGACCCAGGCGAACCTGCTGCGCGTGCTCGACATCGACGTGTCGGGCGTGGTCGCCGTGCTCGCCTTCGAGGGTGTCGCCTCGCTCGTGGCGCTCGAGGAGCGCGAGGCGATCGCCGACCTCACGGCGGCGGGTGCCACCGATCTCGGTCGCGACCTTGCCGAGGCCTGGTGGGAGAACCGCTACAAGATCTACGACCCGCCGTTTCGGCCCGAGCTGCCCCAGATCTGGGGAACGGCCGACATCGTCGCGACCTACGACCGGATCATCCCCGCATACGAGGCACTCAGGGCGCACTTCACCGAGAACTACAAGTCGTTCGACTTGCGCTTCACCGGTCACCTCTCCCACTGGTACTCGTGGGGCTCGATGGTCTACGGCCGATTCGTTGTCGACCGTCCACCTGACGACGTGGATGCCGCAGTCGCGCTGTACGAAGAGCTCTGGCGGACGTCGTCCGAGGTTCTGCAGGCCGCCGGGGCGGTTCTGAACGACCACCACGGCGTAGGCCTGAAGCTGGCCGACAACGTTGCCGCTCCGTGGGGAGCGGCCTGGCGGGTGATCGAGGGGCTGAAGCGCGACCTCGACCCCGCACACATCCTGAACCCAGGGAAGCTCGGGCTCTGATGAGTACGCCCATCCGGCCCACTCACGAAGGAGGCTGAAGATTCGTACCTTGCGATTTGCCGTCATTGGCGGCGGGTTCATGGGGAAGGCCTACTCGGTCGCGCTCGCCAGCCTGCCGATGTACGTCTGGCCCTGCCCCGCCATGCCCGTCCGCGACATGATCGCCGAGGCGACACCGGAGCTCGCCGAGGACGCCCGCACCCGGTTCGGCTACGAGCGGGCGACCTCCGACTGGCGCGAGGCCGTCAACGATCCCGCGATCGATGTCGTCGTCATCCTCACTCCGAACCACATGCACCGCGAGATGGCTCTGGAGGCGACCGCAGCCGGCAAGCACGTCATCTGCGAGAAGCCGCTCGCGCCCTCGTCAAAGGATGCGACAGAGATGCTCGCCGCGGCCGAGCGAGCGGGGGTCGTCCACCAGACAGGCTTCAACTGGCGTCTGACCCCCGCCGTCCAGCAGGCGAAGAAGCTGATCGCCGACGGCACGCTTGGGGACATACGGGACTTCCGCGGCCACTGGCTCGGCGACTTCGCGTTCGACGACTCACTGCCGATGATCTGGCGTTTCAAGCGCGCGACGGCGGGATCTGGCGCGCTTGGCGACCTCGGAAGTCACGTCGCCGACTTCGCCCGCTGTCTCGTCGGCGAAATCGATCAGGTCGCCGGGATCGACGCCACCTACACGAAGACGAGAACGGGGGCGGACGATACTCCCGACGAGGTGGACGTCGACGACAGCACCGTGTTCCTCGCCCGCTTTGCGAGCGGTGCCCACGGGTTCCTCGAAGCGTCGTGGGCGACCCCTGGGCGGAAGTCCTTCGCCGGGTTCGAGCTGCATGGTTCGAAGGGCTCGCTGTCATTCGACTGGGAGCGCATGAACGAGCTCCGGTTCTACGACTCGAGAGATCCGGCCGACCGCCAGGGGTTCAGGACGATCCTCGTCGGGCCGGGCCAGCCCGGTGGCGAGCACTTCTGGCCCGTCGCCGGCTACCAGATCGGCTATGCCGAGACGAAGCTGCTCCAGCTTCTCGACCTCATCGGCGCGATCGTCGAGGGACGCGCGCCGCAGACAACATTCTCCGACGGCCTCGCCGCTGTCCGCCTCGAAGAGGCGGTGATCGAGTCGTGCCGTTCCGGCACGTGGGTCTCGGTCGCAGGCGACGAGACCGGTGGCCGATGAAAGTGAGCGCCGACCTATGAGCACGCTCGACCCCCTGTTCCAGGAAGGCACGATCGGCAACCTGCGGCTCAAGAACCGTCTGGCGCAGGCGCCGATGCACAGTCGCTTCGCGACCGAGTTCGGAGAGGTCGACGAACGGCTGATCGCCTATCTCGAAGCCCGCGCCCGTGGTGGCGTGGGGCTGATCATCCTCGAGAACACGGCGGTCGACTGGGTGTACGGTCGCGCCGCCGGCAACCCGGTCCGGATCGACGACGACGTGTTCGTGACCGGCCTCCACGACCTCGTGCAGACCGTTCACCGCGCGGGCGCGAAGATCGCCTCGCAGCTCCACCACGCGGGCCGGCAGAACATGAGCTCGAACATCGTCGGCGGGCTGGCGCCGCTGGCGCCTTCGCCGATTCAGTCGAAAGTGGGAGGCGACCCGCCGAAGGAGATGACGCTCGAGGACATCGAGCTCGTGATCGACCAGTTCCGACAGGGAGCGAGACGCACGCGGCAGGCGGGCTTCGACGCCGTCGAGATCCATGGCTCCCACGGCTATATCCTCACCCAGTTCCTCTCGCCCGCGACGAACCAGCGCACCGACGAGTGGGGCGGGTCATTCGAGAACCGCGCGCGCTTCGGGCTGGAGGTCGTCAAGGCCGTGCGCGAGGCGGTAGGTGACGATTTTCCGGTCACCTTCCGGATCTCGCTCGAGGAGCGCACGGAGGGCGGCGGCACGGCCGAAGAGGGCCTAGCCTTCTGCAAGCTGATCGAGCCCTACGTTGACTTGCTCAACGTCAGCGCGGGGATCTACGAGTCGATGGAGTGGATCTTCACGATGCAGGGCACGCCGCCCGGCTCGCTGATGCCGCTCGCCCGCATGGTGAAGAACGCGGTGAGCGTCCCCGTGATGGCGATCAGCCGGCTGGGCTGGATGCTCGAGGAAGCCGCGCAGGCCGTGGGCAACGGCGAGGTCGACTTCATCGCAATGGGGCGCACGCAGCTCGCAGACCCGGAGCTCGTGAACAAGACGCGCCGCGGCGAGGCGAAGCGCGTTCGCCGGTGTATCGCGTGCAACGAGTGTGTCGGCGGCTTCCTCTTCAAGGGGTGGCGGACACAGTGCGTGATCAACCCGGAGCTCGGCATCGAGTATCGCCTCCCCGAGCTCAAGCGTCCCGCGCTCGAGCCGAAGAAGGTGCTTGTCGTCGGTGGTGGCATCAGCGGCTGCGAGGCCGCGAAGATCGCGGCGCAGCGGCGGCACGAAGTGACGCTCATGGAGAGGGACGCCCGCCTCGGAGGCCTGCTCTGGGGTCAGGGCGCGCCTCAGTTCAAGCGGCGCGAGCTCGATACGCTGATCGAATACTACGAGGCGGAGTTGCAGCATCTCGGCGTCGACCTCCGCCTCGGTGTCGAGGTGACAGAGGAACTCGCGTCGCAATACGATGTCGTCCTCCTCGCCACCGGGACCGAGCCGGTGCACGTTCCCGACGGGATGCTCGAGGCGGTTTCCGTGCTGTGCGCGCGCGAGCTGCCGCCCGGCGATCCGGTCACAATCGTCGGCTCGAGCCACTACGGATCCCACGCGGCCGCGTTCGCACTCGAGCAGGGGCGCAAGACGCGCTTCGTTCCCGAACCCGGGCTGGAAGTGCATCTCGAGGACATCAACCCCCTGCTCGCCGGACAGATCCTCGACTACCTGATGCGCCATGGCATCGAGTTCCTCGACGAGCCCGCGTCGCTTGACGACATCGACCCGGCGGGCGGGATTGTGCTCTGGGCCCCCCACGATCGCAAGCCGTCAGGTGTTCTGTCGCACCTCGTCGACGGGGACCGGGTCCGCGAAGTCGGAACGCGGGCCGATCCCTCCGGGGGGCTCTACGTCGCGACGCAGTCCGGCTTCTACGCGGGCGCGGGGATCTAGGGAACGCTCGAGGGCCACCGAGGAGGATGCGACCGTGACGAACAGATTGGACGCGGCGGGCCGCCGCGCGCTGACCCGTGCCCTTCCGCCTGACCTGCGGCGCGCCGAGCTCGTTCGCTACCTCCGCGAGTCCGCGGGTGCGACGGTTGCCGAGCTAGCCCGTCTGACGGGCGTTTCCGTTGTAACGATTCATCGCGATCTCGACCGGCTGGCAAGCGAGGGCCTTGTGGAGCGCGTTCAGGGCGGTGCCCGCGTCGCCGGCGACGTGTCGGAGGCATCGAATTGGAGTCGGCGCCTGAAGCAGATGGACGTACAGAAGCGCGCCATCGCTTCCTATGCTGCCGGTCTCGTCGAGTCGGGCTCGACGATCTTCATCGACTCCTCGAGTACGGGCCTGGCCTTCGCGGGGGCGCTCGCGCGTCGGCGGGGGCTGGACCTCACGCTCGTGACGAACTCGCCCGGCATCGCTTACCGCCTGGACGCGCCCTCCATCCACGTGGTGGTGACGCCGGGCGAGCTGAACCAGGAGCTCCGCCTGATCGGCGGTCACTGGACCGTCGAGTTCCTGAACAAGCTCAAGTTCGTCACGTCGTTCATTTCCGGGTCGAGCCTTCACAGTGAAAGGGGCCTTGGCTCGATGACACGATCGTTGGCCGACGTCCTCAATGCGGCCCGGTCGGCGTCCAGCGAGACGATCGCCCTGGTCGACTCCTCGAAGGTCGGCCGGATCTCCCTTCACCAGGTCGCCCGACTCGAAGAGCTCGATCTGATCGTTACTGACGACCTGCTGCCGGAGGCGATACGGGAGGCATACGAGCGTGCAGGCGCGCGCCTCGCGGTTGCGGGGCTCCCAGTCGTCGGCGGGGCAGCGTGAAGCTGCCGACAATCCTCCTGGTCGGCACGCTCGACACGAAGGGACACGAGGTCGACTACGTTCGCCGGCGGATCGAGGAGTTCGGCGGGAGGGCGGTCGTCCTCGACTCCGGAATCCTCGGTGCCCCCCCGGACGACTGCCGGGTCGACGTGACGCGCGAGGCGGTCGCCGAGGCGGCGGGACTGCCGCTCGACGAGGTGCGCGCGATCGGCACGCGAGGCGAAGCGGTCGCGATCATGATCCGAGGGGTCGGCGCAATCGCCCTCGACCTCTGGCAGAAGGGAAAGCTCGATGGAGTCCTCTGCCTCGGCGGCGCCGAAGGAGCCCTCCTCGGTGCCGCAGCGATGCACGCGCTTCCCGTAGGGGTGCCGAAGCTGCTTGTGTCGCCGAGCGCCTCAGGCCGCCGGCCGTTCGCGCCGTTCGTGGGTACGAAGGACGTCCTCGTGATGCACTCGGTGATCGACATCCTCGGTCTCAACCCGATCGCACGCTCCGTCTTCGACAACGCGGCGGCCGCGGTGGTCGGCATGGCCCGGAACGCAGGTACAGCGGTGGAGGGGCTCTCCGGCCGAAGCGTGGGTGTGACGATGCTCGGGCAGACGACGCCCGGTGTGATGCGCGTGCGCACAGTGCTCGAGGAGGCGGGCTACGAAGCGGTCATCTTCCACGCGAATGGCGTGGGCGGGGTCGCGATGGAGGAGCTGATCGAGGAGCACGCGCTCGTCGGAGTGATCGACTACACGCTCTCCGAGCTCGCCAATACCGTGAAGGACGGCATCCACGCCGTCGGCCCGTCGCGCCTCACGGTTGCCGGCGCCCACTGTCTCCCGCAGGTCGTGGTCCCCGGGTGCTGCGACTTCTTCAACCAGGGCCCGCTGGAGACGTTGCTCGAGGAGTACCGCGCGCGGAAGACCTATTACCACAACCCGGTCGCGACGCTCGTTCGCCTCATCCCGGAGGAGATGGTCGAGCTCGGCACGATGATCGCCTCCCGACTGAACGGATCGAAAGGGCCCGTTCACGTCGTCGCGCCGACGGGCGGCTTCTCCCTCTCTGACAGCCCCGGCGGCCACCTCTGGGATCCCGAGGGAGACGAAGCGCTGATCGCCACGCTCGAGCGGGAGCTGAACGAGCGGATCCCCGTTGAGCGTGTCGACGCGGATGTAAACGACCCTGCCTTTGCCGAGCTCGTGGTGGCGCGCTATCTCGCCCTGCTCGATCGATGATCGATCACTGCCAACCAAGGAGGTAACCAGATGGATCTCCATTCCTACGCGCTCGCCGATCTGTCCACCGTGGACGTCAAGGCGTACCTCGATGAGAAGGACGTCGTGATGATTCCGATCGCGAGCCTTGAGCAGCATGGGCCGCA
>Ga0315273_10012047_pt1 | contig 11064 bp, 8 predicted proteins | sample YL17G02_0_MG_FD_205753 | JGI IMG/M metagenome (GOLD analysis project Ga0315273, IMG submission 205753) | Sediment microbial communities from Yellowstone Lake, YNP, Wyoming, USA - YL17G02_0 | ecosystem: Environmental > Aquatic > Freshwater > Lake > Sediment | place: USA: Wyoming | collected...
TTTCAAAAACTTATTGGAAACAAACGCTATAATGGTGTTCGAATAATTTGTTAATTTATTGGAATTTGACTGAATTCCCTCGTTTACTCCTGCGATAGGAAGCAAAATTTGTCCCCCAGCCACGCACCGGTACCAGTCCGACATGTTCTGCTCCCGCTTCAATTAATATCTTAAACACCCAATCCCCATGTCCCACGGACCGTCTCGCTGGCAAGATCTATTCGACCTTCTTCTGGTGGGAGGTCGGTTTCCATTGCGTGGAGAAAGTAGGCTGGCGGAGACTTCCTGTCAGGCGGTTGGTCGGACTTAACTTTCTATAGAATGCCTACCTGGAGAGCGACGTAAATCCGGAGGAGAAATTCGTGGAGTTCACGACATCCTGAAACGCCTTTTTCGAAGGAGACTATTAATTATATGAACTCTCCTGTAAACCCTCCTGATCAATTAAATCATAGCGTACCTCTTTGCGTCGATTTAGACGGGACCCTTGTGAGAACGGATTTTTTGCTCGAGACCGCTATAGTTGCAATTCGGAATCACTGGCCCATTATCTTCCAGTTACCGTTCTGGTTTTTAACAGGCAAGGCCCGCGCAAAGAGTAAACTGGCGAAATTCGGTACCTGTAATCTAGAAACCATTCCTTGGAATGAAGAATTTATAAACTACTTGAAAAAAGAACACGAGAAGGGAAGGAGAATTGTATTAGCTACGGCGAGCGATCGCTCAATTGCAGAATCGGTTGCCCTGCCTCTCGGTATTTTTGAAGAAGTCATTTCCTCCGATGGGATTACAAATATCAAGGGCGAAGCAAAAGCGAAAGTTCTTGTGGACAGATACAGTGAACATGGTTTTGATTACGCTGGGAACGACAATAGCGACTTGCCTGTCTGGAAGAGGGCAAGGACTGCTCTTATTGTAAATGCTAGGAGCAATGTTTCTAAGTCTGTTGCGAAGCTGGTACACGTTGAACATGAATTTGGACGCCGAAGACCCGTTATTCTCGGGCTCATAAAAGGTTGTCGCATCTATCAGTGGATCAAAAACATCCTCGTTTTCATACCCATGGTTGTAGCACACAGGCTTTTTGAAAAATCAGCATTATTTCCTTCTCTCCTCACGTTCGCGGGTTTTTGTGCTGCCGCTTCCGGCATATACCTGATTAACGATTTGATGGATCTCGAGGCTGACCGCCTTCATCCGCGTAAACGGTACAGGCCTTTTGCCAGCGGGGAATTACCGCTTCAATATGGAGTTGTGGGTCTGTTCCTGATTACTATCGCCATAACCATCGGACTAGTTGTTTCCAGGGGAATCCTATCAATCATCCTGCTATATATCACTCTGTCTTTAGTATATTCGAATTTTATAAAAACCAAGCCATTAGCTGATGTGTTTTGCCTTGCTGCACTGTATCTGCTGCGAGTTATTGCTGGTGGATTTGCGTCGGGCAGTCATGCATCCGTGTGGCTCCTGAACTTTTCCGGTTTTTTATTCCTTTCCCTTGGTTTCCTTAAGCGGTATGCAGAATACCCCCAATCCGATTTTGAAAGTACTTCGAAAAATGTACGTCGGGGATATAAAAATTTTGATTCCCTACTTATTATCATCATGGGCGTTAGCAGCAGTTTTTTATCTTCAATGGTCCTCGGACTTTACGTTAATAGTGCTCAGGCTCAATACATCTACCAAACACCATTTCTTTTGTGGGGCTTTGTACCCCTCGTTTTATATTGGCAATGCAGGATGTGGTTGGCTACTATAAGAGGAAATATGCATGATGATCCAATTTTATATGCCGCAAAAGACAGAATATCATATTTAATAGTTGCGTTACTCATATTAATTTATATTGCGGCTTCTTTTAATTTAAATCTTGGGTATTTTTTAAATTGATAGAATTGTGCTTTGGAAGCTGAACAATGTTATTAAAAGGAAATATAGTATATAAAATTATTTTTTCACTGTTATTTATTTTATCGATTCGTGCTGTATTCATTTATTCTTTTGGCCCAAATGTTGTGTCGTTTGGGGATGACCATCCTATATATCATTCTACGGCAATTAAATTAGCCACAGATCCTAAGGAATGGACTCGGCCTGGATCAGAATTTGGCTACAGAGCTCCATTATATTTCATTTTTCTTTCTGCAATATATTCTATAGTTCCAGAACCGAGTTATCAGGTTGGGCAAATGTTATCCGCAATTCTTGGAACATTGAATTGCCTTATTATTTTCTTGATTGTAAGGAATTATTACGATGAAAAAACCGCTTGGATATCTTTCTGGATCCGTGGCCTATTACCGACCTTTATACTTTCAGATACATTTGTTTTAAGTGAATTATTGTTTGATTCGTTCATGTTGATAAGTTTTCTGTTATTATCACTAAATATAAATGAACCTAAATTATATCAATGGTTAGGCATAGGACTTTGTATGGCATTGTGTGTACTGACTCGTGAGGCAGCTATATTATTTCCTTTCATTTTTTTAGTTATTCTTGCATTTAAATCACATGGAAATATTAAAACACTTGGGAGGATATTTGTTTTTTCTATGTGTTTTATTATTGTTTTAATGCCTTGGCTCTTTAGAAATAAATTGGTTTGGGGAAAGGCTTTGCCTTTAAGTTATACGGCTGGCGTAAATCTTCATATCGGAAATAATATTGATGCCAATGGACACTGGGTTTTGGCTCCTGCAGAAGGTTTGCCGAATAATGCAAAATTCGGAACTCCAGAATTCAATGATTGGCATATGCTGAAAGGTAAGGAATATATAATTGAGGACCCAATTCGATTTGTTAAACTTGGATTTAAAAAAATCGCATGGTTTTTATTTCCTAGCTTTCACAGGGAGGATATTTTTACTGTATATAATTTCAGTAATAAAACTACTAACATTATTGCAATCATCAGCGGAGTTTCAAGCGCAGCATTGATTTTAATAGGTATAGTTTGTTTTTTGTTTATCAAAAAAGATGAGTATTGGAAAATAACCCTCGTATTGATGTTGTATTCCTCTTTAGTTACTTTTATAGTATATGGTAGTTCAAGATATAGGGATCAGATAGACAATTTACTTGTAGTATTTGCGGCATTGTTAGCAACAAGATGGAATGAGATAACATTTCACGTTAAAAATTTAAAAAATAAATATAACAGAATGATGATATATTATTGTACTGGAATCGTTATTTTCATAATATGTAATTGGACTTGGGTTTTACGTAAAAAATAACGGAAATATTAAATAATATGAAATGTGATTTTCCCTATGAGATCGTCTCATCTTGAGGTTATGTCAAAACAGAAGATTGGTAAGGGAGAGTTAATCAAAATAATGGCAACTTCAAAGAGAGATAATCGCCATCTTCCGAGAAAGAGATTTCCCTAATGCCACGGGGAAAAAGTGGTAGTTCAATAAGGCCCTCGAGGTGACGAAGGTCGCTTCTTTTTGGCGAATGGAGTTCGAGGAGATGTCACACTTCAAATCCAAATGACCGAAGGAAAGGAATAGAGAGAACGCCCATACCCAAAAGGCGATCTCTGATCCAAGCAGGGGCAATATGCTCTTGCTGGACGTGGTCAAGGGAGAATTTCAAACCTTCACGTCTCAAGAAATGTAAGTAACGATCATGAAAATTAAAAGAATATTGTACATTGAGTCTAATTTAGATGGAACCGTCGGCGGTTCTCATCATAGCCTCTTTTTATTAGTTAAGCACATAGATCGGGAAAAATATTATCCAATTGTATTATTTTACCAAGATAACGCAATGGTTCCTGATTTTAATAATATTTGCGAGGTACATATATTAAAGAATAATATTGTTTTTACTATAGAAAAAATATTTCCGAAAATGTTCAAAATTATAAATAGAAGTAAATATTTAAAGATACCTTTTCTTATTTACCAAAAATTTCATAATTTAGTAATATTCCATATTCCAAATTTCATATATGATTTTAAATTTATAAAAACACATAATATTGATTTAATCCACGCAAATAATTATCCGTCCGTAACGGACTGGCTTATTATATCTAAGTTGTTAAGAATAAAAATAGTTTCCCATTTGCGTGGATTTTATTATATAAGCAATTTTAGTAAAATGTTGGTTAAGTATTATGATAGAATTATCGCAACATCTAAATGGGTTGCAGATCAAATGAAAGAACAAAAAATTGTATCCGAAAACGTCGTGTTAATCCACAATGGAATTGATATTGATACGTTTCAAATAAATAAGATTTCATGCGAAAACATTTTAAAGGAGTGGAATATACCGGAAAATACACCTATCATTGGTGTGATAGGAAACATAAGGAAATGGAAAGGACAACATGTTGCAATTGAAGCAACAAAGCTGTTAGTTGATAAGTATAAAAATATTCGATGCATTTTGGTTGGGAACATATCGAATTCCAATGAAGATACGGAATATTTTGAATATTTAAAAGAATTGGTAACGAAATACAATATTAAAGAAAATATACTGTTTGCAGGTTTCAGAAATGATATTTTGGATATAATATTTAATTTAGATATCTTGGTCCACACTTCAATATTACCAGAACCATTTGGGCGAGTTATTCTAGAAGGAATGATTTTAAGAAAACCTGTTATTGCAACAAATCAAGGAGGTCCTTTGGAAATTATTGAGAATGCGGTCTCTGGAATATTAATACCTCCGGAAGATCCGAAATCGCTTTCCGATAATATATCTTTTTTACTTGAAAACAAATATTATTCAAATATGATGGGTGAAAATGCTCGAAGGCGTATTGAGGAAAAGTTCAATATTATAAAAACTGTAAAAAAAATAGAAGAATTATATTCAAGTTTGCTTCGAGCTTAAAATAATGAAAAATGCGATTTACAATTGTTTTATTTGCATTAACTTGGCACTTCATTTTCACATCGGAAACAGGGAAATCATTCATATCGCATTACGAGTGTGTCCTTCATGAAGTCGATCCGGAAGTAGATACGAACTGATGCTGGTCATAAATGCAGACGATTTTGGAATGGGAGAGAATATAAATCGCGCCATCGTTCGTTGTTTCCGCGAGGGGATATGCACAAGTACGACGATCATGCCGAATATGTCAGGCTTCGACGAGGCATGCGTTTTGGCTCTAGAGCACCAGTTTCACTTACAGGTAGGTATGCATCTGGTGTTGCATGGAGGGTTTCCACTGACGGCGGACATCAAGAAGGAAAGAAGGTTCTGCAATAGTGAAGGGAAATTACGCCTGTCGCGGGAATCCACGATCCTTTCGTTGACTACCCGTGAACAGCATGCGCTTGCAGGAGAAATTCGGGCGCAGATCCAGAAATGCAGGGAGCACGGTATACCGATCAGCCATATCGACTCCCACCATCATTTCCACACGGAGTGGGGAATTGCAAAGGTATTGATCCCGATCGTTCGTGAAGAAGGAATCCCGTTTATAAGGATTGCCAGGAATCTCGTGAAGAATAAGGAAATTGTAAAGAGGGGATACAAGTACTTGTACAATCTTAACCTGGGGAGAATAAGAATGCGTGCAACGGATTATTTCGGTTCCATCGACGAATACCTGCTTTTTGTGGAAAGTATTAGGGATGGGGATCCGATCATTGAGGTGATGATTCATCCGCATTACAGGGGAGACGCATTGTATGTAACTAATTCTATGGAGGCAGGGCAATACATTGAAGTGATGGGGCAGCATCATAAGCTGGAAGGGACAGTGTCATTTCGCAGTTTGCATCCCTTGGGTATGAAGTAGGAGATTCCAGGAAGATCATGTTCGGGATCTCGATCATAATACCTTGCAAGAACGAAGAGAAATATATTTCCCGTTGCATCGATTCCCTTCTGCATCAGGAAGAAGTCCTCCTGGACAAGGAAATTATTGTCGTGGACAATGGATCGATAGATAAAACATTGAAAATATTAGAGAACTATAAGAATGAGATCACCTGGTATGTGCGCCCGGATCTGCCCATCGCAGGACTTCGAAACTTCGGCGTCGAGAAGAGCACAAAGGAATGGATTGCTTTCGTAGATGCCGATGTGGAAGTGGACAGGTACTGGGCAAAAGTATTAATTAAATTCATTGAGGATCAAACGAAAAAGGTTCCAGATATAAAAAAAATGATTACCGGCTCCACTTGCCTGGTTCCAAAAAAACCCAGCTGGGTGGAACAGGTCTGGTACGAACAACTGATGTTACGGGATACTTCCTCCGCGAAATACATCAATTCCGGTAATATGATTCTTCACAGAGAATTTTTCAATCGACTGGGGGGATTCGACACATCGTACAAAACTGGTGAGGAGGAGAAATTGTGCGAGGAGGCCCGCCTAAAACATAACGGGAACATTATCAAAAATGACGATATAAAAGCAGTTCACCACGGATACCCGAAAAACGTCCCTGCATTTTTTCAACGGATGCGCTGGCATGGGAAAGGGATGTCAAAATATCTTGCAACGCCTTGGAAATCCAAACCACTGTTACTTGCAATTTACTACCTTTTCCTGACCATTGGTTACGTTTTTTTGCTTTCGACCCTTCACTACTATTTCTATTTATCATTGTTGTATCTGTTCTTCCAATTCGTCCCAGCGTTCCTATACGCTATGAGCAGGTCTAGGAGAAAAATAAAGCATCTATTTTTATTGACGTTTTTGTATTTTTGTTTTGGTTGGGCAAGAGCAATATCCATATTCGATATGATATTCCACCGGGAAGTCTTTCAGAATAAATAAGATTCTGTTCACGCGGATTCTTTTCTTCGATATTTTATCCGAAAAATAGCGCACGCAGAGGAACGCCTGATCATACTATCGACATTAAAGAAAAATACAAACTGAATGGGCGGTTGGACTCTAACTACCAAGGAATGTGATGAAAATCCAGGGAAACCTATAGATGACTGTTGAGATACTGAAAAAGTGGCTTGAAGAGGAACGCATCATTCTAGTGGATGTTGGCGTTCGAGGAGGGGTACATGCCCGTTGGACCCGACTTGCTCCGATTCTTCGTGTTATTGGTTTTGATGCGGACGCTGCCGAGTGTACCGCAATCAATGATCAGTCCAAATCGCCTCCTTATCCGCTACATTGTTTTCCGTATGCACTGGGGCGGCGGGATGGCGAGAGAAGAACTCTGCAATTCACACGTCAATTGGGATGCAGTAGCTTATATGCTCCGAACGCAAAATTCGTGAACGAGTTTCATTACGGTTGGGCGTTTGAGAATATTGCGAACCAACCCGTTATAGTTACAACGCTAGATACCGTTTGCAGGAATGAGAAGTTCTTACCTGATTTTCTAAAAATCGATGTGCAAGGATCAGGCCTTGATATACTTTTCGGTAGTGAGACTATTCTTCCGCATATACTCGCCCTCGAAATAGAGGTGGAATTTTCGCCTATATATGTCGGTGAACCGTTGTTCTCAGACATCGACACCTATCTACGGGAACATGGATTTATACTTCTTGGTTTGCGAAGGACGTTCTGGAGACGGAAATATAGCAGCGAACTTCCATTAACTCCGTTGGGCGGCCAAATAATTCACGGAGATGTTATATACATAAATGCGAGAAGAATTTGGCAAGAAAACAACATCGATATAAAGGGTATTCTTAAGTTCTGTGCTATTCTTTCCGCATATCGCCAAGAGGATCTATTAGCCAAACTTCTGATGGAGCCTCATCAGGCACTTGAGCGATTATCGGAGCATGAAAGAAAAAAGATTTTCTTGGAATTAATGCACAGACCGTCTACTGCATCGAAGGTGCTGCGAAAAATATTACGTCTTGCAAACATGATCTCAGGAACGAAACTAGATAATACAAGACTAAGGGCCTTGGTAGATGCACTTAAAGACCCAACTGCCACGGATTGGCATGATCCTGACTTTTTCTAAAAGTCTTACCGCCTTTTCAGTAATATATTGGAAATAACGGAATTCCATGCTCCTCCATTGGAGTGCGTGACAAGTCACATAACGATTCAAGGACAAGGACTGTTTTTCCTCTGATGAGTGAGGAGATCCTGGCCTGATGCCACATGTCAGCGTGATCATCCCGACGTACAATTACGGACGTTTCCTGGGGGAAGCGGTAAAAAGTGTCCTGGGGCAGACCTTCCAGGATCTCGAGTGCATCATCGTAGACGATGGATCTTCCGACGAAACGGATCAGGTCTTATCTTCATTCTCCGATCAAAGGTTGGTTATAACCAGCACGCCAAGGCTTGGAGTTTCCGCGGCCCGTAATCGCGGACTGGACTTGTCCCGTGGCAGTCTCATCGCGTTTTTGGACGCCGATGATCGGTGGAGGCCAGGAAAACTGGAAAGTCAAGTTGCGATCCTATCTGACGAGCCCGACGTGGGCATGGTATTTACGAATTTCGTCCGGTTTACGGCGACGCAGGGTTGGTTACCAGATCAGTTCATGTACGTTCCCGAGTTGGGCGAGGTTCCAAGCAGGCAGACGGCTGGTGGCGGTGTCGTTATCGAAGGGAACCCGTTTGACTTCCTTGTCAGCACCCGGGAAGCGGCAGTATGGATTCCAACCGTGATTGTTCGGCGAACCGTTGCGGGATCGATCCGGTTCCCTCCTGGAGTCAAGGTCTGCGAAGATTTGCATTACCTCCTTCATGTCGCCTGGAAATCCAGGTTCATCGCCTATCTCCCTGATCCGCAGGTAGAAGTCCGTCGTCACGGTGGCAACGCTTATGAAGCCGGAGATGTGCCAGACAACGTGGTAGGCGTACTGAGGATGCTGGAAAGAGATGCGCCCTTCGCAGGAAGACCATCGTTTCGACGGCGGCTCGGGCAGGAATTGGCGGTTATGGGGACTCGGTTGGCGCGTCAAGGGAAATTCATGCCGGCACTCGAGGCGCTGGCAGGGTCGCTTCGGTATAGAGAATCAAGGGACATCGCGATTAAATCCTGTTTGGCATTTCCGCCTCGGTGGTTCCGAGGACTGATAAGAGGTGTCCGATGACCAATGGAGAGAACGTGGCTGCGAAATCGAACGATCGGACGTTCCCTGCAAGGTTGATAGCGTTTTACTTGCCGCAGTACCATCCGATCCCGGAAAACGATGAGTGGTGGGGGAGGGGCTTTACGGAATGGACGAATTCCGCGAAAGCGAAACCCCTTTTCCGTGGTCATTATCAACCGCACGTCCCGGCCGACCTTGGGTTTTACGATCTGCGTCTCCCGGAAACCCGGATTGCGCAGGCAGTCATGGCTCGCGAGTACGGGATCGAAGCCTTTTGTTACTACCACTACTGGTTTGCAGGTCAACGTCTGATCGAGCGGCCTTTCAACGAGGTGCTCGCTTCGGGCGAGCCGGATTTCCCGTTTTGTCTGTGTTGGGCGAACCAGACCTGGAGCGGCATATGGCACGGTAAGCCGAACCGGGTTTTGATCGAGCAGACGTACCCGGGGATGGAAGACCATCGACGCCACTTCGAGACCTTGCTGCCCGCCTTCTGCGACAGTCGTTACCTGAAGGTGGATGGAAAGCCTTTGTTCATGGTCAACTGTTCAAGGGACCTACCCGACTCCCTCCGTGTTCTGGACTTCTGGCGCGAACTCGCGATGAAGGCCGGCTTGCCGGGCCTCTTCTTCGTCGGAGAGCATTGGCAGCCGGACTGGGATCCGAAATCTTATGGATACGATGCAGCGGTGACGATCGGCCTTTGGACGTGGCGATATAAATGGGCTTCATGGGACCAACCCGTAAAAAAAGTCAGGGAAAAGGTCAATCAGTTGAGTGGCCGGCCCAGAGTGTATCTTTATGACAAGATCATCGATCACCTGGTGACCGAACCGATCCCCGGAATTGAAAATTACCCCTGCGTGATTCCGAACTGGGACAACACCCCCAGAAGCGGCCGGAACGGACTTGTGCTCCATGATTCGACTCCGGAGTTGTTCCGACGCCATTTGCGAAAAACCCTCGACCGGGTGCGTGATGTCCCAAAAGAACACCGGATCGTATTCGTCAAGTCCTGGAACGAGTGGGCAGAAGGCAATCACCTGGAGCCCGACCTGAAGTTCGGTTTGCGTTATCTCGAAGTGCTCCGGGAAGAATTGCTGGAAGCCCAGGCGCTGGAAAAGCAAAAAGCCATCCGCTAAATGAATTCCAAATAACCCTCTCTCCAAAAGGATACCCACTTGATGAGCGATTTGTTTCCTTTTGTCAGCGTCATCGTCCCAGTTTACAATGGCGAGCGCACTATCCGGAACTGTATTAATTCTTTACTCTCTTTGAACTACCCTTCGTCGCGGATCGAAATCATCATTGTAGACAACAATTCGAAAGACGCTACATATCGAATAATCAAGGAATTCCCGGTGATATCCTTGATTGAAGACAAGATCCAGGGTTCGTATGCAGCACGAAATACCGGACTAAAACGATCCAAAGGTGAAATCATCGCATTCACGGATTCGGATTGTATAGCGGACAGGGACTGGATCTTGAAAGCGATGGAGTGTTTCCGGGATGAGAATATCGGTTGTGTCGCAGGGAGAATCGAGGGTTTTTCCCCCTCAAACTACATCGAGGAATATCTCAAGAAACACGGTTACCTTTGTCAAGATACATCCACCTTGAAACACTGGTTTCTGCCATATGCGCAGACGGCCAATGCCATTTACAGAAGGGAAGTGCTTAACGCGATCGGGACATTCGAAGAGAACTGGGTCTCCGCAGGAGATTCGGATTTAACGTGGCGCATGCTCTTACATACACAATACACGCTTACATACTGCCCAGATTCCTTGATCTATCACGTTCATCGGTCCACGTTGAAAGGGTTATTCAATCAGAGAAAGACTTGGGGGCATGGTGAGGTCTTGTTATATAAAAAGTACAAGGTGCATTATCACAACCCGGAAAAGAATTTTGCCAAAGAAATGTATAGAGATTACAAGGAGTTTTTTCGCTTGGTGATAGGGAAATTGCCAGCGATACTCCATAATAAAATGATTTCAAAAAACGAAGTTGCCTTCCAGGAAAAAAAACTTGAGATGATAGGTGC
>Ga0315273_10012048_pt1 | contig 11063 bp, 10 predicted proteins | sample YL17G02_0_MG_FD_205753 | JGI IMG/M metagenome (GOLD analysis project Ga0315273, IMG submission 205753) | Sediment microbial communities from Yellowstone Lake, YNP, Wyoming, USA - YL17G02_0 | ecosystem: Environmental > Aquatic > Freshwater > Lake > Sediment | place: USA: Wyoming | collected...
AAGAATTTGGTAAAGGGGCCATCGAAGGAGTGGCTGGACCGGAGTCAGCCAACAACAGCGCCACCGCCGGCGCCATGGTCCCTCTTTTGGCTCTGGGGGTACCCTTTGCCCCGGCAACGGCTATGCTCCTAGGAGCTCTAGTCATCCATGGAGTCCAACCCGGCCCACTGCTTATGACTCAGCAGCCGGAGATTTTTTGGGGAGTCGTGGCCAGCATGTATATCGGGAATGTGGTACTGCTCATTCTCAATCTTCCCCTGGTGGGGGTTTTCGCCAGCATTCTCCGCCTGCCCCAACATCTTCTCATGGGGCTTATTTTGCTGCTCTGCTTGGTGGGTACCTACAGCGTCAATAACAGCTTGCTCGACCTTTATATCCTCATCGGCATGGGGGGAGTGGGGTACTTTTTACGGAAACTCAAATTCGATATGGCCCCTCTGATTTTGGCTTTGGTCCTGGGGCCCATGTTGGAGAAGACTCTCCGCCAATCCCTTTTCATGATGCGGGGAGATGTATGGGCGATATGCGTTCGACCCATAGCCGGCACGCTTCTTCTCATCGCCTTGCTCTCGATCGTGCTCCCCCCCGTCATTCACCTGATAAAAAGAAAATAAAGCTTACAAACGAGAGGAATCGATATGCCGAAAGTAAACATCCATCAAATAAAAGGTAAGCAACTCCTGATCACGGGCCGATCCCATGCCGTTATTGGAGATCAGCCGGTGGAAAAAGGGGGATCCGACATCGGACTGACCCCCACCGAATTGTTACTTTCGGCCTTGGGTTCCTGTATGGCCTTTAACCTTCTCGCCTATGCCCAACTGAAGAATTTCAAGATTCATGAATTGCAGGTTGAGTTGGAAGATGAGGTGGCTAAAAGCCCTGAACGGGTAAGCAAAATCTCTGCCCGGATTCGCCTTGCAGGAGACTTGACGGAGGAAGAAAGGAACCGCCTCCTCCGTTCGGCCAAAAGCTGCAAGATCCACAACACCTTGCGCGGCAATCCTGCAATTGAAGTGGCTCTTATAAAGGGGGATTAACCGCGAGATTGGAAAACCTTTCAGAAGGAATATAGAAGATGGAAAACCGAAAAAGGAAAGCCATTATCGCGGCCCTCTCGTGGTTCCAAGACCAGGTGATCAGGATTGAAGAAACCGGAGCATCGGTTAAAGTGATTCCCGACAGGATTGACTCCTTTTTTGGGGAAGAAATTGCCACCGCCGATGCCCTTATTGTAGGAATCCTTCCTATCTCCTCCCAGGTCATGGAAAAGGCGTCCAACCTCGCTATCATTGCAGTCCAAGGTGTGGGGTACAACACCGTTGATCTGCGGGCTGCGGATGAATTCGGGATCGTTGTGACCAATACGCCGATGGTCAACTCCAATGCGGTTGCCGAATTCACCGTCGGTCTCATGCTGGCGATCACGCGCCGAATTCCTCAGGGATGGGCCGAAATGATCAACGGCGGTTGGAACCGCTTAAATTTTTCCGGGACGGAGTTGAAAGGAAAAACGCTTGGGATCCTTGGCTTCGGGCAAATCGGGCGGCGGGTGGGTAAACTGGGGACAGCTTTCGGAATGGAGGTTCTGGCCTGGGACCAGATCCTTGATGAAAATGTTTTCAAAGAAGCGGGAGCCAAGCCGGTGTCAAAAGAATGGGCCATTCAGCAGGCTGATATTTTGTCCCTTCACTTACCGCTGACCCTGGAAACCCGAAATATAATTGACAACCGCGAGCTGGCCATGATGAAACCGACTTCGTTTCTGATCAACACCGCCAGAGGCGGTCTGGTAAACCGAGGCCCTCTGATGAAAGCCTTAGATGAAGGAAAACTTCGCGGAGCCGCAATCGATGTTTTTGAACAAGAACCCCCTCAGGATCGGATCCTAATCGAACATCCCAAGATCCTCGTGACCCCCCACATCGGAGGGTTTACCGAGGAGGCGAGGTACCGGATGGGTATGGCGGCAGCAGACCAGGTCGCACACGCTCTGCGGGGGGAAAAGCCCCCCTACCAGGTGAATAACCCCCAAAATCCTCGCTATGAGAAATTTTATACTTCACCGCCTTAAATTTGGATTTCTTAGGTTGATACGTGCCGTGCGAATTAACGGCAAAATCGAGATCCACTTTTTTATATTATCTTTTCCGAGAGGTTCATCCTGATAGGCTTTGCAGCTCTTTCCAATCCTTTTCAGATCGGAAATTTAAAGTTGAACAACCGCATCGTTATGCCCCCCATGGCCACGAATTTTGCGGGCCCGGATGGTTCGGTCAACGAGCGGCATATCGCCTATTATGTTAGGCGCGCCCAAGGGGGGGCCGGCTATATCACTTTTGAACATACCGGAGTCTTGCAACAGGGAAAAGCGTTTCCCAGTATGGCCCTCATTGACTCCGATCGGCAGATTCCTTCTTTCCGGAAATTGACGGAAGCCATACACCGGGAGGGCGGAAAAATTGTTATCCAGATCAATCATGCCGGCCGGCAAACTTCCTCGGCAATCACCGGTTCCCCCCTTGTCGCCCCCTCCGCCATCCCCTGCCCGGTCCGGAAAGAGGGACCCGTGGCTTTGTCTCCGGAGCAGATCCCCAAAATTGTCGAAGCCTTCGCCCTCGCTGCCGGGAGGGTGAAAGAAGCAGGGGCGGATGGGGTGGAAATCCACATGGCCCATGGGTATCTCCTCAATCAGTTCCTCTCCCCTTATTCCAATAAAAGAGAAGATGAATACGGTGGCAATGCGCAAAGACGAATGCGGGCACCCATCGAGGTTTTGCAAGCCGTCCGGCATAAAGTAGGCCTGGATTTTCCCATCATATGCCGTCTCAGTGCCGACGAGTACGTCGAGGAGGGATTGAAACTGGAAGCCTCAAAGGAAATCGCCGGAGCGCTGGAAAAAAATGGAGCGAATGCACTCCACATATCTGCCTGCGTGGCAGCCTCCGTTTATTTTAACCAACCCCCGTATTATGTCGAAGAGGGCGTTTTTGCCCATTTGGCTCAGGGGATCAAATCCGTCGTCAACATCCCCGTGATCACGGTAGGCCGGATTCGCACCCCGGAATTGGCCAATCGGATCTTGGAAGATAAGAAGGCCGACCTGGTCTCCATGGGAAGGGCACTCATCGCTGATCCCGACCTTCCGGCCAAGGCCTTTGATGGACGGAGGGAAGATATCATCCCTTGCATCTCCTGCAACCGCTGCATCGTAAGCATCCGCAAAGGGGATCTGCGATGTGCCGTGAATCCGGAAACGGGACGGGAGGGACTCTTTATTGTGAAAAAAACCACCCGTCCCAAGAAGGTCTGGATCATCGGCGGAGGGCCTGCCGGCATGAAAGCTGCGGAAATCGCCGCCCGCCGGGGTCATCAGGTCACCCTGTATGAAAAAGAGAACCAGTTGGGGGGTCAGTTTCTTCTGGCGGCGGTTCCTCCCCAAAAGCAGGTTTTGCAAGAATTTGTGGAATACCTCGCCAGACAACTCGGGCGCCTGTCCGTAAAGGTGGTCATGGGAAAACTCTTCGAACCTTCCCTCCTGGAAGAAGAACGGCCGGAGGCAGCGATCTTGGCGACCGGGGCCAGGCCCTTTCTTCCACCCATCGAAGGAATCCGAGAAGCCGCAACCTTCTCCACCTGGGAAGCTCTTTCCAAGCCGACGTCTCTTGGCCGAAGGGTCCTGGTCATCGGCGGAGGCGGGATTGGAGCCGAGGTGGCGGATTATCTTTCGGAAAAGGGGAAAGAAGTCACGCTGATTGAAATGCGGGAAGGGATCGCCTTGGACCTTCCCGTACACCTCCAGCATTTTCTGAATCTCCGCTTGCAATCCAAGGGGGTCGAGGTTCTGACCTCGACCAAGGCCGTCCGCTTCGAAAAGGACGGCCTCTGGATTGAAGCTTCTGGGAAAACCTGGAAGCTCGAAGGTTTCGACTCCACGGTCATTGCCTTGGGGTCGGTATCCAATGATGAATTGGCTAAAACCGTGAAAATAAGTATATCCGAAGGGTACGTGGTCGGCGACGCCGTCAGACCCAGAGAACTGATGGAAGCGTTGGCGGAAGCAGAGGAAGCCGCCCTCAAAATTTAAGATGGATTTCCGCCGGTCTGAGAAGGCAATATTTTCAAATCTCAACACGATGGTTTTCTTTCCCGTTAACCCCCAACCCCTTTTTGGCGGCTGCATAAAGGGCTTTTAATCATCTTTGAAAGGAGGGAGTATCATGAGCAAGGAAAATGTCGGTGGGAAAATGAGCAGGCGCAGGTTCTTGAAGTCGGCGGCGGCGACCCTCGCCTTCGGGGCTGTGGGCTTGAAGGCCCCGGTTGTCTTGGGCCAAGCCAAGAAGTTCAAAGGCGTAACCCTGAATGGGGCAACTTTTCAGCATGTGTACGCCAATCACATAAAAGAATACCTCCCGGAGTTCGAGGAAGCGACCGGCATGAAGGTCAACCTCGAGCTTCCCTCATTCCCGATCTATAATCAGCGGGCCGATCTGGAGCTTTCCACCAAAGGAAGAGCCTGGGATTTTTTGAACATCACCTTCATCTATTCGGGACGATGGATCGGCGCCGGCTGGTTCACCAACCTCGAGCCCTTCATTAAAGATCCCAACCTGACGGAGCCCGACTGGGAACCCGGAGATTTCGTGTCCGGAGCCCAGTCATGCCTGGTCGATGCCAAGGGCAACCGGTATGGGTTTGCCTGGGAGGCAGGGGCGATGATCATGGCAGCCAGCCGGGGAGACCTTATCGAAAAGGCGGGTCTGAAGCTCCCCGAAACCTTCGATGACCTCACCAAGGTATGTGAAGCCACAAACAACAAGGAAAATGTCAAGGCCTTCGTCAACGATAATCTCCACCATTGGCACCTACCGCCGTACATCATGGGGTTCGGCGGAAAAATCTTCAAAGACCCCCCCGAGAACCTCACTCCCACGCTGGACACGCCCGAAGTGGCCCAGGGTGCCGAGTATTACGCAAACTTGCTGCGAAAGTACTCTCCCGACGGCGTTCTTTCCTATACCATGGATCAGGCCCACACCGCGATGCTGCAAGGGAGGGCCAACATTCAGACCCAGAGCATTTCCTGGCAGGTCCCCCTGGCCAAATCGGAGAAGAGCCAGGTCCGCGAAACGGTTCGGTTTGGCTTCATGCCTGCCGGCCCGGCGGGCGCGTTTCCCTGTATCAACTCCCACGGCTTTGGCATTCCTCTCGGGGCAAAGAACAAGGAAGCGGCCTGGGAATTCATAAAGTGGGCCTTGAGTAAAAAAATGGTAAGACGTCTAGCCCTGGAGAAAGGCTACTCCTCCGTCTGCCGCAGGTCGGTCATCAGCAGCCCCGAATTCAGGAAGAATATAACCCATAAAGGACAGGATATCGCCTCCCTCTATCTGAGGGTACTGGAGCTGGGCGGGAAAACCGGCTATATGAAGTATCGCACCGTCCCCGTATTTCCCCAGGTGGGTGACAAGATTAACAAAGCCCTGGAGCGCATCGTAACGAAACAGCAATCGACCGCCGACGCTATGAAACAAGCCCAAGCCGAAGCAATCGCCGACCTGAAGAAGGCCGGGGTCAGGATGGACATCTGAAGCAGGGGACGGCAAGTAGGAAAACCTTAACTGGATTGTATAGGAATTTCCTTTTTGGACACGGATTCACCCTGTTAGATGTTTACTATCTAACAGGGTAAATCTGCGAAAATCTGCGTCCTATAAATTTAACAATGGATCGGATCCAAGTGAAATCAAAGCCCATCAAGGAGAGGGCGTTTCCCGCCCCCATGGAAATGCAAACCTTGTCTCAAAGCCAGCGACGGGCCTATCGTCTATATCTTTTCCCGTCGCTGGCCGTTTTAATCACGGTCACCCTCGCACCGACGCTCTTCCTCCTGGTCGCGAGTTTTACTCCCCTGAATCTGACCCTCCCCGACACCGTGGGCGATTTTTCCCGCCCCTTGGCCAACTATACCCTTCTGCTTGAGGATCAACGATTTCACAATTCCCTCTGGGTGCAGGTCAAACTCTCTCTGGCGACCGTCAGCCTGCAGCTTCTGGCCGGGTTGGCCATTGCCCTTCTCTTGAACATACGAACCGGCTTTCTGGAGGCTTGCCGGACCGCATTTCTCATCCCCATGGTTCTGCCCCCCATCGTTGTGGCCATCATCTGGAAGGTGCTCTACACCCCGGACATCAGCCCGGTTCTCTGGGCCCTCCGGTCCCTTGGACTTCCTGCCCCTTCGGCAATCACCGAGCCCGATTTAGCCCTCTGGGCCATTATCATAGCCGACGTGTGGGAATGGTTTCCGTTTACCATGCTCATGCTCCTGGCGGCACTTCAGATGATGCCCGAAGAGCCTCTGGAGGCCGCCAGAATCGATGGGGCGGGCACCTGGCGCCTCTTTCTCTTCATTGTTCTTCCCTTTATCCGTCCGGCGCTTCTCATCTCCGGCCTCTTCCGGTTGATCGACAGCATCAAGGCCTTCCCGCTCATCTACATCCTCACCAATGGAGGCCCCGGAACGGTAACCGAGGTGACCAACTATTACGTCTTCATCCAGGCATTTAACTTCTCTTATCTCGGTTTTTCCAGCGCGATCACCGTGGTGATGGTCGGGGCCACGTTTTTGCTTAGCTGGTGGATCATGAGGATTGTAGGGCCAAAGGTGGAAATTGAATAAAACCTCTATTCCGAAACGCCTCCGTCGGCAGCGCATAATAGTCTATGCTGTGGTCATCGGTCTCATCGTTATGGTCATGTTCCCTTTTTTCTGGCTCCTCCACATGTCGGTAAAACCGGATCAGGACATTATGAGCTTCCCCCCAAAGCTGTTTTTCAAGCCCACGGCCGACCATTACCTGGCGCTTTGGAAAACCGATTTTCGGCGCTCCTTCATGAACAGTGCCATAGTCAGTGTGAGTACCACCCTTCTTTCCATGCTCATCGGAGTTCCCGCAGCCTATGCTCTCTCCCGCTCCAATTTCAAGTCCGACAAACAGCTTTCCCTATGGATCCTCTCCAGTCGCATGGCGCCGCCTATCGCCTTTACCATCCCTTTTTTCCTCATCTACCGTTACCTGGATCTGCTCGATACCCTGCCCGGCCTGATTATTATCTACCTCACCTTCAATTTGTCCCTGGTCATCTGGATGATGCGAGCCTTCTTCGACGGCACGCCCCGCTCTCTGGAGGAGGCCGCCTGGATCGATGGAGCGAGCGTTTGGGGCAGTTTCTTAAAAATCATTCTCCCCTTATCAGCCCCCGGGCTGGCCGCTACCGCCATTTTTTGCTTCTTATTCTCCTGGAATGATTTCTTCTTCGCCCTCATTCTAACGCGTACCCAGTCCATGACCGCCCCGGTGGCCGTGGTAAATTTCATGAACTACGAAGGATGGGAATGGGGGAAGATCGCCGCCGGGGGAACCATGGTTATGTTGCCGGTGGTCATCTTCTCGCTGATCGTCAGAAAATATCTCATCCGCGGGTTAACGACAGGGGCCATCAAAGGGTAACAGTGACCTCTTTGTGGCAGCCGCGAAGCCCTCAAACGGGCCGTCATTCCTTCCTTTTCCTCAGAGCTGAATTTATCGAAATAATTCCACTGTTTCTCCGGGAAGTCTGAAAAGCCAGAGCAGCCCTCAAATACGCAACAATCAGAGGGTGAGGACTCTCGGGCCTTGAAGCAATTTGCGGCAGAAAAAGCGTAGCAACATAGAAGGGGTGATCAAATAGTTCCACAATTCTAACTTCCCCATTAAGATCGACCCCTGTGATTTTGAGCTGTCCCTTACCGATTTTATCTCGGAACTCTGGATTGAGACCGTAGTTGCAGTAGAACCGCTCCGTGACTTCTTGCTGGCCATAGGCCTGATGGGCATGTGATCCTGGTGTAATCTTTATAGTCTGAGTCTTTCCAATAAGTGAAAAGGCCAATTTATTAATGAGCAGTGTTGGTGCACTCGGGGCAGTTTCTTCGTGTTCTGCATCCGGGATACTCAGCACATTGCGTGCATACTCTACCAGAGCATATTGAAAGCCTCCTCAGGTTCCAACAAAAGGCCATCCTGTTTCACGGGCGAATTGGATAGCCTGAAGCGCTCCATCCATACTCTTGTATGGAGTCCCGGGAGCACACCAAAGAGCGTCAAATTGCTTGAGTATTGTCCCATCAAACCCATTTGCCAGCGACTCAGTTGGAAGCCAAGAAGAATCCACTGACACTGACAGAGCCTCAGCGGCATGGCCCAATGCCTGGTTCGTGGGGATATGCGAGATTCGACTTGGATCATAATCCCCTATTATCCCAACCTTAAGTTGCCGATACATTTCGGATGCCTCCTGATTTGATGTTGGCGTGAATTTGGTGAGTAGAAAGCAACCAACTATTCCCTATAAAGAGGATCTTCTTGGGAGCTGCAATTTGTTTGATTTTTGGTGCGATATCAGCATCTGAAATCGCGACCCATTTAGGCCTTATGTTAATGAAAAAGAAAAAATAAAGCAAGGGAATAGGCGATTCAAGGGGGGTTTTCTGGGAGGGAATTTTTAGGCAGCCGTTCGGTTTTCGTTCGCGGCTTGATGGGCAATGTACTGCAAACGGGTGAGATCCTGGAAATCGCCAACCCAGTCACGCAATCCATCCCCTTTAGAAAAATTTTACAGGAAATGATCCCCATCTTTTCTAATAAAAATATCTTGCGGGTGATCCTCGGCCCGCAGGATGATCGCTTTACTCAGAAGGGAATGGAAACGTTTCTTTCATCGGCATACCGGGTGAACTCCCAATCGGACCGTATGGGGTATAGATTGGAGGGCCCAACGATCGAGCACCTGCAAGGTTCGGATATCATCTCCGAGCCCATCGCCCGCGGGGCGATCCAGGTTCCGGGAGATGGATTGCCTATCCTTTTGCTCTGGGATGCTCAGGTTTCCGGAGGTTACACCAAGATCGCCAATGTGATCTGTGCGGATCTGGGCCGCCTGGCCCAAGTCATGCCCGGGGAAAACTTGCGTTTCCAATCAGTAACTCTGGAGGAAGCCCATCGAGCATTGCGAGAAGAGAAAGCCCATTTGGAGCGCGTTCAGAAAGCCATCATCGGGCCGGTATGACTTTCTCTTCAGGACTATCCACTTAGATAAAAAAAACCACCAACCTTTTCTATCCCAAGATGTGTTCCCAGAAGGAAGAACACCCTCTTTATTTTTTCGGGATCATATTTCTTCTTCACAAAGATTCCTGCATTCTCTGGATCCGAGTGTAAATCATGGCCGTGGTCCGATAGAGAAGGTGGGCGAATTTAGAAAATGGAAGAGAAACGAAGAGGATCCAGACCAAAACAAGGTGGATAAAATAGGTTGAGTAAGCCAATCTTGGAATGTTAACCAACCGGAAAACCTCCGTGAGCAACCCAGAAATCCCTGTTAATAAAACTGTCAGCAGAAAAAGCCAATCCGAATAGGTAGTTTTTCCAGAGTCGGATCCATACGCCAGACGCCTCCATAATGCAATAAGAGCCCCTGTGATCAGAATTAAACCTCCTAGGTTGCCGATCACCTTGACCGGATGGTAAAGGGGCCAAGGAGTTTGCTTGCCAAAGAGGTAAATTCCAGTTGCGACACTGGCAGTGGTAAAGGCCAGAAGAATGAACCCCCAAAGGATATTCAGGTGGGCAAAATATCTTGCTCTGTTGACTACGCAGTCTTTAAAGCTGGTATGTTGCAGAATTTCTAAGAGTGTAGGAAGGAGATGTTTTTTGAGGCCATTGACAGAGAGGATAGAAACATCCGCCAAAGGTCTGGTCATTTGAAAACCCGAATATAGACGTCGAATTCCAATGGACGAGCAGATGACTACCCATAAGGCGGTCAAGAGAAAGACGGCATCAACTATCTCGTAACTGATAAATTTCCGGTAGACGATCGGTCCTGGGGGAATTTGCAGAGAACCCAGCGACCAGATAAGGAGACCCAGAATGATAACGGGGATAGTGATTAAAATTAGAAGGTACTGGGGATCGCCCATCATCCTGGCGAGCCAGCGAGGAAAGGCATTTTGAATGATCGCCACCTGGCGCAGGCTGGCCAGGACGTCGCCTGGGTTGGCGCCCCGGGGACAGTACCGGGAGCAATCATGGCACTGATAGCAGAGCCAGATATCTGGGTCCTGTAACAGCCTTTCTTTGAGGCCCCATTGGGCCCAAACCATTTCCTTCCGGGGGAAGGGATGATCAGCGGAAGAGAGCGCACATACAACCGAGCAACTGGCACATTGGTAACATTTTTTAACCGCCTCCCCGCCCCGGGTTTTAAGCTCCCGGATAAATTCCAGGTCTGGTTCGATCAACTGGGCCCGATTCATTTTGGCTTTTATTTTCTTGAATCCTCCATTTTTTTTAAAATCCTTTGTATGGGTTGGGCCCGATCTTGCGGATGGTTTCCAAAAATTCGTCCATGATTTGTGGAATGCGGTGATAGTCAGAAATTTCCACCTGCTCCATGCGTAGACGGTCTGATTCCAGGGCCATCCGGTTCAGGGTCTCCTGGACCTTGGCGAGCCGGTAGTTGGCCAGTTCGCTTCCCTTGATCATATGACACTGGTAGTCTTGTCCGTGGGTGCAGCCCAGCAAGAGCACGCCGTCGATCCCCTGGGAAAGGGCGTCGCCGATCCAGATCAGATTGAGGGAGCCAAGGCAGCGGAGGGGGATGGTGCGAACAAAGGGGTTATACTTCAGCCCCCGCAAGCCCACCGTATCCATCGCCGGGTAAGCATCATTCTCGCAGGCCAATACGAGAATGCGCGGTTTATCTTCCTCTTCTCCGGGAACCTGTATGGCCTTGATCATCTCAGCGATCATGGGTACCGAATAATCTCGAAAAGAGATGATCCTCTCGGGGCATGACCCCATACAGAGGGAACAGCGCCGGCAACGGGTGATATTGGGTAGGGGATTGTATTTCTGGTCTTCATTGAACATCCCGAAAGGGCATTCTTCCGTGCAACGTTTGCATTGGGTGCAGCGCTGCATGAAGAGCTCGGGATAACTTAGATCCCCAGCCCTCGGATGAAC
>Ga0315273_10012049_pt1 | contig 11063 bp, 9 predicted proteins | sample YL17G02_0_MG_FD_205753 | JGI IMG/M metagenome (GOLD analysis project Ga0315273, IMG submission 205753) | Sediment microbial communities from Yellowstone Lake, YNP, Wyoming, USA - YL17G02_0 | ecosystem: Environmental > Aquatic > Freshwater > Lake > Sediment | place: USA: Wyoming | collected...
CTTCGCCACCGCCAAAGCGGCCTTCGACCGCGGCGTGCGCATCGTCGAAGGCTGTCGCGTCCTCGGCTTCCGTCTCTCCGGCTCGCGAGTCACCGCCGTCGAGACCGACCGCGGGACGATCGAGTGCGAGGTGGCCGTGATCGCCGCCGGGCTGTGGACCCGCGGTCTCGCGCTGCTCGCCGGCGCGCGCGTGCCCCTCCATGCCGCCGAGCACATGTGGGTGCAGACGGAGCCCGTCGCAGGCGCCAGCCGCGACCTGCCCATCGTCCGCGACCTCGACGGCCGCTTCTACGTGCGGCACTACCGCGGCGGCCTCGTCATCGGCGCCTTCGAGCCCGACGGCAAGCCGCGCCCCGAGTCGTCGATCCCGGCGGACTTCTCCATCGGCGAATTCGAGCCCGACTGGGACCACTTCGAGCCGCCCTTGTCGAGGGCTCGCGAGCGCGTGCCGGCGCTGGCGGACGCCCGCTTCGCGCACTTCCTCAACGCGCCCGAGAGCTTCACCCCCGACGGCGCCTTCCTGCTCGGCGAGACCGCGGAGGTGGAGGGCCTCTTCGTCGCCGCCGGGCTGAACTCGCAGGGCATCATCCTCGGCCCCGGCATCGGTCGGGCGCTTGCTGAATGGATCGACGTCGGCGCGCCCACCATCGACGCCGCCGAGGTCGACGTGCGTCGTTTCGCCCCGGCCCAGGCGAACGCCGGTTACCTGTTCGAGCGTACCCGCGAGACGCTGGGCCGGCTCTACGCCATGCACTGGCCGTTCCAGCAGCCCGAGTCGGCGCGCGGGTTGCGGAGAGTGCCGCTGTACGACCGTCTGGCGGCCGCCGGCGCCTGCTTCGGCGAGACCGCGGGCTGGGAGCGCGCGAACTGGTTCGCGCCGCCCGGGACCGAGCCGGTCTACCGCTACTCGTACGGCCGCCAGAACTGGTTCGCGGCGGCGGCAGACGAACACCGGGCGGCGCGCGAGTCGGTCGCGCTGTTCGACCTCTCGTCGTTCGCAAAGTTCCGCGTCGAGGGGCCGACGGCCCTCGACTCCGTCCAGCGCGTCTTCTCCTCCGACCTTGACCGCGAGCCGGGCTCCGTGGTGTACACGTGCCTCCTGAACCGGAACGGCGGGATCGAGGTCGACCTCACCGTGACGCGGCTCGCGGAGCACGACTTCCTCGTCGTCGCCCCGAGCGCCACGCAGACGAAGACCTTCCACTGGCTGCGACGGCACGTGGACGCCGCGACGACCGTCACCGACGTCACCTCCGGCTTCGGCGTGCTCGCCGTCAACGGGCCCCTGGCGCGGGACCTGCTGTCGGGGCTCACCGAAGCGCGCCTCGACGACCTCTCGTTCCCGTCCGGCACGGGGCGGCAGATCGATATCGGGTGGGCGTCGGCCCTCGCGCTGCGCGTGTCGTTCACCGGCGAGCTTGGCTGGGAGCTTCATGCGCCGGTCGACTCTGTGGTCCCGCTGTACGACCAGCTCGTGAACGCGGGCGCCGAGTTCGGGCTGCGTCACGCCGGCTACCACGCGCTCGACAGCCTGCGCGCTGAGAAGGGCTTCCGCCACTGGGGCGCGGACGTGGGGCCGGCCGACACCCCGCATGAGGCCGGCCTCAGCTTCACCGTCGCCATCGACAAAGATACGGACTTCATCGGGCGCGAGGCGCTGCGTGCCCGCGCCGGACAGCCCGTCACCCGGCGGCTCGTGCAGGTCAAGCTGGACGACCCCGAGCCGCTCCTGTACCACGGCGAGTCGCTCGTCCGCGAGGGACGCGCCGTCGGCCGCGTGACCTCCGGCGCCTACGGCCACACGCTCGGCGCCGCCGTCGGCCTGGCCTGGGTCGAAGGCTCTCCGGAGGAGATCGACGACATCGTGTCCACAGGCGGCGTCGAGGCCGAGATCGCCGGCACCCGAGTGCCTGCGACGCTCAGCAAGCGCCCGTTCTACGACGCCGACGGCGCGCGTATGCGCGGCGTGGCTTGATCTAGCCCTCCCGCTGTTGACAAGCCGTGCGGGACTAGTAATGTCTGCGACGACCCACAGTCTGGGTCCGGCGACGACCTGCGGAAGGGGGCGACGATGACGAGATCGAGCTTCCTGAAGTGGCTGATCGGCATCGTGGGAGCGGTCTCCGTCGCCGGGATCCTGTATCCGGTGCTCCGCTTCCTCAAGCCGCCGGCCGCCGTATCGGGCGCCATCGGCCAGGTGGTCAACGTGGGCGTCCTCAGCTCGTTCCCCGCCGGCCAGCTCACCGCCGTCATCATCAACGACAAGCCCGCGGCCGTGCAGAACCTGAACGGGAAGTACACGGTGTACTCCCTGATCTGCACGCACCTCGGCTGCGTGAACGCCATCGACGGCGACGCCTTCAAGTGCCCGTGTCACGGCAGCCAGTTCTCGCCGACCGGCGTGGTCACGCATGGACCGGCCAAGCTGCCCCTGCCCACCTACCACTCGCAGACGCAGAACGGCGCCCTGCTGGTCGGGCCCATCGACCTCAGCCACGCCGCGTATCCCGCCTGGTACAAGGGGGAGTTCACATGAGCGTAGCCACGGGCCCTCTGCCCGAGCAGACGCCGTCCGAGGCGAAGAGAAGGAAGCCCGGCCTCGTGGGCTGGGTCGTCAACCGGCTCGGCATGGACGACATCATGGAGGACCAGTACAACCGCGTCGTCCCGTTCCACGCCACCAACTACATCTACTGTTTCGGCGGCATCGCCCTCGTGCTGTTCATCATCCTGGCCGCTACGGGCATCATGCTGGCGGTGTACTATCAGCCCACGCCGGACGCCGCCTACCAGAGCGTCCTCGACATCTCCACGCACGTGCAGTTCGGCTGGTGGATCCGCTCCATCCACCGCTGGTCGGCCGGCGCTATGGTCCTGCTGGTGTTCGTGCACATGCTGCGCGTGTTCTTCACGGGGGCGTACAAGAAGCCCCGCGAGCTCAACTGGCTCACGGGCGTGGCGCTGCTTCTGATCACCATGGGCTTCGGCTTCACCGGCTACTTGCTGCCCTGGGACCAGAAGGCCTACTGGGCCACCAAAGTGGGCACCGACATCGCGGGCACCGTGCCCGTCTTCGGTCACTTCCTCCTCGTGAGCCTGCGCGGCGGCGAGCAGATCAGTGCCGCCACTTTGGGCCGGTTCTACGACCTCCATGTGCTCGTGCTGCCGGCCATCATCATCATCCTGCTGCTGGGGCACTTCTTCATGATCCGCCGCCACGGCATCAGCGGGCGGCTGTAGGGATGACTCGATGAGCAAGCGCCCCGCCAGCGAGATCCCCACCAACGAGCCGCCGCGCTTCTACTGGGAGTTGTGGCGCGACCGCTCGCAGAAGTACATTCCGTACTTCTGGGAGGAACTGATCTCCCAGGCTATGATCCTCTTCCTGTTCCTCGCCATCATGGGTGGTCTCGCCCTGCTGTGGCCGGCCGCGCTGGCGCCGCGCGCGAACGTGCTCGTCACGCCCGCCGGGATCAAGCCAGAGTGGTACTTCCTTGGGCTCTTCCAGCTCATCAAGATCATCCCGGAGCTGGTCGGCCTCGCCCTTCCCGGCGTCGTCATCCTCCTCCTCGTCATCTTGCCGTTCGTCGACCGCAGCCCCGAACGCAACCCGCGCTACAAGCCTGTGACCACGACGATCGCTCTGGTCATCATCGTCGCCCTCGTGGTGCTGACGATCTGGGGAGCGGTGACGCCGTGACGTCCGAAGGGAGCACCATGAAGCGAGTCCTGCTGGGGTTCGGCCTCGCGGCCGCCGCGGCCGCACTGCTCGTCGCCGCCGGTTGCGCCAGCCTGGCGACCCCCGAAGCCCCCGGGTCCGGCTCGCCCGCCCCCGGTGGCGGAGGAACGGTCGCGGCGAGCCAGCAGGTCAAGGACGGCGCCCAGCTCTACGTGAACCTGGCCTGTATCCGCTGCCATGCGCCGGATGGCGTCGGCGGCATCCCCAACCAGCTCAACGTCGGCGGCGACAGCACCATCCCGCCGCTGAACAACACCTACCGCGCAGAGGACGAGCAGTTCACGAACCCGCAGCAGATCACGCAGGTTCTTGACGAGGGCGGCATCGTTTCCAGGAAACCCGGCATCGTCAACATGCCCTCGTGGAAGGGCGTCATCAACACGGCCCAGGCCGACGCCCTCGCGGCCTACATTCTGGCCGGCTTCCCGCACGTGGGCGCGGCCTACGATCCCGACCCGGCGGAGGCGCCCGACATCTACGCGGCCTACGCCTGCATCGACTGTCACGGGCAGGTCGGCCTGAACGCCACGCCGCCGCCCGCGCCCAACCCCAAGACGGAGGACAAGGAAGTGCCCGCGCTGCGGAACCCCGACGATCCGGTATCGCAAAGGGAAATGCGCAACTTCCTCGTGGTGGGCTCGATCCCGGCGCCAGGTACCAAGGGCGTGATCCTCATGCCGGCCTGGGGCCAGATCCTCTCGCTGGACCAGCTGGACACGATCCTGCCGTACATCGCCGACGGGACGGCGGCGAGGAGGCTGCCGCCGCCGCCAGCCGCGACGCCCCTGCCGCTGGCCGGCGGCTCAGCTGCGCCGGGCGGCTCCTCGCCGTCGCCCTCGGAGTCGCCGTGAGCGGCGCGCTGCATATCCTGCTGGCCCAGGGGATCCCTCTGGCGCCGTCGCTCACCGTGAGGCTGATCGCCCTGCTGGTGATCGAGGTCGTGCTGCTCACGCTGGTCGTATTGCTGTACATCCGTTGGGTCCAGCTCAAGAACCAGCCCCTGGACGAGTGGTGGGCAAGGCGCAAGGCGGACGGACTGGCGCCCGTGACGCTCGTCGAGATCGAGGAGTCGGAGAGGGAGCGCCTCGCCGCCGAGGAGGCAGCCGCCGCGCAGTCGCGGCCGGCCGCCCCCGGCGCCGACGCCCGCTCCGTCTGACCGCGCCGCTCGGCGGCGCGCGCGCGGCCTGGCGCCGCCCATCGTCAGGGCTTGCAGTGCCGCGTCGATGCGCGCGGCGAGACCGCGCCGCGTAGGCGTCAGCAGCAGGCGCACCCGGTAGCTTTGGTGACCGCGGCGGCGTCCCACGACCCGAGTGCCTCGGATGTGGATCCAGGGCCGGAAGGCCAAGCGCCACGAGGGCGGTGACGCCGCGAAGACGACACACCTCGGGATACGCGCGCCGCGGATTGGTGCGCGACGTCGAGACAGGGAGCGCCGGGCACGAGGGCTCGTGCCGACGGGCACTGCGGTCGCGACGGCCCGTGGCCGTTCGCCCAGCGTCGCGGGGTCTTTGAGACTCCACCTTGAGGGAACAACGCAGGTGCACGGTCGTATCACCATGAGACGAGGGAGTGGCAATGGCCACCTTCGAGGGATCCATCGAGATCGGTCGTCCCGTCCACGTGACTCAGGACGACCCGCGGACCTCCTTCTTCCGGCGCGCGGATGAGAGCGGGCGGACCCGGCCGCGCGGCGAGCTGTCGCAGGCTCGTCCGGGAAGGGCTGACCGATCGTACTCGGCGGTGGGCTCATGAGCGTGATCACCACCAAAGACATCTCCGACAGCGACGGACCATCACGCCGCCGCCGCGGCCGCCCGTTCAGGCGGCGTCTGGCGATCGCGGCGGTCGTCGTGGTCGTCTTCATCGCGCTCGGAGCCATCCTCGCGCGCCTTTACGTCGACTGGCTGTGGTTCGGAGAGGTGGGCCTGCGTGCGGTCTTCTGGAAGCGCTTCGCCATCGGCGCGGTCACAGGGTTCGTGTTCGCCGGCGCGTTCTTCGCCGTCGTCTACGGCAATCTCCTGATCGCGCGGCGGCTGGCGCCGAGGTACCGCCCGGTCGAGGGCATCGACGTCATCGAGGTGGTGCACGAATCCGCCTCGCGCTGGGTAGGGCGGATCGGGCTGCTCGTGGCGCTCGTCGGCGCGCTCATCGCCGGCCGCTCGGCGGCCGGGGCGTGGCTGGTCTTCGCGCGGGCCCTGGACGGCGTGTCGTTCGGAGTCCGCGACCCCATCTTCCACCATGACCTGTCGTTCTACTCGTTCCGGCTGCCGGCATGGGAGTACGCATACTGGTTCTTGTTCGCCTCGCTGGTGATCGCCCTCATCGTCTCGGTCGCCGCCCACTTCGCCGTCGGCGGCCTCGAGGTGAGCCAGCTTGACCTGTCCCGGCGGCGGCTGACGCCGGAGCAGTGGGCCCAGGTGCCGCCGCCCGTGCGCGCGGTCGAGCACGTCTCGCGCCTGCGCGGGCTCCGCGCGGAGGAGGGTGCTGCCATCCACATCTCGGCGCTCGCGGCGGCGCTGTTCTTCCTCGGCGGACTGGGCTACCTGTTCCAGGCGTGGAACCTGCTGTACTCGTCTTCGGGCGTGGTGTCCGGCGCGGGTTACACCGACGTCCACCTGCGCTTGCCGATGGTCCGCGTCATGATGGTGCTCGCCTTCGCGCTGGGCGGTGCCCTGGTCTACAACACCGCGCGCCGGCGGCGTCCGTGGTGGCCGCCGGCGGCATTCGGCATCTGGCTGGTTTCGCTGATCGTGTTGCTCGGCATCGTGCCCGCCCTCTGGCAGGCACTCTTCGTCAATCCCAACCAGCTGGCTAAGGAGACGCCGTACATCACCTACAACATCGCCGCGACGCGCGCGGCCTACGACCTCACGGCGATCTCCAAGACCCCGTACTCACTCCAGGGCGATCTCTCGGCGGCGGCGCTCAAGGCCAACAGCGTGACGGTGCGCAACGTCCGCCTGTGGGATCCGCAGGTGTTGCTGCGCAGTTACAGCCAGCTGCAGGAGTTGAGGCCGTACTACTCGTTCACGACCGTGAGCGTCGACCGCTACCTGGTGAACGGCGTGTACACCCAGACCATGCTGGCGCCTCGGGAGCTGCGCGTCGCGGGCCTGCCGTCCCAGGCGCAGACCTGGGTCAACCAGCACATCACCTACGCACACGGGTACGGCGTCGCGGTCTCGGCCGTGAACCAGGTCGCCTCGGGGGGCTCGCCCGACTTCCTCGTGCAGAACGTCCCCGGCGTGTCGTCGGCGCCTTCCCTCGCCATCACGCGACCGCAGATCTACTATGGCCTCCAGGGGACCAACTACGTTCTGGTCAAGACGAAGTACCCCACTTTTGACTACCCGGGGCCGAAAGGCGACGTGTACTCGCCCTACACCGGCAGCGGCGGCATCCCGATCGACCCCTTCCTCAGCCGGCTCGCCTTCGCCGTCCGCTACCGCGACATCCGCTTCTTCACGTCCTCCGCCATCACTAGCCAGAGCCGCGTGATCATCCTCAACGACATCCGGGCGCGCCTCGCGGCGGCCGCGCCCTTCCTGACCTTCGACGCCAACCCCTACATGGTCATCGCCGCCGGCAGGCTCTACTGGATCGCCGACGCGTACACCACCACCGACCGCATCCCGTACTCGGAGCCCAACGGCGGGCTCAACTACATCCGCAACTCGGTCAAGGTCGTGATGGACGCCTACAACGGGTCGCTGCGGTCCTACGTGTTCGCCCCGCGGGACCCGCTCATCCGCACCTACGAGCGGATGTTCCCGGGCGTCTTCCTGCCGGCCTCACAGATGCCGGCGACGCTGCACCGGCACGTGCGGTACGCGGAGGACTTCTTCAGGACCCAGGCGCAGATGTTCGCCACTTACCACGTCACCGACCCAGCCCTGCTCTACAACAAGGGCAACCAGTGGGAGATCCCCGGCAACCTCTCCATCTCAGGTTCCGCGCCCGCAAGCGCCTACTACATGATCACGCGGCTGCCGGGCCAAACACACGAGGAGTTCGCGCTGATCCTGCCCTACGCGCCCAACGGACGCGCCAACATGATCGCCTGGCTCGGGGCGCAATCGGACCTGCCCAATTACGGCCGGGCCGTGAGCTTCGAGTTCCCGTCAAGTCTCAACGTGTACGGCCCGGCCCAGGTGGAGGCGGCCATCAACCAGGATCCGGTGATCTCGGCGCAGCGCACGCTGTGGGGCCAGCAAGGCTCGCATGTGATCTTCGGCAACCTGCTCACGGTGCCGATCAAGGACTCGCTGCTGTACGTCCAGCCTCTGTACCTGCAGTCCTCCACGACCCCATTGCCGCAGATCCAGCGCGTGATCGTGTTCTACCGCTCACCGTCGGCCACGCCCGATCTGCCGACCGGGCAGCAGCAGAACGTGGTGATGGCGCCGACGTTGGGCGAGGCGCTCGCGATGATCTTCGGCGGCGCGCCGCCGCCCGGGACGCAGCCGGCCTCGCCCGGGGCCCGGCCGTCCCCTGGGACGAGCGGCGCCGCGGCCGCGCTCATCGCGCGGGCCAACGAACAGTACGCTGCTGCGCAGGCAGCGTTACGCGCCGGCGATCTGGCCACGTTCGGGCGTCAGATCCAGGCTCTGGGAAGGACGCTCGCGCAACTCAAGGCGGCGCAATAGGCGCGCGGCGCAGTGCCCCGCCTCCCATGGCGAGGCCGCTCTACGGTCATGAGACGCGGCGTCCATCTGCGTGAGGCAGACCGCGCGCCGAGCCAGGTGACAGCACCGACGGCTGCCCCGCTGAGACGAGGCGTGGCTCCCGCCGTACGATCCCGACGAGCCCCAACGAACCCCGCATCTGGATCGTAGAACGGTTGCAGAACGACACGCGACGTCCAAGTCCCGGACCGCATGTGAAGTGAGGTGCGGGCGGTGCCGCCAGTGGTGCCGCCAGTGGTGCCGCCAGTGGTGCCGCCAGTGGTGCCGCACCGGCTCGGCCGGCGCATCCCGTCTGACCGCGCAGATCGACGGCGCAAACCGTGTCAGGGCGCCGCGCGTCTCCGCTGGTGACAAGACACGCGCGACGCACCGACCGGGAGGAGGCACTTGCAATGAACAGAAGGACCTGCGGCGCAGGGCTGCGAGCGGCGACGCTGATCGCCGTGCTCGCCGTGCTGACATCCGGCCTCGCGGCCGCGTGCGGTGGCGCGAGCGGACCGACCGGCCTGCTCGAGGGCAAGGTCACGCTGGGCCCGATCACACCGGTCGAACAGGTCGGCGGCGGGCCCAACACCCGGCCCTACGAGGCCACCGTCGACGTAGCGACGCCAGAGGGCGACGTGGTGGCAACGGTGGAGTCGGGCAGCGACGGCACGTTCTCCGTACGGCTCGCGGCGGGCAGCTACCGGCTCGTCCCGCGGGCTCCGCAGGGCCGGCCGTTGCCGTACGCCGCGCCCTTCGACGCGACCGTCGTGGCCGGCCAGACCACCACGGTCGAGATAGCCTACGATAGCGGCATCCGCTGACGGGGGCGCCTGAGGACCGAGGCGGCCCGCATCGTGCCGCGCCACAAGCGCCGGCACTCACACCGCAGTCGGCTCTGGCGCTATCATGAGAGGCAGACCGAAGAATGGGGGGCGGGTCATCCCAGCCCGAGATGCCGGTACGCGACGAAAGCAAGCAACCATGGGCAAGAAAGTGGAAGTAACGACCAGGGGGCTTCTGCTGATGCTCGCCCTGGTCAGCTGTGTGATCGGCGGACTGGCCCTGTCGAGCGCGCCCGCCTCGGGCATGACTTTCAACGGCACCGTCAATACCCTGGTGAACGGCGTCAACCAGACCGATCTCGCGCTGACTCTCTACGAGTTCACCGGCGTGCTGCCGTCGTCCGTCGGCGGCCAGCCCTACACGTTCTTGACGCGCAACGCCACGTCGGGCACCTCCATCACCAAGGCCGAGCAGTACGTCTACGAACACCTGCTCAGCTACGGTCTCACCTCGGTGAGCTACCAGCCTTACACCGGCAAGACGCCGGGACGCAACGTGGTCGGCGAGATCACGGGCGCGACGCGGCCCAACGAGATCGTGGTCATCGGCTGCCATCTCGACGACATGCCGACGGGCAGCGTCGCGCCCGGCGCCGACGATGATGCCTCGGGCGTGGCGGCGGTGCTGGCCATGGCCAAGGCCTTCGCGCCGTATCATTGCGAGCGCACCATCCGTTTCGTCTTCTTCGGCGGCGAAGAGATCGGCTACCTGGGCTCCGCCTACTACGCCGCGCAGGCCAAAGCCTCCGGTCAGAACATCGTCGCCATGATCGAGGCCGACATGCTGGCCTGGAACGCCACCGGCTCCCAGATCGTGGAGACCGACACCCGCAAGCCGACCTCCAGCACGCAGGGCGACCAGTGGATCGCCAACCAGTACGCCGACGCCAAGGCCACCTACGCCATCGCCGGCATCATCCCCACGACGCTGGCGATCGGCATCAACGTCAGCGACCACAAGAGCTTCTGGGCCAACAGCTATCCGGCCATGCTGCTCATCGAAGACGAGTACCGAACGACCAACCCCAACTACCACACCGTCAACGACACGGTGTCGACCCTGACGATGCTTTACTACGTGGCGGTCACGAAGGCCTTCTTCGCCGAGGCGGCGCACATCGCCTACCTCGACGGCACGCTGCCTTCGAGCGACGTCTGCGTCTACGACATCGTCATGAGCGGCTTCAAGTCGGGTGGGTCCTACGGGGTCAAGGCGACGGTGACCGTCGACGACGCGAGCTGGTTGCCGGCGCTCGGCGCCACCGTGACCGGCAGCTTCTCGGGCGCGACCAGCAGTACCGCCACTGGGGTCACCGACGGGAGCGGCAAGGTCACCCTGACCTCGTCGACCAAGTCGGGCGGCGGCACCTGGAGGTTCACCGTCACCGGCATCAGCAAGGCCGGCTGGAGCTACAACGCGGCGCTGAACCGCAAGACCTCGGCAACGCTCAAGCATCCCCGAGCCCTCCGGCAGCGCTCGGGAGCCGGACCCCTTGCCCGGCCTGGGGCGTCGCCGCGCCGTTTGCGGATTCCCGAGGCAGGGAAAACGATGACTCGGCTCTAGCCGGGAACGCACGCACGGAGACAAGGAGGCGACACGTGGACCAGTCGGACCGCTATGCCGATCTGCAGCTCAGGGAGGCCGACCTCGTAGCGGGCGGCCGCCACGTTCTGTGCGCCTACATCATGAAGCCCAAGGCGGGCCACGACTATCTCGCCACGGCGGCGCACTTTGCCGCCGAGTCCTCCACGGGCACCAACGTGGAGGTCTCGACCACCGACGACTTCACGCGCTCGGTGGATGCCCTCGTC
>Ga0315273_10012050_pt1 | contig 11063 bp, 14 predicted proteins | sample YL17G02_0_MG_FD_205753 | JGI IMG/M metagenome (GOLD analysis project Ga0315273, IMG submission 205753) | Sediment microbial communities from Yellowstone Lake, YNP, Wyoming, USA - YL17G02_0 | ecosystem: Environmental > Aquatic > Freshwater > Lake > Sediment | place: USA: Wyoming | collected...
CATTACCCCCCCCAGAATCTTAACTGATATCCGCCGGATGATCCGGTTGTTTAATGTTACTAATGCCCAAGCCGGCGCCATTTGCAATGCTGGCCTTTGCAAAACTTGTCAGTGATCTGCCAAAGTCGTGAAGCCTTCCTGTTGTCCAATGCTAACGTGGGATTTTGTCCTATTGGCTTGGCCGGAGCACACGCTTGCCAGCCCATTATCTCTGGCATCCCTATATTGGTTGAAAACCTGCATGCGACTCATCGATGAACGATCGGCTGGCTGGTTCATGAGAGCCGGTTCAGGACGAGTTGAAGGCATTGACACCGGAGTCGGATCCACGGGGCTGTTAGGGTGCTGCAATTCAGTGGCGACATCGCCTTACCACATTGGCTGATGTTTGCGAGAAGGGGGGTTGACCTTCCCTGGAAAATACTTTTAGTTTTCGTGGCTTGTAGGATTGGACAAACCACATGTCTTTGATCGCAATCAACATACTTATAGATCCCGATGCCGCCACGGTTGCAAGGGCGCAGGCGGTGAACGCCCGGCTCAGGGAGAACTATCCGGGTGGATTCGCCCTCGATGCCAACCACGCGCCGCACATCACCCTGCTCCAGCGCTTTGTGCGGACGGCGGATCTCGACGCGGTCGCCAATGCCGTGGCCGAAGTTCTGCGGACACAGCAGCCGATGAATTGGGACAGCAGGGCAACAGGCTACTATGACCTGGCTTACGAGAATCTCGGTTTGGTGGGAATCGTCATCGAGCCAACCGAGGACCTGCGGCGGCTTCAGCAAAGGATCATCGACGCCCTGGCCCGGTTTGCGGCGGAGAAGGGGACTGGCGAGGCCTTTGCGCCGCGGCCCGATGGCCGGGCGATCAGCCAGCCGACAGTGGACTACGTGAACACCTTCACCGGGCCGCGTACCGGCAAGAACTATCACCCTCATCTGACCGTCGGCATCGGCACCCGTGACTTCGTGGATGCTTTGAAAGCCGAGCCGTTCGAGGCCTTCACCTTCCGGGGGGCATCGGTGAGTCTCTACCAATTGGGGGATTTCGGCGTTGCCCAGAGGAAGCTCCATGACCTCCACCGCTGCTGACCCCCTGCCCTCCTGGAATGATGGCCCGGCCAAACTGGCGATCCTGACGTTCCTCGCCAAGGTGACGAAGGAAGGATCGTCCGACTTCCTGCCTCTGGCCGAGCGCATTGCCGTGTTCGACAACGATGGCACGCTGTGGCCCGAGAATCCGATACCGTTTCAGGCAGCCTTTGCCCTCGACGAACTGAAGCGGCGAATTCCCAGCGAGCCCAGTCTTGCCTCCCATCCCATGGTGCAGGCTGCACTCGCCGGAGATCTCCCGAAACTCCTTGCGGGCGACCGCTTCGATGGCCTGCTGCAGGTCCTGGCACTGACCCATGCCGGGATGACGACCGGCGCCTTTCGCGACGCCGTCGAGGCCTGGCTCGCAGCGGCCAGGCACCCGCGATTTGGAAAGCCCTATGACCAGCTCACCTACCAGCCCATGCAGGAACTCCTGGGCCATCTGCGGGCAAATGGCTTCAAGAACTTCATCGTTTCCGGCGGTGGCGCGGATTTCATGCGCGTCTGGGTGGAGCGCGTTTACGGCATACCGCCGGAGCAGGTTGTCGGATCGACAGCGCGGACCACATTCGAGCTACGCGACAGCGGACCGGTGCTAACCAAGACACTCGATCATCTGTTCGTAAACGACAAGCACGGTAAACCAACCGGCATTCATCAGTTCATCGGCCGGCGGCCAGCGATATGCTGTGGAAACAGTGATGGCGACCATGCGATGTTGCAGTATACCACGATCAACAACCCGCGCCCGAGCTTCGGCCTCATCGTCCACCATACCGACGCTGAACGTGAATATGCCTATGACGCCCAGACGAAGAGCACCGGCAAACTTGTCGAGGCCCTCAAGGAAGCCCCCAGGCGTGGCTGGCATGTTGTGGACATGAAGCAGGACTGGAATACGGTCTTCCAGCCAGAGTAGGGGCCACTCGTGGAAGGGTGCCGCCGGTTCTGGGTGCTGACATTGATCCGGTCCATTGGCAAAAGAATAGTCTGCATAGGCAGTTTTAACATTCGGAGGATGCGAAAGCTTCAAGTTCAATTTGTCTGTGGCCAACTTTAGTTTTACGAAGCCTGGCAGCAGTTCGTTGAACGGCTGATTAAGCACTACCCAGCGCCGCTCCGTGCCAACGAGGATGGCTTCGACTGCCTGGAAGACACCGCGTTGCGTCGTCGCCTTCCAGATGGCCGAAGTCGCTATCCCGAGACACCTCTTCGCCGACATGCAGCGGCTGATCGTGGGACTGCGGCCGCCATCGGATCCAGAAGCGGCGTGAACGGCCCGGTTGTCATGCGTTCCTGCGAGAATCGAGGGAGACCTACGCCTTGAAGAAAGCGAAATCAACATTCCCGGCCCGCAACGCGCAGGCATCACCGCTTTGGTCAATCGCCAACGCCGCTTGCCAAGGACCGCTCTTGTAAACGATGCCAGTTTGCGCAAAAGTCGGTGTCAACAGGCCGGTCATCCGGTGAATGCTGGTTCAAACTATCTGACGATGGACAACTCACCATGAAGAACAAGACTGCAGATAGAATAAACCGCCGGAACTTTCTTGCGACATCGGTTGTGGCAGGGGCCACAGTTGCCATATCGGGGCCGCTGGTGGCTCAGACGGCAAGCAAGAAGACCTTCACGATTCTTCACACGAACGACCTGCATTCGAACCTCATCGGCATGGCACCTGCAGCCGACTTTACACCGCTCACTCTGAATGATGACAGCACGCGTGGTGGTTTCTCACGTCTGGCGACGAAGATTCGCGAGCGTAGGGCCGCCATCGAAGGATTAGGCCCCGTTCTGGTGCTGGATGCTGGCGATTTCAGCATGGGTACCGCTTTCGCTGCCGCAACACGCGAGACGGGGGCCGAGCTGCGGCTGTTGGCGATGCTGGGCTGTGATGCGACGACCTTGGGGAACCATGACTTCACTCTTGGGCCGGCCGGCACGGCTGCCGCCATCGGTGCTGCCGTCGAAGCAGGGCAAGTGCCGGTTGTTCTTGCAACCAATACGGATTTCAGCGCTCCCGTGGAGACGCTTTCAGGACTTCAAAAGCTCGGCTCGCAAGGACGGGTTCGCAGCCATTTTGTCGTTGAACGCGGCGGTATCCGGTTTGGCATTTTTGGTGTCCTGGGACGCGAAGCGGCGATTTATGCCGTCAACGCAGCCCCTGCCACATTCACGGATCCGGTTGAGACCGCACGCGCGACGGTGGCAATGCTGCGAAACACCGAGAAAGTCGATGTGGTGATCGCGATCAGCCATGGTGGGGTGCTCAGGAACCCGGATGGTACCTTTACCGAAGGAGCGGATGTCCAGCTCGCCGTCGAAGTGCCCGGGATTGACGTTGTCGTCGGCGGACACAGTCATACGGTGCTGACCAGCCCGATCGTGGTGAATGGGCGGACACCAGTCGTGCAAGCGGGTCACAACGGCCGATACCTTGGCGAATTGACGGTAACGATCGACGGCGATGTGCTCACCATTGATGCTGCTCAGACCCATCCGATCGACGACACCATTCTGGGGGATCCTGCGATTTCCCAGATAATCGAGGGGTTCAAGACACGCGTAACCGAGGTGGTTTTCGCCCCACGCGGGTTTGCCATTGATCAGCCATTGGCGCGGATCGAAAAGGACCTGACCAACGCATCCTCTGACCTTGCGGCCAGCACTATCCTCGCGAACCTCTGCACCGACGCATTCCGCAAGGCCACGAAGGCCCAGATCGCATTGACCGCCAACGGGCTGATGCGCAACGGTCTGACCCGGGGCAAAACGGGCGTGCAAACCGTCTATGACGTCTTTGCTGTCGCTCCGGCCGGGTCAGGCGTGCTCGACATGACAGCTGGCAGTACATTGGTGACGGGGTATTTGACGGGAAAAGAGCTCAAGAGCGTGCTCGAGTTCTGTCTGACAGCCAGCTCTGCGCGTCCTGGCGACTACTTCCCCCGCGCGTCAGGAATGCGCTTTACCTACGATCCGTCGCGACCGCAATTTGACGTGGTCACCGAAGTCGCCGTGGGCGATCTGGACCGGGGATACACGGCCATCGACATCACGGGTGCAGATAGCCAGATTTACGGGGTGACATGTCCCCTGTTCCTTGCCCTGATGGTCATTGCTATTCCAAAGTTGACCGACGGCAAGTTGGTTCTGGTGGCCAAGAACAGGCAGGGCCAGCCCCTGCAATCTCGCGTCGAGGCTATAGCTGTTCCGGCTCGGCTCACCCCCGACCTGTTGCCTCAGGCTGGGACGTCGATCGATGTGGCAAAAATGGTCGAATTGTCTGACCAGGGTGCTCCTGTCGAGATCAAGGAATGGCAGGCGATCATGGAGTATCTGCAGGCACTGCCTGCCGCGGTGGCAGGAGAATTGCCTCTCGTTCCGACAGACGCACGGGCCAGTGAACCACGGTTCGTCCGCGTGAGCTAAAAAGTCAGTAGTGTGTTATCCGTGCTTTCGGCCCGGAGCAGCATGTCATGAAGGCGCTGCCAGACATCATCGTCCAGGGGTACGAGCCAGGTGCCGTCATCTTGCTGTCACAGCCTGATGCCTGCAGGGCCATGTTCGAGGTTTCGGTGACGACATCACGTTCGGCGCTGAAACATTACCCTCAAAGTAACCTCCAAATACCCGATGACTGTGAATATACCCTCATAATAGCCCAGAAACGACTCGTAGAGGCGATTATGGCTGTCCGGGGCGGAACTACAGCACTGGCTGCTTACGCCTCAGGGGCCCTCCCAATGGCAGCTACCGTCATGGCATTGCCGGGACCTATAAATTTTCAGATCGAAAAACCTGTCAGAACAGGGGCATAGACGATCTTAGCGGCATAATTCCGCGCCCCTGGGGAATTATCTCGGAATTTGCTGCTACGGACGAGCGTCAATCGGAGCATGGCAGTTCTATCGGTTTACCGACATCTAGAAAAGGAAACGCAAAGCGTCGGTGCCCAAGAGGGCGGCAGTTTTGTCGGTTAACGGCTGGCATAAAGGGAAACGCAATACTTGAGAGGTTACCTAACGGGTGGTCTGTCGACTGCATCGGGCTTAAATTTCTAGCTCCCCCGTTTGGCGGTATAATATTACGCTATTTTAAAAATATGACTTCTTATCTTATTGATTTTAATGTGTAATATTATGACATATGGGTCACCTAAGCACCATTTTTCACCAAATAAATCAAATAGTTCGCAAATTCCAAACTCCTTTGCTCGGGCTGTAAAATTGCAGCCAACAATGACCCCACCCCACATGTTGGGTAACGCGTTGAAGCTATTCGGCAATAGTTGTTTTGGGTGGGGCCACGTTTCGCGTCCAAAATTGACCCCCTTCAATTGGCTGATAGTCATTCAAAAACAATCGATTAGAGCATTTCCAAGAGGGGTCATTGTTGGATGCAATTTTACATTCTGACAATGTCAAATGCGGTAAATATCGGTCATATTCACTGCTATTTATGCGGTAAATATAATTGCAGTTGCGGTGAAAGGTGGATATAAACACTGCACATTATGCGGAGAATAATCATTAGCTACTACCACGAAAGGCCAGAATGGCCCCAATTCAGCTGGGATTCAGAGAAACTTGCCAATCCGTTGGCAGCACTCAGGCACCGCCAAGGACGGCTCAGTGGCCGGATGGAAGGTCTTGGCTTTTCATTGCGTAATGAAGCCATGCTCCAAACACTGACGCAAGATGTTTTGAAATCCAGCGAAATCGAGGGCGAAATCCTGGATCAAATGCAGGTGAGGTCATCGATTGCACGTCGCCTGGGCATGGACATTGGTGCACTCACCCCCGCGGACAGAAATGTGGAGGGCGTAGTAGAGATGATGCTCGACGCCACTCAGAAATATGAAAAGCCCCTCGTCGCAGAGCGACTTTTCGGATGGCATGCATCGCTTTTTTCAACTGGATTTAGTGGTATCCATCGTATCACCGTTGGATCATGGCGCACCGACGAACGCGGTCCAATGCAAGTGGTCTCTGGGCGCATTGGCAAAGAGCGTGTCCACTACCAAGCTCCCGAAGCCGCACGCCTGCAAAGGGAGATGAACAGGTTTCTTGAGTGGTACAATGCCAACACCCATACCGATCCAGTATTGAAGGCCGGACTCGCCCACTTATGGTTCGTAACCATTCACCCATTTGATGATGGCAACGGTCGCATCGCACGGGCAATTGCTGACATGTCGCTCGCACGCGCCGAACAGAGCCCACAGAGATTCTACAGCATGTCGTCCCAAATTCGCAAAGAACGCGACACCTACTATGACATGTTGGAGTCAACCCAAAGTCAAGTCAACGGTGATGTCACGCCTTGGCTCCTTTGGTTCCTTGCTTGCCTTGACCGGGCCATTGTAGGTGCAGAGACCACTCTTGCGGCCGTATTGCAAAAAGCAAAGTTCTGGGAAGTTCACTCCAATGCCAATTTCAATGACCGCCAACGAGACATGATCAATCGACTTTTCAACCGTTTCGAAGGAAAGCTCAATACCTCGAAGTGGGCTAAGATTGAAAAATGCTCCGCAGACACAGCGCTACGCGACATCACCAACTTAGTCGAACGCGGGATCCTCAAGAAGGAAGCTAGCGGGGGTCGAAGCACAAGTTACGTCTTAGTGGATTGATAGAAAACTTAGGAGCCTAATTTTTTCAAGGCCATTGCAGCATCAAAGCCCAGAACTTTAGCAATCTCGATAAATTCAATAACGTCTATTCGTCTCTGTCCACTCTCGACTCGAGCAACGAACGACTGATATTCTCCCAGCTTTTCTGCAAATTGGGCCTGAGTAAGGCCTGCGGTGTGAATAAGCACCGAAGCGGGACCCCATTTCATTTTCTGATAAGTGTATGAGTTAAAATGGGAAATAGCGATTTAGCGAGAGTCCCGACCGGCGCCGGTCGGAACCCCGCCAAAACTTCTAATCCTCCAACAAATTCATGCTATTAGCTGGGCCTTTTGCAGGGTCTGACTTCGACGCCTATTCACATCATCGGGCTTCGTCTGGAACAATTGTCTGGAACAATTCTAAACACCTGCCCATTGCCCGGATTGCGGTAAAGATCGACCCTTTTTCCATCCCAGTGGTAATCAAGGTGGCGGCCTTGAGTGGCATTTGCCGCAAGGTCGGGGTAAAAGAGGCCAACACATTCGCCACCTTTGTGACGTGCACTTGGATAGACGAGACCATCTGAACCCGAGGCCTGCAATTGCGCAGCTAATACTTGGCTAATAGCGTAACTGTCTGGATCAAGCGTTTGCAACTGATCGGCATCGGGCTTGCGTAAATCATGCAGCCACGCATTGATGTTCAATACAATTTCCCTAAATTGTGATGTCCAACCTGGAGCCTCAAGCGTTCGCGCCATAAAGCGCTCGTGATGATGTATGGTTTCCAGCAGGGCAACTTCAAAAACATTGCCAGCGTAGAGAACGCCAAAAGACCCATCACTGAACCTGCTCTTCCGATCAGGGCTCACATGACAAAATGGTGCTATGAGATAGCTTGCACCATGACCACCAACGCGGCGGCGCTCGGGAACAAGATCCAAATTACCAATATTCTCCATGAGCCGGGGATTGGTTTTTTGCTCTGCCGATAACAGCAAAGGCCAGTCCGCTGGATCAGCTATATCCTCAAAAATGGCGATTGGTGGATAAGTGCTGCGAACGATCCGAACCGCAGCTTCCCATTTGACAGCTGAAAGATGCAGGCTGGCAGGTTCTTTCACCAGCCGCCGCGCTCCGCATCAAGATAGCGCCGCACACGCATCAGATCGGTAAGCTCACCACCCAGCATAATGTCCAGCGCCGAAATGCCCCGAAACGCCTCATTGGGTGCCTTGATCCACCGATAAGAACGCTCAGGCTCACGAAACATATAGCGCAAGGCCTTATGAATCGCCATTAGGTTTGAAAGGCGTGCTTTACCGTCACGGTCAATTCTACCTAGCTCTCCCGTCTTCCACCGACGATATGATCGCACCGGTAGGTCTAACAGTAATGCTGCCTGATCATCAGTAATGTCCCATTTAGCAAACATTACAATGACCGCACGGAACATCGCCGCCGCCTCAGCGTCGGTGATTGGTGTGGGCTGGAACTCTTGCGGCGCAGTATCAACGTATAATAAGGCTGTCATGTCTAAATCCTCAATATGGCAGTTTATGTACTAAACAATGCCAAATGGCAATGTTTTTCTTCGCCCCATATGGACACTCGGTAAACTGTCTGGTTCGTGGCGAATTCAATTGGCCGCTCATGTTTGAGGAAACATTTCAGAGAGAGATTCAGGACTGAACGATGCCTTGGCGAAGTCTTTGGCTTTTTCTGTGAATAGGCGCCGAACTTTGATCCCAGGGTGTTTACGTCCAAGGTATTGATATAAAAAGCCTATTCCTATTTTCGCTGGGGTCAAGATCGTACGCCGAATATTCTTTCTCCATATACTTCAATAGCTTATATACGAAATGAGGTGTGGTCAAAGCTCGACGCCGGTCCACAAACAACCCAAAAGCAAGATAACGGTGACATCACACCTTGGCTCCTGTGGTTCCTCTCCTGCCTCGATCGGGCCTTTATAGGCGCGCAAACCACACTCGCGTCCGTATTAGTGAAGGCAAAGTTCTGGGACGCTCATTCCAATGCCAACTTCAATGAGCGCCAACGCGACATGATCAACCGACTTTTCAACGACCTCGAAGGCAAGCTCAACACTTCAAAGTGGGCTAAGATCGAAAAATGCTCCGCAGACACTGCGCTGCGTGACATCACCGATTTGACCGAACACGCAATACTCAAGAAGGAAGCCAGCGGAGATCGCAGCACAAGTTACGTCTTGAGGAATCCATAAAAAGCACCTGTTCTAGCCCTGCTTTTGCTGGTGCAGCGTTTCACATCAACTTTGCCGAGCAGCCAGCACGCATGAGGCTTGATGACAAGAACCTGCTGAAACAGTGGAAACCCAGTTATGCTGCGGGCTACACGATGCAATCCGGGCTTGCGGCAGCATCCGGCGGATTTGGGCTTTTTACCGCCTGGATGAGCCAGGACTGGCACTGGATCGTTGGCGCGAGCCTGATTGTCGCCAATTGGCCCTATAGCTGTATCCGAATTATGCTGACAGCCATCCTTGCTATTGCTCGGCTGCAGTGGCAGTCTTAGCTACCTGACACCGGCCGTTAAGTCGATGCCGAATTGAGGAGTTTACTAGTTTGACGATATCGCTCTATCAAGCCTCTGTTCCCGGCTATGTCCGGCAGCTCAACGGCCTATCTACAATCCTTCACAAAGCTATTGTCTATTGTGCGGAACGAAAGATAGACCCTGCTGCCCTCCTGCATGCTCGTCTCTATCCCGACATGTTGACACTGTTGCGGCAAGTCCAGATTGCATGCAGTCATGCCGAGCGTGGGGTTTGCCGACTTACTGGAATTGAGCCACCCACCCACGAAGATAAGGAAGCCACCTTTGAGGACCTCGAGGCAAGGGTCGCTGCGACTATCGCCTTCGTAAAGAGTGTTGACGCCAAAAAGATGGTTGGCATGGAGGATCGTGACATAACATTCCCTGTTGGTCCGCAACAAATGACACTCAAGGGCGCAGACTACTTGTTTCATTTTTCGCTGCCGAACTTCTATTTTCATGTGACCACTGCCTATGACATCCTTCGCCACAATGGGGTGCAGATTGGCAAGTTAGATTTTATTGGTAGTCAATGATCCCCGATTGACTTGGCCGATATTTCCCACCAGAGACAGTGTGTAATCATATCGTGTATGATTTATCGATGACGGGAGTGCACTTAATGGGATGAAGGTCGCAACGCCGCTCATTTCTTCAAGTGTGCTGCAGTCCATTCGCGTGCGAGGCGCTTGCCAGTGCTCATACTTTTGTGTCAATAGAGCAGGTCATCTGGTGGATGTCGGCTCACATTTTACAAGCATTTCACAACGATCTGATCAGGATGATAAATCGTGACAAATAAACTGATTTTAGGCCTATCGGCACTCTGTATTGCTTTTTCGCTTTCGGTGACCGCCGCGCCAGCTCAATCAGGGGCCAACGTTGGCCTTCTAAAATGTACTGTCGAAGGCGGTATCGGTCTGATCATCGGCTCGTTAAAAGACGTCACATGCCGATTCTATCCAGCCGGAGGTGGTAGTTCTCAACGTTACAGCGGAGGTGTTGGAAAGCTAGGGCTGGATATTGGTGTAACCAACAAGAGTTACATTCGTTGGCGGGTGATTGCATCCGGCAAGTTGAAGCCTGGATCATTGGCGGGAACCTATGGCGGACTTACCGCACAAGCAACCGTTGGAGTAGGGCTCGGGGCGAATGTCCTCATCGGCGGCTCAGACAAGTCCATAACCCTTCAACCGCTGAGTGTCCAAGGCCAAACAGGCTTGAACATCGCGGGTGGTATTGGAAAAATGAGATTATACTACGTGAAATAGCTGCACTCAATTTACCGGTGAGCCTATAACCTCGCACGGCGTCGATGCAACGGGCAGAGCGTAGAGCTCGCAATGAAATTTCCCTTAACTGCCTTAGGGCCAGTATGCAAGAATTTTGTTTGCCACTACTGCGCGCGTTGTTCGTAGTGATGGCAATGGGTGTCTATTTTGCTCACGTATCGAATACGTGCTCCAAATCCCTCGCAATCGCCGTCTCGTAGGTTAGCGCCGTGACCGCGAAATCGCCAATGGCCAAACCACGAAACAGGAACGCGCTTCGCTTGGCCGGATCGGCCGGATCGTAGGTTGCCGCGACCTCACCTCGCAGTATTTCACCCGATGGCATGAACTTGCCTAAACGTCCGATGTCAGATTGTGAAGAACTGCTCAAAGGGCCCTGTGCCGAACAGGTCCCGTATCGCTAACAACCATACGCAAGGGCTCTTGCGGCTCCTTGAAGTTGGTTTTCGCGTATGCCACGTATTTTAAATAGCGCGAACGGCG
>Ga0315273_10012051_pt1 | contig 11063 bp, 12 predicted proteins | sample YL17G02_0_MG_FD_205753 | JGI IMG/M metagenome (GOLD analysis project Ga0315273, IMG submission 205753) | Sediment microbial communities from Yellowstone Lake, YNP, Wyoming, USA - YL17G02_0 | ecosystem: Environmental > Aquatic > Freshwater > Lake > Sediment | place: USA: Wyoming | collected...
TACACCTGCACTATACGTCGTGCAGATCCAATTCCCGCCCGTCGATGTAGCAACGAACTCAAAAATATCACCGGCAACCGTTACGATGTTCTGACCGGACGGCAAGACTAAAGTCGTTCCGTTATGCGTGATCGTTGAACCCGCATCGAACTTTACGATCTTCCGAGTGCCAATAACCGGCGCACTACCAAACGAGGTTATAGTCGCGGTCCCAGTTACAGTGCCGTACATCCCGGACTGTGCGCCCAGATCGGTTGTTGCGGCTGCTGCTGTAGTCCACACTCCAATTATATTCAGAGCCTGGGCGTTCCAGTCAGCCGAGAGAACCGTATCTGATGCCGATTTTGTTGTGTACCATGCCATTTGTAATCCTCCTAAAAATTTGTATTTAAGAGAGATTACGTCGGCGCAACGGTGCAGTTATACGTAATCTCAAGGTCGTTGTTCTCGTTGTCGCGGGTCGTAGCAAAGACTGAACGATTGAACATCACTCCACCGACTGCCAGAGTCGTAAACATTCCGAACTCTTTAACGGCACTTCCGCCAGTGAATGACGGGAAGGTCGCTATTGCCGTATAGACTTTCGAGATTGTGCCGGCTGGCTGTTCTGTAGTTCTGGTAAGTGCCGCAAGGATCCGGACATACGTACCGACTCCGGTGTATTCTGTGACAAGTGCCGTCTGAGTTGACCCGGCTGCTGTCACACCGGAGCCAAGAGCCATGTACTTGAACAACCCGTCTGCTTGAGCAGAGTCGTTTACCAGCCATTTAGCGATCTCAATCGCACCAGTGTCAACCACCAGGTTGTGATCTACTTGCCGGCTGCCCGGCACTTCAATATTGGTTCCGGGATACAGATACCGGGAAATGATTTCTCCGGTGATCTTTATGAACGATTCTCCATGCGTCTTGATCTTCGAGTCTACTGACTCTGCCATTCCGAACTTTTCTGTTTCTTTCATGATCATGATCTCCTTATTTTACGGTGTAATTACTAACGGCTCAAATACCTGAACAGTATCAATTTCACCGTTCAGAACGTCACCGTCGTTGAACTCTGCATGTGGTTGGAATCGGTACTCTCCGGCAGTTGCTAACGTCGAAGCTGTAGTTATAAAGTTGATATAACCGAGCGTCGTATCAACAGATGACGGAGTGAGCTCTGTTACCGTTCCATCCGGCTTTTGCATTCTGATTTTGGTTCTGGCTGAGACATACCCGGTAAGGTCGTAAGAGGTCACTTCCCGGATATGTAAGCCGACAACGCCTTTGTAGATGAGCGTCATTGACTTGATATTTTTACGCAATATCTTATATAGGGGTAAGAAAAAGAGAGGTTGTTGTGCTCTAACACGCTACTCCGATTTTGTCACAACAATATTCTACATATAATCCGTGTAGCATGACTTCCCCGGCGATATCGTTATCAGCCGCTGCAATTCTACGGATTCTACCTCCCAATATCTGGTCTGAAAGTAACGGGTTTGCCGGGACTACATCGTAGTCAATCGTCCACGTCACGTCGTAACTCATGTACTGTGCATCTGTTCCAGTAGTCTTGAGAAACGGCACGTTGTTTAACGAGGTAGGAACTACAACGCCAGTGACGTAGTTGTACCAGTCGAGGTCTAACCGGAACTTTTTGGTAGTATTTGCGGTATCAATCACAGCCCGGCATCCGACAGTGATATTACTGGTTCCCTCCCATCGCCGGATAACAGAATGGTTGAAATATATCTCTTCATTATCCGAATTGTAAATCGGTAACGAGAGCATTGAGAACGCTCCGACCTGAATACTGGTAGGTTTTGTTTTAACTCCGATCTGCCCGAAGTCTATAGCCGGTCGGATCCGGATAGAATATTCATGATTGTCGTAATCGTTGGTTGCATTTGCGTTTACTGTTGTCATGCTGTTACCACCGCGAGACTCCCAATTACAGACGTTGCTGTCCACGTTGTATCCGTTACGATACAGACTAAATCTACACAATCGTACTGGTTGGTGCTGGCTATCGACCCGCCGGTGCCTGCTACTGATGCTGTGGCTCCTACGTGAATGAGTTGCGAAGCGTTCTGAGCTATCAGCCATCCGCCAGTTCCGATACCGACCACTGACAGCCGGTCGCCAACGGTTGCTGATGCCGGCAGGGTGAACGTGATTAAACTGTTTTTGTTTGCGCCATACCTGTAATTTATCACCATCTGTTTTGACGCGCCGGTTTCTTCGGCGTAAATGAACGTATGCGCTTTCAGCCAGGTCACCATATCGTTCCAGTCAGCGGCTAAAAGAGTTGTTCCTGTCGGTTTGACATCATCCCATGCTACCATGATGAATCTCCATTGTTGTAAGATTACAGATACACTTATATAAATTAGTTGCGTATGTCTTTTCAATGGTGCATGATGAAGACTCAGCGAGTCTCGGATATGGACACCTCGGTCTGATGCAACTCGGATACGGGAAAAACTGCCGGTTCGATGTTTCGCTGTTTGATCAGGACTATTTTGGAGACCGTATCCAAGAAGAAGTTACGGAGTCAATGTCGTTCTCAGACAGTTCTGATACGGCAATATACGCCGACGCGGTGGATTCGTTCACCCTATCAGAATCTCCCGTTTCAAAACTCAAAATTCCAGCCGTCTCAGACGATTTCGCTATCAGAGATTGTCTTAACAAAGGGTTTAATGTCGGTGAGTTTGATGTGATGCTGTTCGATGAGTTTATTTGTGAGCCGTCTTACAGCGTCACCCTCGTAAATGCCGTTACAGAATCCTGCGTAATGACCGATTCTTCTGTCCCGAAACTCTATACCGAAGTCACGGAAACTGCCGAATTTGCTGAGACCGATTCAACCAACCTATACACTGAAATCACAGAAACGCTGGCTGTAAAAGATTGCGCTCCAGACGGCTTCGATATCGGCAAGTTTGACGATATGCTGTTTGACGGTGCGTGTAATCCGTTATTCACGACAAAACTGTTTACATCAGTCCTTGAAACATTAGAGTTCACTGACCTGTACAATGCCGTTCTGCAAATTGCTGTTGCTGACAGTTCTGCCTTTACGGACAGTTCGACTACCGACATTCATTCTGCCGTTAATGATGACCTCGAGTACTCGGAATCTCTCACCACACAGATCACGCCCCCTGCCGTTTCAGAGAGCTTCACTCTCGAAGATTGCACTCCTACCGGCTTCGATGTCGGACTGTTCGATGCACTGCGCTTCGATCTGGCTTGTTCTCCGCACTACGTTACGAAACTCATAATTCCAGCGGTATCAGAAGATCTTGAGTTTACCGATCTGTGGTCTGTGCTCGCGCCGATTGTTTGGAACGAATCGATAGAGTTTACCGAAACGGAGCACACCAACACCTATACCGAAATCGATGAAGATTTAGAACTGCCGGAATCACCGACAACGAAGATCATTTTACCGGCTGTATCCGATACTCTGGAGTTAGAACTCGCAGCAGGAGCAACACTGTTTGATGATGCAAAATTCGATATTAATAAATTTGATGGGATCTCCGACTCTACAAACTACGTGACGAAACTGCTGTTCGCCATTTCAGATGATGTGGAGTTCACAGAATACTTCATTGGTGCGTTGAAAATATACGTTGCTGAAAACCTGTCATTCACTGAATCTACTACAACGTGGATCTCTACTACCATCGCTGACCATTTCCACTTATCCGAATCCCCGGTTACTCAGATCGCGTGTATAGTTAATGAGGGATTATACGGAACTGATACCGGAATAACTAAAATCCTCGAACATGTCTCAGAATCTTTCGGACTGACTGACACTCAAACAACCGATTTAGCCACTCGCATAACCGAAACACTCGCACTGGCAGAATCGTATAAATCTAAACTGTTCGCCGAATACAGTGAACATATGGATCTAACTGATGAAGTGATTTACGGGACTTTCACTTGGTACTTGCTGACCGGGACGATTACGAACCAGTTAATCCTCAATGGAAAGATTGAACGATAAAAAGAGATTTATTTTTTCCTGCCGGATTCCATTTTTCGCAATCTTGAATAGTAATCCGGCATTTCGTCCAAGTGGTCTTTAGCTATTCGTTCAGCAACTGCTGAATCGTCTGTGTGCTCCAGTTCGACTTTAATCCCCATCCGTAACTGATCGGGATTGTATTTGTTGTCCGGGCGCGTATCTGTGCCAGTCATAGTGAGTTTAGAGGGTTCTGCTTTTGTTGCTGTAGATTCGCGTTCTTTATACTGGATACCGTGATCCCCCGGGTATGGGTTTTTATGGTCGAATTGGTTGTCGGTAATTTCTTTTGGGATATTAAGAGGATATGCTTTACATCCTACACCTTTATACCAGTTACAAGTAATACATTGGGGATAACTCATATTTCGCCTCTTTCAAGTTTTATGAAAGTTTGTTCTATTTCTTCTGGTATTTTGTTTCCACCTTTCCAATAGGAATATACTTCTGCTGCGCCTTCTTCACTTGAAATTATAGAGTGAGATGTTGATTCCCCCCCATAGAAAGAGAATTTTTCTTGTTTGCAGAACAATACGCATTTATCAGAATTTTCTTTTAAAGTCGTGTATGCAGATTCCCATTCTTTGCTGTCGTGCGGGTGTTTATAAAGCCGGTGGTTTTGTAAATAATGGAAGTTTTCGTGATCTATTACGGGATTCCTGATACCATTTCCTGCATAAATCTGGTTTGTATATCCGAGTTTTGCGTTGTAATGATCTAACATTTCCTGCATATCTCTTTCTTGCCCCTTATCGCCGGATTCTTTTGCTTCTTTTACCCATTGTTCACAATCTTTTATATCGGATTCTACATTCACAATGCTTTGCTTGGCGATATATTCTTTCGTTATATAGTCTGCAAATCCTACACGACGAGACGGATCTGTTTGTCCTAATGCCAAGGATTTTTCAACATCATAAGTATCTACTCGGTGTATTTCGATTCCGGTAATCTCTTTAAATTCTGACATCTGTTTTGAGATGTCGTCCTTTAATTCGGCAGATGTTTTTGGAGTTAAGGAAATGACTTTTGCATATTGCTGATATATTTTTCCTGACCATTTCTTTTGTGGATTACCGGGTTTTGCCGGGGAATCCCCCGCATCACCTGCCGGCTTCTTTGCACTACCACTTCCAGAACCGAATTTACCATCGTCTGCTCTTGGGTGATCGGATTCCTTGAAGTCTGCTTTCTCAAAGAACGGCAGTTTCTTTTGCGGTTGTCCATCATCTTCAGGTTTCCCGCTATCATTCTCGGACTGCCCGGAATATCCTTCAACGTGCGGCATCCCGCCTTGCACTGGAGGCAGTACCGGCACCTGCATTGGTGCTTGCTGCGCGTCTACTGGAGTGCCGGGCGGCTGGTTGCCCGGAGGTTGCTGTTCTGGCGGCTGACCCGGTGGACCGTTGCCGATATCCGGGCGAGGTGGCTGCCCGTTCTCTTGTAATAGCCGCTGGAACGCCGATTCCATTGACGCGCCTTCTTGCTGGCTGACTGTATCGATTGCCTGCGTGACGGCTGTGATATGCTCTTCTTCTACTCCCGCTATCCGCATAGCCTCCTCTAACGGCACTTGCATATCGACGTATGACTTCACTACTGTTGCCTGCGCCTGTAAGTGCTGCGCTTCTTTGAGTTTATCGTCCAGTTCGACAACCGGCTTAAACGCAAATATCCAATCTTCTTGATATCCGTCTAAATCCGTTAAGACTTCGGTGTTAATCACCGTCTCTATGTGGCGCAATATCGGAGCCAGCATTTTAGATTTCGTTATGTTCTGGTTGATATAAGCTGTTGCCCGGTTCACGTCGTCACTGGTGAACTCTGACGCTGAAAAGCCGAACATCGCCCAGATGATCGAAGAGATAAACTTCTGACCGTCTAACCATTGCATTTTCAACAGTTCCGGGAATGCTGTGCTGATATCTTCTTGCCCGATTAAGTGCAGAATGTTCCCGAAGTTCTCTGCACCTTTATTCTCGAGCTCTACTTCCATGTTCCGTTCTGTCAGTTGTTCGATGCTGGACAGGTCCGGGTGTTTCCAGATCAGTGACGGTCCTATACCGTTTGCGAACGTCATTCCGGCTGCTTTCGTTGAATCGATCATATATTCGAGCTGCCACTTCAACTGCTGTAAGAAATCCGTGCCGTAAATGCTGTCAGCTTTTTTATACATCATCAGCATGCAGATATCCGTAACAGCAAACGGGATGTAAACGCCGGGGCGAGAATGTTGCCAATACCGTTTGACGAATCCGTGCGACCAGGGACCGTAATATGATAATCCGTATTGCCCCATGACTTCATCGAATTTGTTGTCTACTTCAATCCAGAACTCCGGTCCTGAATACGCTTTCAATTCGAGCAGGTTACCCGCCAGTGCTTTTGTTTTCACCCAGACTGCCTGGTCGTATCGGAGCAAGTCAGGGATTGTCTGTTTAATAAGTGTCTGAAAAGTATCTTGTGAGTTCGGCTTTTTCATGAACTTTACGGCTGGCAGTACCGTCTCTTTTTGAGCGTCTGTTATATCCCATTCAATCGTTTCTATTGTATCCATAATCCGCTTTTCACAGACGGCGTAAATAGCGTTACGGGCGAGCCTGTCGTTATCGGCTTTCCAGAAGTTCTGGCGCGGGATGCCGAAGATATTAAGATACGAATTTACAGAGTAGATTGCCCGGCGCATCGGGTCATTGATAAGCTGTGTCACTCGGACTTGCAGTGCATCCTGTTCGTCTTTCTCTGTCATATAATACCGTTTGGATGACTGCGCTACAAGGTCTGTGGCTTTCCGTAACGCCCGCATCCGCCGGCTGGCTGCATCTGCTTCCAAGATCTGTTGCTGTGATGGTGCTCGCCACGCTCGGAGTCCGGCTCTTACCGTTTTCTGCATTTTATGTAGTAGGCTCATGTAAATCCTCATTTATACATTTTCTGCCATAATTGTTTTTCTTCTCGTTGCTCACTGCCGACGTACTTCGCTGATCCTGGGATTGGTGTCAGTTTCGTCCCGCTTTCCGGAGTTTCGGAAACGTAAACAGCGAAGTCAAACGCATCGAACTGGTCATCGTGTGCGCCTTCCGGCATTATACAGAGCTCGGAAACGAAATCCGACATCCCCCTTTTAATGAACACCTTACCGTTCTGCACTAATCCACTCCGTCCATACGCCCGGCTGACTTTATCTTTCGTTGTTTTTATCTCTTTGATTCTTATATAGGGGTATGTTTTACGGATACGCTGGCAGAACTCTTTTTGAAACGCTACATCTTCTATTCCCATGATCTGCGGATGCCACATTTGATATTTTGCATCGATGATTTTAGACCTTCCGTCATAAGATAACCGGGATTTCACAATGTCTAATACGTAAATATCTCTGCCTATTTTATCGATTCCGATAACGCACACGCTGAAATAGTCGCTCTGGTCGCCTTCACCTATCGACGGATCTACACCGGCGTATATGCTCAACCTGTCGATTGGCACTACACCAGCATCCGGGCGAATGATATACGTCCTGCCGTCTTCTCTGGTCTCTGTCGTGTACCAGCGGAACCAATCGTATTCAAAGATATTGCCTTTCTTCATTAATTCTGCATCGTTCTGATACTGGAGGTCAAAGATTACACTGCCGAGATTGCCCTGAATAGTCTTTAACCCGTCAGTCTGTTTGCCCGTTGCTGCATCTATCCGGTCGATTAATGGCATATACTCTTCCCAGATAGAATGTTCAACCCCATCAGCATCCCGCGTTATTGCACGTTGGATTTGTGTAGGATATTTCAGCTCTTCGATTAACGTCGAATACAAATCTAAGAAATGATATCTTGTACCGATTACGTGCAACTCTCCACCGGGGATCAGTGTCGGTAAGAGCGTCTGTTTGAACCATTCCAGCATCCGGGTCCGGCTGCCTTCTGTCCGGCTGTTCTCGAAGTTCACTAAATCGTCTGAAATTATAATGTCGTAGTGCCCGGAAGTAACTGCACCCGAATACGCGCCGTGCGCTGTGATGGTAGCTTCTGTCAGGATCCGGGTTCTGCCTTTCAGTTCGATCTGGTGATCCGTCCACTTATCCCCTGCCAATACGCCGAAATGCTGTTTAATAAGCGGATGGTTATTGAGAGCGGTTTTGATCGTGTTTAAGAACCGGACTGCATGATCGTCTGTATCGCTGACTATCAATATCCTGACATTCGGATCTCGTAACGCCATCCACGCGCAATAGGCAATCGTCACTATCCGTGATTTCCCGGAGCCTCGCGGCGCAAGGTCAAGTGATACCGGATATTTCTGGATATGCTCAAAAATACGCTGGTGGTGCGGCTGATATTCATAACCGAACACTTCCAACAGAAAATAATAAAATGAACTGAATATTAACCCTTTTTTGTCCTTCTCTGCTTGCTCAGCCTCGGCAACCGTTTCTTGCGATAATCCACACCTTTCTGCGGTTGTGACGATTGCCTTTTTTTTCATTCGTTCGCTTCATCCTTGACGAAACTTAAATGATAGTCAATATGGAAATCGTTGGTATTCTTCCCTACCGGCTTCGGTGTTTGGAACTGCCGGTAGTGCCTTCTACCACTCTTGAATATCAGAGCGAATCCAATAATCACATCTGATGCAATCTCGTTATTGTTTTCAATTATCAGTTTCTTGTGCGTCATGGTATATCACTCCTACAAGATCAGCAGCACCTTCTTTGTTTGGTTCGCATTTGTGGATCGCAGTCTCTCTTACTCCACTTATCTGAGATGCTTTCCCATTAGCAAATGAAGCTCCACAGAATCGACATTTGTAATAAACTGTTCCAATCCTCTCAGTCATACCTTCGCCTCGCCTGCTTTACCCCCCCTTACCTTTCCAATCCTGTCCATTACATTCCGTTCCGTGCCTGCATTACCATTCCGCTCCACTCCTGTCCTATCCCCGCCTCGCCTGCATTACCAATCCGCTCCTCTCCATTCCAATCCCTTCCATACCTGCCGCACCAAAACAAAAGAATAAGATTATACCGGTACTGGAACCGGAACCAATGCAAGTTTCTGTTTCGCCGTCTTAGCCGCTGCGAAAATGTCTGCCAGCTCGGTTATCATCGTGTATTTCCGTTCCCACATCTCGAACTCTGCCAGTGCCTCAGACAGTAAGGTCTCCCGTAAATTAGGAGTGGACAACACATCTACCATGCACCGATACCCGCCGACTCTCTCTTGCTTCTCTTCGCCTTCGCCCTGATACCTGTCGGCTACCATGCTGACATACGCCTGTATCGGCTCGTTCTGCCGGGGAATAAGAATCGCTACCGCCCGGATAATCTTCCGTGCCTGCCATACCCGGTAATTCTCTCCAGCAACGGTATCGTCCCATTCAAACTTGTCGTGCAGTGCCGTCTCTTCGTTCCGAGCGAAATCAACGACGCTCTGCGGATACAGGATACCGTCGTTGGATTCCCGTATCTGCTCCAGCTCTTCAACAACGGTCATGCCTTCACTCCCTGCTCAATCTCGAACAGTCCCCACCCCATACCGGCTGAGTTCTTCGAGGATGGTCTGCCCTCGCACAATCCGACCTGTATTCCTACCCGCATGAGTAGATTCGTAATGTCGTTTAACGTGAACTGGTCGCCATCCCACTTGATCCGCACGTTGGCATACCAGTCGTAATACGCCGGTCTGATCGTTACATACGGTGGCCCGGTTTCAACCCGCGCCATATCTTCTTGCTTCGTTGGCTCGCCGTAAATCCTGACTAACGGGATCTGCGGCTCTGTTGCGTCCCATCCGTCAGCAATGACAAACACCGACATCTTCGCCATCGTCATTGTGAACCCGACCAGACTGCAAGCCCGAATCATCGCGTTCCTGAGTGCTGCCGCGTGAAAGCCGTCCCATCCTGCTTTACTGATGTACCTGCCTTCGTTATAGGTATCATCAGAGTTTTTCGGTTCGCGGATCTTCCGGTTCCCGGCTGCTTTCCCGGTCTCCATTTTCAGTTTCATTTCGTTCTTTGTCTTGATGCTGAACCTGTGAACTACCAACGGCGCAGTTCCGACAATCTTGAACACCGCTTCTTTCATATTCGGTGCTTTGATCTCAACAGTTGCTTTTACTGCCATCTACTTCACCACTCCGTTGGTCTTTGAATCGTATCCGCAACGCGAGCATAAAAGAGTCTTGTCTGCCCTGAACCGGATCTGACTTGATCCGCACTTCGGGCAAACAGGCTTTTCACCTTCTTTGTGTATTTGCATACTCTCTTGTATGCTCTCTCTTGTATTTATAGTTATTCTTTCACATTTCTTCGCGTGTATCCGTGTGACAGTCCGGTTCGCTCTTCGTTCTCGTCCGGTTCCCACTCGGTAATCGGTAACTGATCTGAATATTTTGTTGTAATTTCAGACGTTTGGCTGATACTGGTTTCAGACCTTCCGATCAAGTTGCCCGCCGTAATCTGCTCAAGTCCCCATGCTGCCAAAGCACAGCTCGTGACGCAATTATGAACGAGGATCCCATTTGCAAAATATTCAGGGGTTCCCGCTACTTGAATGTTGTAAACTCTTTCTTTTCTCCCTGTATCTTTTACAATATTCTTTACTCTTACCAGATTCTCGTAAATATATTTGGAAACATTTCTCCCCACACCACCGAGTTTTTTTGTTTTTGCTCCAATACGGAGAACCACACTGTTCACAAATGCGCTCGGTTTTTGGGATATTTGTGAGATAAATCGCGTTCTTTTTACAGTTTTCTTTTTGTTTTTCGCTTCCCCAATATAACAATTTGAGGGCTGCTCTTGCTTTTCCAGATTTCCAAGATTCTTTAAGTCTATCGCTTGACAACTTTCTTTTTTCTGGTGTTCCAGAATGAAGAGCGGCGTGCTTGTTTTTCTCAATACATTCGAGGTTTTCAATGGCATTATTAAAGGGATTGTCGTCTTTGTGGTGAATGACTGTCCCTTTTGGGATGTCGCCATAGGTGTCAATCCACAATTGACAATGTAAGGAGCGAGGCGCATCTTTCCATTTCCCGTG
>Ga0315273_10012052_pt1 | contig 11063 bp, 11 predicted proteins | sample YL17G02_0_MG_FD_205753 | JGI IMG/M metagenome (GOLD analysis project Ga0315273, IMG submission 205753) | Sediment microbial communities from Yellowstone Lake, YNP, Wyoming, USA - YL17G02_0 | ecosystem: Environmental > Aquatic > Freshwater > Lake > Sediment | place: USA: Wyoming | collected...
CGATAGCAAGAATAGTAACGGGGGAGGAGCAGGAGGAGGGAACGGCGGCATCGACGGCACAGGCGGAGAAGCTGCCGCCTCAGCCGCCGCCCTCCCTTCCTCGGTCTCGTTCCTCTCGGCGGCGCTCGAGGAGCAGAAGCGCGTCGCGAGGCAGCTGAGAGCGTCTCTGGCAAACGCGGAGAACGCCGCTGTGAGGATGGCGGCGACGGCGAACGCGAGCGCTGCCCGGGAGAGAGGGAGCGGCGGAGCCGCAGCAGCTGCCGCAGCAGTTCCAGAGGCGGCGCCGAGGGCGGCGGCAACGGCGACGACGCAACAGCCGAGGCCGAGGACAGCCTCCGCCGCCCTCGCTCCTCCCAGAAAGCACATTTCCCTCAAGAAAGCAGCATCGGCAGCCGCAGCAGGAGACGACGGCATCGACGAGGTTCTGATGGACCTCATCGGCGACGACGAAGAATTTGAAACCGACGACGGTTTCGAAAACGAGCACAGGAGAGCGAACCCGCGCTCCTCCCTCGAGCAGCAGCAGCAGCAGTCGCAGTCGCAGCAGAGGGGGCCGAAGCCGAGCCAGGGCAACAGTTCCTTCTCCTTCCTGTCTATGCAGGGGATCGGGGGTGCGAGGCTCGGCGGGGGAGCAGGCGGTGGGGGCGTCGGAGGCGCGGCGGCGGGGGCGGCAGGCGCGGGGGGGGCGGGCCTGGCCGCCGCCGCCGCGAGAGAGTCTTCGTTTGCCGCCGCTGCCAGTGCTGCCGCCAGTGCGGCCACCTTTGCCTCTTCGACCGCCTCCGCTTCGGGTACCTTTATCAGGCACGGGGCCGACGGGCGAGGGGGCAGGACCGCGGCCCTCGTCAGGCCCGTGTCGCAGGGGCTGACGGCCGGGACCGGAGGAGGAAGGAAAGGGGGAGCGCCGGCGGCGCTCGGAGGCCTCGGCAGCTGGAACGGCGGCGGCGGCGGCGGCAGCAGCTTCGCGGCCGGGCTCGCGGCCGCGGCGAACAAGAGGGCCCGCGGAGGAGGAGGGAGCGACAACAGCTCCTCCTCCTCGCTCGAGATCAGGCGCTTCTTCGCGCCCAAGAAATGAAAAATGATGGAGAGTGGAAGGAATTGTAAAAGAAAGCTCAGTCAGGTTGCAAAAAAAATACTCTCTCTCGTCTTTTCTTCTGTCCCTCTTCGCGCCTCTCGACCCCGAAAGAAAAAAAAACTTGTAACAGAACAAAACAAAACTCCCAATCACGGCGTCAGCCTCTTCGGGTCCCTCGGGAACAGGCTCGTCTTCCTAATGTTGTCCAGGCCCAAGAACAACATCACCACCCTCTCCAGGCCCACGCCGGCCCCTCCGTGCGGGAAAGAGCCCCACTTGAACGAGTTGATGTAGTCCCGGATTGACTCGACGACGATGCCGCACCTCTCGGCCTGCCGCCTCAGCATCTCGGCGCAGTGGACGCGCTGCGCCCCGGAGATGATCTCCTCGCCGCGGATGAAGACATCGTACGAGTTGGAGTACCTCGGGTCGACCGGGTCCGGCATGGTGTAGAAGGGGCGCACGGCGGCGGGGTACCGCTTCAGGATGAAAAAGTCGGTGTGGTACCTGTCGGCGACGAGCTTCCCCAGCGCGCGCTCGACCTCGGTGTTGAGGTCGGCCATCGGGTCGATGTCCGGGAATCCTCCCTCCTTCAGCATCTTGATCCCTTCCTCAAATGTCAGGATCAAGGTCTTGCGCAGGTAGCGCAGAGGAGGAGCGGGGAACTGCTTGCCGATGATGGCGATCTCGTCGCCGCATCGCTCGTTCAGCCCGTCGAACAGCGAGACGAAGAGCCGGTCGAGGACCTCGAGCACCTCGTCGTAATGCTCGTAGATGCACATTTCGAAGTCGAGCCCGGTGAACTCGGTCAGGTGGCGGTGAGTGAAGGACTTCTCGGCGCGGAAGACGGGCGTGACCTCGAAGACGCGGCCAAAGTCTCCCTGATGAGATTTGGGGTTTTTTTTTTCGGAGGGCTCGAGGTCGAGAAACAAAAGAGTGAGTTTTTTCCCTTTTTTTTTCCTGCTCTCTCGTTCTCTCTTTCTCTCTCTCTCTCCCCCTCTTTCGAGACCCTCCAACTTTCCCTTACCATCAGCGCCATCTGCTTGTAGAGCTGCGGCGACTGCGCCAGGCACGCCGGCCTCCCCATGTAGTCCAGCGCGAAGCAGGCGGCGCCGCCCTCGGAGGCCCCCGCGATCAGGCAGGGCGAGTGGATCTCCATGAACCCCTCGCGCGCCATCGCCTCCCGGAACAGGGCCCCCACCGCGGACTGGACGGAGAAGATGGCCTGCGAGGCCGGGACGCGCAGGTCAAGGACGCGGCCGTCGAGCCTCGTGTCCTGGGACACCGTCGCCAGGAGCTTGCCCTCGGCCGCGGCGGCGGCGACCTCGGCTTCCGACCGCGCCGCGTCGGCGACGTCGAAGGGCAGCGGCCCGGCCCTCGAGACGCACTTGATAGACACGCAACGCAGCTCGAAAGAGGAGACGGAGCAGGATTCGACCGGTTTCTCCGGCACGGCGATCTCGGCCTCGACATCGACGACAGACTCCTTCGTCAAGGTCGCGGCAAACTTCACCATCGTCCTCGAGCAGCGCTCGCCCGACTCGTCGGCCATCACGACCAGCTGGATCGTCGACGTCCGCTGCCTCAGCACCATGAAGCACGACTTGCCGCCTCCCCGGACCGTGTCGACTCGGGCGCGGACGAGCACCGTCGAGCCGGCCTCGGCCGCCGACAGGGACCTGACGTCGCGCCAGGTCCGCCGCGAGCGCTCCGAGCTCTGGATGAGCGGGAGGTCGCCGTAGAGGTCCTTGAGCGGGTCTGCCTCGCGGGCGGCGGCGAAGGCCGCGGCGGCCTCGGCGGAGGCTGCGGCCGCGGCGGCGATCTTGAGAGTTTTTTTTTTGGTGGTGGTGGTGGTGGTGTGAGCCCTCGAAAGCCGCGTTCCTGCCCCTCTTGCTCGAGGACGCAGATCCAGCCGTGGAGGCCCGCGGGGTGGGCTCTCCAGCCCGCGGGGTGAGCCCTCGAATTCGCGGGGTGGGCTCTCCAGCCCGCGGGGGTGAGGTGAGGGAGAGGTTGAGAAAGAGAAAATCAAGCCGCCAATCGAGGAAAGAAAATAAAACTCTCTCTCTCTCCAAACTCACCCTCTTGCGCTCCTTCTCCTCTGCCTTGGCGCGCTTGGCGTCCTCCTTGGCCTTGGCCTTGTCCGATTTCTCTTTGGGAGGCTCCTCCTCGGAGGCGGCCGGGGCAGCAGCAGCGGGAGGAGCGTCCTGTTTTTTGATATTGATCAATCGGAGTTTTTTTTTCTTCTTCTCGGTGAGCATTCAAAGGTTTGTTTTCCTCGCTCTCTCTCTCTCTTCCCCTTCCTCTCCCTCTGTCTCTCGCTCTCTCTCCATCGAAGCAAATCAAAGCATCTGAAAGAAAAACTCACGGAGACGCTGGCCTCAGCCAGCTTGGCCGCGGCTTCGTCGGCCATGGCAAGCGCGGGAGTTTTTTTTTTAAAGGAGGAAGGAAAGAGGAGAGGAGAGAAGAAGACGATATGAAAAAGTGGGAGATCACTTTCTTTCGCTGACGCTCGCCGAGAGCAGAGCGGGGAAAAGAAAAAAGAAAAAGAAAAGGAAAAAGGCGATGCCGCTCGCTTACACCGCCGCGGCGGTCAAGGTAGGAGATGCGGTTTTTCTTTTTTCCTTTTGTACACTGAGAGATCAGTCACTGGTGTGTCCTGCTGCGCATGCTGATGCAGCGAAAACGAGCACCCGTCGCTTTCAAAGGGAACGAGACAGAGAGACGGAAAACAACCAGCACTCACATCGATAAACTTCTAATGCCCTCTTCGAAAAAAACAAAACTCGCTCTTGCTTTCCACACACAGTCGACGCTCCCGCCTCTCCTCGCGCGGGACACGGCTATCTGCATCCTGCTCTTGGACTTTTTGGCTCCCGAAGGACTCGTGGTGAGTTTAAAGAGAGAGAGAGAGAGCACGAGAGCGAGAGACAGAGAAGAAGAAGAATCCACCGATCGACTCTCTCAATGCTCACACTTTCTCTCTCTCTTCTCCTCTCCAAAACGTTCTCCTCTCTTTCATCCTCTTTCTAGACCGCCGTCCCACCTCGAGCCTACCACGCCGCGTCCCTCGCCCTCCTCGACCTCGTCGCCGAGCAGAACGGAGGCTCGAAGCTCCCAGCGACGCTCGTCGGGCTCGGGGCCAGGCTCCGCGGGGCGCTCGAAGAGGCGCTCCGGGCGAGCAGCTGCAGCAGCTCTCCTCTCCCTCCCTGTTCTTCTCCTTCTCCTCCCCCTTCTTCCCGTTCTCGTGTCGTCGCCGAGGAGGCCGACGTCGCGACGCGCGCCGTCGGGGACGCCCTGGCTCGAGCCTTCGCGTCCCTGCGCTCCGTCGACGACCTCGTCTCCCTCTACGACGGCGTCGCCGCCGCCGTTGCCGCCGACGACGCCTCGGCCGAGGAGCCGTCGACTTACTCCGACCCCTCTTCCTCGTCCCCCGCCGCCGCCGCCGTCGCCGCCGCCTCCCCTTCCTCGGCCGCGGGCGTCTTTCTCCGCTGCTGCGCCGCCTCCTTTGGGATGCTCCCCCTCGCGGAGGTGGACGCTCACCTCAGAGAGCTGAAGGGCTACGCCGCGGGGAAGGGAGCGGGAGCGGCGGGAGGAGGAGGGAGAGGGGCTCTGGCGTCCGAGGGACCCGGCCCGTCGCCGCCGCCGTCGTCCTCCTCGGCGCTCTTCTGCGCCAACTCGGCCGCGAGCGCCGAGGAGGCCGCCCTCCTGCTCCCCAGGGCGCTCTCGCTGAGGGACGAGGGGGCGGCCCCGGCGCTCTCCAGGGCCGCGCACGAGGGGGCCCCGCGCCTCCTCGGCGGGGCCTCCGCTTCCCCCGCCGCCGCCTCCGCTCCCGCCCCCGCCTCGAGGAGCGAGAGCGACGGCGGCGGCGACCTCCGCTGGCGCCAGCGCCTCGTGCGCTCGCTGGCTGCTTCCTCGGCGACCTCGGCCGCTCTGGGGCACGCCGCCGACGCGGCGGCCTCGGCAGCGGAGGCCCTCGCTGCGGCGCAGCAGTCGGGCGCCACCGGAACCCGCGGCGGCGGGGGCGAGAACGACGGCGGGGACGGAGAGAGCCTCCTCGTCGCCCTCACTGCCTGCATCGGCGCCGCAGCGGCGAGCGCGCCGCCGCCGAGGTGCGGAGGGACGGGACCAGGAGCGGGAGGGGGCGTAGGGGCTCCTTCGCCATCGTCGCCGTCGCCGCCGTCGTCGAGCTCGCTCCGGGCGCTCGCCCGCCGCGCCCGCGCCGCGAGGCAGCCCGACCTCGAGGCCTCGGCGATTCTGTCCCTCGCTCAGGCGTCGATGGCGAGGGTCAGGCCACGAGGCGACGGGTGGAGGGACGCGCCCAGCAGCAGCAGCGGCGGCGGCGGCGGAGGAGGAGGAAGGGGGGCGGGAGCCCCGAACAGGAGGAGCAGGAGGCCGCTGTCGCTGCGCCCCGTCCGCGTCGCTGCCGCCGCCGCAGCCGGCGTCGCCGCGCTCGCCTCGGCGGCGGTCGCCTCGGCCGCGGTCCCGGCGCTGAGCCCCGCCGCGGTGAGGGCGTTCTTCCTCTCCCCCTCGTCGTCGCAGAGCGGCAGCGGCATCGATCGGTCGAGGGACCGGGCCGCCGCGGCGGCGGCCGCGGCAACCCGCTCGGTGCTCGAGGCCTTCCCCTCCGCCGCCTCCTCTGCGGCTCCTTCCTCTGCTGCTGCCGCCGCCGCGGGGGGAGCGGGAGGCGAGGGCGGGAGGGCCGAGGACCCGCTCCCCCCCGTGCTTCCTCCCGCGCCCTCTCTTTCTTTCAACGTCGGGGGAGGAGGAGGAGGCTCGGCAGCGGCGGCGGCGGCGGCCGCCTCCGCCCTCTGGTCGTCGACGCGGGCGACGGCGACGACGGCGGCGCGCAAGGAGGCCGCGGCCCGGACTGCGGCGCTCTGCGCCTCCGCCTCGGCGACCAAGGCCTCCGCGTGGCTCCTCGTGGGGTGCGCCGTCCCCGCGGAGGCGTCCGCGCTCGCCGCGCTGATGCTCTCGGGCGGCGGCGGGGGGAGGAGGAGGGGCGAGGGAGCTGGGGGGGGGGGGGACGCACCTGGACGCGTCGCGGCGCTCGCGGCCGCCGCGGGCGCTGCCGGCGCGGCCCTCGGCCCCCGGGCCGCGGCCGCGCTCCTGGACGCCGTCTCCCGCTCGAGGCAGACGAGGAAAGGCCGCTCCTCGGCCTCCTCCTCCGCGCCCGAGCTCGCCGCGCTCCGGGCCGAGGCCTCCGCCGCGGCCGCCAGGGGCCTCGGGGACGCGGGCGCCGCGGCCGCTGCCGCCTCGGGCGCCGCTGCGGCCGCCCGCGCCGGAGGGGGAGGAGGGGGCGGCGGCGGAGCTCGCGGCGGCAGCAGCAGCCTCGGCTCCTCCGCCGCGTGCGCGCTGCTCGCGTCCAGGGCGCTCGCCGACGCGCCCCTGGTCCTCGGGGACTTCTCGCTGGCGTTCTCCGCGGCCGGGGACGCCTTCCACGACGCCGCCGATGCGACTGAAGGCGCGGCCTCCGCCTCTGCGGCCGCCTCTGCCCCCTCCGCCGCCGTCGAGGCGCTGCTCTCGGCGGCCTCCGCCGCCCTCGAGGCCTCGGCCCCGTGGCTCGCGATCCCCAGCGCCGCCGCGGCGCGCTCGCACGCCGCCGCGGCGGGCCTCCTGGTTCTCGCGGCGAGGGCGGACGTGGCGCTGTCGAGGGCGCTGCTGGCCGCCGGCGCGGCAGCGCCGGCGAGGGCGCTCGCGGCGGGCGCGCTGCCGCGGCTGCTGCTGTCTGCGGCGGGAGGCGGGGGCAGGGCCGCGGCCGGGGAGGCGAGGCTCGCGCTCGCGGAGGCCGAGATGGCGATGGCGGGCAGCTGCGGCTCCCTCGCTGCTCGAGCTGCCGCTGCCAGCAACGGCGGCGGCGAGGAGGAGGAGGAGACCGACGAGAACGACACCTCTCCGTTCTTCTTCCCCGACCTCGAGGCCGCCGCCCACGACTGCGAGGCCGGGGGGGATTTCAAAAAAGCCGCAAGGGCCCACCACCTGGCCGCGATCGTCGCCGCAGCGAGCGGAAACACGCAAAGGGCGGACGCGGCGGCGGAGGGGGCGCTGCGGTGCAGGGAGAGGCTCGCAGAGGCCGTTTGAACGAAGAAAGAAATGTAAAAAAAACAAGTTTTTTTTGCTTGCATCGGGTTTTTTTTCAAATTCTCAAATTCTTTCTCCCTTCTCCTTCTCCTCTTTTTTTTACCTCCTCCCTCCTCCGCTCATGGCGCTCTCGGCGGCCAGCTTCGACAGGATCCCCTCCATCCGGTACTTCATCACGGGCTGTCCGCGGTGCGTCTTCTTCCGCAGCAGCGCGGTCTGCTCCTTCCGCCGCGCTCCCGCCGCGGCCGCCTGCTCTCGCCGGACGGCCGCCGCCTCGAGCGCCTCGAGCCGCGCCCGGGCTGCTTGCTCCTTGGCGTGCTCGTTTCTGGCCGCTATCCTCTGCAGGGTGTTGAGCGGCTTGTTGGTGCTCGAGTGGGGCCTGGTGTGATGGCTTTGGTGCTGTTGTGAAGGGGGAGGGACGGAGGAGGAGGCGACGGGAGGTGGCGGCGGCGGCGGGAGGCGTCGTCGTCGGGTCTGTTATTTGGTTTTTGGAAGGCAGGGAAGAGGAAAGAGGTCGGGTTTTTTTTCGATTTTCGATTTTTGATTTTTTTGATTTTCGCATGCCGCTCTCTCTTCTCTTTCTCTCTCTTCCTCTCTCTCACCTCTTCTTCTTCTCCTCTCCCTCCCTCAACGGCAGCATCAGCATCTATCGTCGCCCTCGCGATGCTACTAGGCACAGCCAGCTTGCCCTGGGCCTCCAGCCTGGCTTTCAGCTTTCGAAACTCGTTCACCCGCTTGGCGGCCAGGTTTGACGCCTTTTGCTTCGCGACGCGGGGGTCGTAGGTCGTCTTCTTCGCCCCGGCGAAGGCGAGCAGAGGCAGGGAGGAGCCATGGCGCGGGGCCTTCTTGCGTTGCTTGGCGAAGGAGGAAGACGGGGGAGGAGGGGCGGGCATCGAATGCTTTTTTTTGTCAATTGGCTAGGAGTCTTCACAGTGAGAAACGAAAGAGTGACTGCACTTTTTTTTCCCTCGAAGGACAAAAAAAAAAAGCAAGTCGTCATCCCTCTTTCTCTCCACCGGCTCTTTCTTGAGCCCCCCAATCGATCCCCCATCGCTCTCAGAGAGAGAAAAAGAAAAGGAAAGATAGCAGCAGCTGCTGGAAGGAGCGCGATGCCCGACACGGGAGCGAAGCGCAAGAGCCGTGAGGGAGGTGTCCGCGAAGGCGACGGCGAAGGCGACGGCGAAGGCGACGCCTTCGCGGAGGTGCAGGCGTGGCTCGACACCGTTCCTCTGATCTCCGTGGCTCCTCCAAAGCAGGTCCGTGCTGGGTGACTGTGAGAGAAGTATCGGGGGCCATCGTCCATGAAACGAGAAAGGCAGAGCCGGGTTAAGTTTTGACGACAAAGGACGATGCCATTCGTCGAAAGAGAAGAAACGCTGCGTCGTCTCCCTCCCCTCGCTCGCCCCTCCCTCTCTTTCTCTTTCTCAAGACCCCTTCTCCCTATTTCCTCTCTCCCTCTCGACCAATCAACCCCAAAAACAGGAGCTCTTTCAGCTCGAGCACGCAATGACCATCGGCCGCTGCCTCGAGGAGTTCGCGAAACGCAAAATCCTCAGCGCTCCGCTCGTCATCGAGCCGACGCTCGAGGACGACGCGCTCGACGAGGCTGGCGGCGGCGTGAGCCTCGCGGAGGAGGGCGGCGCGGCGGTGCCCGAGGCCGCGCCGACGCTGCTCGGCTGGATAGACACGGGGGACATCCTGCGCTCGTTCCTGCAGCACCTGGAGGACCACTTGGCAGAGGAGGCGAGAGCGGCGGCGACGGAGGGCGAAGGAGGAGGAGGAGTAGCAGCAGGAGGAGGAACCGGGGGAGGCGCTGAGAAGAAAGAGAAAGTTGAGAAAAAGAAAAAGGAGCTCCCGACCCGCATGCTCGAGCTGATGACGCTGCTCGAGAAGCTCGGCCCTTCGTTCGCGGCGAGGAAGCTCATCACCGTCTCTGGCGGGAAGGACAGGGCGCTGGTTTTCTCGGCCACGGCCAGCTCGTCGCTGCTCGAGGCGATGAGGGACCTTTTCCTGCCAAGCGGCAGGAACGAGAACCCTTCCTCCTCTTCCTCTTCTCGCTCGCCCTCCTCCCCGAGCGTCGTGCACCGCGTCGCGGTGTTTGACGGGCACGGCGCGATCACCCACGTCATCTCCCAGCTCGACGTCCTCCGGTTCCTGCTCAGGAACAGGGAGCGGTGGAGCTCGGTGTCGGGCAGGTCGATCGCGGAGCTGGGCCTGCTCTCGGGCAAGGCCCCCGTGCTCACGGTCGACCCGCACACCCCCGCGCTGCTGGCCCTGCGCGAGATGCGCGATGCCGGCGTGAGCGGCGCGGCGGTCGTGAGCGCGGGAGGGGGCCCGGCGGGGGGGGAAGGGACCGCGATCGCGAACCTCTCCGTCAGCGACCTGCGCGCTGTCGACCCGCGCCACCTCTCGGTCTTGGCCCTCCCCGTCGCGGAATTGCTGGCGCTGCTGCACAAGACGACCTATGTCGGGTAAGTGAGAATATTTTCTCACGCTCTCTCTCTCTCTCTCTCTCTCTCTCTCTCTCTCTCTCTCTCTCTCTCTCTCTCTCTCTCTCTCTCTCTCGACTTCTCACGATCTTCTCTTTCTCTGTCTCTCTCTTTTCTCTCTTCTTCTCCTTCTGCCCCCCACCCCCTTTTTAACTTCACCAAAATTAAAACACGAAAATAGCTACTCCGCCGGGGGCTCCGCCGCGGCGGCGCACCCCTTCTTCGCGGGCGGGCGCGCGACGCCGGTGCCCTCTTTGTCGTCGGGCGGCGGCGGCGGCGCCCTTGCCGCGTCTTCTCCCGCGAGAGGAGGAGAAAATGGAGCAGGAGGCGGAGACACCGCCGCGACGGCGACGACGGAAGCAGCAGCCCCCGGAGAGGCCAAGAACGAAGGCGAAGAGACAGAGGGCGAAGCGAACGAGAACGAAAACGGTGACGACGACGACGTCAGGTTCATCGCCTGCACGCCCTCGTCGCCCCTCATCTCGCTCCTCGGCACCTTTCTGTCGAACTCTGTCCACCGAGTCTACGTCTGCGATGATTTGTCTTCTCCGAGGCCGACGGCGGTGGTAACGCCGACGGACGTGTTCCGCGTGCTGGCGGGGGTCTTTTGAAGGAGGAAAGAGAAGGGTTTAGAGATTTCGTTGAGGGAGTGTTTCTTGTTTTTCCCGAGAGAAGAGAAGGGACAGAAGAGAAGAAGATAGATTGTTTTTTTTTCGTTTTTGTCTGAATTTCACAACTTGCGTTCAGACGCAAGTTGTGTCGTTGTTCCTTCTCTCTTCCGCGTTCCTTCAAAGAATGGTCTCTTTTTGTTTTTGGAAGCAGCTACACACACACAAGAGCAACTCGACCCTCTCACTCTCTCCCTCTCTCTCTAAATGGCACACGAGAACAAAAAAACGAAAAACAATGGAATCGTTTTCCGGTTGAAGGAAAGAACACGTTTTTTAACTGTTTTTGTTCTCCCCCCCCTTCATTCTCCCTCTCTCTCTCTACTCCGACCTCCCGGCGTAGCTCTCAAACCCCTTGGCCCGGCAGTCGATGCCCACCATCGGCTCTCCGAGGTCCTGAGAGACCTCGGCGAGGACGGAGGGGTCCGCGTGGTGCGTCACAGCCTGAACGATCGCCCTCGCCCTCTTGGCGGGGTCGCCCGACTTGAAGATGCCGCTGCCGACGAAGACGCCGTCGACGCCCATCTGCATCATCAGCGCCGCGTCGGCGGGCGTGGCCACGCCGCCCGCGGCGAAGTTGACGACGGGAAGGCGGCCCAGCTGCTTGGTCTGGCGCACGAGGTCGACGGGCGCGCGGATCTCCTTGGCGTAGACGTAGATCTCGTCGTCGTCCATCGTCTGCAGGGCGCGGATCGCGCCCGTGACGGCGCGGGCGTGCTTGACGGCCTCGACGACGTTGCCCTGGGTTTGGTGAGG
>Ga0315273_10012055_pt1 | contig 11062 bp, 1 predicted proteins | sample YL17G02_0_MG_FD_205753 | JGI IMG/M metagenome (GOLD analysis project Ga0315273, IMG submission 205753) | Sediment microbial communities from Yellowstone Lake, YNP, Wyoming, USA - YL17G02_0 | ecosystem: Environmental > Aquatic > Freshwater > Lake > Sediment | place: USA: Wyoming | collected...
CCTTCACCGCGTCCCAACCCGTACCCGACTTCAACGCCTTCTCACCACCCGGCGACGACACCACCTCGAACGGTGTCGGATACCCCGGGTCGGAACGATCACCTTTCAACCGTGTCCTCATCGACTTGTCCAAGTCCTTCGACTTCGACAACTCATCCAACGCCTTGCCGCTCCCCGCTGCGATCTTGCGTCCCGAAGCGTCACGCCCGGATTTCATCTCAGGGTTCAACCAGTCATACCCGGCTTTGGCCCACACGGCGCGCCCGTCCATCTCGGCGCGCATCACCACCTTGCCGACACCGTTGCCCCGGTACCAGTCCTCCATCCGGTTGTTGAAAGCGGTAGCGAATCCTTTGCCCCGGGCCTCGGGGTCAAGGACCATCCTCGTCGAATGGGCGACCCGTTCCCCGTTCTCAACCGTGAAGTCACGAACAACCGATCCCACGCGAGTCCCTGACGGGTCAAGGATCTGCGCTTGGAACCGCATCTCGACCGGCCCCGGGTGCGGGTCAGCGAACCGTGACCGTTCGTCCGACGGTGGTGCGACCGTGAACCCATCCCCGAACGTGCCTTTCAACGCGTCGAACAGTTTGGACGGGTCAGCCTTCACCTCATCAAACGTCGGTCCGCGGCCCGGCACAGCTTCCGGCTTCGGCGCTGTCCCCTTCGCCGCTTGCCGCTCAGCTTTCTCAGCGTCGGTCAGCTTGTGAGGACCCGACCCCGGGCCACCGAACATTTCACCGCGCAGAGTGGTCAGCGCAGCGAACATAGAAGCGACCGCTGGGGTGGTCTCGTCGGGGTAACTCGATTCGAGCGACGCTTCTTCCTCGCCGACGTGGTCCCATTCCTTCGCGACTTTCGCCAACGCACCCCACCGTGCGTCCCAACTGGTGCCAGACGAAGCCGCCAACGCCTGCCCGCCCTCAGTGTTCAGATGCTTCGCTCCTAGCCACGAAACGTCCCGCAACGCCCGTTCCCCCGCCGGGAGTTGAACAACCTCATACGGGGTTGGTGCATCAGGGGACGGCCGGTCCCCAAACACGATGGCCGTTGCCATGTCGTTCAGCCGTCCAACCATCTCGGTCGTCGCCGGGTCTTTGCCGTAGGTGCTCATGTCCTCAGCGATGTTCGCCAGCGTGACGCCATTCTCTCCCGGCATGAAGTCGAACCCAGCTTTGGCCCACACGACCGAGCCGCCCTGCGACGTGCCGTTGTTCGCCGCCATCAACTCGATCCGATCCACACCGTTCGCCCGGTACCAGTCCTCCATGTGACTGTTGAAAGCGGTCCCGAACCCTTTTCCCCGGGCGTCCTCGGTCAGACCCATCATCGAGTTGATCGCGACCAGCTTGCCATCTTCCTTTTCGACGACGCTCCGAACCACCGTGCCGACTTCGTGGCCTGTCGCGTCGAGGATCTTCCCCGTGAAGCTCAGGTCTTTCTTCCCGTCGTCCCCGGGCGGCAACCAAGACGACCTCGGGCTGACCGTGAACCGTCCCTCGCCGAACTGCCCGGCGACGACCTGCTCCAGCAGCCTGTTCCGCTCCGTCATGGATGAAGTCGCCAACAGATCGTCCAGCTTCGGGACTTTCGACGGCCCCGGCAGATCCTTCACAACCGGATCAGGCCCCCTCAACACCGGGGCAGGCGCAGCGTCTTTCTTCGACTGCCGTTCGGCCTTCTCGGCATCAGTCAACTTGTGTGGCCCCGAACCCGGACCCCCAAACATTTCACCGCCAAGCAGAGCCGCCAACCAGTCCGCGGCCGGACCGCCCGCCGGGATCGGATCTTCGGGAAACGACGGCGTCGAGTCCTGCACGATGGCCGCCGTGCGGTTGAGGAGCACGGTGCCAGTTGGGACCTTGTACGCGTCCCACCCGTTTGCCAAAGCGAACCGGCCGACGTCGTTCAGTATCGCCACCGTGCCGACGGCCACCTTCTCCTCCCGGGTCGTCGGCAGGTAGTTCCCCCAGTTATCCACAGGGACGCCCCTCAGCAGGTTGTCCTTGTCTTGGGAATGAAGCTGCTCAACGGACGCCCCTTCACTAATCGCGTCTCGGCCTCCCGCCGCGAACCGGGTGTCCTCCCTAAAGGACCCCCTGAACACTCCTTCCCGGTTGGCCGAGCCGCCGCTGCGAGATCCCCCGTATGAGACAGCGGTCATGTACGCGGTCTGGCGGCCCATCAGTTGCCTGTACCCGTCGCCTTCGAGGAAGTCGCTACGCATAGAGGACGCAGCGCAGTACGAACCGTTGCCGTAGACCCCTGTGCCCGGGAAGTAATCACCGGTGCGAAACGCCTCGGCGTGTTCCGCCGCGGTGACGGTGGTGGTGGTCATATAGTCACCCGCACGGGAACCTTTCACCCCCCGGTAGAACTCGGATTCCGGTCGCTCCCCAACCAGCCGATTCATCTCATCCTCTGAAACGACTGTCGGTAGCCCGTCGAACCCCTGAACCGCTGCCAACGCACCCAACATCGAATCACCGAACGGGCTGTCACCTTGGGGGCCGTTGGCTAGTTCCGCGAGGTGCCTGTCGGCGGCGACGAGAGCGGCCTCGATGAACGCCGGGTCCTTCATGGTCTCACGCCAATCGGTGTATTTCGCGGGGACGCGACCCGATGACGGGGCAGCAGCTTTCTCTTTCTCCGCCTTCGCCTTCTCCTCCCGGTTCTTCGCCATCTTCTCCCGGCGCGCCGCTTTCTGCTCCTCGGTCAGACGGCCTTGGGGACCAGAACCTTCACCCCCAAAGATTTCAACGCTCAGAGTGGTCAACTGGGCGAACATCGAAGCGACCGCCGCTGACGTCGGGTCCGACGGTCGGGACGGCACCGAGTCCTGCACGATCGCAGCGGTCCGGTTCAACAACACCGTCCCCGACGAAACCCTCACAGCGTCGTACCCGTTCGCGGCGGCGAACCGGCCCTCGTCCAACAAGATGAGCAACGTCCCCAGCGTCTCTTTCTCCTCCCGGGTTGTCGCGTTGTAGATCCGCGACTCAGGGTTCGTCGTCGGGATCTTGCCTCTCAACGCCTCTTTGTCCTCCCAGCTCAAACGGGGTTGCTGAGATTGCTGATCGTGGCCCCCCGGGGCGATGTTCGCGTCGGGGTGGAACGCCCCACGCATCATCCCGTTCGGGTCAGGGTTCCCTTTGCTCAACGTGTACGCGTAGGCGTACATGTACGCGCCCTCACGGTCCCCCAGCCTTGTCCTGTCGGTCACCGCGACGTAAGTGCCGTTCCCGAACACCCCCTTGCCGGGGAAGTAACCGCCGCTCCTGAACTCCTCAACGAGGTCCGGCCCTCTGACTATTTCGATCTTGCCGTCGGCCCCCCGCACGTTGAAACCCTCATCATCCAGAACAGCGTGATCCTCGACCCCGCGGAAGAACTCGGCGTTCGGGTTCTCAGCGATGACCTTGTCCAGATCCCCCTCGGACACCACCGTCGGCAACCCGTCGAAGCCCTGCAACTGGGCGATAGCGCCAAGACTCGGGTCGCCGCGCACGGTTTCCCACTCACCGGGTTTCCCCTCGACGGGACGCGCTGCACTGAAGTCCACCGGAAGCCCACCCGAAGTCTTGGCCCCCGCCATCTGAGCGATGTAAGCCTCAGCGATGATGAGCGCCTCCGCCTTGAACGCCGGGTCCTTGATCGTCTCATGCCAATCGTTGTATTTCGCGGGGACACGACCTGTAGCCGCAGGAGCGGCGACTTTCTCTTTCTCCGCTTTCGCCCGCTCCTCACGGTTCCGGGCGATCGCCTCCCTCCGAGCGGCTTTCTGCTCCTCAGTCCGCGGTCCCTGCGGACCCGATCCGACGCCACCGAACATTTCACCGCCAAGCAGAGTGGCGGCAGCATCGCCAGACCCAACCGGCGGTGCCCATCGCGGTTCCGATCCCTGAGCATCCTGCACGATCCCCGCAGTGCGGTTGAGGAGGACAACCCCAACCGGCACCTTGTACGCGTCCCACCCGTTCGCCAGAGCAAACCGGCCCTCGTCGCTCAATATCAGCGTCGTGCCGACGGCCACCTTCTCCTCGGTCGTTGCCGGTGCGAGCCTCCCCAGCTCATCCCGGGGGATGTCCTTCAACAGCTCGTTTCGGTCGCTCGGGTGGAAGTAATGTATGCCCCCATTCCCGTACGCATAGTGGTCCCACGGGGCGAACCGGGTGTCCTCACGAAACACCCCCCGGAACACACCTGCCGGGTCCTGAACGCCGTCGGAAGATGTGTACGCCCGAGCGGTCTCAAACGCGGCCTGACGACCCATCAACCGTGTCTCCACGCCGCCCTTCTCGAAGTCCTCCCGTCTGGAGGACGTAGCGCAATACGACCCGTTGCCGTACACGCCTGTCCCCGGGAAGTAATCGCCGGTGCGAAACGCCTCAGAGTGCTCCCCCGCCGACACCTCAACGGGTTGGTTGCCGACGAACTCAGTCGAACCTTTCACCCCACGGTAGAACTCGGACGCGGGGCGCTCCGCGACCAGCCGATCCATCTCGGCCTCGGACACCACCGTCGGCAACCCGTCGAAGCCCTGCAACTTCGCCAACACACCCAACATCGGGTCGCCTACTACGGGTTCGATTCGGCCATCACTGCCTCGTCGCGTCTCCACCGCTAGCTCGTTGGCGGCCGCGATGGCAGCCGCGATGAACGCCGGGTCCTTGACCGTTTGACGCCAATCGGTGTATTTCGCGGGGACACGCGGTGACGGTGGGACCGCAGCCTTCTCTTTCTCCTTCGCCTGCTTCTCAGCGCGGTTCTTCGCCATCTTTTCCCGCCGGGCGGCTTTCTGTTCCTCGGTCAAACGGCCCTGCGGACCTGATCCTTCACCCCCAAAGATTTCAACGCTCAGAGTGGTCAAGGCGGCACGCATCGAAGCGACCGCCGCCGACGTCGGATCAACAACGGACAAGAAGTCGTCCATCGGGTTCCGACGCGGCTCGGACGGAACCGAGTCCTGCACAATCGCAGCCGTCCGGTTCAACAACACCGTCCCCGACGGGACATTCATCGCGTCGTACCCGTTCATCGCCGCCATCCGCCCGGGGTCGGACATCATCAAGTATGTGCCGAGCCGTTCCGTCTGGTCGGGGGTCTCCGGTGCGTAGACACCCTCGCTGCCATAGGGGATGTCTCCGATAAGTTCGGTCCTGACGGCGTCGCTCACATGGAAGTCGACCACTTCCTGCCTGAAGTCTTGTTCCCCCGGCGCTAAGTGGTCCCACGGCGCGAACCGGGTGCCCTCCCCGAACGCCCCCCGAATCACACCGGCCGGGTCGGGGTTGCCTTCTCTGTCCGACGCGTACGACTGAGCTTCCCTCCACGCTCCCCTCTGGCTCATGGTGTCGTGCGGCCCACCACCGCCCGATGGCATCGTCGTCGTTGCCACATAGGTCCCGTTCCCCCATATACCAAGCCCCGGGTACACCTGTCCTGACTTGAAACCCTCGACCAGTTCGCGAACTCTCAGGTCGCGGCTCTCAAAGGTGCGGCCGTCAGGGGAGATCAGCGTGTCCCTAGCTCCCGTGACACCTCGGAAGAACTGGGACTCAGGTCGCTCAGCTACAACCCGATCGAGTTCCTCCTTGGAAACGACTGTGGGTAACCCGTCGAACCCTTGGATGGCAAGGATCGCAGCCAACCCGACGTCAGCAGTGGAGTTCTTCCAACCATCCGGTGTGCGGTCAGACACCTCAACCTTCTCGCTCCCAACCCAGTCGCGGAGCGGCCCAACAGGTTGACTGTTGAGCAACAGGTACGCCTCGACGCGAGCGGCGGCGGCCTCCTTGAACGCCGGATCTTTCGCCGTCTCACGCCAATCGGTGTATTTCGCCGCTACCCGACCCGACGTCGGAGCATCAGCCTTCCCTGCTTGCCGCTCAGCTTTCTCAGCGTCGGTCAACTTGTGCGGGCCGCTGCCGGGGCCACCAAACATTTCACCGCGCAGCGAACTGAACATCGCGACGACAGCGGCGGACGTCGGGTCGGAGATGGACAACGGATCACCAAGCCGCGCGTCTGGCTGGCCCGGGGACGTGTCCTGCACCATCGTCGCGGTGCGGTTGAGCACCACTATCCCCGTCGGCACGTTGTACGCGTCCCACCCGTTCGCCGCAGCGAACCGGCCCACGTCGTTGAGGACCAACATGGTGCCCCACTTCACCTTGTCCTCCCGGGTCACCGGTACGATCCTGTTCATCGCGTCCCGGGGGATTCCCTCTGTCAGCTTCTCCTTAGCGCCGAGCGACAGAAAGAGAGGAGGCTCGTCGGCAGCCCACCAAGCGATATTCGCTTCGGGGCTGAACGCCCCCCGGAGCAACCCCGCCGGGTCAGTCGGGCCTTGCCTCCCCACCGCCGTATACGCCCTAGCGGACTTGAACGCCACCTCACGGCCCTTCAAGCGCAACTCGTCGGACTCGTTGAAGTTCGGTATCCGACCGGGATTCGCGCAGTACGACCCGTTGCCGTACACCCCCGTCCCCGGGAACAAGTCACCAGACCGAAACTGCTCAGCGTTGTCCCCCGCCGACACCTTGGCCTGCTTGCCGTCGACGACCTTCTCCCAACCTCGTTCGTCAACCTCGATGTGGGACGACACGCCCCGGTAGAACTCGGATTCCGGGTCCTCCGCGACAACCCGATCCAGCTCGTCCTCCGACACCACCGTCGGCAACCCATCGAACCCCTGTATCGCCAGCAGACCAGCCAGCAAAGGATCACCGCCCGAGGGCAACGCCACATACACCGAGGCTGCCTGCATCTCCAGCATGTTCTCGGCAGCAGCGAGGGCCAACGACTCGAACGCCGGGTCCCGGGCCAACTTATGCCAGTCGAGATATTTCGCCTCGACCCGACCCGCTGCCGGGGCGGGCACCGCCTTCTCTTTCTCCGCCTGCTTCGCCTTCTCCTCGCGGTTCTTCGCCATCTTCTCGCGACGCGCAGCCTTCTGCTCCTCAGTCAAGCGACCCTGCGGCCCCGACCCGTCACCACCGAACATTTCACGGCCAAGCAGAACAGCGAGATCAGCTACAGCATCAGACGTCGGGTCAACAGCGAACGCCAACTGACCGCGACGCCCGGTCTTACTCACCCGACGGGGACCGCCGCGCCCCTCCGAGGCCCATCGAGCAACCCAAGGGCAGCAGCGAGACGAGCATCCCGCTCAGTCGAACACGAAGCACCCGACGCCCCACCGCAACCACAACCACAGTCCAACCCCAACGCGCTCATCGCGACAGAGGTACGGGCACGACGATCCGCGGCCACATGAGGGGCCATCAACACTGAGATCATCGAGTCCTGCTGAGCGAGACGCGCCTGCATTTCAGCCAACTCATCACCCACAGTGCGACGGTCAGGGTTGTGGATAGCGCCAGCAGCGACCAACGCACCCAGCTCACCGGTAGCGAGATCGACAAGACCCCACGGTTGGAACCGGCCAGCCGACGCTGCGATGCCCTCAACCAAGAACCCCGACGTGTTCACCGCCAACAAGCTCACCAACCGGCGTTGCCCGCCGATCGGACGCCAATCAGGTGAGATGTCCGACGCCCGGAACCGGCGAACCGTCAACTCGTCAACCTCGGGCCGCACACAACCCGCGGCGACAATGCCGTGGTCGTTGGTGTAAAGCCTGACGTCAGCGACAGCGCACCCGGTGTGCGCGTAGAACGCCTGAGCGTCCGACGCCTGCATCCGAAGATTTGGATGCACGGTGTCCATGATGATCGGACCGACCGACAAGCTCGTCCCCTCAGCAGTGAGGACTGTCTTGCCCGTGTAGAACGACCGGAAGTCGTTGGACTGCGGAACTTCGACACACACACCGGAGTTCCCGATGTGGCACGTCCCGAACTGGGCGAGCAACCCGTAACACCGGCCGTCGGCCGACACCGTGAACGGCACCGGGACGTCCATCGGCTGCAACTGGAACCACGCAGCGGGCGGAGCGGCCGCCGCACCACCAGCGGACGCCACCAACGCGCCCAGCATGTCGTCGCCAGCGAGCACAACGTCCGCCGGTCGAGTCGACCGGTAGATCGGACCGGAAGCCGAAGCTACCAACGCCTCGGGGGCGTTCTCTGTTGGACCGAGGAGATACACATGAGCCTCCTGAAACGCGGGGAACGGGGTCAACGTCGCGCCCATCACACGACCACTCACAATCAGTTCCAACACCTCACCATCACCGAACGCGTGGGCTTCCATCGCCTGATCCCGCGACAGCTCCACACCAGCCGGGTCGGCGAACACCATCTGCACCGAGTCGATGTCGACCGAGATTCCACGCATCGACTTTTCATCAAGCAACTGGCGGGCAGCCCCACCGGCGTCGTTCGCCGAGAAGTAACCGCGACCGACGATCGACTTGCCGTCACGCTCAACCTCGACAATCGACCCGCAGATCACAGCGCCCTCATGGCCCGGGGCGTTCACCGTTTGCAACATCAGCGGCACCGGCAACTCACGCCACGTCAACGACCCCTCAGAGATCATCCGGTTGTCACCCGAAGGGACACCCTCAACCGTGAGGACCCCTTCCCACTCGTACGGTCGGTCAGGGGTGCTCGCCATCATCTCTCCCATCGGGGGAACGATCATCGCTCCGCACTCCGAACAGTGGCCGTCCACCGGTTCCATCACAGCGCCGCACTCGTCGCACATCTCCATGCCGTCGTCGTCGCCCTCGTCGTCGTCGTCGCCCTCGCGACCCTCAACCTCAACCTCGATCACGACTACAGGGCTGTCATCACCGTTGAACGCCTCCTCGCGAGCGGCGCGACGGGCACGCAACCTCGCCCGGATCGCAGCAGCGGTCACAGCGTCCCGCTCAACCGGGTCGGTGGCCTCAGCGACGTCCGCGACATCCACCGGGATTTCATCAGTTGCCACTTCGGTCGAAGCCAACCCCTGAATCGCCGCCGACAAAGCCGAATCCACCGCGTCCAAAGCGTTCTCCTCAATCATCGCTTTCGCCGACGCCGACACCTCGCCACCATCGGCTTCCAACGCCTCAACCGCCTGAACGGCAGCGCGTCGACCAAGCTCGATCGCCAAAGCATCATCAGGGATCGACGTGATGTCCACAGGCGGAACCTCAGACGGCACGTCCTCCGCGGTGAACGTCCACCGCTCCCCAGTGAAGTACCAGTTACCCGGGTCAGGCATCGCCGGTTGGCCCGACGGGGCGGCTTCAGCGACAGCTTGGTCGACAGCCGCCACATGGTCAGCCGCCGCGGCTTCGATCAACGCGTCCCCAGCAGCTTTCGCTTCATCCAACGACGGGGCTGTCCCGGTGTCGGTACCCGCCGGGATTTCACGAACGCCTCCCGGGTCGTCAGCGATGTGAATGGACACGTCATAGGTGAACTCGGTCTGCTCAGGGTTCGACGAGATGACGTTCCTCGTTTCCTGCTCAGCGCCCGTAGCGTTCGTCACCGAGCCAACACCGGTATACGACGGCCCGTCGTACTTCGGGTCGTGCCCTGTCTCAGGTCCCTGCGTGTTTTCGGTCCACTTCATCGGGGTGACCGTCCCGTACCCCGGTGCCGGGCCGTCAGGCAAAGCGCCCTTCGGGTCCTTGCCGACAAGCCCCCGGAGACGATCCCCGATCGACGGTTTCTGCTCCGTCCCCGGCAACGTCGCCTGCTTCGGTGACTCCCCACCAGAGTCGCCCTGCTTGTGTGGACCGGACCCCGGCCCCCCGAACACCTCCAACGCCGCTTCGAGCCGCTCAGCGGACGTCAGCGGTGCCTCCGGGGCGATTTCGAGGATCGGCTCCGGCGCGACCGGGGGTTTCGCTATCCCGATGAGGTCGAACGCCAACACCTCGTTCCCCCACCGCACTCGCAGCTCGTTGAACGTCAACGACTGGCCGACAACCGACGCAGCATCAACAGGCCCGTCAGCCAACGTCACATGCGGCATGAACCCAAGATCGTCCACCGCCGGGAACCCCGCCTCAGCCAACGCCGAACACACAGCGTGCCGCAACGCTGGCAGCTCCGCACCGTTCACCAACGCCACCGTCGAAGCGTCCGCAGCGCCAAACCAGCCGATCCCACCGATCGACGCTTCGATCGGACGGTACTCAGCGCCAAGCAACGCGCACACAGACCCGATCAGACGGCGACCCTCGTCACCCAAGCTCTGAACCGTTCCCAACTTGCACAACGTCACATGCAAACCGTCCGCCGCCGCGCCATCACCAACAGCCAACGCAGACTTTTCGAGCGGTGTCGGCTCCAACGACACGATCACCGCGTCAGAGTTCCGGTCGAACGTCTTGGCGCGGGAAACCCACGAACCTTCCGGGGTGCCCCACTGGATCATGTGGACAGGACCAGCCGGGTTCGACGGCAACTGGTACGAGAAGTTGCCGCCACGAAGGTTCGCCGCAGCGACAGGGGTGTCCGCGTTTCCCTCCGGGGCCACCGGGGCCACCGGTTCCCGCGGGGTCCACCCGCCCTCGGGTGGCTCCACCAACGGGATTTCATTGGGGATGTCAACAACCGCCCCTTCGGGCATCGCGTCGATCTCAGCGACAAGTGTGTCCCACGTCGCCTTCCATTCGGGCGGACCGCTGAACTCGCGTTCGTTCAGGATGTCGGTCAACATCTTCACCATGTCGTCAAACTCTGGAGTAGCCATCAGGCAGTACCTTTCGCCAAGAACGTGCCATACCCGGCGTCGTCGTGGACCGTGAATGGTTGACCGAACGTTCCCTCACCAAGGAGTTTGGGTTCGCCGCCGGTGCCCGAATCGAACAGTTGAACCGAATCGAACTTGTCTGCGATCTGCGGAAAGATTCTCGACACCGACGCATGTCCGGCCCGGACAATCGACTCGCCCACGAACCGCCCCTTCTTTTCACCGCGAGCTTCAGCTCTCGCCACAGCCACATCAGTTGGAGCGGTCACATACAAACCCTTGACCGCAGCGCCCGACGCGCGGGCAGCGTCGATCTTCGCTCCCATCTTCTCCGTTGAGCTGTCACCCACAGCGTCGACAACAGTGTGGTAACCACCGTCGAGAGCGGCCTGTAGCAACATCG
>Ga0315273_10012056_pt1 | contig 11061 bp, 9 predicted proteins | sample YL17G02_0_MG_FD_205753 | JGI IMG/M metagenome (GOLD analysis project Ga0315273, IMG submission 205753) | Sediment microbial communities from Yellowstone Lake, YNP, Wyoming, USA - YL17G02_0 | ecosystem: Environmental > Aquatic > Freshwater > Lake > Sediment | place: USA: Wyoming | collected...
CGCGGGCATGACGCAGCGGGCGGTTCCACGCAGCGGCGTATGGAGCGAGGCAGTGCTTGCGTCGAGCGGAATCGCAGTGAGCGGTCGAAGGTCGCGAACGTAGCGGAGTGGAAGCCGCCCGCGAGGAATGCCGCGAGACCAGATGGCTCGGCGCGTTGACACCCCCGGTCGGGGGGGATAAACTGCGGTCTTTACAATCAATTTCCCGTCGAGGCGCTGTTTGGACGCACGTCGGATCGTCGAATCTCTGGTCTTCTCCGCGGTGCGGAAAAAGGTCGCGGAATGGGGAGAGGACGCGGAGGTCCCCGTCTCCCTCGAAATCCCCCGGCAGGAATCGCACGGGGATTTCTCCACCAACGCGGCGATGCAGCTTGCCAAGCGTCTCGGGAGAAAACCTCGGGCGGTGGCGGAGGAAATCGTGTCGGCGCTCCGCGAGGAGGACCGCCGGGGCCGCTTCGAGTCCCTTTCGATCGCCGGCCCGGGGTTCATCAACATCGTCCTCTCCGAGGAGTTCTGGAGGGAAGTCCTGACGGTCGCCCTGGAAAAGGGGCCCCGGTTCGGCTCCTCGAAGAACGGGGAGGGACAGACCGTCCACCTCGAGTTCGTGTCGGCCAACCCGACCGGACCCCTTCATGTCGGTCACGGCCGCGGCGCCGCCGTCGGCGATGCCCTTGCCCGGATCCTCGAGTTCACAGGGCACAAGGTCGTCCGCGAATATTACATCAACGACGTCGGAAACCAGATGGACAACCTGGGGCGCTCGCTCTTCGCGAGATACCGTGTTCTGTGCGGACGGACCGAAGAACTCCCGGAGGATGGATATCGCGGGGAGTACATGATCGAACTCGCGCGGGACTTCCTTGAGGAAGTGGGGGACCGGTACGCCGACTCGCCGGAGAAGGAGGCGCTTCCGGTCTTCAGGAAGGAGGCCGGTGATCGCATCCTTCGCGGGATCCGCGACGACCTCGCCTCGTTCCGGGTGACGTACGACCGGTGGTTTGCGGAAAAGGATCTGCACGACCAGGGTCTGGTCGCCGCCGCCCTCGGGGATCTCCGGGAACGCGGACAGCTCTATGAGGCCGATGGGGCGACCTGGTTACGCAGCCAGGCGCTTGGGGACGAAAAAGACCGCGTCCTGGTCCGCGCGGACCGGCGAACCACCTATTTCGCGGCGGACGTCGCGTATCACCGGCACAAGCTGCGGGAAGGGTTCTCCCGGATGATCGACATCTGGGGGGCCGACCATCACGGGTACGTGCCGAGACTGCGCGCGGCGCTTCGGGGGCTCGGGGAAGACGAGAACCGCCTGGAGGTGCTCCTCGTCCAGTTCGTTACCCTGATCCGGGAGGGGCAGGCCGTCCAGATGTCGACCCGGTCGGGGGAATTCACGACGCTGCGCGAGGTCCTCGACGAGGTGGGAGTTGATGCCGCGCGGTTTTTCTACCTGCTGCGCAGTTTCCACACCCACCTGGACTTCGATCTCACCCTGGCGAAGACACAGTCGCGGAACAACCCGGTGTATTACATCCAGTACGTGCACGCCCGGATCTGCTCCGTTTTCCGCGAGGCGGAAGCCCAGGGCAAGACGCTCGCCGGACACCCACCCCTTTCCATCCTTACCTTCCCCGAGGAAGTGCGGTTGATGAAGGCGGTCGCCCGCTTTCCCGACGTCGTCTCGGAGTGCGCGAAGACGCTGGAGCCCCATCGGATTCCCTTTTATCTCATCGAGGTGTCGGATCTCTTCCACGCCTTCTACCATCAGCACCGGTTCCTTGGGGAATCTCCCGAGCGGACGCAGGCCCGGCTCGCACTCGCGCTTGGCGTGAAGACGGTGGTCGCGACCGGGCTTTCGCTGATCGGCGTGACGGCTCCGGACCGGATGTGAGATCGCTCCGCCACAAGCTCGGGTTTCGACGATCGGATCCCGATCGACACTCCTTCGCCTTCTTCGTCGTCGGCACCCTCGTCGTCATCGCCGTCGCCTTTTTTCTCGGATTCCAGTTGGGAAGATACGTCGAGAAGAGCGCGGTGAAGGAAGCGGGGGGGAAAATCGTTTCCCCGGGCCCCGCGGCCGAGAACGGGGCGCGGATCGCCACCTCCGCGGAGATCCGGAAGGATATGTCGGCGTTTTCGGAGGAGGCTTCGAAGATCCCGGGGGTGGCCCCTCCCGCGGCGAAGCTTCCGACCGCCGGGGAAGATCTGAAGAAAACGGAGTCCGAGGCCACCTTTCCCGAATCGCTCTCCCGGAAGGATCCCTCCCCGGAACCGATGGCGAAGAAGAAGGAGAAGGCCAAGGTCGCCGCCCCATCCGTGGAAGAAAAGTTCATGCTGCAGGCGGGGGCGATGAAATCGCGCGAAACCGCCGACGCCTTGCGGAAGCGACTCGATCTGAGCGGATACAAGGCGAAAGTGATTCACGTGACGAACCGGACGCTCGGGGAGGTGTACCGCGTTCGCGTGGGGCCGTTCGGATCCCGCGACGAGGCCATGAAAGCGATGAAAGCGATACAGGCCGAGATGAAGATCGACGTTATCCTGCTGAAGGGATGAGGTGACGCCGTGATCGTCCCCGACAAGGCTCAATTTCTCCGGCAGGCTTCGGTAGGAGCGCTGATTCCCGTCTTCCGCGAATTCCACGCCGACCTCGAGACCCCGGTCTCCGCCTACCTGAAGATTTCGGCCCGATTTCCGACCGACCACTTCCTGCTGGAGAGCGTCGAGGGGGGGGAAAAATGGGCCCGGTACTCCTTCATCGGATTCGACCCGCATCTCCGGTTTCGCGCGGACGAGAAAGGAATCACGGTCCGGCAGGGAGGGGAGACGCGGAACATTCCCGTCACGGGGGATCCACTAGACGCGCTCGCGGAGATCCTGAAGGCGATACGGTACCGTCCGGCGCCGGGACTCCCCAGGCTTTCGGGGGGCGCGGTCGGTTACATCGGATACGACTACGTCCGGTATCTCGAAAAGGTCGGGGGGGACAGGCCCTTGACCGACGCCCCCGACGCGATGTTCCTCTTTCCGTCCCGGCTCCTGATCTTCGACAACGTCCGGCACACGATCCTCATCGTCGCCCACGGTTCGGTCAGCGCGGGGCGGGACGCGGGCGCCGCCTACGCGCGGGCGCTCGATGCCATCGAGGAAGTTCGGGGGATACTCCGCGTGCCGCTGGAAGGATCCGAAGTCCCCGACGGGGACGACGGTGCGGAGAAACCGTCCTTCGAGATGCCCCGAGAGGCCTTCCTCGACGCGGTGCGCAAAGCCAAGGAGCACATCCGGAACGGCGACATCATCCAGGCGGTTCTTTCCAACCGGGCGACCGTCCGGACGCGACGCACTCCCGCCGAGGTGTATCGCGTCCTTCGCGCCCTCAATCCCTCCCCCTACATGTACCTGCTGAGAATGGGGGACCTGTCGATCGTCGGTTCCTCGCCGGAGATCCTCGTCCGGCTGGAGGGGGACGAGATCCAGCTTCGGCCGATCGCGGGAACGCGCCCCCGGGGCGCCACCCCCTCGGAGGACCGTCGCCTTGAGGCGGAGCTGCTGTCGGACCCGAAGGAACTCGCGGAGCACGTGATGCTCGTGGACCTTGGCCGCAACGACGTGGGCCGGGTCGCCGCGTGGGGATCCGTGAAAGCCGACGAACTGATGGGGATCGAGCGGTACTCGCACGTCATGCACATCGTGTCGAACGTGGTAGGGAAGCTTCGCGAGGGGCTCACCGCGTTCGACGTGCTCCGCGCGGCCTTTCCAGCCGGGACGGTCTCGGGCGCCCCGAAGGTCCGGGCGATGCAGATCATCTCCGAACTCGAACCGTTCCGCCGCGGGATTTACGCGGGAGCGGTGGGGTATTTCGACCTGCAGGGAAGCATGGACTTCTGCATCGCCATCCGGACCATCGTGATGTCGGGAGGGGAGGCGATGATCCAGGCCGGGGCGGGGATCGTCGCGGATTCGGACCCGGCGCGGGAGTGGGACGAGATCCTGATCAAGGCGAAGATCCTCTTCCGCGCGGTCGGCGTACCGCCGGAAACGCTGGAGGCGCCATGATCGCCGTCATCGACAACTACGATTCATTCACCTGGAACCTCGTCCAATATATCTGCGAACTCGGCGCAGAGGTGTCGGTGTTCCGCAACGACGCGATCACGGTGGAGGAGTTGGCGCTCCGGAGCCCCGCCGGCCTGGTGATCTCGCCGGGGCCGGGCGGGCCCAACGATGCCGGGATCTCTCTCGACGCGATCCGGGAGTTCGAGGATCGGATCCCGATTCTCGGGGTCTGCCTGGGCCATCAGTGCGTAGGGCAGGCGTTCGGGGGACGGATCGTCCACGCCCAGGCGCTCATGCACGGGAAGACCTCCCTCGTCCGCCACAACGGCAAGGGGATCTTCTCGATGATCGAGAACCCGATGACCGCTACGCGGTACCATTCCCTCGCCGTGGAGCGCGGGACCCTACCGAAGGAACTGGAGGTTTGCGCCGAGGCCGAGGACGGCGAGGTGATGGGGGTGCGCCACCTCGAAAAGCCGGTCTTCGGCGTGCAGTTCCACCCGGAGTCGATCCTGACGCAGTCGGGAATGCGGCTCCTCGAGAATTTTCTTTCCCTCATCGACCCGTCCCAGCCGGTCCTGCGCGAGTTCGGGAACATCCGGGAGGCGATCGCCGCGGTGTCGGGGCGGAAGAACCTGTCCTCCGACGGGATGCGGGACGCGATGCGGATGATCATGGGGGGTGAGGCTTCCCCCGCCCAGATCGCATCGTTCCTCTCCTGTCTCTCCATGAAGGGGGAGACGATCACGGAGATCGCCGCGGCCGCGGAGGTGATGCGGCAGAAAGCGATCCGCATCGTCCCTCCGGCCGGGAAAGAGGTCCTCGACACGTGCGGAACGGGAGGGGACCGCGCCGGGACGTTCAACATTTCCACCACCGTGGCGTTCGTCGCCGCGGGGAGCGGCATCGCCGTGGCCAAGCACGGAAACCGGTCCGTGACCAGCCGGTCCGGAAGCGCGGACGTGCTGGAAGCGCTCGGCATGGATCTGAACGCGGACCCGGTGAGGGTGCAGCGCGCCCTCGACGAGGCCGGGATCACCTTCATGTTCGCCCCCAGGTTCCACGCAGCGATGAAATACGCCATCGGCCCGCGACGGGAGATCGCCATCCGGACGATCTTCAACATCCTCGGCCCGATCAGCAATCCCGCCGGCGTGCGGCGCCAGGTCGTCGGCGTGTTCAGCGAGGAACTCGGGGACACGTACGCACGGGTTCTCGCGGAATCCGGGCACCTGCACGCGTTTGTGGTTCACGGAACCGACGGACTGGACGAGGTCTCTCTCGCCGCGCCTACGATCGTCTGGGAGGTGCGTGAGGGGAAGGTGAAGCGTTTCCTCTTCGACCCGCGGCCGTTCGGGTTCGAGTATGTCCCCCTGACGGCCCTTCGCGGAGGGGATGCCGCTACGAATGCCAAGATTCTCCTGGAGGTTCTCTCGGGCGATCCGGGTCCGGCGCGTCAGGCCGTGCTCGTGAACGCCGCCTTCGCAGCGGTTGCCGGCGGGGCCGCGGAAGACCTGCGGGAGGGGGTGCGGACGGCGACCCGCTCGATCGACTCGGGCGCGGCGATGGAACGGCTTCGGGGATTCCTCGCCATCCTCGGGAAGAGGGAAGCGCGCTGACCCACCTCGATCGCATTCTGTCCGGCGTCCGCGAGGGACTTTCCGAGCGGAAGGCGCTCGTTCCGATCGGGGACCTTCTTCGGACCGCTTCGATGCGCGGACCTGCAAAGGATCTCCTCCGGACGATCCCGGTAGGCCCTGGAATCATCGCGGAGATCAAGCGCGCCTCTCCATCGAGAGGATGGATCCGTCGCGATCTCGACGCCGTCGCGACCGCTGCCGCCTATCTTGCGGGGGGCGCGTGGGCGGTCTCCGTGTTGACGGAGAGTCGCAGCTTCGGCGGGTCGCTTACGGACCTCTCGGACGTCCGCGCCGCGTTCCCGGAGGCGACGCTTCTGCGAAAGGATTTCGTGCTGGACGACTACATGCTGGCGGAGTCCCGGGCGCACGGCGCCGATCTGGTCCTGCTCATGGTCTCCGTCCTCGGGGAAATGACGGTGGAGATGGTGGCACGGGCCTTCTCGCACCGCCTCGAACCGTTGGTGGAGGTGCGCGACGCGGCGGAGATCGCGATCGCCGCCCGGTCGGGGGCGCGGCTGATCGGTATCAACAACCGGGACCTGGACACGTTGACCGTGGACCTGTCCACGGGGGCGCGGCTGCTTCCGCTTCTTCCCGTCGATGTGTACCCGGTCGTGGAAAGCGGCATCTCGACGGCGGACCAGGTTCGGGACTTCCACAGGGCCGGCGCCCGCCTCTTCCTGATCGGGGAGTCCCTGGCCGGGAGCAAAGTCCCCGCTGACACGATCCGCGGGTATGTGGGAAAATGAACGGAGATCCGATGAACGATCATCACGCAAAGGAGCTGACACGATGAAGGTGAAATTTCTCCTCAAGGACTCGGAAATACCAAAGACCTGGTACAACATCATGGCGGACATGCCGAACCCTCCGGCGGCGGTGCTCCACCCCGGCACCGGCAAGCCGGTCGGCCCCGACGATCTCGCGCCGCTCTTCCCCATGCCCCTGATCGAGCAGGAAGTGTCGTCCCAGCGGGAGATCCCGATCCCCGAGGCGGTCCGGGACATCTACACCCTCTGGAGGCCGACACCGATGTTCCGCGCCCTTCGCCTCGAGGAGGCGCTGGGGACGAAGTCGAAGATCTACTACAAGTACGAGGGCGTCAGTCCCGCGGGGAGCCACAAGCCGAATACCTCGATCCCCCAGGCGTACTACAACAAAATGTCGGGACGGAAGCGGATCGCGACGGAGACGGGGGCAGGTCAGTGGGGCTCCGCCATGGCCCTCGCCGGATCGTTCTTCGGACTCGAGGTGAAGGTGTACATGGTGAACGTCAGCTACAACCAGAAGCCGTATCGCCGGATGCTCATGGAAACCTGGGGGGCGAAGGTCGTGGCGTCCCCGAGCAAGGACACCAACTCCGGACGCGCTATCCGTGCCGAGTATCCGGACTCCCCCGGATCCCTCGGGATCGCGATCAGCGAGGCGGTCGAGGATGCGGCGACGCGGGAGGACACCAGCTACGCCCTCGGGTCGGTCCTAAACCATGTCTGCCTCCACCAGACGGTCATCGGCCTGGAGGCGAAGGAGCAGATGAAGCTGGCGGGGGATTACCCCGACGTCGTCATCGCGTGCTGCGGGGGCGGGAGCAACCTCGCCGGGATCGGCTTCCCCTTCCTGCGGGACAAGATCGCGGGGGTGAAAAATCCGCGAATCGTCGCCGTCGAGCCGTCCTCCTGCCCGACGCTCACCAAGGGAATCTACGCCTACGATTTCGGGGACACGGCGAAACTCACGCCGTTGATCAAGATGTACACCCTCGGACACGACTTCGTGCCCGACGGGATCCACGCGGGGGGGCTTCGGTACCACGGGGACTCGGCGCTCGTCAGCCAGCTCCATCACGAAGGGCTGCTCGAGGCCCAGGCGTACGGTCAGATCGCCGTCTTCGCGAGCGCGATGATCTTCGCCCGCACGGAAGGAATCCTTCCGGCGCCCGAGTCGGCCCACGCCATCCACTCGGCGATCGTCGAGGCGAAGCGCGCGGACGAGGAGGGGAAGCAAAAGACCATCCTCTTCAATTTGAGCGGACACGGATTCTTCGATCTCACCGCCTACGACGACTACCTCAACGGGCGCTTGAAGGATCGGGATTACCCGAAAGAGAAAGTCGCCGAGGCCCTTCATCGGCTGCCCAAGGTGGCGGGTTAGCGCTTCGGGGATGTTCCGCATCAAGATCTGCGGGGTGACCCGTCCGGGGGATGCCGCGCACGCCGCCGCGTGCGGGGCGGAGGCGATCGGGATCAACTTTTTCACCGGTTCGCCGCGGTTCGTCTCTACAGTCCTCGCCCGGGAGATCGTGGCGGCGGTGGGGGGTCGGGCGGAAGTCGTCGGGGTGTTCGTGAACGCGTCCCCGGGGACGATCATTGCGCTGTGCGGGCGGCTCGGGATCCGCCGGGTCCAGCTTCACGGGGACGAGCCTCCCGGGGATGCCTCCCGCATCCCGCTCTGGCGGATGAAGGCGGTCCACGCGGATCGCACCCCGGATCTTCCGGCGCTCCTCGCGTATCCGTGCGAGGCGTTCCTGTTCGACGCCGGCGGCAGGGACGCCTACGGCGGGACGGGACGGGAACTGGAATGGGGGAAACTCGCGGAGCGGTTCCCCGGGGTAGCGGATGGACGTTGCCCGGGAGGCGCGCGGAAGCCGTGGCTCCTTGCGGGCGGGCTCACACCGGAAAACGTCGAGCGCGCTATTATCGCTGCGCGCCCGTTCGGAGTCGATGTCGCTTCCGGAGTGGAGTCGTCACCGGGAAGAAAAGACCCGGGCAAAGTAAAAATGTTCATCGAGCGCGCGAACGCGGGGTTCCGCATTGTCGAGGGGTAGGGGGATCAGGACGACGGATCCGGCGGGCCACTTCGGCCCCTTCGGGGGGAGGTACGTCGCCGAGACGCTGATGTCCGCCCTGATCGAGCTGGAAAAGGCGTACCGGGAGGCGTGGCGCGACCGGTCCTTCCATCGGGAGCTCAACCACCTCCTGAAGAGTTACGCCGGCCGGCCGACCCCGCTGTATTTCGCGGAGCGGCTGACGGAAAAGGCGGGAGGCGCCCGGATCCACATCAAGCGGGAGGACCTCGCTCACACCGGGTCGCACAAGATCAACAACACGCTTGGGCAGGGGCTGCTGGCGCGCAGAATGGGAAAACGGCGGATCATCGCCGAGACGGGCGCCGGCCAGCATGGCGTCGCGACGGCCACCGTCTGCGCCAGGATGGGGATCCCGTGCGAGATCTACATGGGCGAGGAGGACATCCGGCGACAGTCCCACAACGTCTTCCGGATGCGCCTCCTCGGGGCCCGCGTCAACCCGGTGACCTCGGGGAGCCGGACGCTCAAGGACGCCATGAACGAGGCACTCCGCGACTGGGTGACGAACGTCCGGACCACCTACTACCTGATCGGATCCACAGCCGGTCCGCACCCGTACCCGGAGATGGTACGTGATTTCCAGTCGGTGATCGGGCGGGAAGCGCTCCCCCAGTTCCGGAAGGCGGAAGGGGGACTGCCGACCGCCGTCGTGGCGTGTGTGGGTGGGGGAAGCAACGCGATGGGGATCTTCACCTCCTTCCTGAGGTATCCCCAGGTGCGGCTCTACGGGGTTGAAGCGGGGGGTCTCGGTCTCTCTTCCGGGAGGCACGGGGCCACGCTTTCCCGTGGGAAAGTCGGCGTGCTCCACGGGAGCAAGTCCTTCCTTTTACAGGATGCGAACGGGCAGATTCTCGAAGCCCACTCGATATCCGCGGGGCTGGACTACCCCGGTGTGGGTCCGGAGCACGCGTGGTTGAAAGAGACGGGCCGGGCGGAATACGTCTCCGTGACGGACGCGCAGGCGCTCTCGGGCTTCTCCCTCCTCTCCCGGTACGAGGGGATCCAGCCGGCGCTCGAATCGTCCCACGCCGTCGCATTCGCGTATCGCCTTGCGAAGAAGATGCGCCCGTCCGAGACCGTCCTGGTGAATCTCTCGGGGCGGGGCGACAAGGACATGGGGATCCTGATGGAATTGGGGGAGGACGGCCGTGACGGCGATTGACGCCGCGTTCCGACGCCTCCGCGCGTCCGAAGAGAGGGGACTCGTGGTCTACCTGACCGCGGGAGACCCGACGCCGGCGGCATCCCTCCGATACCTCCGGGCGGCAGCGGACGCCGGGGCGGATATCATCGAGGTGGGCGTTCCCTTTTCGGATCCCACGGCAGATGGCCCAACGATCGAGGCAGCCTCGCGGCGGGCGTTGTCGTCGGGGATGAATGTAGCGGGGGCCCTCGAGCTTGTGCGGGGATTCCGCGGCACGCACGCCACGCCGATCGTGCTCTTCGGGTATTACAACCCGTTTTACCGGTACGGCTGGCCCTCCCTGTGCAAGGATGCACGTGAGGCTGGTGTCGACGGGTTCCTGGTGGTCGACCTGCCGTTCGAGGAGAGGGGAGAGGCGCTGCCATCGATCCGGGAAGCAGGGCTCGACTGGATCCCCCTGGCGGCCCCTACGAGCGGGATGGCCCGGGTCCGGGCCGTCGACCGCGCGGGCTCCGGATTCCTGTACCTGATCTCCGTGACCGGCGTGACCGGGATGCGGAAAACCCTTCCACCGGAGATGGCTGCTTGGACCAGAAAGGTCGCGAAGGCGACACGGCTCCCGGTTGCCGTCGGATTCGGCATCTCCTCCCCGGCAATGGCGGCGGCCGCCACCCGGCACGCCGACGCGGCGGTCGTTGGGAGCGCCTGCGTCAAGATCGTCGAAAGGAACGGTCGCGGTACCCGGGGTCCCGCGGAACTTTCCCGGTTTGTCCGATCCCTTAAAAAGGCACTGAGGTGACATGGCCATGGCGATTCGACTTTTCCGGAAAAAGGACGAAAGCGACAAGAAGATCAAGATCCCCGAGGGAATGTGGATCAAATGCGATGCCTGCCTCGAGATCATCTACAAGCCCGAGGTGGAACGGAACCTGAACGTCTGCCCCAAATGCGTGTACCACTTCCGGATCCCCGCCCGGGAGCGGATCCGTGCTGTGATCGACGAGGGGACGTTCGTAGAGTTCGGCGAGGAGATGGAGTCCGTGGACATCCTGAACTTCACGGACACGAAGAAGTACGTCGATCGCCTGAAGGAGGCGAAGAAGAAGACGGGGCGCAAGGAAGCGGTCATCACGGGTACGGGGAAGATCCAGGGGGTCGAAGTAGCCCTGGCGGTCCTCGATTTCGAGTTCCAGGGCGGCTCGATGGGAAGCGTCGTCGGTGAGAAGATCGCCGTCACCGCGGAAGTCGCCCTCGAATCCCGCCTCCCCCTCATCATCTTCAGCGCTTCCGGGGGCGCGCGCATGCAGGAGGGGACCCTCTCGCTGATGCAGATGGCCAAGACGAGCGCCGCGCTCGCGCGA
>Ga0315273_10012057_pt1 | contig 11061 bp, 11 predicted proteins | sample YL17G02_0_MG_FD_205753 | JGI IMG/M metagenome (GOLD analysis project Ga0315273, IMG submission 205753) | Sediment microbial communities from Yellowstone Lake, YNP, Wyoming, USA - YL17G02_0 | ecosystem: Environmental > Aquatic > Freshwater > Lake > Sediment | place: USA: Wyoming | collected...
CCGTCACCTCGCGTTCTCCGAAGAGGCAGCCGACTGGCAGGTCTGGATCCAAGACGGGCCGAAGCCTTTTCCAAGGCTGATCGTGGTCGTCTACAAGAAGCTCGACGGGGCGCCGCGCGTGATCTCGGCCCTGTCGGACTGGAACCTCGCGCCGAAGATCGCGCCGGACGAGTTCACGTTCAAGGCACCCGAGGGCGCAAAGAAGGTCGACTGGGCGACCGGTCTGAAGTAGGTTTTTTCCTGGAGATGACGATGATCAAGAGAACTGTCGTGACGCTTCTCGCCGCCGCCCTCCTCGCTGCGGTGCCCGTTCCCGCATTCGCCTGGGTCGCCGCCTACGGTGGCCATCGCGGAGGCGTGGCCGTCGGCGTGCACCCCGGCTGCTGCTACGGCGGGGCCACCGTGGCCGGCGCCGCCGTCGCATTGGCGGCGTACGCCCCGCCGGCCGCGGTCTACGTCGCGCCGGCCCCGGTGTACGTCGCACCGGTTCCCGTCTACGCCGCGCCAGCCCCGGTCGCCGTCCTCCCGGTGGGGACCGTGGTCTATTCGCTGCCCGACGGATGCGCGGGAGACATCCAGATCGGCGAGGTGTCGTACACGCTTTGCGGCGGCGACTACTACCAGCCGTTCTATTCGGGTGGCGCGCTGATGTACCGCGTCGCCGTCCCCTAGAGCGAACCGAACGCCTCGATCAGGCAAATCGAGGCGCTTCACAATCTCCGACTTCCGGGCCCCGCACACGCGAGGTCCTACTGACCGAAGTGCGCAAGCGCGAAGCGCAGGGGATTCACGCTGGGCTCCTCATTTCATGTCACCTCGACTCAATGGCGCCCGGCGGGCCCCACGCCCCGGAACCGGACCATAATTGCAATCCCATTGCCGCCACGGCGCAACCCGGCTAGACTCCCCCCCTTGCCACCCGGCACCCGCCGGGCAGGCAGCGATGGTCCGATTCCAACACAGACGAACGCAACCGAGGAGGAACGACATGAAGAGATTTTCCAGGATTGCCCTCGCGGCCCTGATCGGCCTCGCCGTGCCGGCCGCCGCCCTGCACGCCGCCGACGCCGGTAAGCCTGTCGCCATGACCCCGGACCAGATGAAGTGGCTCCCCAACCCCGACGCGCCCGGCGTGATGACCGTCGTGACCTGGGGCGATCCGGCCAAGGGTCCCCATGGAGCGTTTCACAAGTTCGTCGCGGGCTTTACCGCACCCCTCCATACACACTCGGCCAACACCCGAATCGTGGTCCTCTCTGGGACCATGACGCTGACCGGGGAGGACGGGAAGGAGATGAAGTTCCCGGCCGGATCCTTTTACACCCAGCCCAATACGTTCCCGCACGTGACGAAGTGCCTCCTGGGGGCCGACTGCCTGGTCTATCTGGAGGCCGACGGGAAGTGGGACCTCAAGCCCGTTGAGGCGAAGAAGAAGTAGGCAGACCCGCGCCCGGCATCAAGGGGCGCCGCGCGGCCCCGAACCGGGCATCCGCTGAGACGAGGAAGGGCCCCGCGAGGGGTCCTTCCAATCCGAAAGTTCAGGCGGCGTTCCGGTTGTCCTTGCCGTGGCTGCCGTCAGGCTCCGCGCCGTGAAAAAGGCGCCGCAGCAACTCGCGCAGGTACTGCAGGGTCACGACGACGAACATCAGTGTCGCGACCGCAAAGAGGGCCTCGAGCGCCCAGCCGCTCCAGTGGGCCAGGCCCCAGGGCGGATGAAACAGTCCATACATTCCAGCGACGGCGAAAGGCGCCGTCAGCAGAATCCCGATCACGAGTCCGGCGTATCGCTTCACGGGGCACCTCGTTGCCCCGAGGCCCTGCCGTTTCGCAAATTCTTGCCGGGCGCCGAATTTTGCCCGGGCCTGGGAGTCGCCCCGGCCGGTCCCGGAGTCGAGTTCGGTGCGAGAGGCGGGCTCGTCGGGGGAGGCGGATAGGCTTCGAGGTCCGGCGAGCCTTCGGGTTCGAGCCACTCCGGCGGCATGTCGGACGGATCAGCGAGGAGAGGATCGGATGCCGTGGGCTTGCGCGGCGGCAGCTGGTAGGTGGCGGCGGTAGAGACATGGCCTTCCCGGTCCACCGCGCGGACACCGAAGACGTACCGGTCGATGGATACGCCTGGGAGTGTGAAAGCCTCCACCGGGCCGGCCCAGTATGAATCCTGCCAAAGCGAGGATGTCGTTTCCCGCCGGAGCACAAGGTAGCCGGCCAGGTCCGCCACGGGCCCAACAGGCTTCCAGCGCAGGCGCGCGTCGTATCCGGTCGGCCCGCGATCGAGCGTGGGGTTGCCCTTCTCATCCAGGACGATCGGAGCGGGCGGAGCCGAGGCGAGATCGGCCAAGGTTGCGACGTTCACCCGCGCCACCCGGGCGGCATAGGACGGAGAACAGCCGTCGAAGGTGTCCCGGACGCTGTGCTGTCGGGAGTAGTCCTCAACGGCGGAGGTGAAGCGGACACCCGGAATGTCCTCCCGGTTGAACGGGAGGTGATCGCCGCCGCGGCCGAACCGGTCGGCGCGCAGAATCAGGTCCACGCCGAAGCCGGGAACCACTGTCCGCGCGATCTCGGCTGACAGTCGGGCCAGTTCCCGCGAGGCGGAATCCTCGGGCCCTTCGGAGAAAAGGCGCACGGACCGGTCGTCCGTCCGGCCGTCGCCTCCCACGATCCCTCCGACGATGTCGTTGTTGAGCACGCCCAGGACGCGCGGGCCGCCCTGCTGCTCCGCCGCCTTCGCCCGGCCCGCCCGGCCGATGCTGCCATACAGTCCCTGTTCCTCCCCGGCGAAGGCGATGAACACGATGTCGGCATCGTAGGTCCCGGCCGCCAGCACGCGCGCCGCTTCGAGAACGACCGCCGTGCCCGAAGCGTCATCGTTGGCGCCGGGCGCGGGAAGGTCGGGCCGGTCCCAGTGGATCGTTCCGTCGGCGTCGGCCGCGATGCTGTCGTAGTGGCCCGATACGATGAACTGGCGCTTGCGGCCTTCCGCGGTCGCGGCGGGCAGGAAGGCGACGACGTTTCGCAGCGCTCCCGGCCGGAAGAGCCGCGGCAGGGACACCGGAAGGTCCTGCCGCTCGAAGTAGACGTGCAGCCGCGGGGAGGCCTCGTGGAAGGCCTGTGCGATCCATAGCCGGGCCGCGTCGATCCCGTGATCAGGGTCCCTCCAGTCCGGTCCGCCGGAAAAAGTCTGCCGGGTGCGGAAAGACTCGAGGCGGCGGATCGAGGCCGCGATCCGCTCCTCGGAGACCTGGCCGGCCAGCCGGGAGAGGGCGGCGGGAAGGGAGGGAGCGGCGCCGGGGGCGGCCGGCTGGGCGGCTGACTGGGTGGCCGACCGAGAGGCTGACTGGGAGGCTGACTGACTGCCGGAGGCCGCGGGGGGAGCCGACCCTGCGAGCGGCCCGGCGGTGAAAACGACTCCGAACGTCAGCAGACCCGAAATGACGGCTTGCAGCCGGGTGCGAAACGGCGAGCGCATGAGAACCTCCGTTGCGGGGGCGATGTCCGGAACAGCTGGGCTTTGCCCCTCCGGAGAGTCGATCCTATATGATCATTGCTACGGGCGGCAGGCCAGCTTCGCGTAAGATACAGTTTTCGTAGACGCCGCTAAGTGTGCCTGGCTTCCGGCGGCAGATCTCCCCATCGAGGGTTCCTGATGCCGATTCACGAGTACCGCTGCAAGCGGTGCGCCTCGGAGTTCGAGGTGATCCAGAGGATGTCCGACCCGCCGCTGAAAAAGTGCCGCGATTGCGGCGGGGCTCTGGAGAAACTCATCTCGCGCAGTTCCTTCCAGTTGAAAGGGACCGGGTGGTACGTCACCGACTACGCCCGCAAGTCCTCCGGGGGGAGCACGAGCGGCAATTCCGGAGGAAAGGACAGCTCCAGCGAAAAGGACACCTCTGGAGCAAAGGACAGCTCCGGAGGAAAGGACACCTCCGGAGGAAAGGACACCTCTGGAGCAAGGGACAGCTCCGGAGGAAAGGACAGAGCCCACAAGGAAACCAAGTCCTCCTCCTCGGACAAAGACACCAAGTCTTCCTCTTCGGGCAAGGGCACGGGGTCTTCCGGCAAATCCTCGTCCGGCGGCGATTAGTGTCGCGTCCAGGAAGTCATGTCAGCGCCGAGGCCGGTGAAGCGCCCGGCCCCGCAGGAGTCACCATGCCGATCGACCAGATTGATCCGCCCGGGGCGAAGCAGCGGCTCGAGGCGAATGACGGTTCCGTCTACCTCGACGTGCGCTCGGTCACCGAGTTCGAAGCCGGCCACGTTCCGGGCGCCCTGAACGTTCCGATCATGCACCTCGATCCCGCCACACGTCAGATGACGCCGAACGCGGAGTTCCTGGCGGTCGTGCGGGCGGTTCTGCCGCCCGATACGGAACTCGTCGTCGGCTGCCAGTCGGGGAAGCGCTCGCAGATGGCCTGCGAGCAGCTCGCCGCAGCGGGGTATTCCAGCCTGTCCAACATGACGGGCGGATTCGGGGGGGCGCGCGACCCGATGGGCCGCGTCCTCGCGCCCGGCTGGCTGCAGAGCGGCTTTCCGCAGACCGCCGATGCCGGCGACGGCTCCTATGCCGCCCTCAAGGGAAAAAGCGGGCTGTAGCAAGGTCCGTCATTGCCGCCTGCCCCTGCGAAAGCAGGGGGCGAAAGCCGGGATCCAGCGCGAAGCCTTGATCCGGTCAACTGCCCGGGGCGAGGGCCTTCGCGAGCAGCGGCAGCGAGACGTCGTAGCGGAAGGTGACGTCCATGTGCCCGTCGTCGAACTCCTCGTGGCGATGGGCGATCCCTAGCTCGCGGAGTCGGCGGGCGAAGATCCGCGCGCCGAGGTGCAGGTTCCACTCGTCCTTCGTCCCGCAATCGAGGAAGACCGCCTTCATCCCGCGCAGGGCTTCGGCGTGGATCTCCATCATGCGGACCGGGTCGAGTTCCAGCCACCGGTCGAACACCTCCTGCTGGAGCCGACCCGTCCCCTCGTCAAAGGGGAGGTCGAAGGGGAGAGGCGTTTGTTTCGCGTTGGGCGAGTAGCAGGCCGACATCGCGACGATGTTCAGCGCGGTCATCATGTCCCTGGATTTTTTCGGGGCGGCGTCGAAGAGCCGAATGAACTCCGCCAAGCCGCCGCATTTTCCGAGCACGGTCGCGCACTTCGGAAAATCGGGAAGGTAGCAGTACTCGAAATACATATCCCCGGAGTGGCAAGCCACCGCCGAGAACACCTCGGGGTGCTTCATTCCGAGCACGATCGCGCCGTAGCCGCCCGAGGATTTGCCCATGACGCCCCGGTGGGCCGCCCCGGGGAGGGTCCGGAAGCTCCGCTCCACCCAGGGGACCAGCTCCTCGATGAGGTGCCGCGCGTAGGGGCCGGTCGCCGCCGAGTCGAGATACTGGCTGCCGCCGTAACGGGTGAAGCAGTCGGGCATGACCAGAATCGCGGGCTCGGCGCCTCCGGCGATCAGCCGATCCATCCGGACCGGCAGGTTCGGCTGCCAGGGCTGCTCATTCAGGAGCATGGCGCCCCGGCCGGTGAACCCGGTCAGGCAGAAGATGACCGGGTAGCGGCGCTGCGATTCACCGTAACCGGGAGGAAGGTAGATCGGCACGGTGCGCCGGGAGGGATCGCCAGCCGGGTTGCCCGCCAGCAGCGGGCTGTCGAACTCCTCCACCACCACTTTCCCTCGCGGCAGGTTCACTCTGCGCGCGTCGCTGTCGGTCATCGCGTGTCCTCGGAATCGCTTGCGGGGTCCGTCTCATTCGCCCGGCACGATAGGATACTCCCATGCGGCACAAGCTCCGGCGGTACTATCTGCCCGATCCGTCCGCGCCCTGGCCGGAGCGTTTCGCCCGCCGCTTCACCAGCCGGCCGGTCCCCGACTTTCCCCGCACGATCCAGATCGAAACACAGACCGGCTGCAATGCCGATTGCGTCTTCTGCGACTACGGGATCTCCTCCCGGACCCAGCCGGCGGGTCGGATGCCACCGGAGCTGTTCCGTCGGATCGTGGAAGAATGCGCTGAAAACGGGGTGCGGCGGATCAGCCCCTACCTGACGAACGAGCCGCTCGCGGATGACCGGCTGCCGGACCTTCTCGCCGATGCCGGCCGGAGAATTCCCCGGGCAAAGATCGTCCTCACGACGAACGGGCACTTTCTCTCGGGCGAGATGGCGAAGCGCCTGCTCGCGCTCGATCCGCCCCTCCACGCGATCCACGTCTCGTTCCAGGGAACCGATCGCACGGCCTACGAAGCCCAGATGCGGGGGGGATTGCAGTTCGAGCGCACCCTCGCGAATCTCGAAGCGTTCGCCCGGCGCCTGCGCGACGAGTGCCGCACCCGGCCTCGCCTGCAGGTAACGATGGTCGCCACGCGCGGCCTCGACACGCGGAAAGCGATCGCCTTCTGGGCCGACCGCGGCATCGCGGCGAAGTGCACCGTTCTGGACAACCGGGGAGGGAACGTCGCCGGCGCCGGGGCACTGGCGCTGCTGCCCCGGATGTCCCCTTACCGCAACTGCCCCCGCCTGATGAAGCAGATGTACGTCCACTTCAACGGCGACGTGGTCCTCTGCTGCGTGGACAATTCCCGAACGGTCGTTCTCGGCAACGCGGCCCGGCAGACGCTCCGCGAGATCTGGAACTCCCCCGGAGCCGTGGAGCACCGGCGTCGTTACATCGCCCGCGAGTTCGAGGGTCTGCCTCTCTGCGGCACCTGCACGATCGACCGGTAGGGGACAGGCTCCTGGTGCCGGAGGTGGGAATCGAACCCACACGGGGCGTGAGCCCCTCGGGATTTTGAGTCCCGCGCGTCTGCCAGTTTCGCCACTCCGGCGGCGAGGGGCCGATTATCCTACGCGGGGGCCTGATCCCGAAAAGCCAGACCGGTCGCCGGGGGATCCGGGATCACCGTCCGCGTCTTCTGGATCACAGGGAACGGGGCCGGGGAGGGACGGGCGAACGGGTCTTGTTGACCGTATATTCCATTGTGCGGTTCCGGGTCTTGGCGCGCCATTCTTACGAAATTGACACTGGGGACTCCGGTGTGTAACCTTCGTGCAGCACTGCCGCCTCTGCCGATAAAGGAGAGAGTCCTTGCAATTCAAGGTCGGGGATAAGGTCGTCTATCCAAACCACGGCATAGGCGTGGTCGAACGAATTCAGCAGAAAGACATGGGCGGGCATTCGGAAGTCTGCCTGACGCTTCGCCTTGTCGCCAACGACAGCACCGTCATGGTGCCGATGTCGAACACAGGGGCCGTCGGACTGCGGCCCGTCCTGTCGCGGCGCAGCGTCGAAGCGATCCTCACGATGCTGCGCGACGCCCACCTGAACCTGCAGGGAGACTGGAAAGGGCGCTTCGCGGAGAATTCCGAGAAAATGCGCTCCGGCGAGGTGGTGAAGGTCGTCGATGTGCTCAAGAGCCTGAGCTTTCTCAGCTCCCAGAAGACCCTCTCCTACCGGGAGCGCAAGATGCTCGACCGCGCCCGGTTCCTCGTCATCAGCGAGCTCGCCGAAGCGTCGCAGCAGCCGGCCGAGGCGGTCGAAGCGCTGGTGGATCAGACGCTCTCCGTCTGCCTGAAGAGCCAGCTGACCGACCACTAAATCCCTCCCCTCCACGGATTCGTCACACTGGATCCCGGCTTTCGCCCCCTGCTTTCGCAGGGACAGGCGGGATGACGGGGGCTTTCGCGCGCCGGGATGCCGGGTGCATGTGCGCAGCGATAACGGGTGCATGTGCGCCCCCTGTTTCCCAGGGGCAGACGGGATGACGGTGGATTTCTCACTGCGGCTACACTTCCCCGACGCCGATGGACAACTTCCTCCTCGAATCCGTGGTCCGGGAATTGCGCCCGGAGGCACAAGGGCGCCGGGTGAGTGCCGTCCACCAGGCCCCAACGGGTGCGCTGCTGATCGTCCTGGAGCCTCCCGCCGGGGGGGGAGGCCCGATGGCGATCGTCGTGGAGTCCGCCCAGGGCCGGGAGCGGCTGTACCGGATGCGGGGGGCAATCCCACTGCTTCGGTCTCCGGCTGCGCCGTTCGCGGCGGCCGTCGCGCACCGGCTCACCGGGCGGTTGCTCGAAGAGATCCGGAAGGAGCCCTCGGAACGGGTGGTCGTTCTACGCTTCTCGGGAGCGGGATTCGTCGCCGAACTGATCCCTCGCTCCGGCCGGCTGATCCTCCTCGATGGGGACGGCACGATCGTCGGGGTGGACCATCCCGCGCGGGGCGCCGCCGCGGAGCGCGTTCGGACGGGCCTGCCCTGGGCTCCACCGCCCACCGGCGACCGGCCCGGAGTCTTCGACGCCGGGGCGGATCTCGTTCGAGCGCTCACGCAGGAGGCGCGTCATTCGGGCCGGCCCCTCGCGACCATTCTGCGACAGTCGCTGCGCGGGTTGTCGGATGCGGTCGGCCATGAGCTCGAGCGGGTCGCCGAGGCCGGCGGGGATCCGGGCCGGGAGCTGGATCGTTGGTTCGAGGCGTTTCGCGAAGGGCGTTTTCGGCCCTGTCTTTACTCGCCTCTTCAGCTGCGCGAAATGTCTTTCGAAAGCGCTTCCGGGGCGGATGCGTTCTTCGCTCTCCCGCTGGAACTCGCCGCCCCGCCGCCCGGCCTGACGGTCACCGGGTTCCCGACCGCATCCGATGCGGCCGAAGCGCTCTACGAAAAGCGGCTCGCGGGTGCGGATTTCACCGCGCGCCGGGACGCGGTGACCGGGCTGCTGCGGCGCGAAGCGGTCCGCCTCGAGAAGCTCGCCTCGCGCCTCCAGGCGGATCTGGCGAAGCTGCCGTCGCCGGGAACCACCCGGCGCCAGGCTGAGGCGCTTCTCGCAGGGCTGAACCAGGCACGGCGGCATGCAGATCATGTCCTCGTGCCCGATCCTTGGTCGGAGGATCCGGCAAGCGAGGTCGCGATACCGGCGCCGCCGGGCCGGCCGCTCCAGACGGTTGCCGCGGATCTGTTCCGCCGGGAAGCAAAGGCCGCGCGCACGCGCGAGGCTGTGGGGGAACGGCTCACGGCTGCCGAAACGCGGGGACGGGCTGCGGGTGAACTGGCCGCCGCCGCGGCGGACGCGCGCGATGTCGAGGGCTTGGACCGGGTTTCCATCCGGCTGAAGGAATTCGGCTTCGTCTTCCTTCCCGAGCGGAAGCTGCGTCGTGGCCGGGGGCCAGGCAGCGGAAGGGCGTCGACTTCGGGGGGAGGGGGGAGAGGGGAAGGGGCGGTGGGCGCCGCCGGCGTGCCCGCCTCCGGGCGGCTGCAGCCTGCGGGTGTGCGTCGCTACGAGAGCGAGGACGGACTAGAGATTCTCGTTGGCCGGACGGCGCGCGACAATGACCGGCTGACATTTCGCATCGCGGAGGCCGAGGATTTCTGGCTGCACGCGGCAGGAACACCGGGGGCCCACGTCGTCGTGCGAAATCCAGGGCGGATTGCCCATCTTCCGGAGAAGACCCTTCGTCAGGCGGCCGGGCTCGCCGCGTGGTTCAGCCGGGCTGCCGGACCGGAGGACGCCCGCCCCCCCGGCCGGCGCGATTCCACGGGGCGCGACAGTCAGAAGAAGAACGGCTCCACCGGGAAGGGCAGCAAGGGCGGAGGGAAAATCGAGGTCCACGTCAGCCGGAGGAAGCATGTCAAGAAGGCGCGGGGCGCTCCTCCCGGAACGGTGCTTCTGAAGCGTTTCACCTCGATCTTCGTCGCGCCCGTGGAGCCCCGGACCGAAGGGGAGGTGTGAATTTTCCGCGCCCCGGTCAGGATTTGACTCCGGACCGGTTGGGACAGAGATTGCACGACGATTGACGAGCCTTACACGAGAGCCTACCCTGATCCCGAATGCCCGCCGGCCCGGTCCGTACCGGCCCGGATGGGGTTTTTTGGCCTCCAGGGGTCCCCAGGAAACACCCGAGCCTCTTGAAGAAAATCCTTCAACTCCTGGTCGGCATCGTGCTGGCCGTCGCCCTGCTCGCCCTGTCGTTGAAGGGGGTGGATCTGCGGCAGGTCTGGCGGCTGACGCTCGCCGCCTCGCCCGTCCTCATCGTCGCCTCGATCGGTATCGGAGTCTTCGGGCACAACCTTCTGAGGGCCTGGCGCTGGCGGATCATGCTGGGCCCGGAGAAGCCGGGCATCAGCTTTTACAACCTCTTTTCGACGACTCTTATCGGCTACGCCGCTTCCTGGGTGCTTCCGTTCCGTGTCGGAGAGGTACTTCGGCCCGTCCTGCTGGCGGAAAGGGAGAAGATCCGCACCTCCGCAGCGCTGACAACGATCGTGGTCGAGCGGCTCCTGGATGGCCTCGCGGTCGTCACCCTCTTCTCGGTCTGCCTTTCGTTCTGGGCCGGACGCGAAGGGATCGGGGAGCAGGGGGAGAAAATCCTCGGCTTTGCGCGGACGGGCTCGGTCGTCCTGCTCGTCGGCACGGTGGTCCTGTTCGCCCTGCTCGTGATCGGCGCCGCCACACGGGGCCGCTGGAAGGGTCGGGTGGAACTCTACGCGGCAAGAACCCACAGCCGGCTCGCGGCCGGGCTGGCGCGTTCCGTGATCGGGCTCGTCGAAGGGGGGGCGATCCTCACGCGACCCATCGGCTTTGCCGTGGTGGCGGTCCTGTCGCTCGTCATCTGGCTGGTGATCGGCTGGGCCACCTGGCTCGGTTTGAAGGCGGCCGGGGTCAGGATCACCTTTCCCGAGACCTTCATCCTGATGCCGGCCTCCGTGCTGGGCATCGGGGTTCCGACCCCGGGCGGCGCCGGATCCTACGAATATTTCGTCAGCCAGACCCTGCACCATCTCTTTCGCCAGCCGCTCGAGACGGCGCTGGCGGCGACGCTTGTCCTGCATGTGGTGATCACGGTCATCCCGGTCGTGCTGGTGGGTCTCGCGCTCGCCTGGCGGGACGGGGTGACCCCGGCGCGGCTGAAGGCCGCCCTCGCCGCAGTGGCGGGCAGACCATCGCCCGCGAGGGCGTCAGTCCCGGCGGGGCCGTCCGTGGAGATTGCGCCGTGAAGTGCCCATTCTGCGAGCAGGCCAAGGACCGCGTCGTGGATTCTCGAGAAGGGCGGGACGGGGCGGCGATCCGGCGCCGGCGGGA
>Ga0315273_10012059_pt1 | contig 11060 bp, 12 predicted proteins | sample YL17G02_0_MG_FD_205753 | JGI IMG/M metagenome (GOLD analysis project Ga0315273, IMG submission 205753) | Sediment microbial communities from Yellowstone Lake, YNP, Wyoming, USA - YL17G02_0 | ecosystem: Environmental > Aquatic > Freshwater > Lake > Sediment | place: USA: Wyoming | collected...
GGTGGACTGGCCGGCCCGCTGGCCCATATTCCAGATCACAGTCGAGCCCTTCGGCAAGGACCACGCCACCACAGGCGGCTCTTATGATACAGGCAAGCGCATCAGCGAGGAGATCTACGGCTACCCGGCTCCCTTCCCCATGGTCTACGAGTGGATTCACCTCAAGGGCGTGGGCGCCATGCACAGCTCCACGGGAATTGTGGTCACCATCCAGGAGATGCTTGACGTGGTGCCCCCCGAGGTCCTGCGTTACCTGATCATCAGAAACAAGCCGGAAAAGCATATCGAGTTTGATCCGGCACTGCCGCTGCTATCCCTGGTGGACGAGTACGATCAGAGAAAAGGCGATGAGAGGGCCATAGAGCTTTCCAATATCAATAAGAGCGGGCCCTTCGAGATTCCCTTCCGCCACATGGTAACGGCCGTGCAGATCGCTCGCGGCGACGAGGACGGTCTCTTCGTGGCCCTGAAAAGATCCGGCTACGAGGTCATCACAAGGCGCGATGAAATCTTGGGCAGGGCAAGAAACGTGCAGACGTGGCTGGACAAATATGCTCCTGCCTATGTCAAGTTCCAGGTGCATGAGGCGCTTCCGGCCTCAGTCAAGCTCCTCACGCCCGAGGAAAGGAGGAGCCTGGGCATCCTGGCCGAGCAGGTGGAGGAGAAGACGGCAGCCGAGATTCACGAGCTGGTCTATGCCGTGGCCAAGGAGCAGGGCCTCGACTCCAAAAAGTTCTTCCAGGCCATCTATCTGGCATTCCTGGGCGACCGGCAGGGCCCCAAGGTGGGCTGGTTTTTGGCCAGCCTGGAGAGAGGCTTTGTGAAAGCCAGGTTGAAAGAAGCGGCAGCGGCTTAGATGTCATGGAGCACAAGATCTACCTGTCCGGCCCGCTCTTCTCGCGGGGCGAGATCGCCTGGGGCGAGACCGTCAAGGGTTTCTTAGAGGATCGGTTGGAAAATGTTGAGATCATCTGGCCCCAAGAGATCATCCCCTGCCTGGCATTGCCGGCGAAGATCTTCAAGGCCAATTTGCAGGCCTTAAGCGAAGCCGATATCATGGTGGCCATGCTGGACGGCCCTCAGGTGGACGACGGCACCGCCTGGGAGATAGGCTACTTTTTCATGCAGGGCAAAAAAATCCTGGGGATAAGAACCGACTTTCGCCGCGCCGGAGAATCTGACAATTCTCGCGTCAACCTCATGATAGAGTGCTCCTGCCAGGGCATAGCATCGAGTCTGGAAGAGCTAGCAATGCATCTGAAGAGGCTCTTAGATTGATCTCGCCCGTCTTTGACGCGCCCCTTCTCCTGGTGGAGGGAGAAGAGCGGGTTCTGGTGGCTGCCGATCTTCACCTGGGCCTGGAGCACGAGCTGTGGCTGGGGGGCGTCTGTATTCCCAGCCAGACCGAGAAGATCCTGGCCGCTCTGGAGGGCTTTTTGGCTGAGATAAAACCGGATCGCCTTCTGCTTTTAGGGGACATAAAGCACAATGTTCCCAAGACGAGCTGGCAGGAGAAGAGGGAGATTCCCGAATTCCTGCGTCGGCTTTGCGCCCAGGTTTTGGTGGAGATCGTGCCGGGAAATCATGACAGCAATCTGGCGGATATGGCTCCCCTGGGTGTGCGGGTGCGTCCGTCCTCCGGTTTTGTGCTGGACGGCGTGGGCTATTTCCACGGGCACACCTGGCCGGATGAAAAGGTTATGCATGCAGGCGGCCTGGTGGCAGGGCACCTTCACCCCGCGATAAGGCTCCCAGACCCTTTAGGCCACTCTCCTTCCCGCCCCGTTTGGGCAAAAACGCGGCTGATGAGTGAGGCAGTGCAAGAGCATTACGGTTTTGCCAGGGACAGTGAGATCATCATCGCCCCCGCATTCAACATTCTTTGTGGAGGCTTGCCCCTCAATGAGCCGACGGATGATCTTCGCGGGCCGCTCTTAGGCATGGCCGACTGGGAGGGGGCACGCCTCTATCTGCTGGACGGAACCGACCTTGGCACCCTGGCGGAGATAAAGGCGGTCCAAAGAAAGCCAAGCGAAGCCGTAAGAATTATTACCAGCCCCCAGGATGCTATTCTTACAAGAGAGGGCGATAAAGTGTGAATGATAAAGAGAGGCTTTTAGAATTGCTAAAGGACAAGTCCCTTGAGGTGAGAACGGTCACCCTGTCCTCAGGCAAAATCAGCGATTATTACATGGACTGCAAACGCGTTACTTTAAGCCCGGAAGGGGCCTATCTCACTGGTAAGCTGATGCTGGAGATGATCCGTCCGGAGGTATCCGCCGTAGCCGGTCTAACACTTGGCGCGGACCCCATTGTATCATCCATCTCGGTTCTAAGCCATCTGCAAAAGAGAGACCTAGCTGGCCTGATTGTGCGAAAAGAGGCAAAGAAGCACGGCACTATGAGCTATGTGGAGGGTCCAGCTCTGCAAAAGGGTGCAATGGTCGCTGTGGTGGAAGACGTGGTCACCTCCGGAGCATCCCTCCTTAGAGCCATCGATTGCATTTCTGCAGCAGGTTACCGGCCTGTGCAGGCTCTGACCATATTAGACCGCCAGGAAGGTGGAAGAGAAGCCGTCGAAGAGCGAGGATTTGTGCTGCAAGCACTATTTACTCGCAATGATTTGGATATTAAGAAAAGCAAATAATTATGACTTATTAACCCGTGGGGCTGTTCTCCCTGGTCAGGCGTCTCCTGGAAATTCGCTATCTTGCGTTCCGTTGGCAGGTTTCGTATCTTTCGGAGATACTCCGTCGGGCAGGTCGCCGCCCGGTGTCTGGAAGGGATCCTTACCCATCGGATTTGGGCCATCCGGCCCTACGCCGGGTGTTTGCTCTCCTGGCATTGGTTGGGGCTCGGGCACAGCTGAAGCAATAGCCGTAAACGGCGCTTCCAGTCGAAGATTGCGCCAGGTCCCATCCTCCGCGTAGGAGATCTCAGAAACGATCAAATAAGTCCCGCTCTGCTGCGCCGTGAGGGGATAGCTGATCTGCTGTGTGACAAGAGGGTACAGCTGTGTGCTCTGGCCTCCTACATTCGCGACAACACCTGGAGGAAGGCTGGGCGTGACCACAGCCTGTGTGGAATTCAGGCCGTTGTAAGTCAGAGATACGGTTACCGTTACCATCTGTCCAACCTCTGCCGCAGGTATAGGATTCTGGTAGGCCGTCAGCTCAGCCGCCGCCTGCCCAAATAACAGCCCCACCCCAAGGAGCAGAAGAATGTGCACCAATCCCAAATGCTTCATCGGATCTCTATTGTTCTGCCTGCGAGATTTAAAGATACCTGTCATACGAGATTGATATGATACCTCTCTCCTTTCCATACATAAAATACTTATTTGGTTTGGTGATATTGTCCTCTGATGGACGTCTCTTTCTCAGCCTGGCGGCATTCGCGAGAAGAGAGCTTGCAGCTCAAAGGAGAAAGCTTCTCCTTTCTCTTCGATAGGCGCTACACCAATCGGCTCAACCGAATGAGCCGTGTTTTCTTCGAAGCCTATGTCGTGGCCACTAAAGAGCTGGCCGCGCAGGAGGACCGCTTCCCAAGCCTTAGCGAGATAGACGCCAAGATGGAAAGCGGGGCCGTTTACGCTTTCAAGGATCGTTTAATGAAGAATACCGAGTTCTTCGAAGAGGTCAAGATCTCCGGCGTCTCCTACCTGGTTCCGCGCGCACTCAAGTTCGTGGATGTTAGCGGTACGTATACAGATTTAATCTTGAACTTCGAGGAGGGCATCGTTGTGCTGCCCACGCGAAGGAAGACATCCTCTCTCCCGGACAGTCCTATGCCGATCGAAGAGGATGAGGAAGAGCCAAAAACACCTCACGTGGATGAGACGGCAAATAATGCGCCCACCATTGCCGAAGATACGGTCAGGTTGGAGGACGCAGCAGCAAAACTACAGTCGTATCCTCCGCACACTCCTGAGGCCTTCGATGAGATCTCCCTAGCAACGGATACAGCAGAGGCGGCATCTCCAAGCGAGCCTGCCGAAAAGATAGTAGTAACTGCCACATCCCCAGCAAGAGAGCCGTACAAGCCCCCATTGACAAAGAAGAAGATGGCAATGCCGCCAAAAACAGTCACCTTGGTTGGCGTGGCCATCTTGCTGGCTCTTCTTGTCGTTCTATCCATCTACGGGCCAACACCAGTACAACCACCTGTACAGCCGACGTTCCTGGTTTCGTATTCCGCATACCTCTCCAACTCCAGCAACGAAAGCTATCTGGGCCTGAACATCACCAATCCTCAGGGAATGGCCAATGATATGGAAATGGCTCTGCCCCAGAATATTGACCAGAGCATAAGTGCCAGAGGCGGAATTGTGACCATCTCCCATAGAGAGAATACACTGGTGCGAATGAACTCCACGGGAGATGCCAGCGTGAAGATATATCTGCAGGGGAACTGGACAACAATTCCTGTCGGCCTCAGCTTTTATGCGCCGAAGGGCTTCGACACCAACCTGCTGGTTCACGAACTGGCATCGACTGTCACACGAAAAAATGAGACCTCGGTCTTGAAGTTCAACCTGACAGGAGTTGGGGTAAGCTTTGAGCAGAGCTACACCCGGAAAAATTAGACTGGCGGTTAGGGCGAAGAGAACGGACGCAAATGCGGCTCTAAAAAGGGTAGTATCTCTGGGAGTTTTTGATAGGAGTCGCAAGGTAATAAAAAGACAAAGCCATGTAGAGATCCCAGTCATCAGGTCTGTCTCCGGCTGCGAGCTCGTAATGCAGGAGGATCCGGCCTTCTATAAAAAAAAGCCGAATATGGCCGACGCCCTGCAAGGAAAGATTCCAGAAGAATGCCAACACCTTATTCCTCGCGGCTGGTTCATACTGGGGGAAGTAATAATAGTCAAGATCCATCCCGACCTGAAGCTCTATGAGCGCCATATCGGCCAGGCTCTTTTAGACTTTTATCCTCGCTGCTGCACAGTCTTAGCCGACGAGGGCATCTTTGGCCCCTTTCGCGAGCCAGTTCGTAGAGCCATCATCGGCAACAAGACCCTGACGGTGCATAAAGAAAATAAAGTGATCTTCAATCTGGATGCGAGCCAGGTGATGTTCTCGCCGGGCAACCTCACGGAGCGCATAAGGATGAGCCGCGTCGGAGTGGACGAGTATGTAGTGGACATGTTTGCCGGGATTGGCTACTTCACTCTTCCCATGGCCGTTCATTCTCGGCCGAGAAAGATCATGGCCATTGAGCTGAATCCCAACGCCCACCATTATCTCTGCCAGAATATCCGGCAAAACCATGTGGAAGAGATAGTAGAGCCGGTATTAGGAGACTGCGCGAAGGTGACTCCAGAGGGCGTCGCCGATAGAGTGGTGATGGGCATGGTCCAGGTAACCGATCAATACCTGCAAAAGGGCATTTCCGCTCTGAAGCCGGGAGGCATACTGCATTATCATCAGACCATTGCCACCAGGATGTATCCGGCCGCGGCCATTCAAGATGTAACTGAGGCTGCGGAAGCGTTAGGCTGCAGGGCCGAGATCCTCAACTGTGTGCTGGTTAAAAAGTACTCACCCGGAGCAGTTCATGCCGTGATCGATGCCCGAATCGACAGGGATTTTTAGCTGGAGATCTATTTAGGAGCTATGATTGTCACCTGGCTGGGACACTCCTGCTTTTATTTGAAAAGCGAGGAAGGCCTTTCTCTGCTCCTGGATCCTTTTCATGAGAACGATGTGGGCTATGCCATGCCGATAACTCAGGCGGACATTGTAATCATAAGCCACGACCATATGGATCACAATAATATCGATGCCGCAGGAAGCGAAGCAGAGGTAATCTTCGGCCCCGGCGAATACATCAGCCTGGGAATGGATATCACAGGCATAAAGTCGTATCATGACGCACAGAGAGGAAAGCTGCGAGGTGAGAACACCATCTTCTGCTTCGTGCTGGACGGCATAAGAGTCTGTCACCTAGGTGATTTGGGGCATACTTTGACACCATCCCATATAAAGGCCATCGGACCGGTGGATCTGCTCTTTCTGCCTGTGGGAGGGAGATACACCATTGATGCCGCCGGCGCGAACAAGGTGATAAAACAACTTCACCCAAAGGTGGCGGTGCCCATGCACTATCGCACAGGGGCCCTTGGCTTTGAGCTTGATCCTGTGGACGATTTTCTCAAAGGCCGGGAGCCTGTAACGCCCCAAGAAAGACTGCAACTGGCCAAAGAGGATCTGTCGCGCGAGGGCAGGGTGGTGCTCCTGACCTGCCCCCAAGCAGAAGGGGCCAGCCAATCGATAGATTAATAACTAACTGCTGCGAGGTTAGTGGCGAAGCCCGGTAGTGTAGCGGTCAATCACAGGAGGCTCTGGACCTCCCCACCCAGGTTCGAATCCCGGCCGGGCTACTTATCTTTTCCGTTTTCCATTGCATTTCAGGGTTCGAGGCGATCCCTCTTCAGCTCATCTATTGCGCCGGGCGTGAGACGAATTTCCGCCAATTGAATGGCGCCCATTGAAGAGATCATCCTGGTCATCATATCCGAGATGGAGCGTCCTAGATTCTCATCTTTGCTGGAAATAGCCATGGACAGGGCACACCCCAGGTTATAAGCGGTCCAGCTCGCATAGGTGAAATGGACCATAAAATCCTCCATTCCTCCTTCAATCCAGGGGCTCTCTGAGTCAGGCCAGATCACCCTCGATCTGATATTCTTGCAGCTCTGGATTTCCGCCTCAAACTGAACAAGGCCATCTCTCATAAATTCACATCCTGCCCTGGCTACTATGACTATTCTCCAGCATCCTCTTTCCTATTTAAGATTGCCATGCATACATCTAATCCTCTATCCAGCCACCTCTATCCAATAGCCCGAAAACTAGATATATCTATAACGAATAAAGTAGCATTTTACCGTGTAATGTTCCGAAAGGAAAAGGTCTATAGGCCGATTAAGTCTATCCGACCAATCATCCTGGCGCAGGGTGATCGATTTCATCCTCCATCTCAGCTCGGATCGATCAATAATCCGTGGTCGGAAGGCACCGCGCAAATTCAGCGCAGGTCTTCGGCAGTGGCGAAAAGCGCCTTTTCAGGTGCAATGCCAAGATCGCCATAGACTAAGAAATACGCGGTGCAGGAATGCGTGGAGAAAAAGGCAAGAGCAGGCCCCCATCTACCGATGATCGGGTCCCCGTAAAACGGGCGCTGTGCTAAAATTCCAGTGCTGCCTGGCCATAAACTCATGCATTAGCCTTAGGCGAGATGAGGCGACCGCAATTTAGCGGCTATGTTCCTCTGAGGAGGGCGCTGTGGATCGGCGTTTTTCTCGCCTTCTTGTCACCTGCAATTCCTGTTTTCGAGGATCCAGGGTCTGAACCAAAAATTTATATCCTATCACTATCATAAGGTTAGTATAGGGAAGTAATCGTAAGGTGAAATAAAATGTGGGACAAGAGATATCCATCAATATTCGATATATTCGAGAGTTTTGCCAAGGGCTTTCCCTTTGAGAAGAAGGCAAAGTTCGAAGAGGACTGGTTCAAAGAGCCCTTTGAGGAAATGATCAAGAGGTTTGAAGAGAACATGCCTTCCGAGTTCAAGGACTTCTTGCGCGAAGAGGAAACTCCGGGGGGAGTCTCTCGGCGATACGGCCCATTTGTCTACGGCTTCAGCTACACGGCAGAGTCGGGAAAGGAGCCCGTCTTCAGTGAGTTTGGAAACATCAAGCCGTCCCACCGGGGCATCGAGCCAAGCTCTGGCAGAGAACCGCTGGTGGATGTCATGAACGAGAAGGAGAGGTACAGGATCTTCGTAGAACTGCCTGGTGTGGATAAGGATAATGTAAAATTGGACGTGGCCGAAGACAGTGTAGAGATCAAGACCGATGACGATAAAAAGTTCTACAAGATGATCTATCTCGACTCAACAATTGACGCGGACAGCGCCAAAGCCTCCTATAAGAATGGCGTCTTGACACTGGAGCTGGACAAGAAAGAGAAGAGAAAGGGAAAAGAGATTAAGATTGAGTGAGAATGGAAGGCCGGAATGAGAAAATCTAGCCCATCTTTTCTCAATTATTACCCACACATGGCCTATATGGCATTCATATGATCTAAGATAGGAGTTTAAAACCTCATAAAACGCCAATGTGAAAAATAGCTACTTAAATGCAGACTGCCTAAGTGTGCTGCATGCATGAAGACACAAACTGCATAATATCCAGCCTGAAGGATTTGATGCACAACAAGTACGGCGACATAATTCTTCTTTGCTGCGTTACCGTAGCATTCGGGATGCTATTAGCAGCCTCGGCAGTTGGCTGAGGCATTGCCTCAAGCAAATATGCCTCTTTGAGACCTATTTTTCCATAACAAAGATTAAATTACCTCCGGTGCTCCTAAACCATAGCGAGGATTGGCATGGACAAGAATGAGTTGGTAAACGAACTCGCCAGGAGGCGCGGCTTTCTCTGGCCCGCCTTTGAGCTTTATGGCGGAGCTGCGGGTTTTTACGATTACGGCCCACTGGGCGCGCCCCTCAAAAGGCGCATTGAAGACATCTGGCGGCAGTACTTCGTTATCTCCGAGGGATTTGCGGAGATCGAGGCGCCCACCATCGGCGTGGAGGGAATCTACCAGGCCTCCGGCCACTTGAGCGGCTTTTCCGATCCGCTTACCAGTTGCAAGGAGTGCAAAGAGATCTACCGGGCAGATCATCTCATCAAGCACATCATCGAGGTGCCCGATGCTCTGTGCAACGAGGAGATCTACAAATGCATCCGGGACAATGAGATCGGCTGCCCGGAGTGCGGCGGAGAGCTGTCCCAGGTATACGAGTTCAATCTCATGTTCAAGACCATGATCGGTCCGGGAAACAAGATGACCGGCTATCTGCGACCGGAGACCGCGCAGGGCATGTTCATCAACTTCCCCAGGCTCCTCCGGTATTTTCGCGACTCTCTGCCCTTTGCCGCGGTGCAGATCGGCAAATCATTTAGAAATGAGATCTCACCCCGCCAGGGGGTGATCAGGCTGCGGGAGTTCACTCAGGCCGAGGCGGAGATATTCATAGATCCGCGGGATAAGAGCCACCCCCGCTTTGCGGAGGTCGCGGACATCAAGATGAAGTTCTACTCCCAGGCGGCGCAGGAGAGGGGCGAAGCGGAAGAGATGACCTTTGCGAAGGCCGTGGAGAGGGGCATTGTGGCGCATCAGGCACTGGCCTACTACGTTGCCCGCACCTCTCAATTCCTCCTGGCTGTGGGTGTGGCCCCGGACAAGCTTCGCTTCCGTCAGCACCAATCAGATGAGATGGCTCACTATGCAGCGGACTGCTGGGACGCGGAGGTCTTTTTAGACCGCCTGGGCTGGATTGAGATTGTGGGCGTGGCGGACAGGACTGACTATGACCTTAAAGCCCACACGGCTGTAAGCAAGGTCAACCTGAGCGTCTTCGTGCACTACGATCAGCCTGTGAAGCGGCAGAAGACTATTGTCAAGCCGGACTTCAAGGCCCTGGGTCCAAGGTTCAAGGCCAAGGCCAAGGCGGTGGGCGAGGCCCTCAAGGCACTTTCCCCGGAGGAGCTGAAAGGCAGCAATATGATCCGCCTGACTGTGGAGGGAGAGACGATCGAGATCGAACCCGAACTGGTCTCCTTTGAGAGCGTGGAGGAAGAGATTCGGGGAGAAGAGGTCGTACCTCACGTCATTGAGCCCTCCTTCGGCATAGACAGGATAATTTACACCGTCCTGGACCACTCCTTCTACCAGGACGCAGTGGACGGCGAGCCGCGTGCCGTACTCAGATTCAAGCCGGCTGTGGCCCCTATTGAGGTGGCAGTTCTGCCTTTGATGGACCGAAAGGAGCTGACAGATCCGGCAAAGGCCATTTTGCAGGAGCTACGAAGGCGCGGCATGCGCGTGGACTACGATACATCCGGATCGATCGGCCGCAGATACAGGCGCAACGATGAGATAGGCACTCCTTTCGATGTCACTGTAGACTATGATACTCTCGAGCAGGGCACAGTTACCATTCGAGACCGCGACACTATGGAGCAGGTCAAGGTCCCCCGCTGGCAAGTTGCGGATAAGCTTGCTGCATTGCTCGGAGGTCTCCTCAAGTTCCAGGATGCAGGGGATCTGGTAACGCCAGGAAAGAAGGAGTGATTCGTGCCTGAACTGACCCAGGAGTGGCGCGCCAAGCTGGTCAAGGAGATGCGCAGAAAGGCCATTCATCTCACCGGCCTGTCTGTTCCCCTGGGCCTCATCTTTTTGGGCCGAACGGTAACGTCGGACGCAATCGCTCTGGCTTTGGCCGCCTCTTTGCTGCTGGAGGTAGCGCGGCTGAAGGGAAAGATCCGGCTTCCTGAGGTACGTGATCACGAGGAGACAAAGGTTGCCAGCTACATTTATTACATGGCGGGCAGCCTTCTCTGTGTGCTGCTCTTCCCGCCCAAGATTGCCGTGACCGCCATGCTCTTTCTCACCCTGGGAGATACAGTGAGCGGCCTGGCGGGCTCCATTTTGAAGAACTGCGATGTGCGAGGTATGCCCGCCCCTGCTGGGAGAGGGCGCATAAAGCCCCTGCCCGTTGTCGCCGCCATGTTCACAGCCTGTCTTCTTATCGGCTACCTCAGCTCTGGCTTTTCCGGCCTTTCCTTTCCGGTTTATCTGGCCGGAGCGGCAGCGGCTACCTTTGCGGACGGCGTGGCTATTATCATTGGAAAGAGAAGCCTGGACGACAACTTCTCCATACCGATATTCTCAGGCGCGCTCATGAGTGCTGTCGCCTTTGTGCGTCCTTTGTGAGCTTTGTGATCTTTGTGGTTTATGTTCGTTGCATGATAATTCCTCCAGGTGACTACGGGATTTGAACCACAAAGCTCACAAAGCGCACAAAGCTTTGCTAAGTTTAGATAGATTTTAATACCAAACAGAGGACTCTCTTGTTCTATTACCGAACATGCTCAATATCGTGTGGATATAGATTTAAACCAAGCCAATATAGTAAAATTATAAATAGTAGTAGTATCTAGCATTAATATGTGGGTGGAGGTATAGGGCAGGACGTATCGCACTTGAATG
>Ga0315273_10012060_pt1 | contig 11060 bp, 5 predicted proteins | sample YL17G02_0_MG_FD_205753 | JGI IMG/M metagenome (GOLD analysis project Ga0315273, IMG submission 205753) | Sediment microbial communities from Yellowstone Lake, YNP, Wyoming, USA - YL17G02_0 | ecosystem: Environmental > Aquatic > Freshwater > Lake > Sediment | place: USA: Wyoming | collected...
AGCGCTGGCAGCAGAAGCACGCTCGCCGTGGTGGCGCGATCCTGCGGGGTCACTTCGCGGGGCCGGAGAAAGGGTCGGACAAGCGGGCGTTGCGGGCGCTGGAAAGCTGGCAACTGCCGGCAAGATCGTCGGCGGCTCGTTGTTGAATCCAGCCAACCCGATAATCCCGGCAGTCGCAGCCATGGCGCCACACGGCAACGCCTACTTCGACGACAACGTGCCATTCAAAGACAAGGCGCGCATCGGCGCGACTGACGCCATCGCTGGGCTTACAAGTGCAGCGGGGGCGGTGTTCGGCGGCGGCGTAGGATCGGCTGTACTGCCCGTCGTCGGCACAGCGGCTGGCGCGATAGCTGGCGGTACTGCGGGGGAAAGACTCGGGCGCATGGCAGGCAACTACATGTTCGAGGGCAACGAGGCTCTGAAGCGCGGCGGCTACAACCCTGACCGTACCGCACTCAACGTCGCCTCAGATCTCTACAACGGCAAGGGCGCAGACGCTTTCGGCGTGACGAATAACCCGAACTATTCCAACGAGGGGCGTCCACCCACAGCAATTCCTGACGGCCCACAGTCTCTTGCCGACAGCGCCGCCTACCCCGAAGCAGGCCCGACCCGTCAAGCCTATACCAACGGCGGTCAGTCGCCCAACATCGTAAGTGTGGGCAACGGAAAAGAGTTCTCGGGCACCGACGTTCGGCAAGGGTTCCGGTACTCCGACGGACGCAAGGGCGGCGGCACAGTCTCGTCGCTCGACACCTCTGCCGGTGCAGCCTCTGACATCCGCGAACTGGCCCGCAATGCTGCCGAGCGTCAAGCCGCTGCGGCCGCGCCGATGGGCGGCATCACTGGCATTGAAGATCCTCGCGGCCTGCGTCGGCGCGAACTCGACATGGCCCAGAAGGACAGCAAGAACAGCGGAGAGAGCACTCGCGGCTACAACGCCCGCATTGCCAATGCAGCCCAAGCACTGCGCGAGTTTGACGGCGCTGAAGACCGTCGCCCCGCCGAGATGATGCGCGAGAACACGCTGCGTTCGGCAAACCGGCTGAACAACGAGACGGCGCGGCGCGGCCAGGACAGGGAGGTCGACGAACGCAGGATCATGGCGGCGAGTGCTGCAGCGAGTGCTGCGCGGCTCCAAGCGAACGCTGATCGTGCCTACCAGATGGACGTGGCGAAGTTCGGCGTTGATATCGCTGAAAAGAACCGCTCTGCGCGTGCTGCTGAACAGACTGCCGTGGACAAAAACCTTGAGGGCATGTTCCGCACGCGCGACAAGGATGGTAAGGACGTGGCTGACACCGCCAAGGTCGGTGCGTACAAGACTGCTCTCGAAACATCAATCGCCGAACTTATCAAGCGTCACGTGGCAACCGGCAGGCCAGAGAACCTGAAGGTCGCTCAGCAGCTTCAAGATCGCGGCTTGGCGGCTCTCGGCCCAGAAGACCACGCAAAGATGCGCAACCTGTTTGACTTCCGCGAGCAGTCAATGGCAGGCAACGGTCCGTTGCCCGGTCAAGCCAGCATGCGTTTCTCTGACAACCTGTTCGACTACGAGCAGATGATGGGGCCGAAGGGGCGCGACTCACGCTTCTTTGGCGGCGACCGCATCAACACGAAGGCGGGCAACGTGTCCTACAACGATCTGCGCTACAAGGGCGAACTCGCCAACCGATTCCTGCCGGATGTACTCAAGCAAGAGTCGATGGATCTGACGCGCAACCTGCGCTAACCCCGAAAGATACCCATGAGCGGACTTGGTCTCGAACTGCTGAGGTCGGAGCCAGTACCCGAACCCGGCCCGGAAACTCGCGGGATCGGGGAGACCTTCGGCCAGGGCCTGCGCTCGGGCACGTTGTCGGCGCGCGGCAGTCTGGCTGAACTTGCCGGCACTGGAATGGGCGCGCTGGGGCTGGACGGCACGGCGATGCGCCAACAGAGCCTGCGCGACCAGCAGGCGGCTGCAGACGAAGGGCGCGGCATGGTGCAGCTCGGCGATGTGAAAGACGTCGGATCGGGTTTGCGCTGGGCGGCGGGCGCCATCGGACGCAGCGCCCCGGTTTCAGCCGCTGCCGTCGGGGCGGGCGTACTGACTCGTGGCAAGAGCCTGATGGCGAACATCGGGGCGGGCACCGCCGCGATGATGCCTTTCGAGGCGGGCGAGCAGATTCAGCGCCAGCGCACCGACTCCGTTGCAGCAGGGCTGAGCGACGTTGAGCAGCTTCGGGGCGCTGCGCTGCCGGCGCTGGGGTCATCTGTCCTACAGGCGGCGATCCCCGGCGTCGTGGCCGGCAAACTGGCTGGCAAGGCCGGCAGCGCGGCATCACACTCGCTACGCACCATCGGCGCGCATGCGCTGGCCGACATCCCGGCAGAGGGCTTGGCAGAGGGCGGCGCAGAGGGCGTACGCCAGTATGGCCTGAACCAGATCAACCCGAACGCCGGCTACGACTGGGATGCCATCAAGAACGCCGCCCTTGAGGGCGCGGCGCTGGGTGGCGCGCTGGGCGGCGTGGGCGCAGCGGGCGACGTGGCCCACAAGTACGCGGGCGCCGCAATGGCCGCTCCTGGGCGCGCAATCGACGCCGCCAAGGGCTTGGTACCAGACAGCGTGAAAGAACGCGCTGGCGTGGCCGTGGACAAGGCAGATGAGGCACTGCGGGCAGGCGCAGACATGGGCGGGGACATCCTGGGGGACATCCCGACCGCTTTGCGCAAGCACTACGACGCCGCCAAGGCCAGCGGAGCCGACTGGCTTGAGCGCATGGCCAACGGCCAGAACAACATCGACCCCACGGCTCCCGACCAAGTTGCTGAGCAAGCCAAGACCGACCAGGGGTCGTTCGAATGGGCGACGAAGTGGGCCTCTGAGCTGGCAGACGCGAACCTGGGGCCGGAAAAGGCTGAGCAACTACGGCAGGCTGCGACCAACCTGAAAGACAAGGCCAATCAGCAGATCGTGGCTGGACTGAAGCGCGGCCAGGACGCCGTGCAAGACACTTTGAGGGCCATCGACCGCTTCACCCGGCCTGCCGCGAAGGCCGGCGACGTTGTGGGCGAAGCCACTGAGGTGCCCGACACGCCTGACGCGCCGCGCCTGACAAAGATGTCCAAGGACTACAGCGGGCCGCGCGAGGTCATTGGCCGCGTTGTGATCGACACACTGGGCGAAGAGCGCCTTGCCGATCTGAGCACTCCGGTGATGGTCAAGGGGGCGAACGGCAAAACAACCAGGGTCGTGCCACTGGACCAGCTCGCAGAAGGTCTACGCAAGTACATCACGCAAGCCGCTGAGGGCAAGGCATTCAGCTCGATGGACCGGCTCGACCAGCTTGTCGCGCTGTTTGATGTGGCAGGCGACAAGACCACAGCCATGCTGGACGCGGTGCACAGCGCAGTGCGCGGCGTAGGCAAGGATGACACTGCGTTCTTCAAGTCGCTGAACCAGATCGACGCAATCCAGAAGGGCCGACAAGGCGTGCTGGAAACGCTGCAGAAGAACCTGCGGCCCGAACTGCAGAGAAGCACGCGTGCCCGCGATCTCCAAACTGAAATGGAGATGCTCAGCAAGTGGGCAGATGACAAGGCGAAAGAACCTGGCGAATCCGAGCAAGTCAAGTTCCGCGACTCGCAAATCCGCAGCGCGCTGGCCTACCGCTACGGCGACAAAGTTGATCTCGTGCTGAAAGCGGTTGAAGCAAACCGCAAAGCCGAAAAGAACATGATCGACGGCGAGGTCAAGCGCATGCCTGACAGTGACACTGACGGCATCGAAAAGCGTGTCGCGGGCGCAGTGATTGGCGAAGACCCGACCAACAAGGGTGGGCGTGAAGGCAGTACGGATGAGCTTCGCAAGACGCGCTTCAACTACTTCCCGCAGAACGGCCAGTTCTACTCGGACCCCAAACTCGAAGAGGGATCTTCGATGTACGGCCTGGAAGCTGACAAGAGCAGAGATCCCGCCGTGCAGCGGATGGCAACGGCGAAGAAGGAGAACCCGAACGCCAGCGTGCAGTTCCGCAAAGTCAGCGAACTGGATCAGGCCGACCCGAAGATCAAGGAAATGACTGCGGCTTTGCGCGCCAGCCTGCTGGACGAAGCCGACCAGAATGGGCTGAAGGGCGACGCGGCGAAAGCGTGGGCCGACAAGAACATGGATCACTTTGGTCTGGTGACGGCTGAGCAGAGCAAGGAGACGACTCAGTTCACGAAGGCTGAGATGGACTCAGTGAAGCTTGACAGTCACTACGGCAAGAGCCCGTCACGCATCGACACGCACGGCCCGAAGACAGCAGAGAACAGTCACGCCAACGGCAAGCGCAAGGATGGCAACATCGCGCTTGACGCTATCCGCATGACCAACCTGATGCTTGGGCGGATCATAGAAGCGAAAGACTTCGACCCAGTCGAGCGCACAAAGGCTCAACTGAAGGTGCGGGCGTTCATGGAGGCTGTCGCTGCGACTCAAGATCAACTGGGGCGCAGCTTCGAAATTCCTGACAGCACAGTGATTACGCACAGCGGGCTCACCTGGGGCGCCGGCAAGAAACTGATGCGGGGAGAAGGCAAGAGCACTCCGCCAGTCAAAGCCGACGACGGCACGGTCGTGCCCGGTAGCGCGAAGGTCGAAGATCAGGTGGCACGCCTGACCCGTCAACGTGACGAGATCAAAGCCAAGATCGACAAGGTAGGTGAGCGCGAAGTTGAGCGGATGAAGAATGCAGGCGTACGCCTGACGAAAGCCAACGTACGTGAAGTCTTCGCTCGCGCTCGCGAACCGTTCGCTGAGAAGCTAGACGCACTCGGCCTGCGCATCTTCAATCTCGAACATGAGAACGTGGGGGAGGATGACGCTGGCCGAGAACGCGCCGACGAAACTGGGTTCGAGGGCGAGGTCGAACGTGGCATCGACACGGGCAAACTGACACGAGCGAAGGAAACCAAGCCCTCGCTGGCGTCCGGCCTGCTGCCTGAAGGCATCCCCAAGAGCACGCAGAGTTCTGCAGTGGCGGGGACACGCGCACGGCGTCTCAATGAGATCAGGGGTGAGCTGAACGCGCTGGCAGACAAGATCGACAGCGGCGATGCAACAGCGGTTGACCGTGTGGCTGTCACGGCGCTGAAGCGAGAACGGGCCATCCTGCAAGACATCAAGGACAACCCGCTGGGCAGTGGCCGCTCCGAGATCGACCCGTTTGGCCCAACACATGACGTGATGCGCGGAGGGGACAACCCCGACGCCGTGATCAAGATCAACGCTGACGGCTCTCCGCGCAACGACACCGTGATGCGTGCACGAGCTGCGCCGGGAGTTACCTACGGCGCCCCAAGAACAGTCGAAAGAATGGACGGCAAAACAACCACTATTGCGCGCCTGCCAACGATCAACCCCGGCCGCAAGACCAACGAGGTTGAAGGCGAGAGCGCGCCGATCTCCGGAAACAAGCCCGAACTCGGTTCGCCGATTGTGCAAGCTGCGAAGGAGATGGCGAAGGGCTCGGCCACTGCAAAGTCGTTGTCGGCGAAGATCTTCGCGCTGGTTGACCACGAGGGTATGTCGGCCAAGGACGAAGCCACACTCGAAGCCATTGCTGGGCTCCCCACGATGAGCGAGCGTGCCGTCGAAATCAACAAGCTCTTCAACAAGTACAACCCGGAAGCCGCCACTGATGCGGACACTGGTGAGCCGCCACCACCTGACGAGTACACGCTGAAGGAGCCACCAAGCCCAAAAGTGGTAGCCGCCAAGAAGGCGGCATTCCTGACGAAAGCCCGTTCTGGTGATGCCGATCTGATCAAGTCCATCGAGTCGAGTACCGACCCGAAGGGACTACAGCGCGCGGTTGATGCGCTGGCGAACGAGAAGAGCGAGGGCGCCGTTCGTACCATCGACGCCATCAACGACCGGCTGAGTGAGTTGGTGCAAGTGCCGGGTGTGGCCTACGGCATGCAGACGACGAAGTACAGTCTGATGAGTGCAGAGATTCACGCTGCGCTCGAACGGCCTGGATTCTTCGCGACCCACAACTCACCCATCAAGCACGAAGGTGTGTTTGACTGGCGCTCGCACGCAAAGACGGGCGAAGGCCAGATGGTAAAGGGCGCGGGGACGTACCTGAGCACGAGCGATGTGGTGCACAAGTACTACAAGGGGATGTTCCGGGCGACCGTACAGAGCCCACGTACCGCATGGCACAAGGCGTACCGCGACGCCAAAGCAAACGTGCAAATTCAGACGGATGCGATCAAACGGAGCGAGGTACTGCTCACGGAGCATCAAGCACTCGATCCGGACGCGAAGAACGAGTGGGGGGCCAGGATCGGCGACCTGTTGGAGAGCTATAAGGAGAGCATCGCCGGGGCGAAGAAGAAGCTCGCTGAGGCTCAACAGTATGTAGCCGATCACCCACAGGACGCACTCAATGACGAACCTCCCACCTACCACCTGTCCGTGGACATCAAGCCCGAAGAGCTGATGAGCTGGGACCGGCCACTGAGCGAGCAGAGCGAGCTGGTGAAGAAGGCCGCAGCCAAACTGATCGCTGACTACGATATCGATTCAGTGGCACAGACCTACACGGGCATCGAAGCTGGCATGCATTTGACCGGCGAAGACTTCTATCGCGAGTTGTCGCAAGCAAACGGCGGCAGTGAGGCAGGAGATCGCGCGGCCAGTGACGCTCTGCAGGCTGCGGGCATCCTCGGCCACAAGATGAAGGCCAGTGCGAAAGACGGCAACCAGAACCCGAACTTCGTCATCTACGACGACAGCAAGATTCACACGAACTACGTTCACTTTGACAAGTCGAGGGTGACGCCGGGTGCTGCCGGACCAATCAACCGGCAAGAGGTCAAGGACTACTTCACGCGCACGCTCGGCCCAGGCATCCGTACGGCGTGGGCGAACATCCTTCACGCGGGCGAGTTTTCGCGCACGGCCACTGGCGACGTGATCCGGTTGTCGGTTCACTCGATGAACCCAATGAGTACGGCCTACCATGAGTCGCTGCACGCATTCTTTGCTCGGCTGCGCGACGCAAAGCAAGGCGACATCACAGAGGTGCTGCAGAAGGCTGCGGGCTCGGCCAACATCATGGCGCAGCTACGTGAGCATCTGAAGAATGAGCCTGATGCGTTGGCGCAGTTGAACGACCCCGAAGAAGCTGCGGCCTACATGTACCAATTCTGGGCGCAGAACAAACTGACGGTCGGCCCCAAGGTGCAGAACGTGTTCGAGCGCATCGCCCGGTTCATTCGCGAGCTGACTGGCTTGTGGACGAACGATGAGCGCGCTGAGCAGATCATGGAGTACTTCCACAGCGGCGAGTACGAACAGACGCGCAGCGACCCGAACGCGGTCTACAGGGCACTGATGGACACCGGCATGGCGGGCACTGTCCGCAAGGCTGCGCAGTTCACTCGGCCGCTCATGGAGTTGGGTGAGACAGTAGCTTCGGCTGGCGGTGCACGGTTGCGCGATACGGGCATCCCCGCTCTGCGCGAGTTGGCAGACGCCATGAAACTCAAGACCACGAGCGAGGGTCAAGACCCTGGGTACATGCCCGCAGCGCGGAGTGAACGCGCGCGGATGATGAATCAGCTCGGCAAGGGTCTCAAGCCGTACAACGAAGCTACGTTGGTCGAAGCCACCGACGCCATGCAGCGCGGTGTGAAGGCTCAAACCCTGGCTGCGCGCGTCGTGCAGAAGATGATCGACCGGCGCCTGCAAGACATGCTCGGGTACATGAAGACAGCGGGCGTGAACATCACGGCACTGGGCATGAAGGACGGTGTGCCATACTTCCCACGCAGTTGGGACGCGAGCTACATCAGCAGCCACCAGCGGCAGTTCCTGGCAATGGTCGAACCGTACTACCAGAGCGGGCAGCTCGATGGCGATCCGCGCAAGCTGATGGAAAAGCTCATGGTCACGGATGGCGCTGAGTTCAACGTCGAAGTTGACAAGCCGGGTATGCAGAACGCAAAGAAGCGGGTGCTGACGATGATCACGCACGCCGACGCTGCGCCGTTCATGCGCAAAGACCTGTACCAGATTCTGAACTCGTACGTCACTCAGGCGACGCGGCGTGCTGAATGGGCTCGGCGCTTTGGCGACGACGGAGTGGGCATCCGCAAGCTCTTGGAAGAGGCGCAGAAGCAAGGCGCAACGCCGGCGCAACTCGAGACCGCAAAGGGGTTTGTGCGTGCAGTGGACGGTACTTTGGGTGACACGATCAACCCGACAGCGCGCCGCCTCATGGGCAACATGATCGTGTACCAGAACATCCGGCTGCTGCCGCTGGCGATCTTCTCATCGATGGTGGACCCGCAGGGCATCTTGGTGCGGGGCGGCACAGTGAGTGACGCATTCAGCACTTTCAAGCGCGGCTTCAAGGAGATGCACAAGAACTTCCAGAACGATCCGCAGTCCGATGCAGCTACACAGCTCGCCGAAGAGATTGGCACAGTCGACAACGCGATGCTTGTGCACACGCTGGGCGCCAGCTATTCGCAGGGCATGGTGGGCGACACAGGACGAGCGATCAACGACACATTCTTCCGCCTGAACCTGATGGAGCAGTTCAACACGTCGATGCGCGTGGGCGCTACCCAAGCAGCGCTCGGTTTCCTTGAGCGTCATGCGTTCCAACCCGGCCAGCACTCAACACGCTACCTGCGCGAACTCGGCCTGGATGCGAGCGATGTGAAGATTGGCCCCACGGGTAGGGTTGCAGTGCTTGAGTCTGACGGGCTCACACAGGCGCAGTCCGCCAAGATGAAAGCTGCGGTCAATCGCTGGGTCGATGGTGCGGTGCTGCGTCCTGATGCAGTGGACAAGCCCGTGTGGATGAGCGATCCGCACTTCGCACTGATCGCGCACCTGAAGCAGTTCATCTTCAGCTTCCACGAAACGATCCTCAAGCGCATCGTGCACGAGACGCGCAACGGCAACTACACCCCGGCCATGGCGCTTGCCAGCTATGTGCCGATGATGATCGCAGCTGACTTCATGAAGGGCATCATTCAGGGCGGCGGCGAAGAGCCGAAGTGGAAACAAGGGTGGACTGCAAGCGACTACGTGTGGAGTGGCATGGAGCGCGCGGGACTGTTCGGCGTGGGGCAGTTCGGACTGGACATGCTGCAGTCTACGCAGCGCGGCGGTGACGCCATCGGGTCGCTGATGGGGCCAACGGTTCAGCAGTTGACGGACGGTGTGGCCGTGCTTGGCGGACACAAAGAGTTCGGCGCCGTGGCCCTCAAAGCTCTGCCGGCCAACGCCCTGTACGGCGGAATTGTCGGCGGCGAGTCCACTGATCCGAAATTTGTCGATTGACGTTTCTGAAGATCTGAAGGATTTTGGGCTTGTTCTACCTATAGAGCCTTCTATTCTTCTATTCTTCTATTCTATTTTCTTTCAATGAAAAGAGAAGAAGAGAAGACACAACATGCTTTCCTATATAAAGTTGGAAGGAATAGAATGGAATTTCTCAAGGGGTGATGGTGACCGTGACGGTGCCCGTGATGGTGCCCGTGATGGTGCCCGTGACGCGGCGCACTAAATTAAGAACCCCGTACATTTCGGGGCTCTTCGCTACGTTCAAAAACGTAATGAGCTGATCGGCAAAGCCGTCAGCTAGGTGTACCAGATATGCTTGACGCTGATCATCGGAGCTTGCTCGGCGAACTTGCGATTTCTGGCAGCATACGTGAACTGATCGCCTCCGAGCTTGTCGAGAGTACGCAGCAGATCACGAAACACTGCGCCGATCAAACGCCTGTCGGGTACACGACCCTCGACAATCAATTTGCCGTCGAAGAACACACGGCATCCGTAGGTGTGACCCAACCACGTAGCTTTAGTTGTGTACGTGTTCATGTTGTCGAACAGGCAAAGAAGGTAAACACTCTTTCGAGCTGTCAAGAGGCCGAAACACAATGCCTCCTTCATCTTGAGTGAAGTAGCCTTTGATGTAGCGACCGTGATATCGAGTACACGCAGGCACAGAAAAGTGAGTGTCAGCGTAAGCGGTGGCATAGCACGTCAGCCGCAATCCTGTCCCCTCAACAGGACAGTTCGTGACCTTTGCATACGGGCCTAGACAGTCGAGCGGACTACCAGTTCGATAGCCAACAGCACCGTTGGGGCAAATGAACGTGTCATTCGGACAAGCGTGGAAACGCTGACTCATAGATTCTGTCCACCGTTGTGCAGCTTACGCTGCCCACCATTTGCTGGTGGTTTGCTGTCCACTCTACGATCAATGAACCCGAATGGCAGTCGGGGCGGTGTGCCGCTGCCGTTGCCCACGAACACCCACAGATGGTACTGATTCGCGCCATCTGCCGTGCGATCAGTTGCCGGATAAACTTCGACAGCTTCATACTGCGGACCGCAGATCACGTTCTTGATCGCTTGCAGATCACGCCAGTCGTGAATCGGCATCTTGCTACGCCGCTTGATCGACAGATGCCACAGAGTCATGCCCGTCATACCGTGCGGCGGATTGCGGTTCAAATTGACTTGATACTCATCCGATATCCACACTTCGTCGGCCAACAACTTGGCGTAGTGCTGCTCCGCTTCTTCGCGTGAACTTTGATACTCAGCCATCGAAGCGTGAACGAACTCTTCAAGTGGCGGCAGCTTCAATTCAGCCAGCGCAAAATCTTTCAGATTGCCGTTCATAGCTTTTTCCCGCGTCGTTTTTCGTACTTGATCGATGCTTCAATTGCCTTCAGGCAATTGCCCAGACGCGGCGTTGGGTTTTGAAAGAACGCAGCTTTGCACTGCTGGTGTTGTGCCAACAGTGTCAGCATGCGTTGATCGTGAGCCATTTGTGTCGTGACTGTGGTCTTGGGCGGATAAGCAAACATTGCTGTCTGCAGTTTGCTCATGGTCAATAACTCCGTCGCTGCATCTTGCGTACACGCTCACGAGACCAAGTGCCCTGCAACTTGGTGAACCTGCTGTACCTGCTTTGTCAGCATCGCGAGTCCTTGAGTACAGATTCAGGTTTAGGTGTGCACGCATCCAATTCCATGCGAGCAGTGAGCCA
>Ga0315273_10012062_pt1 | contig 11058 bp, 9 predicted proteins | sample YL17G02_0_MG_FD_205753 | JGI IMG/M metagenome (GOLD analysis project Ga0315273, IMG submission 205753) | Sediment microbial communities from Yellowstone Lake, YNP, Wyoming, USA - YL17G02_0 | ecosystem: Environmental > Aquatic > Freshwater > Lake > Sediment | place: USA: Wyoming | collected...
TCAAGGGGCTGACACCCTCGCGGCGGTCGCGGTCAAGCTTGTCGGGACCACCCAGCACGAGAGAGACCCTGTCGGCACCAGTCCAGGTGACGCTCGCCTGAACAGTACCGGTGTCGCTCTGTTTGAACTCATAAGCTTTGTATTTGTTCGCTCCCAGCTGAAGCTTCTCGTTCAGAGGCAGGCCCACTCCTCCGCCACTCATAATCAAGACCACGATCAGGGCTATCAGAGCCACCACACCCAGCGCGATGGCCGCAACGGCCCACCGGGGCAGGAGGGGGCGGCATTCAAATTCCCCGTCCACTTCCTTGGCTTCACCCTCCAAGGGGGTGGCCTTGATGGTGAAACTGAATGCACTGGCGGCACCAGTGAACGGCTTCTTCTTCGGATTGACAACAAGGGAAACCTTCTTGGTTGCGCCTGGATCCACCGCTACTGTGTCTGACTTGAACTGAAAATGGCACCTATCCTCCGGGTCGCTGGCTTCCAGCTTGTAGGTGCTGGTGATGTTGCCGTTGTTGGTGATAGCCACCTGGAAGGGACCCTTCCTGCCTCTGGCTTTCTTTGGTGAAAGGTCCAGATTGTAATCAGCCATCTTCCCCAGGTCGAGAATGAAGCTGGCAATGGTGCCTATGGCCGGGTCTCTCTTGGAGATCACCCTCACTGAAACGGCATAGGAGCCGGCCTTGGCGCTGCTGGAAATGGGAGGGGTGATCTGAACCCGAACCGTTTCCTTATCCCCCGGGAAAAGCGAAACACTGGTTACCGAGACCTTGCTCCATTCAGGACTTACTCCTTGAACGTCGATGGAGTAGGCTTCAACGACATCGCTGGTATTCTGAACTATGGCCGCGAATTCGGCCGTTTCTCCGGGGCTGAGGGAAACCCGTTCAGGCGATAGACTGACCTGGATATTCTTTGACACGTCCCCTCCTTACACTGCGCAGAAGCTCTTACGATCCCATGATTCTAATGGCTTGAAGACGAGCCCGGTGGCGTGAGTATACAGCGATATTCGTTCCAAATTCAAGCGCATCGCGGATGACCTGCCGAGACAGTGTCTGGCCCTTTCGGCCACCTTCCCAGACGCAGCCATAGTCGGCATCGCTGAAGATCATGCTCTCATCTCCCATGACCATGGCATTGCCGTCCCGCCCCGGCGGCGCTGACCCGAAGGCGTAGCAACTGTGAAATACGGGGTGCTCCCTTTCCATGGTGCGCAAAGGACGCCCGAGCTGATCGCACAGGTTAGCAAAGGAAGTGCGAAAACCCTTAAGCTGGTCTTGATGCTCACCCCCCGGGCCAGGGCACGCCTCGGCGAAGAGGATCCCGCCTCGTTTGAAGTAGTTGTTCAGCATCTTCCGCTCGGCTTCAGACAGCTGAAATTCGCCATAACCGGCCATGCACAGTAGCTCGCAATCCACTATCTCGCTATTGAGTTCAACAGCATCCACCAGCCTGGCTGCATAGGCTGTGCTCTGCTGAATTGATTGCACCAGGTTCAAAACGCCCTGCTGGTGACTGTCCCATCCGGCTGTCGCTTTACCGACAGGATAGGAAAGAAGACCGATGCTGATTTCGCCTCCGGGCTTGGCGCCGGAGATGGTACGATGGCGAGTGTCTATTTCGTTATGGCGGGGCTGGTAGAGATCAACTGCATCCCTGATAGACTTGCTTTCGTCACCGATGTTGACGCGCGCCAGCTCGATATAGGGTTCGGTGGGCCGCTGACGTTGCTCCTCTATGCGGTAGGCTTCCGTAATATACACTGGCTCCGCTCTGCCCGTACCTGGTTTAGCAGTTACCTCCGGGGTGATCTCACTGTAGCGGATCACCACGCGGGCCATGCCCTTCTCTTCAGCCCTGACATAGAAGCGCTGCGGCTGAGACAGCACTATGGTGTTGCCCTCATGGTCGATGGCCACGCCGGGGTACACCACCAGGGAATTACCAGGGGGATTCCAGGCTACTACTTCCAGCCCGGTAACAATACCGTACTGGTGCGAGGACAGGGCATGGAGCCTCTGCTGGTCACGATGGTAGTTATGGGCATCACTCCATATGGGCACATCGATGACCAGTCCCTTAAAGGGATTGAGCCTCTTCCTCTGAAACTTGCTCAAGTCACGTGCTGGCATTATTCACCTCCGAAGGAGACGGTTTCACTCAGGATATCCTTGAGACGAAATGGATTAAGCCATGACATTGCTCTAAGGTTGGGCACCCTCCTTGTTCCCTTTTCTGACTATTTCCAGGTGGTAGGCGGCGTGGGCGGGTTTCTCGGCCTCGATAATGGCTCTCACCTTCCGCAGGTCCACGACTGATGACGGCTCCAATTCCAGGGTCACCGTGAAGGAGTGCCCCTGGCCCTCCCCGAGCACGGTATTCCAGCCGAGCTGGCTCGCCTCGCCCAGCCTTATGCCACCATGATGTTCAATTATTATGGGCTGCACGCCGGTATAGATCCGCAGGTATTCGCTCAAACCCCGGCGCGTCCCCCGTAACTGATACAACTGCACCGCAGCACTGATGAGCTGGCGGCGTTTCTCCACTGGCCATTCTTCATCGAGAACCAGATTCACCCACGACGCCAGCCAGGGCAGGAGTTCCTGCGGTGTCATATCCGGGTCGAAATGCAGATATATCTGGTCAATGGTTCGCTCGATAGGGGTAAGAATATCCTCGAATATATTGAGGAAGCGACCTATGAATTCGTTTTCGCTGTATACGGCGGGCAGATATTTGAGATACTTGCTGGGTTGGCATTCAACGGAGCGATTTCCCTCTTTCTGCAGTAAGGTGTCTGACGTCATTTCTGTTCCTCTCGTATACCTTAGTAATCAGATTGATCCGTTGCCACAACAGTCACCTGGTGCTCATGGGAACACAACACAGCAGCCCTTTCCAGAACCAGCCGCTGGGTGGCCTCTCCGCGCTGTCCCGTAGCAATATCAACGGGATAGATGCGTGCTTCCTCCACATATTCCACACCGTTGACACTTTGAATGCGGGCGTAGACCTCGGAGACGATCAGGTCCCTGCCAAATGGCCAGCCATTTCCTTCGGGACCTCCGAAGAGGGGGTTGAAGAAGCGGTAGAGTTCTCTCTCTATGTTCATTTTCACCTGGACTGGATCAAATTTGGGCTTGATCCGCACCTTGGCCTCAACCGATACCCAGACGTGATCTGGCTCAGAGACAATCAGCAGGCTGGCCAGCAGACGGCGTTCGTCGAGGTAGCTGTGTACCGCTTGCTTCACTTCGTGAGGCACCTCAAGCTGATCCGGCGGTATGCGGCCCTCGGTGGCGGCCACAGACGGAATGATGAGTATGAGCACCACACCCGGGGGTGGCTCGTCCTTGCTGCCAGTCTCCCGCGGCTGAATGCATCTAGCCCTGGCTATGTGGGGCGATGCTTCCAGGGCGAGGAATTCGAAGTCTGCCTCAGTCACCGCACGGTTGTGAGTCCGAAATACCTGAGGCGCCCTCATCATCGCGCTTTCCAGACGCTCCGGGTCGGCGCCGCCAGTAGCCGCGCGCCGGTTGGTGACAGAGGCCACATAGGGAATCGAGGACTTAAGCACAGTCAACGCGTTCCTGCCCACGTTCCCCACGCTTCCGCCACCATGGCGGTAGGAGGACATCCGGATTATCCGGCCCTTGGGAGGAATGTCGCCATACTGTTGCACTCTGCCATCTGGCTGCCGAATACCCGGGCCAAACCGGATCTCACCTGTCCCGGTGTCACACCCAAAATGTCTATCCTTCGGTTCTGATTGAGAGAAATCAGCCACTGCCACCCACGGCTCATAACTGCCATCCTCCTGCTGCACCCCCACCGTCTCGCCATCGCTCAATTCCAGTACGGGGCTGTTGACCAGGTGGAAAGTCTGCCCTGGATTCCCGCTGCTGGGACCGAGTTGCTCGTTTGTTATGCGGACACCATGACTGGCAGTGACCCTGCCTCCCATGGAACTCGATGTGATGGACAATACTGCCGGTGATGCGTCATAGGTTGGCTGTTTCGGCCTGGGGGAAACAACACGGCACCGTATCCAGTAGGCCAACCTCAAGCCTACCTGCGTGGCCCCAAGCGAGTGTGGCAGGTGCAAGATCACATCTCCCCTGCGGTTCAGCGCGCCCGTGCCATCGCGCTCCAGCCAGGCAATGGATTCAGGTGTCCTCTCAAAAGGCTGCCAATCCTGCGCATTGGTGTCCCAGTACTCCCAGGCCAGAGGTGGATCGTTAGGGTTGACGCCGGTACCCTTTGTGGGTACACAGTCGATGGTTATGGCCAGGACATTGGCCGCCAGAGGCTGGCCATAACCCAGGTAGAAGGCGTTGTCCTTCTGGGGCACCTCTCTGAAAACATCTATCGCCTTGACGTTGCCGAGTTCGTCAACAAAGTCCACAAAACGGATGCCGTCTCTGGTGATCAGAAAATGGGTCAACGCAGGCAGTTCAATCCTCAAGTCGGTGTCGGTGGTGAAGACGATGGCCTCCTGAGTTTCGGTGCGAACTGTGGCTATTTCCGTACCAGCAGGGATAGTCACCGGGGTTGGCTGTGGTGCAGAGAGGCAAAGCGTGACCTCGGCTGTGGCCGGATGTGGCGGCGCCAGCGTCACGCCAATAAGCTCCATGAACTTGATATAGTTCTTGTCCGGCACCTTGTTCAGCCGGTAAAGCAGGATATCCACCATCCAGCCAAACAGCTCGATAAGGGTGATGCCCGGGTCGCTCAGGTTATGGTCAGTCCACTCGGGGCAATACCGCGGTATCATGGACCTGGCCTCTCGCACGATGTCCTGGAAGGTTCGGTCGTCTAGCTTCGGTGTCGGCAGTGCCATCTTAAGCCTCCTTGTCAGAGTTAACGGGACAGGTAGAACGGGTAAACCAGGGCGCGCTGATCGCTGGTCGCTTTCACTGCATATTTGATTCTGATCAAGAGGCGGGAGGTGTCTCCAGCATCGGAGCTCACATCAACCTCCATCACTTCAATCCGGGGTTCCCACCACCCCAGCGCCTCCTCAACATACTGTTTGACCAGGCCCCAACTCGTCGCGTTGTTGGGGGCGAAGATCAACTCGTGAATGCGGCAGCCGAAGTCGGGACGCATGCGTCGCTCCCCTTTGACCGTACTGAGTATGACTAGCATGGACTCCTCAATGTCATTCTCGCGGCGAGCGAAAGCCAATCCGCCTCGGCCATTCACGCCTACAGGGTAATGCCACCCGGTGCCGAGGATATCTCCTGCTGCAACGTTCGTTTTCATGTATCTTGCCTCCTTCGAACTCAGCCAATGAGCACGGTTGCCGTGGTAGAGATCACCTGACCCACCGGCAGGTCTGCAGGGTCGTTGCAGGTCATGGCAGTATCGCCATTCCTGGCTGCGGGCTTCCCGTTGATCAAGACAGTGGTGCTGCCCATGATGATCTGGCCCTGATTGCTGGGCGGCTTCTGGAACGAAGGGCCTCCAATCGGGATATGGGGGGGCATATTCGTCGCGGTGCTGTTAACGGTGGCTGCCGGCACTCCCAGGACAAATACATCAGTGCTCAGTCCTCCGTTGATGGTGCCGATGAAGGGATGAGGGACTGGAGTAGGCACCGGGCCACCCGGAGACGGCACCATAACAATATGGATATCGGCAGCCAGCATTTGATCCCCCTGTTTGGCCGCAGGTTGTCCCATCCTTTACCTCCTCATCTAGTTGAGCTTGATCATGGCGCCTTTTATCTCCACGACGCCGCTGCCCTCGATCTTGATATTGCCGCTCGATTTAATCTCGAGGTTGGCCTGGGCTGAAACCGAGATGTTCATGCCTTCGATAGTCACTTTGTCGGCAGATTTCAGATTGACTTGCCTGTTGGTCTTGCTCAGGGCAAGATGGTTATCCGGGTCACCTAGATTGAGCGACGTGTCATTGGGGCTGTCCATAATCTTCAGCCCCATCTTTTCGTGGGTATCAATATGGATGGCAATAGCCTTCCCGGAGACAACAAGGTTGGATGAGTCGGAAGGCTGTGATTTTTGGCTCCACAGACCGCCGACGACGATAGGGCGGTTGATGTCTTCGTGTTCAAAAACCACCAGCACCTCGTCTCCAACATCGGGGATCCACACCAGCCCCCTGTCCTTGCCAGCCCCCGGAGCTGCTAATCGAGCCCAGTTGCTCTCGTGGGAATTGGTCAGGGTGGGGTATTTCAGCTTCACCCGGCCCAATTTGTCTGGATCATCATTGTTGGTCACCACGCCCAGCATGGGGCAGTGACTGGTGCTTCCGTTTTGCCCGGCGGGTACCAGGAGTTCACTCAAGGTAGTAGCATGGCAGCCGCCGGCAGTGAACTGAGTGGTGTATCCAGAGGCGTCGCGGCGGTGCAGGGCATGTGTAACACGGTACGTTCCGCTGAAACGGGTGCCGACACCCTCTAACTGTACTGTGGCGCCTGCCTGTATGGCGGGATTCCCAGAGCAAACGCATTCTGCCTCAATGAAGCCCTGGCCTATTTCATTGCAGACAGACTGAGCCAGAGCATCGGCCTCAGCCTGAGTAGACACGGGTCGGTCCACGACAATCTTCTTCGCTGCTATGCCGAAGGCCTGCTGGGCCGCCTGACCTCCCTGCCGGGTCTCACCAATACGGGGCGTGTCCTGAGGCGTGGTGGCCCGCCCCACTATCTGCTGCTGCTTGCCGGGATCCCATCCCTGGACAACCACTTCTGATACCTGCAGCGCTGTGCTCATGCGAGCATTGAACTCGACGAGATCGGTGGCCCATTCGACCACAGGGGCTTGGCCTGCGCCAGCAGGTGCTTTGACGAAATGCAGGGTGCCTTCTTCTACAAAGAGGCGATAACCGATGCGGCGGGCACGCTGTGTCAGAAACTCCCAGTCGGTCTGGTTATCCTGGAGCACATGATCGTGCACCTGCGGAGTAGTGTCTATCTTGCCTTTCAGGCTGGCTTCATTTGCGATCTTGTTGGCGATATCGCTATCGGTCATCTGCACAAAGGAGCGGCTCTTCTTGTCCCGGTTCAAACGGTGAGACCGGTCGTAACCGCGGAGCACCAGAGCAGGGCCCGTAATAGGGGTGAACTGCGGTTCAATAGCAGTGATTTCGCCAGAGATCAGCTTGATCTCGCTTCCGCCGTTAGCGGCTGATACTTCGACGGTCTTGCCAATGGCGAAAGAGTCAGCATCAATCCACTTGATGTTTGGATCGCGGAGGTGCACCGCAAACATATCAGGCAAGAACAGGCTGTCATCCACCTCGATGGAGATGACGCTATCCATGACTTCCTCGGAGGCATCGGTGCCGTCAATTTTGAGGTACATTCGTGGCACTAGCTGTGTCGTTATTGGCATAGGTCTCTCTCCTCAGGGCTTCGGTGGGATAGCCAGTGCCTGGCCTACCGCCAGACTCAAAGGATCCTCCACATCATTGGTATCGGCCAGGAAGCGCCATAGTGATGAATCGCCGTACTCGTCGTAGGCAATCCAGTCGAGGGTTTCTCCTTGCTTGACTCTCCGCGTTCTATAGCCTTGAACGCTCATGGTGGTGGGGTTCTGGCCAGGATACTTGCCTTCCTCTGCTGCCTGCTGGAAGCTAACAGTCATCGTTGATCTCACCGGCGTCCCGTCGCCAAGGAACATGGTGAACGTCTGGTCGATGTTGGTAATGACTGCCTTGAAGGACCATGTCTGCCCCCAGCGGAACTCACAAAGGGGAGGCCGACCCTCGTGTCCCTTGTCCTTGGTATTGGGATTGATCATCATCAACTTCCAGATCTTGTTGGTAAACATGGTGCGCACGTCCGCCCCTCTCTCGTAGGTATCGAAGAAGAGCTCCATCGTAAGGGTCATGCCCCCCCCACCCTGAAAGTTGATCTCGGGCACGTTCTTGCCTATGATGACGCTGGAGTTCCAGGTGTTCGTTTTCTTAAACGTGTATGCCTTAGGATTGAACATGCACGGAATGACCTCGAATGTATCAAGGTTGGTGATAGCGGCTTTGGTTAGCAGACTTGCTCCAGGCATGACTTATTTCCTTTCCTCAAGGTAATCGGTAGTGCCCAACCGGGAAGTCTCCCTTCTTCGATTGAGCCCCCCTGAACGGGTTCATCCTTCTGGTTCCCTCCAAAGCCATCTTCCTAACTGCCGAAGGCACGGCGCTCCTTCTCCAAAGATAACCGTCGCTTGATAATCTGATATACATCTCGAGCCAGAGAATCAATATCCACGCTTGGTGCTCCGGATTGATCTGCCGCAGCAGTGGTTGTGGCCTCCGCAGAAGCCGATGCTGCACCGCTATCCCCTCCTCCGGTTGGCCGGTTCAGGGACGCCGTCGCCACGCTTGCTGTCGCTCCTTCGCTGTGCTGTGGAGACCCGGCAAAAACGGCCACAGGCAGCTCCCCACCTGATGCCCTCCATTTGCCATGGCCGGCCTGTGCTGTCGGGAATTGAAGAGCAGCCTCCAGAGCGCTCACCGGCACTGCGCGGCTCTCCCAGAAGTCCGACTCAGCCCCCGCAACGGCGTCATCTCCCTCACCCCCCACAGGGCTCAGACTCCTCGGTGGTTGGAACTCTCTCCGCATAGAATCGAGAAGGCTGGATCGAGTCAAAGAGGGTCCAGCGAAGGAGGGATAGTCTTCCGGAAGAATGGCGAAACGCTTCTCGAAAGGAAACTCAAGTGTTTTCTGATCGTCTGCCAATCTTGCTTCCGCTATTGCAGGCTGACTGAAGCCGAAGGGAAGTCTGCCGCCCACTGGTAGACCCGGCATAAAGGGCCTTGGCCCTGATACACTTGACCCTCTTGCAGCACCAGGCATCGCTGTTTCGAGCCGCGGGCCTTCCGCTCCTTCTGCCGCAAAGGCACTAGAGCCTTCTTCAGACTTCATTGACATCTGGCGCATGGGGATGCGGTACCTGTGAACAATGTCAAAGGACAAGGGTGTGCCTGTCTCTCGATAGGGCGCTCGGCTCGGGATATCATGGACTGCGAAAGCCCCTTCGGATACCCTCCTCTCTTCTGCCTCATTCGGCCGCTGCCCCGGCTCTGCCGTCTGCTCCCTCCCAGGTCCGGCGCCTGGTTTCTTGGCGATATCCGAATTTGCATCAATCATTATTGCTGAACGATAGTGATCGGCTGCAGATGTCAGAGAGTTCTCCAGCGTGGAACCTCGGAGGGGCACCCTCGTCGGCTTCTGCTCCTCCTGGCTGCCTTCTGTTTCCGCTGGTGCGGTTATCCCCGGGGATGACTCGATGCTTTCCCCTCTTCTGGCAAGATGGCTCCAGACAGTGCTCAAGTCGACGACCCGGCGAGCCTTATCCAAGAGCAGCCTGGATAAGTCTGGCGAAGACGAAGGCCGCCTTGTTTGTCTGGCCTGCTGACGGGGCCCAGTCAGATCATGCCCCGTGATGCCTTCGGGCTCCTCTGCAGCCAATGTCTCATTCAGGCCACTCACATGGTGATGGGTCGGGTCCCCGGCAGCGGGCAGTACTTCGTCCGTCCGTGGATGATGAGTGACGGAAGAGACATCCTCTTGAGGACTGATTATGTGGTCATGACCGGCTTGACCCTGGACGGGGACGGTCAATCGAGGGCTGATACGCTGTATCAGGCTGTCTAGCCTGAGCAGACTCTGAGAAATGATTTTGTGGGGAGGCCGGTTCTCCGGTCCGGGGAGCACAGCGGCCGAATCTGCGGCATGACTATCAACCCCGGCAGACTCCTGGCGAAGCTGTGGAGCGATAGCCTCATCGCTCTCCCGGCCAGGATAACCATCTGGGATGGCATCAGGATGACCAGCACCATAAGTATCGTCGGTGTATCCCTCGTCCGTAAAGGCTGGCTGGCCACCGAACATCCTTTCCGGCCGGGAAGCCCAGGTGAAGTTCAATGGCTCACCTGAGCGTGAGGATCTCTCGAATTTGCTTCGCAGATGGATAATCATATCTTGAATCGGCGAGAGTATTCTGTCTACCCATTCATCCACAGCCAGGCCGGTGCTGTCTGCCCTCCAGATGGGCAAGCGGTCCGGCTGCTGGTTTGGCAGAGTGAAGCGAAGATAACGGGTCAGCCGCTCAATGAGCCATCGGGGCCGGCTGGCAATGCGGGCCGCAAAATCAGCGCTGAAACTGGGCCTAGGCCGGCTCCCACGCGGGGTGGGCCATGAATAGTCAGGAGCGCCACCAGACGGTGCGGCGTTGACGCCGCTATTCCCATTTGGCCCGGCCGGTCCTGTCTGCCCCCCGCCACCAGATTGATTCATTAGACGACTCCCCTGACTGCTATGTTCACGGTCGTGCTCATGCCTTCGTGAGCCAGTTCCAGTGTTTCGATGGATATAGCGTTTTCACCAGCCTTGAAGGCAGGGCCGACCCATTTTACCGGGAAGGCATTGGAAAAATTCCACCGCTTGACCGGAATGTGAGCGGCATGGTAAAGGATAACGGAAACACTCTTGCGCGTCACCGAGCCATTCATCACGTCCTCAAACCATAACCACAGCTCATCGGTATAGGCAACGCCTCGCTTCAAGGTGATGTTGGAGGACTCCTTGGTCCTGCCGGGCAACCTGTGAACGTAGTCGTTGCAGCCGCCCTCAGGATAAGGGAAGACCTCGACTTCTGCCTGCAGTCCCGAGAATTCACTGAACAGCGCATGCTGTATGTGGCCTATCTCGACGGAGAAACTATGGGTGGTGAAAGGATCGACTCGCAGACCAGGTACCGCCATCTTTCTTTGTCTCCTTCCTAAGCGGGAATAACGCCCCGCTCCCGTTCAAGGACAAGGTCTTGCAGCATCAGGCGATAGACCTTGGAAGCCAGTTCCTGTGGGTCTATCTGCATTGCAGCATTTGAACTCTGCCGGTCGACCTGCCCTTGAGTCGCCAGTGCCCTGCTGACCACTTCCTCACTGGCCTGGGCCTCCTCCTCCGCAGCTCGCTGCAGTACTTCACGGCTGACCTGGAGGGAAATTCGGCCAGTTTCGCCACCCGACGGTGAGAAAGCACCTCTTTGAAAAGATGGCTGCTGCAGACTCTCAGTGCGCGAACCG
>Ga0315273_10012063_pt1 | contig 11057 bp, 8 predicted proteins | sample YL17G02_0_MG_FD_205753 | JGI IMG/M metagenome (GOLD analysis project Ga0315273, IMG submission 205753) | Sediment microbial communities from Yellowstone Lake, YNP, Wyoming, USA - YL17G02_0 | ecosystem: Environmental > Aquatic > Freshwater > Lake > Sediment | place: USA: Wyoming | collected...
CTCCACGCGCTTGATCCGCTCCGTGGAGATCTGGGAGATGTGCAGCAGGCCGTCGGTGCCGGGCAAGATCTCCACGAAGGCGCCGAACTCCATGATCTTGACGACCTTGCCCAGGTAGACCCTGCCCACCTCGGGGACCTCGACGATCTTCCCGATGATGTCCATGGCTCGCCGTGCGGCCGCCTCGTCCACGGAGGCGATGACCACCGTGCCGTCGTCCTCGATGTCGATCTTGACCCCGGTCTGCTCCACAATCCCGCGGATGACCTTGCCGCCGGGGCCGATGACCTCGCGGATCTTGTCGGTGGGGATCTTGAAGGTGATGATCCGGGGCGCGTAGGGGCTGAGGCTGGTCCGCGGCCGGGCAATGGCCGCCTCCATGATGTCCAGTACCTCCAGGCGGGCCTGGCGGGCTTGCGTCAGGGCCTGCTTCAAGACAGCCTCAGTGATTCCCTGGATCTTGATGTCCATCTGGATCGAGGTGACCCCCGTGCGGGTGCCGGCCACCTTGAAATCCATGTCCCCCAGGTGGTCTTCGAGACCCTGGATGTCGGTGAGGACCACCGTCTTGTCCCCCTCCTTCACCAGGCCCATAGCCACCCCGGCCACCGCCGCCTTGACCGGCACGCCGGCGTCCATCAGGGACAGGCTCGCCCCGCAGACCGTGGCCATGGAGGACGAGCCGTTCGACTCCAGGATGTCGGAGACGATCCGGACCGTGTACGGGAACTCCTCCTTGCCGGGCAGGACGGACTGGATGGCCCGCTCTGCCAGCGCCCCGTGCCCGATGTCCCGCCGGCTGGCGCCTCGCATGAACTTCACCTCCCCCACCGAGAAGGGGGGGAAGTTGTAGTGCAGCATGAAGCGTTTGAAGGTCTTCCCCTCCAGGTCGTCCATCCGCTGCTCGTCCTCGGACGTCCCCAGGGTCGTGGTGGCCAGGGCCTGCGTCTGGCCCCGCGTGAAGAGGGCGGAGCCGTGCGTGCGGGGCAGGACGCCGGTCTCGCAGGTGATGGGGCGCACCTGGGTGACGGCGCGGCCGTCGGCCCGCCGCCCCTCCTCCAGGATCAGCCGGCGCATCTCCTGCTTCTCCAGCTCCTCGAAGATCTCCTTCACCTGCAGCTTCACCGCGCCCGGCTCTGCCGCCACGGTCGCCAGCGCCTCGTCCAACAGCGTCCGGCGGCGCGCCTTCTGCTCTTCCTTCTGGGGCACGAAGGCCAGCTCCCGGATGCGGGCGCGGCACAGGCCTTCCACCCGCGCCTTCAAGGCGGCGTCCACCGGCGTCGCGACGAAGGGCGGCTTCACCACTCCCATCTGCCGGGCCAGGTCCAGTTGAAGCTTGACGATGGCCTGCAGGGTCTGGTGGCCGAAGAGGAGACCCTCCAGGAGCGCCTCCTCGGGCGCCTCGTTGGCACCCCCCTCCACCATGACCACGGCGGCGCTGGTGCCGGCCAGGACCACGTCCATATCGCTCTCGGCCAGCTGGGCGTAGGACGGATTCACTACCAGGCGGCCGCCGATGCGCCCGACCCGGACGCAGCCAATGGGCCCCTGAAACGGGATCTGGGACACCGTGAGGGCCGCCGAGGCCCCCACCACCGCCAGCACGTCGGGGTCGTTCTCCTGATCGGCGGAGAGGACGGTGGCGATGATCTGGACGTCCTGATGGTAGCCGTGTGGAAACAGCGGACGAATCGGCCGGTCGATCAGCCGGGAGGTCAGCGTCTCCTTCTCGTGCGGGCGCCCCTCGCGCTTGAAGAAGCCGCCGGGGATCTTCCCAGCGGCGTAGGCCCGTTCCTGATAGTCCACCGTCAAGGGGAAGAAGTCGATCCCCTCGCGGGCCTCCTTGGAGGCCACGGCCGTCACCAGGACCACCGTGTCCCCGTAGCGCACCCAGGCTGCGCCGTCCGCGGCGCGGGCCACACGCCCCGCCTCGATGGAGAGGGTCCGCCCCCCCAGGTCGATCTCGCTCCGATAGGTCATTTGCGGATACCCAACCTTTCGATCACCTGCTTGTAGCGCGCCACATCCTTGCTCTTCAAATAGTCGAGCAACTTGCGGCGGCGGCCGACCATCATCAGGAGGCCGCGGCGCGAGTGGTGATCCTTCTTGTGCACACTGAGGTGCTCCGTGAGATAGCCGATGCGGCCGCTCAGGAGGGCGACCTGCACCTCCGGCGACCCGGTGTCCTTCTCGTGCAGCCGATACGAACCGATGACGTTCCCTTTGTTGATGACATCCTTGGGCATGATCGCTCGTCCCCCTTTCGCGCCCAACAGTGAGCCGAAACACGTGGGCAAAGTACCACAGGGTCTTAGGAGTGTAAAGCCCATTCTGGCCAGGGAAGCGCCCGCGCGGCCTCCCAGGCGGCCCGCGCGGCCTCGCGGTCCCGAGCCAGCTGGGCGCTGAGCGCCGCGCCGTCGGCAAAACGTTGCTCGTCCCGAAGCCGCGCCAGAAAGAAGACGAGGAGGTGCTCCCCGTACAGCGGCGACTCCCAGCCGGGCAGATGAATCTCCAGCCGGCGCCGGCCACCGCCGAAGGTGGGGGCGGTCCCCAGGTTCATCATCGCGTCCCGGAACTCGCCGCGGACCAGGACGCGCCCCGCGTACACGCCGTCTTTCGCCAACTCCGCGTCTGAGACGGGCAGGTTGGCCGTCGCGAACCCCAGCCCGCGGCCCCGGCCCTCGCCCCGCTCTACCTCGCCCAACAGACAGTACGGGCGCCCGAGGAGCCGCTGCGCCTCGGCGACCCGTCCCTGGATCAGGAGGCCCCGGATCGCGCGGCTGCTCACCACCTGGCCATCCACCGAGACCGGAGGCACCACGTCCAGCCAGAACCCGTGCCGGGCGCTGAGCGCTCGGAGCAGCTCGACGTTGCCCTGCCGCCCGCGGCCGAAACCGAAATCGTATCCGACGCACAACCCCCGAACGCCCAGTCCGCCGACCAGGCCTCGTGCCACGAACTCCCGGGCGTCCAGGGCGGCCAGGGCCGGGGAAAAGTGGATCACCACGACGCACGCCACCCCCAGCCGGGCCAGGAGCGCCAGCTTCAGCGGCAGCGGCGTGAGCAGCGCGGGCGCCTGCGCCGGCCGGACCACCTCCAGAGGGTGTTGGGCGAACGTGAGAACCGCCGGCTCCCCTCCCTCGGCCGCCGCCCGCTCACCGACGCGCCGCAGGATGGCCTGGTGCCCCACGTGGACGCCGTCCAGCGTCCCCATGCCCACCACGGCGCGCGACAGCTCCCAGCGCAGCTCCTCGACAGCGGCGACGTGAATCACCTGCATGGGCGAGACGCCTCAGGCCGCGCTGGAAAACACCCGGACGGGTGCGAGCACCATCCGGGTCGGCTCGCAGGCGCCGAACTCCTCCGAGGTCACCGCGGCCTCCGCCAGCGACAGCAGTTGCTTGCGAAAACCCAGGACGCGCACCAGCGTCCCGCGGGATACCTCCGCCGGGAACTGCGCCACCATCCCGGCCGTCACGGCGTTTCCGTGCAGGATGAGGGGCCCGGCCTCGGGCGCCACGCGGACCCCGGGCAGGTGAGCCAGCGCCTCGGCGATCGACATCAGGACCTCCCCCAGCCGTCCCGTGCGCACCCGTTCCTCCAAACCCTCCAGCGTGACCGCACCGTCCAGGGAAAACCGACCCGCCCGTGTCCGCCGGAGCACGTAGAGATGCCCCCCGCACCCCAGCGCCCGCCCGATATCGTCACAGAGGCTTCGAGCGTAGGTGCCCTTGGAGCAGGTCGCTTTCAGGTACACGTCCGGCGCCTCGAATCCCAGCAGTTCCAGCGCAAATACCTTCACGGTCACCGGCGGTCGCTCCACCATCTCGCCCCGTCGAGCCAACCGGTAGAGGCGCTCCCCCTGATGCTTCTTGGCGGAGTAGATGGGCGGTACCTGCTGGATCTCCCCGACGAAGCGGGGCAGGATAGCCTCGACGTCCTCGCACCGCACGTGCGCCGCGTCCGCCCGGCCCGTCTCCTTGCCGGCCGCGTCCAGCGTGTCGGTCGTGATCCCCAGGCGGAGGGTCATGACGTACTCCTTCTCCGCCTGGGTCAGGTACTGGGCAATGCGCGTGGCCCGCCCAACACAGACCGGGAGCACCCCCGTGGCCTGCGGGTCCAGCGTCCCGGTGTGCCCGATCCGCTGCATCCCCAGGATGCGGCGCACCACATCCACCACGTCGTGGGAAGTCATCCCCGCCGGCTTGTCGACGTTCAGAACTCCGTGGACTTCCGGTCTGGTCTTCATCATGATGGCCACGATCGTTTTCCGACAGCCGGTGCCCGCGGGAGGGCCGCATCGGTCATCAGCCAGCTCACGCCCACAACGCCTCAGCCGCCGCCAGCACCTGCGCCTTGGCGGCCGCCAGCCCGTCCCGGATGGTACACCCGGCGGCATTCCGGTGGCCACCGCCGCCAAAGGCGCCGGCCAGTCGCGCCACGTCCACCTCCCCGTGAGAGCGCAGGCTCACCCGCACCTCGTCCGCCGAAATCTCCTTGAACGCCACGGCGAGCCGGACCCCGGCCAGATTGCGCGGGTACTGAATAAAGTCCTCGGTAACCTCCAGCCCCACGCCCGCGCATTGTCGCGCGGCAGCGGTCACCTCGATCCAGGCCACCCGGCCGCCGGCCGTCACCGTGAGGCCGGCCAGCACCTCGCTCAGGAGTCGCCACTCCCGCGGATCCCGGTTGGCCACCAGCCCCTGCGCGATCGTCTCGGGCACGGCCCCCGCCGTGACCAGCTCCGCCGCCACCCGGAGCGACTCCGCCGTCGTGTTTCCGTACCGGAAGCCGCCCGTATCCGTCAGGATGGCCGCGTACAGGTTCGCCGCCACGTCCGGCAGGATCGGAAGCGCCATCTCCTGGAAGAGGCGGTACACCATCTCCCCGGCGGAGGATGCCCCCGGCTCCACCCAGTTCACGTCGCCGAACCGGGTGTTTCCCGGATGATGGTCCACGTTCAGCACCACGGCGTCCCGCGGCCGCCCATCGAGCAGCCCCCCCGTCCGGGGCAGATCGGCGGTGTCCAGGACCAGGTAACAGGCGTACGGCTGATCCCGCGGCAACTCTCGCCGGAGCTCGGCGACGCCGGGCAGGTGCTGCAGCCCAGGTGGCGCCGGATCCGCATTGAACGCCCCGGTCCGCTTCCCGGCGCCCCGGAGCGCCAGCACCGCGGCCAACACGGACCCGATGGCGTCCCCTTCGGGGTTGACGTGAGAAATCACCGCCACCGACGGGGCAGCGCCGAGCGCCGCCGCCGCCCGGGCCAGGTCATGCATCGTCCGTCTCCGGAGGTGCGACCTGCTTCAGGAGGGCCGCGATGTGCAGGCTCCGGTCCACCGAGTCGTCCACCTCGAAAGCGAGCTCGGACGCATAGCGGAGCCGGAGACTCCGCCCCAGCTGCCCCCGCAGGAACCCGGCGGCCGCCTGCAGGCCTTGGAGCGCTGCCTGGCGGTCAGTCCCTCCGACGCCCGCCGTGAAGAAGACCCGGGCGTGGCGGAGGTCCGGGCTCACCTGGACGGCCGTGACCACCACCTGGCTCAACCGGGGGTCCTTGACTTCGCGGAGCAGGAGCCGGCTCAGCTCGCGTCGGATAGAATCGCCGACCCGATCGGCGCGTCGAAACGGCAGCGGCATCGTCGCGGGACCTTGTCCGGTAGCCCCGGAATCCGAGGGTCATCCCCGATCGGCCCAAGCGGTCCGAACGGGATCCCGACTGCTCGGCACGGGAACCGGTGGTTCGAGCGGGATCAGTGGGTGACGAGGTCGATCTGGTAGTCGACCACCAACACGTCCCCGCTGACCTCGATCCAGTTGACCACCTTGGACAGCGTGGCGTCCACCAGGCGGGAGTCGTTGCTCACGCAGGCCACCCCCAGGGTGGCCCGCTGCCAGTCGTCCAAACGGTCCACCTCGGCGATGGCGACATGGAACCGGCCCTGCACACGTTCCTTGAGGCTCTTCACGACCCGCCGCTTGGCCTTCAAGGAATCGCTCCCGGGAATCCGGAGCTCGATGGTGCAGGCGCCGACGGTCATCATGGTCGGTCCCGGTGCGCCGCCCGAACGCCGGCCGGCCGCCGGCTAGAGCGTGCTTGCGATCTGCTCCAGTTCATAGACCTCGAAGACGTCGCCCTGATGGACGTCGTTGTAGTTGAGGAGGCCGATTCCGCACTCCTGGCCGTTCTGGACCTCGTGCACGTCGTTCTTGAACCGACGGAGCGACCCGATCTTCCCCGTGTGCACGACCCGCCCGTCCCGGACCAGTCGCACCGAGGCATCGCGCAGCACCTTGCCGTCCAGCACAAAGGAACCGGCGATGGTGCCCACCTTGGTGATGTTGAAGACCTGGCGCACCTCCACCCGACCCACCGCCCGCTCCACGAACGTCGGTTCCAGCAGCCCCACCATGGCCGACCGCACCTGATTGATGGCCTCATAGATGACGGCGTAGAGGCGCAGATCGACGTGCTCCTGCTCGGCCAGCTTCTGGGCCTTGGGCTCGGGGCGGACGTTGAAGCCCACGATGATGGCGTTCGAGGCCGAGGCCAGCATCACATCGCTCTCCGTGACCGCTCCCACGGAACTGTGGATGACGATCACCTTGACCCGCTCGGTGCTGAGCCGCTCCAGGGAGTCGCGCAGGGGCTCCACCGATCCCTGCACGTCCCCCTTGATGATCATCCGGAGCTCCTTGACCACGCCCTGCTCGATCTGCTGGTGCAGCGCATCCAGCGTGATGCGCGGCTGACTCACCATGGCCTCCTGGCGATGGCGTTCCAGCCGGGCTGTGGCGATCTGGCGGGCCTTCCGCTCGTCTCCCACGGCCGCGAAGTTATCGCCGGCCGAGGGGACTCCCGAAAGGCCGAGGATCTCCACGGGGGTGGCCGGTCCGGCCTCCGGGATCTTCTTGCCCTTATCGTTCAGCATGGCGCGGACCTTCCCGTGATGCAGACCCACCACCACGGAATCCCCCACCTTGAGCGTGCCGGTCTGCACCAGGACCGTCGCCACCGGGCCCCGGCCCTTGTCCAGCTCGGCCTCGACGACGAGACCGCGCGCCGGCTTGTGCGGATTGGCCTTCAGTTCCTGCATTTCGGCCAGGACGAGGAGATTGTCCAGCAGATTCTCGATCCCCTCGCGCCGCTTGGCCGATACGGAGACGAAGATGGTTTCGCCGCCCCACTCCTCGGACAGCAGCCCGTACTCGGTCAGTTGCTGCTTGATCCGGTTCGGGTCGGCGTTGGGCCGGTCGATCTTGTTGATGGCCACCAGGATCGGCACTTTGGCGTCCTTGGCGTGATTGATGGCCTCGATCGTCTGGGGCATCACCCCGTCGTCCGCGGCCACCACCAACACCACGATGTCGGTCGCCTGGGCGCCCCGGGCGCGCATGGCGGTGAACGCCTCGTGGCCCGGCGTGTCCAGAAACACCACCCGGTTGACGGCGTGGCCGGGGACCTCGACCTCGTACGCCCCCATGTGCTGGGTGATGCCGCCCGCTTCGGTGGCGATCACGTTGGTGTGTCGGATGGCGTCGAGCAGCGACGTCTTACCGTGATCGACGTGTCCCATGACCGTGACCACCGGCGCGCGGGGCTTCAGCAGGTCAGGCGACTCGACCTCGGTCGCCCCCTCCTCCATCATCTCTTCGGGCGAGGCCCTCTCCACCGTGTAGCCGAATTGCTGCGCCACCTTCTCGATCGTTTCGGGGTCGATGGGCGTGTTGATGGTCACCAGAACGCCGAGCTTGATCAACCGCTTGATCACGTCGCTGGGCGTGGCGGACATCTTTTCGGCCAACTCCTTGGGCGTCATCCCCTCCCCGACCTTGAGGATCTTGGGTGCCGGGGGGGCGGGCGCCTCCAGGGCGCGTGCGTCCGGCGCGGGAGCCGTGGCCACCACCGGCCGCGGCGGTTCGACGGCCGGACGCGGGCGCGGCTTGCCGTAGCCAGGGGCGGCGGGACGCCAGGAATGCGGGCGCGGGCCGCGCGAGGGCGGCAGGGGGCGGCGCGGCTCCACCCGGGGCGGTTGCGGCGGGGCCGGACGGGGCGCCGGGGGGGCCTCGTGAGGCTTGGCCGGCTCCGGCTTCTGGGTCTCGACCACCAGCTCGGCGGGCGGGACGCTTGCCGGTTTCGGCGGCTCGGCCGGGGCGGGGGCCGTCTCGGCGGCCGGCAAGGCAGATGCGGCCGGTGGAACGTGGGCCTCGAGGGCCGGCTCTGACGGACCGGCGCCGGGCGGGGTCGCTACCGCTGCGGGGGCGACCCTCACGGCCGGTTCGACCGTCGGGGCGTCCAAGGTGACCACCAGTGGCTTGGCCTTGAGGGACGCCGGCGGCTGCCGCTGCGAGGTGCGCGCCTTGGGTTCCCCCTTGACCTCTCCCTCGGTGGCGGGTTTCGCCCGCGGACGGACCTTGGGCACCGCGCCGGGCGTCTCGGCACCCTCGCCGGCGGCGGCCGTCGCCTTCGACCGCGTGCTCCGACGCGCCGTAGGCTTCGCCGGCGCGGCCGTTCCCGGCCGGATGGCGTGCGCGGGGATCCTGGCCATCGGCTGGGACAAGATCTCTCGCGCGCGTTCCTCGCCCACCGTGCTGCCGAACGTCAAGGCGTCGATCCCACCCGCGTGCAGCCGCTCCAGGACTTCCTTGGTCGTAAGGCGGAACGTTGTCGCCAGATCGTATACCCGAACCATTCCCACGCTGACATCCTCCGGCCTTCCCGCGACCGCGCAAGGAAAGCGGTTCAGTGTGACACTTCGGAACCCGCCACGGGCGTGCCGCTCACCTGGGCGGCTTCGCTCAGCACGGCTTCGCGGAGCGTCGCGACGTCCAGCCTCGGCAGCTGGGCTCGAAGAGCGCGCGACAACGCGCTTCGGCGCAGTGCCTGCTCCAGGCAGGCGGGCGACGGACAGAGATAGGCGCTCCGCCCCGTGACCCGTCGCGGATTCACCGCCAACCCGCCGCGCTCATCCAGCGCGATCCGGACCAGGCACCCTTGGGCGCGTACCGTCCGGCAGCCCACGCAGGTCCGCCGAGGACCGCCGCCCGGTCGGGACGCGACCACCACCTTAGGAGCCGTTACGAAATCACTTGTCCATTTTGTCAATTTCGTTACGGCTCCTTATGCCGTTCCAGAAATTTCTCCGGTCAAGTTATTCTTTGACAACGGCCTAGGCCGGTTCGGCGGCCGGGGCCGCCATGTCGGCGGCGGCCTCCCCGCCGGCGGGGAGCTCGGGATCCTCCCCCGAGAGGGCCACGGCCTGACGGCTGACCGCCTCCCGCGCCACCTGCAGGATCCGTTCGGCACTCTTCGGCCCGATGCCCTCGATCTCTTGTAAGGCCTCGACCTTGGCCTCAGCCAGTGTGGCGAGGCTGAAATAGCCGGCAGCCACCAAGCGCCCCGCCAGCTTCTCCCCAACCCCTGGCAAAGACACGAACTGCTCCAGCGCGGCCTCGGGGTCGGGCGGCGGAGGACCGGCCTCCCCGCGGGTGTCACCGCCCATCAGGCCGCTCAGCGTCGCCTCGGCTTCTCGCTGCCGTTCGGTCGTGCTCTTGATGTCCACCTTCCAGCCCACCAACTTCGCCGCCAGGCGGGCGTTCTGTCCCCGCTTGCCGATGGCCAGCGAGAGCTGGTCGTCCGCCACCAGCACCTTGAGCGTCCGGGCCTCGGAATCCGCGGTCACATGTTGGACGTCGGCCGGCGCGAGGGCCGCCTTGACGAAGGCGGCCGGATCCTCCCGCCAGGGCACGATGTCGATCTTTTCTCCCATCAGCTCCCGCACGATCGCCTGGACGCGAGCCCCCCGGTACCCCACGCAGGCCCCGACCGGATCCACGTTGCTGTCCTTGGAGACGACGGCGATCTTGGCGCGCTCGCCGGCCTCGCGCGCCACGCCCTTCACCTCCACGATCCCCTCGTATATCTCCGGGACCTCCAGGTCGAACAACCGTTTCAGGAACCCGGGGTGTGTGCGGGACACGACGATCTGGGACCCCTTGGAGGTCTTCTTCACGTCCAGAATGAAGGCCCGCACCCGGTCTCCCACGCGGAACTCTTCTCGGGGCAGCTGCTCGCGCACGGGGAGGATCGCCTCGGCCTTGCCGATGTTCAGGATCACGTTCCCCTTGATGACGCGCTGCACGACGCCGTGGACCAACTCGCCTTCCTTTTCCTTGAAGGTCTGGAACACGGAGTCCCGCTCGGCTTCCCGCACCCGCTGGATGATGACCTGTTTGGCCGTCTGGGCGGCGATGCGGCCGAAGCTCTGGGCCGGCACCGGCACGGGGGTCTTCACCTCGTCTCCCAGGTGGGCGCCCGAGTTGATCTGCTGCGCCTCCTCCAGGCTGATCTCGACCTTGAGGTTGATCGGTGCCTCGACGACTTTCCGGACTGCGTACAGCATGAATTGGGTCGTCTTGCCGTCGAAATCCACCCGGAGATCCAGCGCCGCCTGCGCCGCCGGTAGGCTCTTGCGGGACGCGGAAAGGATGGCGGCCCCCACCGCATCGATGAGGATCCCCTTCTCGATGCCCTTCTCGCGACCGATTTGATCGATGACCTGCATCAGGTCCATGCCATGCCTCCCGTGTAGACCCCGAACGGTGCGGGCCGCACCGGCCCGAACGACCCCGGTCGCGACGCGCCGCCCGGCACGTCTCGTGCCCGGAGCGCCGGGACCGCCTTAGAGCTCCGGATGGAGCCTGGCGCGATGAATCAACTGGTGGGGAATGGCCACGCGCTGGCCGCCCGGCAGATCGAGCAACACCGCGCCGTCCTGCAGTCCCGCCAGGCGACCGCGGAAGTTGTGCCGGCCCTCGAGATCTTCCCGGGTTGCGATCCGGGCCTCCTGCCCGACGAACCGCACGAAATCCTGATCCCGGGTCAGCGGCCGATCCAGCCCTGGAGAGGACACTTCGAGATGGTAGGGAAGCCCGACGAAGTCCTCGACGTCCAGATGGTCGCCCAACTCCTCGCTCACCCGCTGGCAGTCGTCCAGCGTCACGCCACCCGGCTTGTCCATGTACAGACGAAGAATCCAGCCGCGCGGCTCCCGACGGAA
>Ga0315273_10012064_pt1 | contig 11057 bp, 9 predicted proteins | sample YL17G02_0_MG_FD_205753 | JGI IMG/M metagenome (GOLD analysis project Ga0315273, IMG submission 205753) | Sediment microbial communities from Yellowstone Lake, YNP, Wyoming, USA - YL17G02_0 | ecosystem: Environmental > Aquatic > Freshwater > Lake > Sediment | place: USA: Wyoming | collected...
CGGAACCGCGGCGCATCCCCCAGCAACTCGTCTACGCCGAAGCGCAGCAGCAGCGCCACCATGCTGTCTGGCCGCGCCGCATCGACCAGCCGCGTGAGCGGCGTGAACTGGGTGGCCGGCCTTACCCGCCCGCGCTGATAGCCCTTGACCGGTTCCACCACCGACGCGAGTACCGCGAGCGGCACGATCGAATGCGTGCCGGCGATACGCCGCAGCATCACGGGCGTCATGCTCTCGTGGCGCAGGCCGAGGTCTTCCAGCTGGATGGACACGGTAGCGAGCCGCCGGTACATGTCATTCACGTCGCGCACGATGCCTGGCGACCAGAAGCGTTCTGCAATCGCCGCCATGCGCGGCCAGATGCGCGAATCGATCGTCTCTGGCGTAATCCACTCCGCCCACATGCACGCCTCGCCGCCGAGCACGCGCTTCGCTTCTTCGGCCGTCAGGTTGACGGTCGGCGGCAGCGGGTCCACCAGGTAGTGGTCCGTGGTCCTGTAGCCCAGGTCGATGTAGTAGCCGTTCGACAGGAGCCCCATGTAGCCATTGCGGGCGCTCTCGGCGAGCGACGCCTGGCCCCGCCACGACTGCACGACTGCGTCCTTCGGCAGGTCGGGATGCAGGATCTCGTCCCAGCCCACCATCCGCTTGCCGTACTTCTTCAGGATCCTGGTGAGGCGCTGATTGAAGTACGCCTGCAGCGCGTTCGCATCAGCCAGCTTGTTCCTGGCCATGAACGCCGTGATGGCGGCATTCGCGTTCCACTGCTTGCCGTTGTTCTCGTCGCCGCCGATGTGCATGTAGGCGTCGGGGAACAGACTCGCCATCTCGCCATAGAACACGTCGAGGAACTTGTAGACCTCTTCGCGCGTCGGGTCGAGCGCGCCGTCGAACACGCCCCACGTCCGGCCGATCTCATACGGCCCCGGGGCGCTGGCCAATTCGGGATGCCCGACCAGCCAACTGGTGACGTGGCCCGGCATGTCGAACTCGGGCACCACTCTGATCCCACGCTCAGTGGCGTACGCGACGATCTCGCGAATCTGATCCTGCGTGAAGTAGTTGCCGTCGGATCCCATCTGATGCAGCTTCGGGAACTTCCGGCTCTCGGCGCGGAAGCCCTGATCTTCGGTCAGGTGGAGGTGCAGGACGTTGAGCTTCACCGCCGCCATGCCGTCGAGATTGCGCTTGATGACCTCGATCGGCATCCAGTGGCGCGCCACGTCAATCAGCAGTCCGCGCCACGGAAATCGTGGCGCATCATCCACGGTGACCGCCGGCAGAAAGTACCCGGCGCGGTCTCCATCCACCAGCTGCAGCAACGTCTCGAAGCCGCGCAATGCGCCGACGGTAGTCGCCGCTTTCAGCACGGCCTGCTTCGCATCGACGGTGAGCGTGTACGACTCGTTCTCGTCGACCGATGGCACGTGGCTTCCGGGGCCGTCGCATTCGACGACGAACGTCGCGGCGTCGGCGTCCTTCGCGAGGCCCCGCGGGAACTCGAGGCCGGTCCGGCGCTCGAGCCGTCGAAGCGCCCGGCCAAGTCCGGCGAGCAGGCGCGCGTCAGACGCCTTTGTCACCGCCACGGTGAAGCCGGACTGCACGGCCAGCCGTCCTGTCTGGAAGACGACCGACCTGGGCACGGGCATCAGCGTGTGGCGCACGGGCGGCTTGACTGCCTCCTGCGCGGCGGCCACACCGATCGTGACGAGCGGGAACAGAAGTGCAAGAGCGAGCGTGCGGATCATTTGAATACTCCCAGATTGAATCCCAAATCCCCATCGCGCGCCGCCTCTCGTGCTTGAGGGGCGACGGCTCCTCCGCGTCCCCGCTCACACAAGCCGGCAAAACGTGCCTTACCGGGAGGTGTCGCCGACCTTACGGTTGCGCTATTTGCGCAGTCTGTTCCGGCCCTCACGGCTCGTTTTGCCAGCTTCGCGGTCGGCTTGGTTCGAGGGGCCGCTTCGGAAACCGTTCCCCCTCAGACCAGCCCTCGCGCGCCCGTGGGTTCCCCCGACCCCCGAATCCTGCTTGCCCCGCCGTAGCCCTTCGACTGCGCTAAGGGCGAAGGCGGGAACCCCGAATCCCGTCTGAACACCGAGCTTCAGGTCCCCGCCCGCCGGTGACGCAGCCGGTCGAGCGCTACCGCAACAATGATAATGACGCCGGTGATGATCTCCTGCACCCAGTTTGACAGGCCCAGGTGCGTGCCGCCGGTCTTGATTTCCGTCATCAGCATCGCGCCGACGATCGCGCCGAGAATCGAGCCCTCGCCGCCGGCGAGCGTGCCGCCGCCGATGACGACCGCCGCGATCACGTCGAGCTCCAGGCCGCTGGCCACCGTCGGGTCGCCCACCGTCAGCCGCGAGAACTGCATGATACCGGCCACGCCGGCCAGCGCGGACGCAATCACATAGACCGCGATCTTGACACCTGGCACGTTGATGCCGCACAACCGCGCCGTCTGCTCGTTGGATCCCACCGCGAAGATGTGGCGGCCGAACCGCGTGTAGTGCAGCAGGGCCGAGACAAGCAGGGCGAGGATGACCAGCAGCCAGACGCCAGCCGGAAGGATCTGCCACCTCGATCCCGCCGGCAGTTCCGCGATGAGGTTGTTGAGCCACGTGACGGGCGCGTCAATCTTCTGTTCGTGCGCCAGGCCCTTGGCGGCGCCACGGATAATGCCCATCGCACCGAGCGTGACGATGAACGGCATCACGCGGAGGCTGGTGATGAGGACGCCGTTGAACAGTCCGCAGGCCGCCGCGATGATCACGCCGCCGAGCGCCGCGGCGAGCGGGCCGGCTCCCGCCTGCAGGAGGTAGGCGATGACGACCGTCGCGAGCGCGACGGTGGAGCCGACGGAGAGATCGATGCCCCCGAGGATCACCACCATCGTCATGCCCAGCGCCGCGATACCCACCACGGTGGTCTGCCGCACCATCGTACGCAGGTTGCCTGCCGTGGGAAACGTGTCGGGGACGAGCATCGCGAAGACCGCATAGAGGACAACCAGCGCGACAAACGGGCCCACCCAGCTGTTGCGGGACAGCCACCGCGCGATCGCGTGTGTCGCGTCTGTGCTCATGCCTGTCCTGTCGCCTCCATCAGAACCGCGTGCTCCGTCAGTTCGCAGGCCCGCCGCGAGGGCCCGAGCCGTCCGCGATGCATCACGCTGATGCGGTCGCAGATGCCCAGCAGTTCCGGCAGGTAGCTCGAGACCATCAGCACCGCCTTGCCAGCGAGCGCCAGTTGGTCGATCAGTCCGTAGATTTCCGCCTTGCTGCCGACGTCGATGCCACGGGTTGGCTCGTCGAGCAGGTAGACGTCCACATCGTGGTGCAGGAGCCGCGCGATGGCGACCTTCTGCTGATTGCCGCCCGAGAGCTCGCGCACCTTCTGCGAGGTGTCGTGGCAGCGGACGCGAAGCCGGTCCGCCCACCTTGTGGCGGCAGCGCGCTGGCGCGTCGGCACGACGAACGGCCCGGGACCGAGCCCCGCGAGTTTCGACAGCGTGATGTTGTCGGCGACCGACATGGCGAGCGCCAGTCCTTCGGCCTTGCGGTCTTCGCTCGCGAACCCGACGCCCTGGCTGAGACGGTGACGGGGCGTGGCCCATCCGGTCCACGACGCCACCCGCACTGAACCGTTCCTCACAGGGTCGAGCCCAAAGATCACGCGCAGCAGTTCCGTGCGGCCTGCGCCCACCAGCCCGCCGATCCCGACCACTTCGCCTCGGCGGAGAGAGAGCGAGGCCGCGTCTGGCTTCGCCATCCCCGCGACATCGGCGAACGACAGGATCGTCTCGCCGGGCGCGTGCGGCGACCGCGGGAACAGTTCATTCAGCTGGCGGCCGGCCATCATCCGCACGATGTCCGAGGCCGGCGTGCCGGCAACCGCGCCCGTGCCGACCGTCGCGCCGTCGCGCAGCACCGTGAAGCGGTCGGCGATGGCCTGCACCTCTTCGAGCACGTGCGAGATGTAGATGATGCTCAGACCGCGATCGCGCAACCGTCGAATCGCCTCGAACAGCCGTCGCACATCGTGCTCGGACAGGCTGCTGGTGGGCTCGTCGAGGATGAGGACGCGCGTGTCCGATTGCGCCAGCGACCGCGCGATCTCCACCACTTGCTGCAGGGCGATGGGCAGATCACCCGCCCGCGCGCCGAGCGGAACATCGGCGCGGTCGAGCTCGTCGAGCGCGCGGCGGGCGCGGCGGTCGCGTTCATCGCGGCGCACGACGCCGGCTCGCGTGGGCTCGGCGCCGAGAAGGATGTTCTCGGCGACCGACAGATGCGGCGCGAGCGACAGTTCCTGGTAGACCATCGCCACACCCTGCCGACGCGCATCGAGCGGATTACGCGGGTGGTACAGTGTGCCGTCGAGATGCACCTCGCCCTGGTCGGGCGCGAGCGCGCCCGACAGGATCTTCACGAGCGTACTCTTGCCCGCGCCGTTTTCGCCCACCAGCGCGTGCACTTCGCCGGCCGCCACCTCCAGGCGCACCCCATCCAGCGCCGCGGTCGGACCGAAGCGCTTGCTGACGTCGGCGACGCGAAGCCTGGCGTGGCTCATGCCGCTACCCTTCGACCCGAGTTGAGTTGAGCACAACGTGGCTCTCTCCAACGCCGCGAAACCAGCGACCAGCCGCCGACGATGTATCCCAACTCACGTGAGCTCAGGGTTGACTACTTCAGGTACTGATCGAGGTTCGGCTGCAGGCGTTCTTTGATGTCGGGCTGATTCATGTTGTCGCGTGTGACGACGGTCGCCCCGGTGTCGATGAACTTCGGCACCGTCTCGCCGCGCATGTGCCGCACCAGCGTCTTGACGCCGACATAGCCCATCGCGAACGGATCCTGCAGCAGCAAGGCGTCGATCTGGCCGTCGCGCACGCCCTGGACGAGTTTGTCGCTGCTGTCGAACCCGACGTACTTGATCTTGCCCGCCAGGCCCGCGTTCTGCAGCGCGCGCAACATGCCGAATGTGGTCGACTCGTTCGGACAGAAGATGCCCTGAACGAAGCCCTCGGCGGCCCTGGTGGACGCCAGCAGGTTCTCACCCGTGCGATACGCCCCCTCGGCGAGCGCGCCCGCATACTGGTTGGAGCTGACGACGGTGATCCCGGGGAATGTGGCGATGGCGTCGAGGAAACCCTGTTCGCGGGCTGTCGTGCTGGCCGCGCCTTCGTGCAGCCGCATCACGACCAGGTTACCCTTGCCGCCGAGAATCTTTCCCATGTGCATCCCGGCCAGCTTGCCCGCATCAAGATTGCTCGTGGCCACCAGGCTCGCCGGATCGTCGCTCTCGAGTTTCGAGTCGAATGTCACCACGGGGACACCCGCGCGCACCGCGTTGGCCACTGGCTGACGCAGCGCCTTGTCGTCGAGCGGCGCCAGCAGCAGGCCCTGGATGCCGCGCGACACCAGCGTATCGACCACTCTGATCTGGTCCTCGCGATCGTCTTCCTTGAGCGGCCCCTGCCAGAGGATCGTCACCCCCAGCTCGCGGCCGGCCTTGATGGCGCCCGCATGGACCGATTTCCAGAATTCGTGCGTCGTGCCCTTGGGAACGACCGCGATCGTGATGGTGTTGCCGGACTTGCTGCCGCACGCGATGACGCCGGCGGCCACGGCAAGGATGACGACGAGCAAGGTGAGTCGGCGCATAGCGGCCTGATCCTATCGCATCTTTCCGGAACCTGTCCGCCCCCAGACGGATTCCCTGGGATCGCCACGCTCCAGCGTGGCCGGGGCGCGGGCCGGGCTGCCAGCCCTGAGGAGACTCGAAGGGGAGCCCGGCGTTCCCAGGAATTCGTCTTCTCTTGCGTCACGCGGCGCTCGCACACATAATGCGCGAACACGCTGTGATGCTTGCGATTCGCCGCACCGAGGCCCCCGGGGGCTGCCGCCTGATCGGAATGCTGTTGCTGGCGGCGCTGTCGTTCGCGGCAGGCGCCGACGCTCAGCCCGGCCAGGGCGGAGGCGTCTTCCGCTGGGGTTGCGATCCGGAAGGCGGCGCGCCGTACGTCGAGGCCGACCCGGCCGATCCCAGCAAGGTCATCGGCTACGAGGTCGACCTCGCGGCGCTCATCGCGAATCGCCTTGGTCTCACTCCTCAGTTCGTCCCGGTGCAGTTCGCGTCGATCGACGCCTCGGTCCGCCGCGGCGACTTTGCCATCGGCCTCTGCGGGATGGAGGACTCGCCGGCGCGCCGGGGCGCGCTCTCGGCAACGGTCCCGTACTACGCGTTCCGCGAGGTCATCACGATCCGGGACGCGGACCGCGGCAAGTACCACACGCTCGCCAACTTCTCTGGCCGGCGTGTCGGCACGCTCGGCGGCTCGATGGCTTACGAGATGCTGCTGAAGGCGCAGACCGACCTTGGCGTCATCCCGGTGTCGTACGACGACGACGTGCACCCGTACAGCGACCTGATGCTGGGTCGCATCGACGCGGTGCTGCTGGACCACCTGATCGCCGATCGTGCCATGCGGCGCGAGAAGGGGATCTACACGATCCCCGAGGCCGTCGCGATCGGGTACTACGTCGGCGTGCTCGCGAAGGACAACGCGGCACTGCGCGATCGGATCGACACCATCCTGCAAGCCGCGATGCGCGACGGCTCGCTTGAAGCGATCTTCCGCAAGTGGGGTCTCTGGAACGACGACCAGCCGAAGCTGCGCTCGTGGGTGCTCGCCGGCCATGATGTGACGACTGCCGCAGCCGGTCTGTCTCAGCCGCCTGGCCGGGCCGAGGCCTCGCCGCCCTCGTCTCCGGGTGGCGCCGCGCCGCTCACTGGACTGCCGGCGGTCGTCCGCTATCTGCCATCGCTGCTCGCCGCCGCCGTGATCACGATCGTGCTGTCGTGCCTGTCGATGGCGCTGGCCGTCGCTGTCGGCGTCGTCGTCGCGAGCGGCCGCGTGTACGGCGGCGCCGTGACCCGCGCCGTCCTCACCGGTTACGTCGAACTCACCCGGGGCACGCCGGTGCTGCTGCAGTTGTTCGTCCTCTACTACGGTCTGGCGGAGTTCGTGCGTCTGCCGGCGTTTGTGGCCGCGCTCGTCGGCCTCGGCCTGAACTACGCGGCCTACGAAAGCGAGATCTATCGCTCGGCGCTCGAGGCGGTGCCCAAAGGGCAGCTCGAAGCCGCTCGCGTGCTGGGCCTGAGCGAACGTCAGGTCTTCGCGCTGGTACGCGGTCCGCAGGCGCTTCGGCTCGCGCTGGCGCCGATGACCAACGACTTTGTCGCGCTGCTCAAAGACTCGTCGCTCGTCTCGGTGCTGACGGTGGTCGAACTGACCAAACAGACGTCGATCTTCGCGGCCAACATCGGGAGCTGGGTGATTCCGGGGGCGCTCTGCGCCGCCATGTATCTCGGCATGTCGCTGCCGCTTTCGCGGGTTGCGCGGAACCTGGAGGCCAAGTGGAAGGCACCAACGGCGTAGATGGGGTCCTGTTGCGGGCACGCGGCGTGCAGTTGCGGCGCGGAGCCCGCGACGTGTTGCTCGGCGTGGACCTGGAGGTGGGGTCCGGCGAGTTCGTGGCGTTGATGGGACTGTCTGGCGGCGGGAAGACGACGTTCCTGCGCGCGGTGGCCGGGCTCGAGGCGTTCGACCGGGGCCAGCTTGCGGTGGATGGCGTCGAGCTGCAACCCGGAATGTTGCCGCGCCAGCCCGTTCTTGGCGCGCTGCGGCGCAAGGTGGGCATGGTCTTCCAGTCTCACTACCTCTTCGAGCACATGTCCGCGTTGCAGAATGTCTGGCTGGCGCCAGTGCATGCGTACGGCATCGATCGTGGCGAGGCGGAAGGCCGGGCCCGGCAACTGCTTGACCAGATGGGTGTGGGTGCCCGTGCCTCTGCGCTGCCCCGCGAACTGTCAGGCGGAGAAGCGCAGCGCGTGGCCATCGCGCGTGCGCTGGCTGTCGACCCGCCCCTGCTGCTGATGGACGAGCCGACCGCGTCGCTCGACCCGGCGCGGCGCGACGAACTCGGCGGCACGTTGATGGGGTTGACGACCGACGGCCGCACGCTGCTCGTCGCGACCCACGATGACGACTTCGTCCGCGACTACGCCGATCGCGTGATCGTCATGGCGGAGGGGCGCGTGGTTGAACAAGGCGATCCGCAGCAGGTGCTGACCAACCCGCAACATCCCGCAACCAGGCAATTGCTGCATCAGACGCACGCGCGGGGATCAGGAAGGAGAGTGTCATGAGCACGCCATCTCGCCGGGGCATCGAGCGTTGGGGGAACAATCCGTATCGGGCATCGCTCGGGGAGCGTGATGCCGTGACTGCGCTCGGGCGCACGCCCGGGCGTTACCGTTCGCTCGCGGAGCGGATGACCCCCAGGCAGTTCGCCCGGTCGTATGCGCCAGGCAAGTGGACGGCCGCGCAACTGTTTCTTCACCTGGCACAGACCGAGCTCGCCTTCAGCGTGAGGCTGCGCATGGCGCTCGAAAGCGACGACTACGTGGTCCAACCGTTCGATCAGGACGAGTGGATGCGCCGGGAGCCGCTGGTTGGCTGGCGCGACGCGCTCGGCGCGTACGTGTCGCTGCGGCAGTTCAATCTGCCGCTGTACCGCAGCCTCACGGCCAGGGACTTGACGCGGGTGTTCCTGCATCCCGAGCGGGGCGAGATGCGCGTCGCGTGGATCCTGGAGTTGCTGGCGGGCCACGATCTGCATCACCTGGCGCATGTCGAGACGATTGCGAGCACATAGGCAGGCATGTCAGCATCGCCGTCGCCCTCGGGGCGATCTCCGTGCCTGAAGGCGCCCTCTTGGCGCGTCATTCCGGCGAACGCCGGAATCCAGGGTTGAACCCAGAATGCCACCCTCACGAGGCAGTTGGGTCGGGGACCCCTGCTTCCGCCCGGGTGCCGAGAAGTTCGCTCGATTTGGTAGGATAGCGCCGATAGAAGTAATTCAGGGTCGACGGATCCACGGATGACCCCATAACTGGCTGGAGAACGCACATGAAGGCATCGCATTCCGCTCGCCGAGCGCTCCTCATTCTGTCTCTGATCGTACTGGTCGCAGGAGCGTTTGCGCAGGCGCAGCAGCAGCAGCCGCCACCCGGCCAGTTTCAACCCACGCAAGGCCAGGCCGGCAAGGACGTGATCTGGCTGCCGACGTCGCAGACGCTGGTTGACAAGATGCTCGATCTCGGGAAGGTGACCGCGCAGGATATCGTCTTCGACCTGGGATCGGGCGACGGGCGCACGGTCATCACGGCCGCCAAGCGAGGAGCGCGGGCATTCGGCATTGAATACAACCCCGACATGGTGGAATTGTCGAAACGCGCCGCGGCGGAGGCGGGCGTGGGCGAGAAGGCCACCTTCGAGAAGGCCGACCTATTCGAGACGGACTTCTCGAAGGCCACCGTGATCACGATGTTTCTGCTGCCCGACATCAACCTCAGGCTGAGGCCGAAGATCCTGGACCTGAAGCCGGGCACTCGCATCGTGTCGAATTCGTTCACGATGGGCGAGTGGAGTGCTGATGACACCGTGACGGTGACCGAGGATTGCTCCACGTACTGCACGGCGTATCTCTGGATCGTGCCGGCGAAGGCGGCGGGCGAGTGGCAGTCCGCGCAGGGCGAGCTGACGCTGGGGCAGGAATTCCAGATGGTGACCGGGTCGCTCAAGAACGGCGTCGTGTCGACGCCGATTGCCGGCGGCAAACTGCTCGGCGATCAGATCAGCTTCACGGCAGGCAGCGCCCATTACACGGGCCGCGTCAACGGCAGCACCATTGAGGGGACGGTCGCGTCGAACGGCAAGACCGAGAAGTGGAGCGCCACGCGCGCGAAGTAGGGACACGGCACGCCGTGCCCGCCTGCCTTACACCGGCGTTCTCCACCGAAGCCCCTCGAATCGTGCGTAGTCGCGATCCGTCGTAATCCACTCGCATCCCGATTCAATGGCGAGCGCGGCCAACCATGCGTCCGCCACGAGGTTGCCGGTGGCTTTCGAATGCCGGCACAGGTCGGCGAAGATCTTCCAGTGCCTCGGGCCGGGTTGGATGACTTGACAGTGCGGCTGTTCCAGCAGCGTGCGGCAGAACAGCAGCGCCTCGTCGAGTGTGCTCGGCCTGGCGAACACGCGCCGGTTCGTCGTGATTCGCACAAACGACGAGAGGACCTGGGGCGCGACGCCGTAGGCTTCATTGCCGTTGACCGTGGCCTGCAACCACTCGCGATACTCATGGTGGCCGGCCGCATCCGACCGGAATGCATAGACCATCACGTTGACATCGGAGAGGATCACGATCGCTCCTCCATGATGTCGAGCAGTGCCGCGGAATCGTCGAGATCGACACCCGGCAACGTGCCGCCGCCCGCCTTGCACATCGGCAGCACAACGAGGTGCCGCTTTGGCGCAGCCGTGCCCTTGGCGAGGACCAGACGAAGGCCTTCCGCCATCAGCGCGGTGAGCGTCTGACCTCGCCGCCTCGCTTCCCGCTGCGCCTGCTCGAGCAGGGCGTCATCGAGCCGGACGGTGGTTCTCATATGTCTAGACATATCAATAATGATGCTCATATGTCAATGCTCTCGCATGCGGGATGCTCGGGGCCTGACCGGTGTGTCTGGCGCCGATTCGTCCGTTGCACGGATTGTGCCGACGGCCGGCGCACAGATCTCGGCGGAATCAGATCCTCAGCGCGACGCGTGTTGCAGGGACTGCCAGCAGACAGGTCGCCGGGCATGGCAGGAATTGCCATCCCGGACTGGCCCGCATGTCGCGAGGCGTTCTTGGCGGAACTGGACGCGGCCTGGACAGGCCGCTATCGACTGTTGGGTTCCGGCGGTGGGGTGGGCCCGGCGTCGGCCGGGATCTTCGCCGTGGCGATTCTGATGTGCGGCGCAGCGCCCGACGTGCGCCAGGCCACCACGAGGTCGGTCCCGCGTCGGGCGAGACGGGGATTGCCGCTTGATCGATCGGCGCCGACCGGCGAGACGACGATCGACGGGCCGTGCCGGCCGTCGGGCCAGACGCGGCGCACGCGCAGATCGGCTTTCGCGTGTGCGAACTCGATCCACGACACCAT